>Ga0307990_1000079_pt1 | contig 90695 bp, 62 predicted proteins | sample EllFjometagen129_FD_203168 | JGI IMG/M metagenome (GOLD analysis project Ga0307990, IMG submission 203168) | Marine microbial communities from Ellis Fjord, Antarctic Ocean - #129 | ecosystem: Environmental > Aquatic > Marine > Unclassified | place: Southern Ocean | collected 2014-10-08 | reverse complement strand
TTCCCGATAGGAGAAACATTGGTTACTTGGACCACAGAAGATGATGCAGGACTTACTGCTACAGCCACACAAAAAGTTACTGTTACTGACAATGAGGTTCCCACCATCACTGCACCTGCTGACGTTGGTGTTAACAATACTTCGGGTATATGCGGAGCAACGGGAGTAGATATTGGAACAGCTACTGCAAATGACAACTGCAATGTGGCTTCTGTAACTAATGATGCACCTGCAACATTCCCGATAGGAGAAACAACAGTGACATGGACCGCGGAAGATGATGCTGGACTTACAACTTCAGCCACACAAACGGTTACCGTTACAGACAATGAACCACCAACCATTACAGCACCTGCTGTTGTTAGTGTTAACAATACTCCGGGTGTTTGTGGTGCAACGGGAGTAGATATTGGAACAGCTACTGCAAATGACAACTGCAATGTGACTTCTGTAACTAATGATGCACCTGCAACATTCCCGATAGGAGAAACAACGGTGACATGGACCGCGGAAGATGATGCTGGACTTACAACTTCAGCCATACAAACGGTTACCGTTACAGACAATGAACCACCAACTATTACAGCACCTGCTGTTGTTAGTGTTAACAATACTCCGGGTGTTTGTGGGGCAACGGGAGTAGATATTGGAACAGCTACTGCAGATGACAACTGCAATGTGGCTTCTGTAACAAATGATGCACCTGCAACATTCCCGATAGGAGAAACAACGGTGATATGGACCGCGGAAGATGATGCTGGACTTACAACTTCAGCCACACAAACGGTTACCGTTACTGACAATGAGCCACCAACCATTACGGCACCTGCTGTTGTTGGTGTTAACAATACTTCGGGTATATGCGGAGCAACGGGAGTAGATATTGGAACAGCTACTGCAGATGACAACTGCAATGTGGCTTCTGTAACTAATGATGCACCTGCAACATTCCCGATAGGAGAAACATTGGTTACTTGGACCACAGAAGATGATGCAGGACTTACTGCTACAGCCACACAAAAAGTTACTGTTACTGACAATGAGGTTCCCACCATCACTGCACCTGCTGACGTTGATGCAAATAATAATCCCGGTTCATGTAATGCAACAGGTATAGACCTTGGTTCTGCCACCACTGATGATAATTGCGGGGTAGCTTCAATAGTAAATAACGCCCCGGCGATGTTCTTACTCGGACCAACAACTGTCATATGGATCGCAACTGATAATTCAGGGAATAGTGCTACAGCTAATCAAACAGTTACAGTTACAGACACTGAGTCTCCTACAATAACAGCTCCTGCAGACGTGAATGTAAACAGTGATTTCGGGGTTTGTACAGCAAGTGGAGTAGTGTTAGGATCTGCTTTAACTGCCGATAACTGCGGAATTTCTTCAACAGTGAATGATGCACCTGCAATATTCCCGTCGGGAATAACAACTGTTACCTGGATCGTCACAGACCATTCCGGGCTTACAGGTGAAGCAACTCAGACAGTCACTGTATCAGAAATTGAAGATCCTGTTATCTCAAATTGTCCGTCTGATATTAATGTACCAGCAGATGATGAATACTGCGGAAGCAATGTTACATGGACTGCTCCGACAGCAACTGATAATTGTTCTGTCACCCTAAGCTCAAATCATAATCCTGGTGATTTCTTTGCAATTGGTACAACCACAGTAATTTACACTGCTACTGATGGTTCTGGAAATAGTGTTTCATGCAGTTTTGATGTTACTGTAGATGAGCCCCAGGCGATAACAATTGATGGAAAAATCAACGTATGTTCTCCTGGTGATGAGACGTATTCTGTAAGTGGAATGCCAGGTAAAACATTTAGCTGGAGTGTAAGTGAAGGAGCTATAGTTGGTTCAGCAACAAGCGAAGATGTTGTTATAAGCTGGACAGGCCTCACGCCTGGAATTGTATCAGTTGATGTTTCGTCAGGATCGGGTTGCTCTGCTTCAGGTTCTTTAAACGTTATAAAAGCTGCCGGACCGGAAACAAGTGAAATACGTTCAGAAGAAAATCCTACTTCAGCCCCTGGTTACCTTTCAGAAGTTTGCGCAGGAGAAACCAATCTTTATTATTCGGTCACTGGTTTAGCAGGTTCAACATATGCATGGATTGTAAATGGAGGAAGCAAAGTGAGTGATTTCGGAGACTCTATCATCGTTGATTGGGGACAAGTTCCTGGTGAATATGAGATAAGTGTAGCGGAGACTTCACTGAACGGCTGCCTGGGTGCTGCAAAAACAGGAACTGTACTCATAGTTGCTATAAGCGTGGAGCTTGGTGATGATCAAAGCATCTGTGAAGGTGAAACTTTCATCCTCACTCCTACAGGTGAATTTCAAACAATAGTATGGCAAGACGGATCAAGCACCATTCCATATGAAAAAACGGATGAAGGGCCAATTTCATGTACTGTATACCACGATGCTGGCTGCAGTGCAAGTGATGAAATGTACCTTACTGTAAATGAAAGTCCATATGTAGATTTGGGCAATGATACTGCTGTTTGCGGAAAAATAATTCTTGACGCTGGTGCAGATGGAACCATTTACAACTGGTCAACCGGAGAAACCACTCAGGAAATAGAAGTTTCTGGTCAACATCAGATTTCAGTAGATGTTGAAAACGTGTATGGGTGTATTGCTCAGGATACTATTTACATTACAGCTTGTGATATGGATGATTATTTCAGTGATATTCCAAATATTATCACACCGAATGAAGACGGGAAAAATGACCAGTGGATTGTTGAGAAACTTAGTGGATTTCCGGATGTGGAAGTTGAAATCTACGACAGGTGGGGTCGTCTGATTTACAGGTCAGAAACAGGTTATCCAACACCATGGAATGGAATCAATATGCATGGGAATATAGTTCCTACTGGTTCATATCACTATGTATTTTTGCTTAATTATGAAGATTACAAACGAGTTACTGGTTCTGTTTCAGTAATTAAATAAGGAGAAGATTAGAAAAGTCTGAAAAGAGTTATGCTATATAGGAAAGTATTATTTGGTGTGTTGTTCATTTTTTCGACTATGCTTAATGTTGAGGCACAACAGGTGCCATTGTATAGTCAATATGTGTTAAATGGCTTTCTGATAAATCCGGCCATGGCTGGTGCGGAAGGATATAGCTCAGTGAATCTCACTGCCAGGGAACAATGGATAGGCGTTAAAGATGCACCCTCGACATATGCCTTAAGTTTCAATACGAAACTTATGAGGAACAGTTTTATTAAAAGAAAATCTTCTGTCAGAAGAAAGAAAAACTATGGTTTTACTGATGGAAAAATAGGATTGGGCGGCTATGTATTCAGCGATCATAACGGTCCCCTTAGCAGAACAGGCGCAAGGGTTTCATACGCCTATCATCTTTATAATAAGTCAGCAAGACAGCAGTTGTCATTTGGATTATCTCTTGTAGCATACCAAATGAAATTTGATGAGGATAAGGCAATTTTGAGAGATCCTGATGATGAAATATGGTATTCCGCCCGAGAATCAATCTTTGTTCCTGATGCAGATTTTGGTGTTTATTTCACCGATCCCAGTTTCTTTATTGGTTTTTCCGCAGATCAATTATTGGAATCCATCATAAAATTTGGCTCACAGGTTTATGACCAGCAAAAATTAGAGCGAAACTACTACCTTTTTGGGGGATATGATTTTGAAATCAGCAGTCAGCTTGTCCTGGAACCATCGTCACTAATGAAAATTGCTGAGAATGGAGCTTTTCAGGGAGATTTCAGCTTAAAAATCTACTATGACCAGAGCTATTGGGGAGGAGTTACCTACAGAACCGGAGATGCTATCATATTGCTAGCGGGGCTAAGCTTAGACAGGTATGTTTTTGGATATGCATTTGACATAAACTTATCGAGCATTATGAAGCATAGCTTTGGCTCACATGAATTTATGTTTGCAGTAAAGTGGGGAGATAACAGTAAAAGATACAGGTGGTTGAATAGGTAAGAAGTTTAAAAATGTGTTCCTGAATACTTCTGACAGAAATCCCAATCACTTTTATAATACTCCCGAATTTTTTCAAAATCCTTTTCGTCTTCTTCTGTGAAAACCGATTTACCAGAAATAAGAAATCCTGGTATTATGTGCGTTACAAAGGATAGAATGTGAAGAATGAATTCCCTGTACTTCCTGTGAGTTTTATTTAATGTAGGATGTAAAGACTTTGCCGGCCTGTAGTGAAATAAGCGGTTGAATTTTCTCAGGACAATCAATTGCTTTTCGTTGAAGGCCTTCAGGACTTTTTTTGACAACTTTTTTTTTGAGATAAGCTCAGTTCCTGTAAAAGAAGTAATCGTTTCGATAAATGCACCAGGATTTTTTTTCAATTCATCGAATGTAAGTACCAATGGTGGTGTTTTGCAGAGTTGTTCAATATTTTCAATTTTATCTCTCCAGATTAGATCCTCCTTCTTCCATATGCCAGTATCTTCCTCAATATTGAAAAACTCCTTAAAACTGTATGCGCCATGTTTCCTGATATGATATTTATACCTGGAAATTATCCAGTCGCCGTGCTTTCTTACAAACAAAATAATTTTCGCATCAGGAAATTGACCCACTATCTCCTCAACCGTCTCAACAAGGCGCTTATCTTTTTCAATAGAAAAAAGATGCCTACCCCCCTCCGCTTCAGTTATGTCTTTGTACCTGAGAAATTGATGTTTTTCATAATACCTGATTCCTGCCAGGTTTGGGAATACGACATTTTGAAAATAGGTCGATGCTACCTTCGGCAGCCCCAGGTGAAAGTATATTTCGAAGTTGGTCTTCAAGGTTTTTAATAATTTTTTCCAAAGGTAGTGATTAAGGTTAAAGGGTTTATGGGTTTAAGGGCAAATGTGGTATCCACTGCCCATTGCCTTCTGCCTATTCTATCTTCTTGCGTTCAGCAGCGTTCACAAAGAGTATCTGTCCTTGTTTCTTATATTCTTCAAAGACCTTTCTTCCTCCTAATTTAAGTGACTCACCTGTAAATCCTATAATAGTTAATGCTGCTTGATCTGACTTCTCATCTACTATATCAATATAGCTTCTATCAGGATCTTCTTCAATAATTTCAATATTCTTGCTTGTTATGGGCAGCCGTCCTGTCGAGATTAGCTCTTCGAGCTCTCTTCTTGTTTCAATGGTAGTTCCTGGTTTGCAGAGCTGGAATATACTGATCTTGCTTTTTTTCCAGGATGGATGTCCCTGGATTATAAAGCTCAACAAGATCATCAGGTGGGCATTGTCCTGGTCAAGGCTTCTTAACCACACATGTATACCATTTTTATAAATCAATTGTTTTGGTGAGCTTCCAAGTATGCATACATCGAAGTTCCCGGCATTAACCAATGAAAAATTATCTATGATGCCTTTCAGATTGTCCGGATTCTCACGATCGTATTCCAATATCACCATGTTATTCTCCATTCCCGAGATACCAGGAAGCTGGATGGTTTGCGCTATGGCAGAGGTGTAAGAGGGAGAGATCATGGTATCGATATACACATGAGATCCAACCCCTATATGATTGTGAATTAGTTTTTTTAGCAATACCTGGGACTCCTGGTAGGTGGCTTTAGAGTAATAATTTTCAATGAGATGGATATAAGTTCCAAAACCATATTTATATGATATCCAGTTAATTAGCTGAAAAGCATTATCTCTCTCAAAGGAATCATCAGAAATGCAAACTGCACTTGGCCTCCACTCCTGGCTTCCCCTGGATTTTCTGCTTTGCTGGAGATAAACCATCAAACTTCTGTTTAACTGAAGTATCGAATTGGTGAAGATGGCAACAAGTCCTTTCCTCCCTTTATGGTAATTAGAGATATAGAGGTACAACAGAACAATAAGGATGATGGACGCCAGTGCATACCATGTATTAATTTTAAACATTATAAGGATGGCAGTAATAAAACCAACCAGGGAGATATACCATCTGGATTTAAAAGAAGGCCGATAAGAGGGCGAAGACCCAAAATGATTCAGGAATGATATCAGGCACAAAGAACCATATGTGACCATGAAAAACATGGATATAATTTGTGCCACGGAGTTAACATTTCCTGCAGCAACAAAAACAAAGGCAATTACAATGGTGATGACTGTTGCATTGTACGGTTCATTGGTATCGCCTCTCCCAGCTGAGAGGAACTTATTCAAACGCTTCGATGGAAAAGAGTTGTCATTAGCTAACGCCTGCAACGTACGTGGAGCCACCATGATTGAACCCAGGGCCGAGGAGATCGTCGAAGCCGCCAGTCCAAGTGGAATTATAAAACTTCCCCCAATAGCAATTTGTGCCATCACCAGCTGGTTTCCAGTGAGGTCCTCGATACTGGCTGAAGCTGCCAATTTATAAACTACAAAGAAGTATGTTATCATCCCTACGACCGCGGCGAGGGTAGTACCTATGGGAATTGACTTCGATGGATTTTTCAAATCACCGGATAATCCCACTCCGGCTGTTATACCTGTAAAGGCAGGGAAAATAATAGCAAATACAATAAAAAATGAGTTGCTCATGTTCCTGGATCCTGCATCAAGGAAAGAGAATGTATGTGTTTCAGCATAACCTGTTTTTCCAAGGAAGAACATCAATATTGAGATGAAAAGAATAGCAACAACATAATAGAGCATCTTAACACCAACTCCGGCTCCTTTTTTTAATATCAATATGGATAATCCTAACATGGCTGGCAGGCTTATCACCTGTCGTGGCAGATTAAATCCGAAAGCGTCACTCACCCAGTCAAAGAAAAACTGGAATGCTTCGGTAAATGCAATAATGTAAAAGGCAACGCTAATGGCTTGTGAGAAGAAAAGAGCAAAGCCGATGGTAGCCCCAATATTTAATCCAAATGAACGGGAGATAATGAAGTATTCTCCACCACCCTCAACTCGCTTATTGGTTGCCAACTCTGAGATTGCCAATGAGGTAGGGATGGTTACCATATGTCCTAGCAAGATGATCAATATCACACCCCAGAAACCAAGTGTTCCTACTGCAAATCCAAAACGGAGAAAAAGGATTGCACCGAGTATAGTTGAAATTGCAGTAAAAAAAACCGGTGCTGTACCAAAAGATTTCTTTGAAGCTTGAGCCATTATAATATGTTCTTATTCGTCCATAAATGTACAATTTGAAAAGGAAAAAGGAAAAGAGAAAAAGGAAAAAGTGTCCTTTGCCTTTTCTTTCCTTTTAATTACCTTGGCAATTAAATTAATTTTTAATTAATATTTCTAATATGAAACCTAAGTATACTGCTTTCGTTATCCTATTTCTTTTCATATTCTGGGCTCCTGTTCTATGGGCACAGGAGCATGGTACCGATAAAGATAACAATGCTGTTCCTGTTTTTGAAAATGGTGAAGCTCAGGTAGTTACTGCGTTTAGTGATGAAGACAAATGGATTAGGGAGGACCTGTGGGTTGTAACAGAATTTGATACAGACGGCGATGGTGAACTTGACAGAATGCATGTAGATGTTACCAGGCCCTACCAGACAGAAACATCGGGATTGAAACTTCCCGTAGTATATAACACGAGTCCGTATTTTGCCGGTACTGCATCCGGAAACCTGAAGTATTTCTGGAATCCGAGGCATGAACTTGGCGCTGAGCCACCGGAACGTCTTCGCCATCCTGAGATCGAGCGACGTGGTGAGCGCCCAATAATCTCCAGGTCTCATGTCGACACGTGGTTGCCTCGCGGATATATTGTAGTACACTCCAGCTCACCTGGAACCGGACTTTCAGACGGCTCTCCAACGGTTGGTGGCGACAATGAATCGCTGGCTCCGAAAGCCGTTATTGACTGGCTGTGCGGCCGGGCAAAAGGATATACTGAGAGAGACGGTAATGAAGAAGTAAGCGCGTATTGGTGTACCGGGAAAGTGGGTATGACTGGTACATCCTATGAAGGAACATTGCCTGTTGCTGCAGCAACAACAGGCGTTGAAGGTCTGGAAGCTATCATCCCTGTGGCACCAAATACTTCCTATTATCACTACTATCGCTCAAATGGTCTGATACGTCACCCGGGTGGCTGGATGGGAGAAGACATTGATGTGATTTATGACTTCATTCACAGCGGCGACGAATCCAAACGCGAATACAGCAATCAGCATGTCAGAGAAGAAGTATTAAATGCCAACAAAGACAGGATCACCGGTGACTGGAACGATTTCTGGGCCAGCAGGGATTACTTGCTGGATATTGAGCCCATGAAAGCCGCGATGTTGATGTCACATGGTTTTAACGACTGGAATGTGATGCCAATACACAGTTACAGAATTTATGAAGCAGCAAAGGCCAAGGGTATTCCCACACAGATTTTCTATCACCAGGGAGGACATGGCGGTCCACCACCAATGAGCATGATGAACAGGTGGTTTACCAGGTACCTGCATGGAATAGAAAACGGTGTGGAAAATGATGCCAGGGCATGGATCGTGAGGGAAGATGACGATATAGATAAACCCACTGCTTATGAAGATTACCCTAATCCGGATGCAAGGTCTGTAGAATTATTTCTATCGCCAGGCGCTCCTGAAAGAGGAAGTCTTAGTCTGAAAAACTCTGAAAATCAAGGCACCGAGACCCTTGTCGATAATTTCTCATTTTCGGGATCAGCTCTCGCTGCGGCAGAAAATACTCAACACCGTCTGATTTATGTGACACCAGAGCTCACATCGTCCATTCATATTTCAGGAGTACCAAAGATGAAGATCAGATTGGCAAGTAGTAAGCCCTTTGCCAACCTGTCTGTATGGCTGGTATCTTTGCCATGGGAAAACGGCAGAAGAACAAAAATAACAGACAATATCATCACACGCGGATGGGCAGATCCTCAGAACTATAAATCACTGTCGAAGAGCAAGCCTCTCAAGCTGGGAAAATTTGTCGAAATGTCATTCGACCTCCAACCCGATGATCAGATCATTCCAGCTGGCCAACAAATTGGACTGATGATTTTCTCCAGTGACAAAGACTTTACACTGCGGCCCGATCCGGGAACAGAGCTAACTATAGACCTGGATGCAACGAGCATTACGATTCCTGTTGTAGGAGGTAAAGAAACATTTGAAAAAGCAATAACTAAATAGTTGACTATGAAAAAAATTAAAAAAATTAAATGGGAACTTGGCACGGCATTGTTTTTGTCAGTAGCTTCCATAGTACTGGCTGTGGTGTGGATTATTAGCTTAATACAGGGTATTACAGATACAGATGGATGGATGATCGCAAACGCAGTCATTTGGACCCTTCAATCGGTCCTTTGGCCCATGAAGGCAAAGAAAGATTACAAAAGGTTGAAAGAATTAAAAGAAAAATTAAATAAAATATCTTAGAACCGCTATTTTTGGCGTTTCGCTTTACTAACAAATAATCAAAATCGTGACTCGAAAACTTACTTTCCTTGCGCTGGCTCTCATATTGCTGGCTCCCCTCTCCTATTCCCAAACTGATTCTGTATTTAGCAGGATCATCGAAATTGGAACAACTGACAATCAAACCATGGACCATCTCGATGTGCTCTGCAATCGTTTTGGTGGGCGACTTATTGGTTCCGATGCCTATGAGAATGCTGCGATATGGGCCGGGAGCAAATTCAAGGAATGGGGCATGGAAGTAGTTTATGACGAGGTTGGAGAACTACCCGTTGGTTTCAATCGCGGACCGTGGTTTGGAAGAATGCTGTCGGATGAAGGTATGTACCTTCACTATGCCACGCCATCATACACCTCAGGAACGAAAGGTGTTCAAAGAGGTCATGTGATGATCGAACCAACGAGCCAGGCAGAATTCGACAGGATGAAGGGAAAACTCAAAGGAGCATGGGTATTGATTTCAGGGGAGAATAAGGGCTGGCCCATTGATTATTCTGTAAACGGAGACCATCTCAGGGATTCCATCAAGCTTGAGAATATCAGGATTGCGGAAGAGAATACAAGAATACGCAAAGAGAACAAGGAAAACGAGGGAAGCAGAAAACAACAGCAGGATCTTCTGGAAAAAATAGAAGAACCAGCGCTCTTCTACAGCGAAATGCGCGAAGCCGGAATTTTAGGCATCATTCAGAAAACAAAAACACCCATCAGGGTCTTGTACGACAGGAAAAACATTCATGACATGACTTTCGAGACACTTCCAACTGTACCTGATATTAAGCTGGATGAACACCAGTATGAAATTATTTACCGGATGGCAGAAGAACGCAGGTTCTTCCAGTTAGAATTTGATATCCGAAATCATTTCAAAATGGGGCCTGTTAAATACCACAATGTCATAGGCGTGATTCCCGGAACAGATTATCCTGAAGAATACGTAATCATGGGCGGTCACCTCGACGCTTATGATGTAGCTACAGGGGGCGTGGATGATGGATCAGGTGTTACCCCAACCATGGAAGCAGCCCGATTGATCATGGAAGCCGGGGGAAAACCTAAAAGAACAATTCTGGTTGTGCTGTGGGCGGGAGAAGAATTTGGCTTATATGGTTCAAGAAGCTGGGTTGAGCGCTTCGAATCAGACCTTGACAATGTTTCCAATATGATCAACCGTGATGGAGGACCGACAGTACCCAAAGCTATCAGTGTGTCTGATGCCATGTGGGAAGATTTTGTACCCATAGCAGATGTCATCAACAATATCAATCCCGAATTCCCTTTTGAATTGAAAAAACGCAATCCCAGAGAGAAGCCAAAGAAACCATGGGGAACCGACAGCGGTCCATTTGCTGTAAAGGGCGTTCCCGTTATTGGGTTCGAAAACGCAGATCCCAAGGGATATGATTTCGATTATTACGAGATATGGCACACAGAGCGTGATCTTTACAATAAAAGCATTCCCGAATACCAGGAACATGCAGCAATTGCAACTGCAATCCTTGTTTACGGAATTGCAGATTTGGATCATTTGCTGAATCGGGAGGGGTATTGGAAGTAAGATTTCTCCAAGAAACTCTGTGTAACAGCTATTACACAAAGTTTCAAAGAGATTAATCAGAGGATCGCAGAGAATTGATCGTCTATCCTACTTCTTCCTTACCGCTGTCAGGATAATAAGTCCGACCCTGGCAATGATAAAGGCAAAGAGCCCCATCAGAGGACCAATAAGCGCCATTTTCAATCCGCCTGCCATCAAGCTCGGTGAAATATCACCTGCAGCTGCAACTTTATCGAAGGCCAAAATCAAGCCAAAGGTGCGCCCCAGGTAACCCCATGCCAGCGCAAACCAGGCAAAGTTTACAATTAGAGAAGTAGTCTTTTCATTCTCTCCCTTTTCCAAAAATGCTTTTACCAAAAGGCCAATAATAACCAGGATCACTATAAGAATTACGTAAGTTATCCCCGGTCCGCCTTCACTTAGTTTATCAGTAATTTGATTCATCTTGTGTGTTTTTAATGATTACTGAGCGAAAAGTAGAAATATAATTCATCCAAAAAATATATTTGCGACTGATGAAACATAGATGCCTGCAATCGGCATATTTTATGCTGCAAATTGTAAAATATCTTCCGAAACTGCAAAAAAAGGGGCTAATCCGGTTATTGGTCGATAAAATGAAGCAGGTAAGAAGAGTTTTTGTAATATTGTTAAAATGAAGATTCCGAATTTTAAACAAATGCGAATTTATCTTCTCCACTTCCTGTTTTGGGTTGGTGTTTGGTTTTTCTTTATTTATTTCTTTTCATACAATTCAGATGACACCAGGTATGTAAGGTGGTTTTCCAGTCTGCTCCTGCCCCTTACCATTGCTATAACCTATTTCGCAGTCTATTACCTGGTTCCAAAGTATTTATTAGAAAAGAAGTATGGAAAATTCCTGCTGTACACTTTTTATATGATCGTTTTCTCATCATACATGATTGTACTGATCATTTATGGATGCCTGATCTTTGTTCTGAAGTTCGACGCAACGAACATTCCACCAATGAGCAAAAATTTCTTCTCTGTACTTGTCCTGGTATACCTGGTTGTGGTAATCATTAGTTTTATAAGTATTCTGAATCATCATTTCGGAACAGAAAAGAAAAATAAGGAGTTGCAAAATAAAATACTCGAAACTCAATTAAAGATCAAGGAACAGGAATTGCATTACCTTAAGATGCAGATTCATCCCCATTTCCTATTTAATACACTTAATACCATCTACGGGCTCTCCCTTAAGCAATCAAAGCAAACTCCGGAAATCATCCTTAAGCTATCCAACCTGCTGGATTACATTCTCTACCAGATAAATAAGCCGAGGGTTAGATTGAACGAGGAGATCATGCACATCAAAGAGTACATTGAACTCGAGAAAATTCGTTTCCATGACTCACTAATTGTTAGGCAAGATATTGATAATGTTGGTGATAGCATTGAAATCGCCCCCATGTTACTCATTCCATTTGTAGAAAATGCATTCAAGCACGGAGGGCTGAAAGATGGAAATCTTGAAATTGACATGATAGTTAAAGTGGGAAAAAATCAATTTACATTTTCAATTCGCAATACCCTTTCTAAGATAGAAAAACAGCAAAATAATCACGGTATCGGATTGGAGAACATAAGAAAAAGACTGGAGCTTAATTATGAAGATAACTATCAATTGGACATTGAAGAAAAAGGTGGGGAGTTCCATGTTATGCTCAATATTCTTAATATAAATGCAGTAAAAAATGCCTAGAATTATTCATTGCATCATCGTTGATGATGAGCCGATTGCAAGGGAGATACTGGAAAGTCACCTGGCAAAAATAAGTACGGTTAAAGTAATTGCCAGTTGTAAAAGTGCGGTGGAAGCATTTAAAGTTATTTCCACAGAAAATATCGATCTCATTTTCCTTGATATCAATATGCCTGAGATTTCAGGTCTTTCTTTTGCCAAATCGATGACAAAAAATATCAAGATCATATTCACTACTGCATATCGCGAATATGCCGTTGACGGCTTTGATTTACAGGTAGTTGACTACCTATTGAAACCAATCTCCTTTGAGCGCCTTCTCCAGGGAATAAATAAATTTCTAGACGAAAAAATTGCAGTAAACACCTTGGTTTCCAAAGAAATCAGTACAAAGAAAACTGACTCCTTTTTTGTTCGTTCTGACCGAAAAATGATCAAGATTGATATCCCTGAAATTCAGTTTGTGGAAAGTCTGAGCGACTACATAAAGATACATTTGAACGATAAAACTGTGCTTACCAGGGAGACGCTTTCAAATATTGAAGTCAAACTTCCAACGAGTGATTTTCTGCGAATCCACAGGTCATATATTGTATCCATGACTGCCATAGAATCTTATACCCACGAGTCTGTGATAGTAAATAAGCATGAATTACCTATCAGCAGAAGTCACAAAGAAGGTGTGTTGGCGAGGCTGGAATGAATATCGAAAGTATTTTGAGCACGCCTCATCTCGTTCGATGGTGAAATCCTCCGGGTAGGCAACAAGGGAATTGACTCATTGACTCATTGGCTCATTCTAGAAATACAAATCCCTCTCCCCTGTTTTTACTTTTTGCAGGCGTTCTACCAGCTTATCCTTAAACTGCTCGTCCTCGTAATCGTGAAGACTTTTTTCAATCAACTTGTATCCGTTGGTCTTAGTATTTACCGGAGCATAATCCTCCAGATATTCGGCCAGTGTAAGCAGAGCATTTGGAGTACAGTAGCGTTTTATGAAACCGGGTACAGAAAACTCCATGAAATGCTCCCCAGTCCTGCCCAAACGGTAGCAAGCAGTGCAAAAAGAGGGAATATAACCTGTATCTATAAGTTCGTTAATAACTTCGTTTAGTGATCGATCATCATTGATTTCAAACTGTTCTGCATTCAAATCCTGGTCATCTTTTTTTCCAGAGTACGCTTTTATCTCAATTTTTGTTCCGGCATCAATTTGCGAAACACCGTACTTCAGCACTTCTTCACGAATATGAGCTGGCTCACGTGCAGTAAGAATTAAGCCGGTATAAGGTACAGCAAGCCGCAGAATAGCGACCAACTTTGTAAAATCGTCATCAGAAACAATGTAGCGTTCATCGAGTTTCACGTTAGATGCTTGCTTAATCCTTGGAAATGAAATGGTATGCGGTCCGACATTGTAAACTGCCTCAAAATGATTCACATGTCTGACCAGTGCCAGTGCTTCAAATCTCCAGTCGTACAATCCAAACAAAGCACCAATCCCTACATCATCTATTCCAGCTTCCTGCGCACGATCCAGCGCCGTGATCCTGTAGTCATAGTTACGCTTCATCCCACTTGTATGATACTTCGCATAAGCATCCCTGTGATAGGTCTCCTGGAAAACCTGGTAAGTACCAATCCCTGCTTCCTTCACTATTCTGAATCCCTCGATTTCCATTGGAGCAGCATTGATATTTACCCTGCGGATCTCACCATTACCCTTTTTCACCTCGTAGACTGTCCTAACAGATTCAGCAATAAAATCAGGGTTATACTTTGGATGCTCACCATATACTAGTATCAGACGTTTATGTCCATTATCTTCGAGCATTTCCACTTCCTCAACCAACTCATCATGTCCAAGGGTAGTCCGCTTTTGGTCTTTATTAGAGGTCCTGAAACCACAGTACTCACAGTTGTTCGTACATAGGTTACCGACATACAGCGGTGCAAACAGGACAATCCTGTTCCCATAAACATTCTTTTTCAACTGGCGGGCCCCCTCCTTGATCTCCTCAACAAGCTCAGGATCAGTAGCATTTATCAATACGGCAGTCTCCTCCAGGTTAAGTCGGTTCTTGGCTAAAGACTTTTTAATAATGGCTCTGACTTTTTCTGCATCAGAACTAGTTTTGTTGATGGTATCCCATATCTCATCTTCAGAGATAAAAGGTTTCATAGCCTCATCAGGGACGGCATAAATTTGCGGATCGTAATTCATTCTTTCTTGAAACACGAACCCTTGGAAGCTCAAAATGAAGTTTTTGAATTCACTTTTCCTTCAGCTCTTCCTCAGGATCAAATTAATATATTTTTTTTTTGTTCCTTGATGACAGCTTACTCCGGCATCTCAGATGGTGCAAAGATATGTATTGTTATTCAGATAACATTAACATTTAACTTGTTTTTAATTCAAACCATGTTGAATGTAATAACACTATTGCGTGAAATGATATCAAGTTTGGGGAGTGTGTAAAAATTATGACGCAAGAGTAAAGAATTGTATCTTTATTCACCAGAAAATATGATTACTGGACAATACTGTTTTTGGAGATAGATCCCCTGGTTGATCCGATAAAAGATCATCCGGAATTTAAGAGCACTTTTAACAACATCGAAGACAAATTCTGGGAAAGACACAAGCAACTAAAATCCTCCTTAAAGGAGGACGGATTAATTTAAACTTATGAATCGACTAAGCATATATCTTCTATCATCATTATTCCTCTTGACATTCCTGGGATCAGAAGGACAAGGTCTGAATCTGCAAATTGGAGACCGATTTGAATTAAGCCAATCGCTTACGCAGAATACGCTTACAGATGCTTCTAATACAAGAGGGAATGTAAGTCTGGATATAAGAAGCAGCGTGCTTATTGAGGTAAGCGGATTGCTCGATTCAAGTGCATATCAAATTAATTGCCAGTATAAAGACCTTTCACTAAGTCTGCTTTCCCCCGATATGGAAATCGTAATTAGTTCCAGTACAAGATCATATAGCTCAATAATGAAATACCTTACTTTGCTGGAAGATCATAGATTCGAGGGAGTATTAGCATCAACTGGGGAGCTGATTTCTATCAGTAATTTAGATGAACATATCATCAGCTTTTATGAGGAAGATAAGCTCAGCTCTAATGAGCAGGATATTATAATTAAGACACTTAAGGAGGCCTTTGGTGAAGATGCATTTGAAGGATTTATTAATCTTACCCTGAACATGTACTGCAATAAAATGGCTAGCAAATGTAAAAAGGATGTATCATATTCGTTTAATGCAAAGCCAATAACTTTGCACAATACCTTTTATATGCAGAATCCAAAAGATGGAGGTACCCGAATACAGGGAATCGGCGCCATTACCGCGAATGAAGATAAGATCAATTTCGAGGGAGGAAGCATTACAACAAATCTAAACGGGACCCAAACATTTGATCATCTTTTTGATTCGGAAACAGGTTGGCTCATTGAAGGGAACTCAAAGCAAAAGATATACCTTGTCACCGTATTTCATGGTAAAACCGATCTGCCCGAAGGATTGGAGGTGCCATCCCTGACAGAAACGGAATATATTTTCAAAGGAGCGAAAATTGAAGTTGAAAATTGAATATTGGAGAAGAATGTACAAAAAAATATTAATCGTTGTCATTGCTGTATTCTTCTCTATATACAGCAGCGCCCAACCCTATAAAAATGCTGCAGGAATACGCGCGGGGTTATCCAGTGGTCTAAATTTCAGACATTTAACAGATAATAACCTGCTTTTTGAAGGAGATGCTCTATATAACAGGGAAGGATCACAATTCTCAGCCATGCTCGGCTATCAATTCACACCGCATGATAAAAAGAGAGTTTATTATTATGCCGGAGCTGGAATATTTGGAGGGACCTGGGACGAAGAAAATGCAGCAGGTGTATGCCTGGTTGCTGGAGCAGAATATGTATACAGACAAGTTCCGCTTAGCATGGGAGTAGAATGGAAACCACAAGCCAAAATATTCTCCGGAGTTGGCTTTCTCATTCCTGACATCGGTGTAACAGTTAGATTTGTGATCAATTAATATTTGCCTCAGGCAGTAAAAAAAATATATTTTACTTCGCAAAGGGAGACTGAGTTAGTTAGAATCTGTAGTTGTTCACTTAAAATAAAGCTCATATGTCACAAATAGATGAAGTCAGGATACCGAGCTTAGAAGATATTAAGCAGGTAGTAAAAAGGATCAGGCCTTATGTACATAATACACCGGTTCTCGAATCAAGGACTTTAAATCAATATGTGGGTGCAAAGGTTTTCATGAAGTGTGAGAATTTCCAGCGCATGGGGGCATTTAAGATGCGTGGAGCTACGAATGCCATACTTCAACTTACGGATGATGAACGTGCCAAAGGTGTTGTCACTCACTCCTCCGGTAATTTTGCGCAAGCACTTTCGCTGGCGGCCCAAACCCTTGATACCAAGGCATACATCGTTATGCCTGACAGTGCTGCCGGAGTAAAGATTGACGCCGTGAAAGGATATGGTGCAGAGATAATTTTGTGTGCGCCAACACTTGAGCAACGAGAAAAAATCTCCCGCAACATTCAGGAAAAAACCGGTGCCACCTTTATTCACCCTTCAAACGATATGAATGTGATTCTCGGACAGGGAACTGCTGCAGTGGAATTAATCAAAGAAGTAAAATACCTTGATGTGATCATGACTCCTATAGGTGGCGGAGGATTAGTTGCCGGCACTGCTCTTGCGGTTCATCATCTCCTCCCTGAAGCTGAAACTTTAGGTAGTGAACCCTTTGGTGCAGATGATGCCTACCTCTCTCTCAAGACCGGTAAGATCCAGCCCAGCATAAAGCCCAACACTATTGCCGATGGATTAAAGACACAGCTTGGCGATCAGAATTTCCCTATCATCAGAAAATATGTAAGCAAAATCATCCGCGTTGAAGAATCTGAAATTGTGGATGCAATGCGCTATATCTGGGAACGCATGAAAATCATCATCGAACCCTCCAGTGCAGTAGCAGTAGCCGCTCTCTTCAGAAATAAGGAAGAATTCAAAAATCGAAGCGTCGGGATAATTATTTCAGGAGGTAATGTGGATTTAGGAAAATTGCCATTTTAACCACACCTCCCCATTTGCCTGCGGCAAATTCCTTCTCCACATCTCGAGTTTCCATCCAGATTCCTTTTATTACCGCTCCGTACCGAAGTTGTTATTGGGCATTGTAATTGAGTTAAAAATTGTTCATCATAGCATTGGAAGAAAGATATAACTCTGTCTTTCAAAAATAAATTCATCGTTTTTCTTTGTTTCTATCTATCTCATTTTATGGGAGTTGAAAAATATTTTAAAAATAATTGATTTCTGATACGATATTTTGACTTCTCATCACATTAAGAAGTAAAAACTATGACAACAATGAAGATTATATTTATCCTTAAGAGGATGGATAAAATGATCAGGTCGCAGGCCACCGGAAAGCCGGAAGAGTTTGCGAGTCGCCTCGGCGTATCGGAACGAACAATGTATAATTACCTCGCTTTGCTGAAAGGACTGGGCGCACCCCTTCGATTTTCACGTGTCTGTGATAGCTACCTCTACCTTGAAGATTGCAAACTGCTGATGGAATATGATAAGATGCTTGCCGGGTAATTATCAATGTGCTTATGTTACAAAAAAATACATCCTCTTTTCAGGGTATTGTTGTGAAACAAACAATACATTTTTCGGAAGTAAGATTAAGGGTTTCTTCCAGGTTCAAAATGAAATTATATCTTTATGGTAGGTAAAAACCTACCTACCTATCTCTCTTAAGGATGAAAAAATATACCGACAATGAAATCATCGATGGTATAGCCAGGGACAAAAGCAAAGTGCTGTTGTTTGTCTACAAGGAATACTATCCGCTTATCGAAAACTATGTACATCAACATGGTGGAAACACCGATCAGGCAAAAGATCTGTTCCAGGAAGGAATGATTATCATCTACAAAAAAGTCAGTGCCGGAAACCTTAAACTCTTCTGTAAATTCAGCACTTTCCTGTATGCGGTTTGCAAACGAATATGGATACAGGAAAGAAAGAAGGCGATGTTGAGAATCTATAAGATGAAAGAATCGAGCCTGGTTGCCGAACCATCCACGACTTATGGTGAAGAAACCATAGATGAAGTAAAACTCCTATTCGATAAACACTTCGAACAATTGAGTCCAGATTGCCAAAAAATACTGCGTCTGCATTTCAACGATTGTACGAATGAAGAAATTCGCTTAGCCATGGGATACAATACAGTTCACCATGTGGTTGATAGAAAATACAGGTGCAAGAAGAGCTTGATTGACAGAATTAAAAATGACCCCACATTTAGAAAATTTTTAAAATGAAGAACATAGATAAAATCATCAAATATCTTTCCGGTGAATTGTCACCTGGCGAAAGTGAGCTTTTCATGAAAGAGGTCACAGAGAGTCCTGAACTCAAAGGTGAGCTTGATTCTGTGTCAGCAATATGGAAAGAAATAAGTAAACAGCTGAAGCTTCAGGATGGTCCCGAATCGTCAGACAGGGAGCAGCTGATTGCAGAAATTCTTGCCGAACACGATGTTCGTAATTATGGTAAGAAAAAGGCAACAAAAAAAGAAATCGCTTTTAAAGCGAACTTGCAGCAAACCATGCGAGAAGCTCAGAAAGTTGAAAAACCGAAAAGAAGTATATCTCGCAGGGCATACTCCTTGATTACCTTAGTGGCTGCTGCAGCAAGCATTGCACTGGTATTCATTTTGAATCCCCCATCCGATCTCAATGAATTAACTGATTCATACTATCATCCCGCTTCAGAACCAGTTTTTGAAACTATTAACAGCGCCTCCAGAAGTGGAATGTCTTCTGCAATGGCCCTGTTTGAGCAAGGGAGTTATAAAGAATCAATAGCTATTGCAAAGACAGAAATGGAAAAGTATCCTGAAATTATTGAGATACAATTGCTATACTCGCTTGCATGTTTTGAATCAGGTGATCTTGTTCTTGCGGAATCCGAATTGTTGGAGATAACACTTCTTCAGCAAAGCAATTTTTATGAGATTGCAAATTGGTACCTGGCATTGATTTATTTAAAGTCTGATATGAATCAAGAGGCAACTGATTTGCTCCTTGAGATAGTAAAAGAGAAAGGAAAGTATTCAAAGGGAGCAAAGATGTTGTTGAGGAAGATGGATTGAAGGAACAAAGCATGGCCATACAGTAGCCCACTCTCAACGCTAGTCACTCTAGCTCACGCAGGTCGCTCAAGTGACCTTCCCTGGTTAATAACATCTCTCAACATATTGTTAAATATTTCCTATTTTTAAGCCACTAAGCTGGATAATATGTCAACATTCCCTTTTTACAGACAGATGGATGCCATGGATTGTGGCCCTACATGCCTTCGCATGGTTGCAAAATACTATGGAAAACATTTTACATTACAAACGCTACGTGAAAGAGCCCACCTGGCACGAGACGGAGTCTCAATGCTCGGGATTGCCGATGCCGCAGAGTCTATTGGGATAAAAACCATGGGGGCTGCCCTGTCGTGGGACAAGCTAAAAGAAGAAGCACCTGTTCCTTTTATTGCACATTGGAAGCAACAACATTTCGTCGTGGTCTATAAAATCAAAAAAGACAAGGTGTATGTTGCAGATCCTGCTTTCGGATTGGTAACTTATTCAAAGGATGAATTTTTAAAGGGTTGGTTAAGCACAAAAAAGGATGAAGAGAATAAAGGTTCTGTTTTGCTGCTGCAACCCTCTGCAGATTTTTTTAAACAAGATCCTGAGGAGAAGAATGGTAAAGGAATACGCTTCCTGTTAAAATATCTCGTTCCACACAGAAAGCTTGCTATACAATTGATCATTGGTGTTGTCATTGGCAGTATCATACAATTGATCATGCCTTTCCTGTTCCAGGGAATAGTCGATTTTGGTATCAGTAATAATGATCCCGGATTTATCTACCTTATCCTGATATTCCAGTTCGTGCTGATCATAAGTTACATGGGAGTGGAATTTATCAGGAGATGGATACTCCTTCACATCAGTACCCGAATCAATATCTCCCTTATATCAGATTTCCTGGTGAAACTGATGAAACTGCCTGTTGGATTCTTTGACTCAAGGCATACAGGGGATATTTTACAGCGTATCGGTGATCACAAACGCGTAGAATCATTTATCACCACCTCTTCGCTCTCAATCATCTTTTCCATCTTCACCTTTGTAATGTTCACCATTGTACTGGCCATCTTCAGCTTGAAGATTCTGATCATCTTCCTTCTTGGTTCAGCCATTTACTTTTTATGGGTGTATATGTTCATGAAAAAAAGAAGGGAGCTTGATCATAAGCGCTTCGGAAAGATGTCTGAAGATCAGAGCAAACAGATCCAGATTATTAATGGAATACAGGAAATTAAAATAAACAACGCTGAACGATCTAAGCGATGGGAGTGGGAATATATCCAGGCCAGCTTGTTTCGTATCAATATCAAAGGACTGAGCATTAGTCAGTACCAGGAAGCTGGTGGCACCCTTGTTAACGAATTGAAGAACATGCTTATAACTGTTGTTGCAGCCCTGGCAGTTATCAACGGCTCAATGACACTCGGTATGTTGCTGGCCGTTAGCTATATACTTGGTCAGCTAAACGGTCCACTGAAGCAGATGATCAACTTCATGCACAGGGCCCAGGACGCAAGATTAAGTCTTGAGCGTCTGAGAGAGATACATGAAACAAAGGATGAGACTGAAAAGGAAACAGGACTTGAAGTGCTTCCGGAGGGCTCATTGATCGCTGCAAAAGATCTTACTTTTTCCTATGCTGGTTCACACAGCAGAAATGTACTTGAGAATATTGATCTTCAGCTTAAACCCAATACAGTTACTGCAGTGGTTGGGATGAGTGGAAGTGGAAAAACAACATTGGTAAAACTGCTCCTCGGTTTTTACGCTCCTGGTGCAGGGGAGATTCGTATTGGTGACCAGAGCATCAATCACATTTCTTCCGGTTTCTGGAGAGACCATTGTGGTGTAGTAATGCAGGATGGATTTATCTTTTCCGACAGCGTGGCAAGAAACATTGCCCTGGGTCAGGAGGAGATTGACATAGAAAGATTAATGAAAGCGTCAAAGACGGCCTGTATTGACAGCTTTATTGATATGTTACCCCTTGGTTACAATACAGTAATCGGACAGCAGGGATTGTCTCTCAGTGGAGGCGAAAAACAAAGAATTCTGATAGCCAGGGCTGTCTACAAAAACCCAAACTACCTCTTCCTTGATGAAGGAACCAGTTCACTGGATGCCAACAACGAAAAAGAGATCATGGATAACCTTAAAGGTGTTTTCAAAGGAAAAACCGTACTTATTGTAGCACATCGGCTTAGTACCGTTAAGAACGCAGATCAAATCATTGTTCTTGAGAAAGGTAAGATTGTGGAACAAGGGAATCATTCAACACTGACCAAGCTAAAGGGAAATTATTACACGCTGATTAAGAATCAGCTGGAAATGGGACAGTAAAGGAAAAAGAACCAGGAAAAAAAGGGAAAGTGTAAATCCTACTTTTTACTTTATACTTTTTACTTTATACTTTATATATCATAATTTCTTTCGCTCTGCTTGAACCACCTGAACCTCCGGGTACTATTCTCTCCCAGTCTCAGGCCAATGATCACCTCATGTGATCCTGCTGAATAAGATCTGACCAGTCCCATGTCTATGTCGTAAGCATACCCAAGGAAGAACCTGTCAATCCTCCCTCCCAACATTACTACTATAGAATTATTTGATCGATATGAGATTCCTGCCCAGTAATTCTCCATAAAAAAAGCCCTGGCATTTAAATCCATGGAGAAGTTAGTTCGTGTACCCTGCAAGAGCACTGATGGTTCCAGGGCAAATTTGCTGCTTATATCAAATTTATAACCAGCAATAAGATTATACTTTCTTTGCGTCCTGTAATCGATGCTTATTTCCTTACCAATCTTTAAGCTGGATCCCAGTATATCTGTCATAGTAAGCCCACCATAAATATCTCCATTGGTGATAAATACGCCGACACTGGCATCCGGAACAAAAAATGATTTTCTGCTAACTGACAGCAATGGGTCGCCCAGATTAGCATAGAGCGATTCGCTGTCGTCTATCTTAAACTGGTAACCCAGGATGCTCAATCCCCCGGATAACTGCCATAAATTTGAGATATTCACATGATAAGCATAGGTACCCTGGAAGCCCGTCCTGGTTACAATCCCATTCCTGTCAGTAAAAATTGACCCTCCAATTCCAACGCGTCCTGAACGGCTCTTCTTTTTGTTCTTTTTCCTCAGGTTTAAGCGCTTTAATATATAGCTGTCGTCGATAAGTCGCGATTGCGCCGACAAAGCAAAAGTTTGGGGGGGATTTTCAAATCCGACATACTGCTGCCTTGAAATAAGGTTTATAGAAGTTATTCCATTTGCTCCTGCAATAGCCGGATTCACTAAGAATTTGTCCAGCATATACTGACTATAAAAAGGATGTTGCTGTCCCAACAATGAGACAAGTCCCATCGAAAGCAATACTATAGTGGTTAGAATATGCGTGCGTGCTTTTGTCATTATCTAATTATCGTAATATTTCCAACAATCCGATCCGATCCATTGTTCAGATCAATTATATAGTGATAGGATTCCATTGGCAGTTCCTTTCCATTGAAAGTTCCGTCAAAGTAATCATCATGTCCTTCTGAATAAAATACCCTTTTCCCCCACCTGTCGAATACCTCAATTACAACTCCGGTATAAACTTCCATTCCCTCAATTAGCCAGTAATCGTTATATGAATCTCCGTTTGGAGTTATCACCTCAGGTATCTCAAAACATACTTCATTTATATATGTCACATCAACACTTCCCTCAACAGAACAATTATTGGCATCATACACTGTGTAGTTATAAGGCCCGGGTCCCAGATTGTCAAAATAGAAATCAGTACTTCCATCATCCCAAACAACAGAGTAAGGGAAGATTCCTCCTTCAACCATAAGATCAATTGCCCCATCCACAAAATCGGGACAATATGAAGGTGTGATCGCAGCATCAACAGTAATCATATCCGGCTCATCAATAGTTAGCTCCAGTTCATTGGTACAACTGTTTTGATCCAGAACCGTCACGGTATACGTTCCGGCTGTGACATTGCTAAGCAAATTGTCACTGCCACCTGCAGTACTCCACGTATAAGCATATGGAGAAGTGCCACCTGCAGCACTCACCTGTGCCTCACCGTTATCATCACCATTGCAAAGTGGCTCTGTGGTTGATACCAGGATCAAAGTTGGCAGTTCATCCACTTGAATTGCTATTTCATCGGATGGAAGACTTGTATGTCCGTCTCCATCGGTAACAATCAAGGTAATGCTAATTGAACTTGTTATGGTAATTTCCTTACCAGAATTACCATTTGACCATGTATAGAGCGTAAATCCTTCAGGACCAGTTAAAGTTACTTCACCACCTTCACAAAACTGAAGCGGTCCGGTAACAGTAAGCTCTGGTGCTGGCAGGAAATCACTCACCACTACCGTAACTACATCTGAGGATTCACTGGAACAGCCAAAAGCATTGTCAACAATCACGGAATAATCTCCGCTTGTTGTTACCACAATATCCTGGGTAAGCTCTCCATCCGGACTCCACAGGTAAGCATCTGAAGCTGGTGCCGAGAGTGTTACACTTTCTCCCGTAATGAAGTTTAGGGGTCCATCTGCACTTATTACCGGCTTCAGCGGTATTCCATGTACGATAACATCAATTTTATTGGATGTATCGCTTCTACATCCATAAGCATCCTCCCCAACTACTGAATATGTTCCATTGGATACAATGTTATTTGTTTGTCCTGATCCTCCGTCTGACCAAATATAGACTGCATAACCGGCATTAGCTTCCAGATCAACAGATTCGCCTTCACAGAAACTGGCACTACCGTTAATAGTTACAACTGGTGCTGCCGGTGCGGGTATAACAGTCACCCGAATAGTATCACTTCTTGATTGTCCAAAGCCATCTGTTACTTCAACCGTATAAAGGGTTGAAGAAGCAGGATTAGCTGTTACGGTATCATTGTCTGCTACATCCAGACTTCCGGCAGGACTCCATGCATACGTAAAAGGACCTGTACCAAGGGCTTTAGCCATAAGGGTTGATGTCTCACATTCACCAATAATTGAATCAGTAATATAGGAGGCCTCAACACCCAGATCATTGTTTAATATGGTATGACGGTTTGTTGAATAGGTCCCTATTGATATTCCGGCAGTAGATGAGGTGATCTCGATATCAAAGAACTCATCCGGAATTTCAGGAATAGTATCTTCCAAAATCAATGGAACAATTTCTCCTGTCTTCAATCCTGGATTTATAGTAATGGTAGAAGCCAGCAAGGAATAGTCAGTTCCCTGGACTGCTGTTCCGCCAGATACTGAATAGTCAACTTCTACTGCTGTTGAGATGGCATAATTCAGTTGAAACTCAATGCCTGGATTAGCCACCGACTCCAATTCCTCGCTTACATTAGAGGTAAATGAAAGTATGGGTCGCACGGCTGCAACAGCCAGGTAATCTCCATCGTTAACTGTCACGTTATTAATTACCAATTCTGAACCAATCTGAAACGGTCCGAATGCCTCTGCACCGCTTGAGAAATCACCATCATCGTCGATATAAATATTGTAGGCCACAAAATCAGCAGGAAGAGCTGGTAGCGCTGATTTCTTCATGCTCATTGATACTGTTCCAGGCGTGCCTTCAATATCTATTCTCCATTTTCTGTCAAGTCGAACAATATTAGTATCTCCCACAGGTACGTTGGCTGAACTCCATGTAGTGAAGTCTCCGTCATCATGACCGAAGAGTAAAAATTCATAGTCTTCAAGGTCATCTGCACCACTAATAGCAAGTATGCCAGCTGATTCGGCCTTTGTGTGTGTATTATCGACATCCACCCGACCTATCCCGGCAACATCGTAATAATAGGTGCTTGTCCAATCATAATAATCGTTAGAATCAAGTGCAATATCAAACTTCGCAGCCAGGTAGTTGTTGACGATAATTTTCTGAGCTTCATTAAGCGATTTTCTATATTGTATTAACTCTGATACATTCCCGAGAAACGGATCAGCACCATCCCAGGAAGATCCTAGCTGTATCGATCCATCTGACTCCAGTGGTACTTCGGCATCTACGGTCATAGATAAACCATTTAACTCGAGAAAATGATGCTGAGGGTTAGTTTCATGACTGGCATGAAAGATATAATATTCTGAATCTGTCAATGCCGGTCCATACTTATCAGTAGTTGTAAAACTGAAATATCTTTGGTCACTGTGTTTTGAAATAGAAGCGGTCTTGTTAATGTTTTCATCACCTATAGAGAGCAAGGTCTGTCTTGCTCCTCCAACAAAAGATGCGGCAGCAAACCAGTGAAGTGGTGCATCGCCTGAACCTGATTCCAGTTCAAATAAATCATCATTAAAGCTCAAACCACCATAATCCCGGATAAGATTCTGTGCATACAGTGGCTGAAGAGAGGATGTTGACTGTACAAGGTGATTGCCGTTACCTGATTGATCTGTCCATGTTTCAACTTCTTCATTGTTTCCGGCAGCGAAGCCTGATGTATTAAGAATTCCGATTTCCGGTTTAAACCAAAAATCAATACTTACTGAATCTCCTACCCCACCCGGACCAGTAAATCCGGTTACAGGAGCTGATGGATCACTTGCACAAATCCCAAAAAGCCCGCTCTTTGCCTGTTCTCCAAACACCCGGATATACAAGATCTCTCCCGGAGGCCTGGAGAGGATCACAGATGGCATAACTCCCTCATCATCTACACAGGCAATCCGCTCACCGTCTTCTATTGTACTATTCGTGCTGCTATAAATATCCAGGATTGCATAAGTAAGTGTACCTGCGAAGGTCTCAATCTTCACAATTCCTGTTGCAGGAACAATAAGCTTAAACCAAACATCTCCTCCGAAATAAGTTTTACATGGAGGACTCTCCAGGCCAGTGCTATTGTATGCACCCTTATTAGTATAATAGCCAGGTGAACATACATTTCCAACTATAAGTTCCTCAGCATCAACGGGATCATTATTAAAGGGAGCAGGAACAGCATAAATTTCTGCTACCCATCCTGAATCAATATCCCCATCACTATCCGAATGGAATCCAAAATTTATACAGGTACTCTGCGAAGTAAAGCTAAACTCAGGAGTATCGTTGTAATAGACTACATAATCCGCCGAAGGGGGGTAACTCACCAACATATAATCGTATAAAGCATGCTCTCCTCCGCTAGGAAGAGGACCACCATAATGAGTAGCAAAATTTGAAAAATCAAGTGTGATCGGATTTCCATTCTCAGAACAGAATCTCACGGTCCAATCCTGATTCTCATGGTAGACATCATTTCCACCATCATCATAAAAATAACCACTATTGGTTTTTACTGTATCTCCATTGTTAAAACCATTATTCAACCAATAATCGTCCGGATTTGACTGTGCGATTATCCCGGATATATATATAATGAATATAACAAATAAGCTTAATCCCTTTTTCATTTTTTCTTTCTCTATACTTAAAACGAAATTAGCCAATAAAAGCTGAAAACAGTCAACATCATTGCAGCGAATACGAACAATTACATCAACAACTTTTGAGCAAAGACTAAATCCGATTTCAAGGTGATTTATATAGAGATAAGAATTCATTTGAAAACGTTGCACATGAAGGATTACAGAATTTATCAGTTTGACAGGCAGATAGTTTTTAATAACCAAAATAATTGCTGGCAAAAAATATTCTGCTTAATAAATTCTAAACTTGTATTTAATTAATTTTACATTTGTGTAAATATCAGTGTGCATATGGATAATGATTGGAAAAAAAGACTGGGCGTAGTATATTCTACTAACCAGGATTTTGATTATGAAAATGAGGGGAAATCTGGTCAGGATACACTTCATGCAAATCAACAGAATCTGTATGTCATGCTGGATAAAAAAAACCGAAAAGGGAAAGCCGTAACCCTCGTTTCCGGATTTGTTGGCAGTGAAGATAATCTTAAAGATTTAGGCAAGATATTGAAAAGCAAATGCGGGGTTGGAGGAAGTGTTAAAGACGGTGAAATCCTACTACAAGGAGACCATAGGAAGCAGGTAGTGGAAATTTTGGGAAATGATGGGTATAAGGTAAAGATTTCGGGAGCTTAGTTGTGGAATGAGCCAATGAGTTAATGAGTTAATGAGCCAATGAGTTAATGGGTTAATGGGTTAATGAGCTACCTTCTTCGCTAAAGCTACGAAGGTTGAAAAATGAGTTAATGGGAAAGGAATTTAAAATATAATATGCTTAGAAGTATTGCTATTCTTGGAGTTATCATTTTTTATGCCGGTTCTGTTTTTGCGCAGGATACTGTCGTGACAGTAGAAGCTGACACCTCCTACTTCAAGGTGGATGATGATAACTGGAACATTGTTGAGTCGACAATTAACGGTAGTACTGAAAATGTAAGGATGCTACTTGATCGGGGAGCAGATCCTAATTCCGTTTCTTCAATCGGGAATTCAGCACTTATATATGCTGCTGAAAAAGGAAATATTGAGATAATGAGGATGCTTGTTGAAAGTGGAGCCGATATCAATGCCTCGGGATTCAGGAAGGAGACTCCTTTGTTCATGACCATCTTTAGCAATGATTTCCAGGCAACCAAATTCTTCCTGGAGAACGGTGCCGATCCGAATATTAAAGATGAGCTGGGTGTTACTCCACTGATGTATGCTGCAGCAACAAATCAATACCAAAGTGCCGACCTGCTCATGTTTTACGATGCAGATGAAAATGTGGCTGATGCAGATGGGAACAGCCCCCTTTTAACTTCAGTTACCTTCGAAAATTTAGAAACTTCTGATGTGCTTCTGCAAAACGGTCTATCTCCTGATGTGCAGGATATTCACGGTAATACTCCGGCTATAGTATCCACTCAGCATGGAAATATCGAGATTCTTAAATTGCTATTGGATTACCACGCAGATGTGAATATCACCAATAATAAGAACTATTCTCCCCTGGCATATGCAATTACTTTCAACGATTATAAAACCGCAGCCTTGCTTATTGAGCACGATGCTGATGTCGACCATCAAATCAGTCCGGGAAGAAATATCATTGAGCTCGCAAGAATTTCGGGAAATGATTCATTGGTATCACTATTAAAAGAGAAAGATGCAGATTTGCTAAAAAGACCGGATTTTTCTGAATTTCAGTTCAGTTGGGGAAACTCTTTCAATACCAAAGATTATTTTGTTCATTTCAGGGGTGCAATAGTGGATCAGAAATATGGGTATTTCATCCAGACCGGATTTGATTACAGGCCAATTTTACTAAAGGTTCAAACAACAATCTCTGATACCATTTATCAGTTCAGGGAGAGAAGGATTGGTTGGAGTCATAGCATTGGTAAGCTATTTCAGTTATATGAATCTCCAAATGGAATGAATATTTCAGCTTATGTTGCTGCAAACGGTTATTTATCATTCCCAAAATATTTAGGTACCTCTGGTGCCCCTGCGGTTCAATACGATCTTATTCCTTCAGCCGGAGCTATGATATCAGGAGATAATGTTGGATTGAAAGTCGGAGCTGAATGGTACAAATTTGGGACCTTACTTGAATCGGGATTGAAAGTAAATATTACATTATTCTTCAAGTTGGTCAGTCCTCAAGAGAATTACGACCGAAAAGAGATAAACTGGGAATGAAAAAGATAAAATATATAAGCAAAATTATATTAATATTTATCATTGCTATAAGTATTAAGACAACGGGCTGCGAACAAGAGGACCTGGATTTCTATATCGATTGCAACGATTGTCTGACAGCACCTCCGGATTCAAGTTCTCTGATTGTTTATCTTACCATAAACGAAGAAAATCCTTCTGTCCCGTTGGTTTTCTACGAGGGAGATTATGAGGCCAATATCATAGACTGGATTGATACCTCATATAACGATACCTTATATCTCTATTCTGAAGTTGGAATTGAGTATTCAGTGAAAGCTAGTTATCAGAAGGATGGAGAAACAATTATAGCCGTAGATGGTGATAAATTAAGGGTTGTTGATGGTGAAGGTGAATGCTATCCACCTTGTTATGTTATCAGGGGAGGTACACTGGATCTCCGACTGAAATAAATTCTATTTCGAATAGATAAATTTACCGGTAAAAACCAAAACTCCTTCTTTATCGAAAATTCTGATATTGAATATTCCCATGGAAGGTAAACTGCCATTCAATAAGATTGGCGATTTATCAGCGCTTATTTTGCTGTCCATTACTTCTCTGCCAAGCTCATCAGTAATACTTACGGTGCAAGGAAACCCTATGTCTCTCCCGGCTTCAATGATTAAGATATCTGAACTTGGATTTGGATAGAGCTTTATCTTGCTGCGCAAATCGAGCCCAACGGCTGTCTCGACCCAGTAGATACTTCCATCAACAGAATTATTCTCTGCTACGCTATCTTCAGCCAGTTCAACATGGTAATCATGCCAACCTGTCTCTAACCACTCATAATACTCGTTAACCAGGTTCAGGGAAGATTCTGTTGACGAGCCAGGTTCCAGGTTGATTGTTGATTTCCCGCTAAAACTATATTCCTCATCAATGGTCACCACGAATTTAAAGTCATCAATGACGATATTACCTGAATTTTCAATTAAAGCAATAAGATTCACATACGCCCTGTTAGCGGTATCGTGATTGAGATATGAGATAGATAGATCCGGATATTCATAGTGGTCAATTTCTGCACTAAGGGTATCATTCCAGTGCCAGGAATCTTCATTGGCACGAATAACTACTTGCAGAAAATGTTTACGCACATCGGATAAATCAATAGTTCCGGGCACCTCAATCTCTTTAATCTTTCCGGGGAGAATTGTACTGTCGATGCTCACCTCGGTCCAGGCATTATCATTGTTTTTAAACCTGACAGAAAAATGATCTATAGTATCCATCCCGTAATTAATAAGCATAAGCTTTAGCGTTTCATTCATCAAGTTCGCCCCAAAACGAGGAATGTCTATACTATCAATACTCAAATCAGGTATGAATGCATTTGAAGGAAAGAGAATATTATCGATCCATGCTGCATCTTGTCCTGATTTAGTATTACTGTCTTTTATATATTTCCATTCCAGGTTATGGAATCCACTGTTTAGAAAATGGGAATAACGCGCCCATCCGTATTCTCCAGACCAGCGCTTCACTTCATCTCCATCGACATAAAATCTCAAATGATCGTATCCCAGCTCAGAAGAAACCTTGAAATTGAATGCAATGCTATCATCTTCAAAAGTATGCACATTTATTGACGCTGATGTGGATTGCCTGTCATTTATCTCTGCAGATCTGAGAGAGGCAGGGCCATAGTAATACTCCACAGTATCTCTTTGCCAATCCATAGTTATCCAGGGCAAACAAGATAATGTGTCCGTTGAAAAATCTTCCATGTACTTACCAATGATCATAATTAAATTTTCCAGGACATAATTACCATCCCCTATATCTATTGGCACAAGGTAAAAGTCACTTTGTTCATCTAATGCAGGTATCGTAATGTCTGCAGAAAAAATAACAGACTCTCCAGTATCAATTTTTTGTCCTCTTAGAATTTGTTTTTCCGGGAAAATAGTATCTGCAATCGCAAAAGCTATTATAATTGAGTCCGAAGAGAAGCTGCCTGAATTTTCAATTTCGAAATTCATCTGAATATCTTCGCCTTCTTCTAAAATACCATTTCCATTTCCCGGGATATCATCTTCTACCGAAAATGATTTGACTTTTAGAATCGGGGCATGCAAAAGCAGCGTATGACTTAATGAATTAGATGTGATATCTGACTCCCGTATGAAACTCATTATTGCTGATGATAAATCTGTTACAGCATCCTTAACTTCGAATGAAAAAACATTTTCCAGCAGAATAGTATCTTCCGGATTTACCACCGGAAGGGTTACAAGGGAATCTATAATTCTAATATTATCAGTAGCACTAAAAATCAGCGCAGACTCTTCTGATGCTCCAACAGATACATTACATATTTCAATATTAAAGGCTGCCTGTTCCCCGTTGGTTAAAATTCCATCTTCAGCAATCGACTCATTTACAAGAGCTATACTTACCAAATCGAAAATACCAACATCAGGAATTTGTCTGAAAACAGGTTGCCTTTTTTCGCCGGTGACTACCAGCAGGATGGTATCACCCCTGAACTCTTCGGGTATGGAAAGTGATACCTCGCCAAGTGTGCCTGTATGTTGGGCATCCAATAGTATACCATTGGATGAGATTGCAACATAATCATATGGAGATGCCTGAACATCAACCAAACTCGCATCCGGGGCCAGTGAGGCAGGAAATGTGATAGGCAGATTTTCCGGAACAGTAAACCATGGAACAAGTGTTGGATCTCCCAACAATTGATATATCTCCCAGTAATATTGCTTTCGCACACTGCTACTTTGCTGAACGGTCATATTTCCTGCAAATACCATCTCTCCAACGCTTGGCGACCACTCTTCAAGTAGTTCAGCACCGTCATGAAACACCTTGTCATAAAATCCAAAGCTTGTCGATCCATAATCAGGATTTGCAGTAATAGGTCCCACTCCCACTGCCCAATAGAAATCTTCTTCCCAGTAAGAGACATTGGTACAACCGATATACGCGATGGCACCCTTTCCTTCTGCTTTGACAACCGCCTCAGCAAAACAGTCTGATGAGTCCATATCAAATACATTGGTACTACATCCGTTTCCAATTAATAAAGGATATTTATGGGCATTCGTAAGTGATTCAACATGACCTGTCCTGAATGCAGGGTCCAGCCAGCCGTAATATTCACCATGACCTGTATAGTTCACAAGCGCCGCCCCTTCAGAAACTGCTGCAAGTATCTCTGCATCACTTGAACTTGCCTCAGGATGGAAAAAAACATTCGCGTCTATATCATGCGCAGTATTGAAGTAGTAATTTGCTGCATAATTGATCTGACCATTACCTTCAAGATAACCGTGAGTTCGATCATAACCTGCAATTAAGATGGATTTGTTCAGAAATTCAGGATCGGGAAAGTTATACTGCTCATATTCCAGTATCTTATCAATAACAGCTGTCAGCTCGGCCTCATTTTTCACTGCAATCCTTCCGGAAAATAATTCAGGAAGGTAGTCGCCAACACTGTCATAGCATGTATAGTAAAGATCAGTCGTTTGTCCTGAACCTTGAGATAGTGGTACATGCTCAACATCACCTGCAATAAGGAGGTATGATGGTTTTTCGACACCATCAGGAGGTGTATTATAGAGTCCTGAGAGATAGGTCTTGATTGCTTCCCGGTCTTTGCCCACTTCGGGATCATCAGTGTATGCCTCAATTACGTGGAATCCTTTTTTCCTCTTCCACTCCACCAATGGTTTTAATGACTCACTAAACATGGAGTCAGACAGTATCACCAGGGTCATTGGCTTGTCTCTGATTACTTTTTTCAGTACAGAAGGTTGCTCTTCGCGAATAACTGAATTCAATGCCCTTTTGAACACCCGGGATTCAATTATTTCTCCATGCTCCTCAATGGTATTCTCAGGCACTAATTGCCCCGAAATATTATAGAAAACCTTTATTTTATTTTCCGTGGGATGATATTGAACAGGGTTGAAAATGAATCTGCCAATTTTTACACCACGCATCCTGCCTTCATCTTCCAGGTCAGTTAATAATAAATAAATCCAATCGTCAGAATTATAAATTGAATCATTGAACCAAAATTTCACCTCTTGTTCATCCTCTTTTTTCTGAAGAGATGGCTGAGCCGGCATGATGGAAGAATTATTGAAATAATCATCCAGGTCAATAATTACTGAATCGATATGAGTAAGAATTAAATCATAATTTCCCGGACTGTTTTTCTCCACAAGAGATGAAAAAACCGGAAGTGAAGGCGCTCCCGGAGAAGCAAAATTATAATAATCCGGTATGGATAAATTAATGTATTTATCACCCTTTATATCAACCTCTTCTGCAAATATAGCTGACACAGAAAAACTAAAAGTTACGATCCCTTCAGATATCTCCAATACTGAACTGTTTTCAGCAGGTGCCAAAGGAATTTCTGCAACACGGAACTCCTGAGCCCCGGCAGTAAAAAACATCCCTAATAAAAGCAACAGAAAGAATTCTCTCATAGCAAATCGTAAGTATTTTCCTCTATTCAAATGTAATTAAAAAGAAAAACTTTCCTTTTAGAATAACCAATTTGGAGAAGGAAGGTTGCCTTCTATATAAAAAAACAATACAAATATTAGATTGTTAAGCATATTTTAGATATTTTAGATTGCTTAAAAAGTGATTTATCGCAATGATTAGACGTACTGCAATTCTGTCAATACTAGTAGTTTTTGCCCTGCAAAGCTTCGGACAGGTCAATAAGTTTGGCATTCCCAAGGTTACCAACTATCCTCATATTGTCACCAATGGAAGTGAGCAGAACTGGGCCATTACCCAGGATCACAGGGGAGTAATTTATGTAGGAAATGATGACAAGGGTATTCTCGAATATGATGGCAATAAGTGGAGAAATATCTATATCCCGAATAACAGTAAAATTCGTTCTTTAGCAACAGCCGACGATGGAACAGTATATGTTGGTGCCGTAGCTGAGCTTGGATATCTCAAGCCAGATATGAACGGCGATCTTCAATATCAATCATTGATTCCCGAAAATGACACGACTTTCCCGGTGTTTGGAGATATTTGGAAGACCTACAGTAACAGTGATAATATCTACTTTTGTAGTGAAAGACACATCATAATTTACTCTACTGACACTAAAACATTTAGTGTTGTAGAAACCTATGAGCATACGCTATTTTGCTTCTTTGAAAATGAGAAGCTCTACTGTGGGGCCTTTCTCGATGGATTGGTTGAATTGCGGGAAGACACCGTAGTCAAATCTCTTGGGGGCTCCTTTTACTCAAGAAAAAATATTTTCGGACTTGCCTCCTATGACTCTGAAAATCTGATTATTGGAACCCCTCAGGATGGCCTGACTATCTACAATATTGAAACAGGCAATGTTGATTCTACTTTTTCATCAACAGAAACTAAACAATATATACAAAACCACTACATATACAACCTGCTAAAACTTCCAACAAATGATTTTTTAGTTTCAACTGCAGATGGAGGCATGCTTGTTGTGTCCCATAAAGGTGAATTAAAAGAGATTATTTCCAGAGAAGAAGGACTGCAAGACCTTACCATATATTCCTCCTATGTAAACCCGGATATTTCTCCCTATCCCCCTGTGTGGTCTGCACTAAGTCTGGGTATTGCCAAAACTGACTTCAATTCACCTTTAAAAAATTTCACTACTGAAGATGGATACCAGGGACTGATTCTTAATATTTCATCCTTAGGTGATCAATTATTTATTGGGACAAGTACAGGTCTGTATTCAATGAAAACTATTGATGGGAAATCATCTTTCGTTCCGATCGATCGCATGAATTTCAGAGTGTGGAAGTTTCAAAATTTTGTCTTGAATACTGGCGAAGAAGTTTTACTTGCTATTACAGCTGAGGGTATCTACCAGATACACAAAAATGGCAAAGTTGTTGCTCTTGATGATAAGATAAGAGACAAATCTGATCCGGAGGGAAGTAAATTCTGGGGCTATACCATTCTCCAGGATCCCAATAATGAAAATCGAATTCTACTTGGAAGAACAACCTCAATAAACTTCCTCATTTATAGGAATGGAGTATGGTATCAAGAGTATAGTCTTGAAAAAGTTAAAGGTCCGGTTATATCCCTGGAAATAGATAATAATGGGGATTTATTTTTTGGCACAGAGCTAAATGGTATCGGAAAATACAATCCAAAAGACACCCTTACTCCTCCAATTTATTATGGTGAAGAGAGTGGATTACCTGTTTTGACTGAAAACTCTGTATTGCGAATTGGAGATGAGTTGGTATTCGGTACCCAGGATGGGATTTATAAATACAATGAGGAGAACGATAACTTTGAAGAAAAATCCATCTACAATCAATATCTGCCAGAAGGAACAAACTGGATTTATACTCTTTATAAAGACCAGGATGGAGTTATTTGGATAAGTTATGAAAATAGCAAATTAGGATGGTTGGTATCGTATTTAGAACCTGTTGCAGATGGGTTTGTTGCTATTCAAAAACCATTTTATTCACTGAGCAATTTATCTTCTACTGATGCTTTCTTCAGTGATCAAAGTGGAAGTGTATGGTTTCCTAAATCAAATTTACTTTACCATTTCCAAAAGGGAGTTGAAATGCCTGAATCAAGCTACCGCGCCCTTGTGCGAAAGGTAACTCTAGGATCAGATTCTATAATTTACAATGGGGCCTATCCAAAAAAGAATGAGTCAGGAGGCTTTGATCTCGGAGAATTTCAGGATGCAGAGTTGATTCCGCATATCAAGCACAGTGAAAACAATATAGAGTTCAGATGGAGTGCTCCCTATTTTGACCAGGAAGAAGCGGTTGAATACAGTTATTACTTAGACGGATTCTCTTCGGCATGGTCTGACTGGGAGAAAGTGATATACAAAGACTTCACCAACCTGCCCAATGGCACTTACAACTTTAGGATAAAAGCAAAGAATATTTACCGGGATGAAAGTGTGGAAGATTCATTTACTTTTATCATTAAGAGACCCTGGTATCTGACTATAGTAGCATTTTTTGTTTACCTGATATTAGCAGTACTCATTGTTTATGTCATCATAATTTTATATACGAGACGTCTAAAAAATGAGAATATCAGGTTGGAAGGCATTATCCAGGAGCGGACTGCTAAAATAATGAAACAGAAGGAGGAACTGACTGACAGCATTGAATATGCCAGTCGCATACAAAGAGCATTACTGCCTCCTGATAAAATACTCAATAAACATGATTTGGATCACTTTATTCTGTTCAGGCCCAGAGATATTGTGAGTGGAGACTTCTATTGGATTGGAACGAATGGTGGCAAATTATTTATTGTTGCTGCCGATTGTACGGGACATGGAGTGCCAGGAGCATTCATGAGTATGCTGGGAATTTCATTTTTAGATGAGATTATTATCAAATCAGGCATCTCTCAAACCAATGAGATTCTTGATTCCCTGAGACAACATGTGATTACTTCTCTTAGACAAACGGGTAAGAGCATGGCTGAGTCTACTAAAGATGGAATGGACCTTGCCATGATTTCAATTGACCAGGAGAGCAAGGCAATTCAATATTCAGGGGCCTATAATCCACTCTATTCCGTGAGAGAACTTAACAAAGAAGAGAAAGCTATCCTACTAAAAGGTGGAGATTTGGAACTAGACAGGGGTGACTTACACAACGACACACATATTCTTCTCCAGGTGAAGGCAGATCAAATGCCAATTGGAATCTCTGAGAAAGATTTTGATTTCTCAGCTAAAACAATTGAAGATGTAAAATCATCTACGCTATATCTTTTCTCTGATGGATATGTTGATCAGTTTGGCGGACCAAATGGAAAGAAACTAATGGCGAAAAACTTCAAGAAGCTATTGTTAGAAATCCAAAATCTATCCATGGAAAAACAAGGAGAAAAACTTGATAAGTTGCTTGTTGAATGGATGGGAGATATTAGCCAGATAGATGATGTGCTGATTATTGGTGTAAAACTGGGCAAGTAGGCCATGCCTTTCTCAACAGTATTGTTTATGTATCCCCGGTTCAATCAATTGATCGGGAAATTTTGTATAGAATGAGTCCTACCAATTCAAATAATGAAAAACTCAGCCGCGAAGAGCTGCTGGAGCAAAGAAAAGAGTTGATTTCCAGTATAAAGTATGCAAGTTTTATCCAGGAAGCTATCCTGCCAGACGCAAAATACCTCGAAAAAATATTAAACGAATACTTCATCCTGTACCTCCCCAGGGATATTGTTAGCGGGGACTTCTATTTCTGTACAAAAATTGAAAATTATGTCATCGCTGCTGCAGGAGACTGCACCGGGCATGGAGTCCCCGGAGCTTTAATGAGCATTATGGGGGCCTCATTCTTAAATGAAATCATAAGCGGTAAAGGACCATGGAAGCCAAGCAGAATCTTAAACCTACTAAGGGAAAGAGTTATGAAAGCCCTGCATCAAACTGGCAAAGATGATGAGAACAAAGATGCCATAGATATGGCTCTATGTGTCTTTAATGAAGATACGGGAGAGTTACAGTTTTCAGGTGCCAATAATCCATTGTACCATATTAGGAATGGCACATTGACTGAGATAAAGGCAAATAAGATGCCAGTGGGAATTAATGCAATTGATGAAGAGTCTTTTACCAACCATTCCATCAGGTTAATCTCAGATGATATGGTATATATCTTTTCAGATGGCTACGCTGATCAATTTGGAGGTGTGCATGAAAAAAAATTCAAGTATAGTCCTTTAAAAGTGTTACTTACGGAAATATCAGATAAGGAATTGCATCTCCAAAGAGAAATATTGCTGGAAAGATTAAATTCCTGGAAAGGAAAAAATGAACAGGTAGATGATATCATCGTCTTCGGAATTAAATTCCTTTGACAAGCTAAATTGTAACTTTCTTCGCATTTTTTCAGTATTATTGCTTTAATAAACTACCGTATAACTAATGAAACTTACTGCATTCCGAATCAAGAATTTCAGGTCTATTATTGACACAAACTGGCAAGTGCTTGCATTTGACAATATTACCAGTTTAATAGGCCAGAATGAATCGGGAAAAACTTCTATCCTGGAAGGATTAAAGGCGTTCTACGACACTCGTCTGATTGAAGATATGCTCCGAAGCGACCTTTCTCTTCCTATTGTTGCCTGCAGATTCGATTTTTCAGTATCTGAACTGGAAAACACTATGGACATTAATAAGCTTCATCCAAATGTTCAAAGCAAACTTGCCTCTCTGAACTCTATTTCTATTACCAGGGTGTGGGAAAACGATCTTTCCAGTTACCTTGAGACCGGAGAGGAACTGGACGATATCTACAGGGTTGAAGAAAATAAGCGGAAGGTCCGGGGAGTTAAGATTCAAAAATTATTACAAAATACTTCCAATGAGGTGCTTAAGGCATCGACAGCACTGGCAAAAGCGAGAAAAAGTCTGGAAACAATTAACAATTCAATTGAAGAAATCAAGGAGCCGCTTAACTTAGGCAAAAAGTCGGGAAGATCTCTTTTTTCCAAGGAAAGAAAGAGGTCCAAGTCAGGTGAATCAAATGAATTGACTGTCAAATTGAAGCAGCTGGGAGATGATCGCAAGAGAAAAACGGCAACTGTATCTGACAAAGAGAAGATTTTGAGTAAACTTACACAGAAGAAGCTGGTAAGTGAGCGGATCAAAGAAGCGGAATCAGAGATTCATAGAAACAAAAGTGAACTCTCAGTTGCAAGAGACAATTATGTTCAATTTTCAAAAGTAATTGGTCTCTACCCTTCTGAAAAAGAGTTAAGAGTTGCAGAAGCAAAAGAAGAACAATTGAGCTATGAAATTGAAGAGATAAAAAACAATCTATCTCACAGTCAGAAAGAATATGATATTTTATTGCGTGCAGCTGAAATGGTTTATGAAGGATCTAAGCTCTCCGCATCAATAGAAAAAGCTGAAAAAGAGATTGATAAACTCGATGAGTTTATGGGGTCAAGGGAGCTGGCAGAGGAAATTTTTAAGCTGTGTCCGGAATTCGAGTTGTTCGAGGATTTTAGTTCTTTACTACCCAACAGGATTGATCTGGAAGATATTGTTAACGGAAATTCATTAGCAGAAGGTTACAAAGCTGCTATTAATTTTCTTACCATAACTGGCTTAGATTACTCCTTCTTCCTTCAACCATCCAACAGAATTCTTAAACAGAAAATTGAGAATCTGAACGGGGAGCTGACACTTAATTTCCAGGATTTTTGGAGTCAGAATGTGGGAAAGAAGAATAAGATAAAAATCAATTTTGAACTTGCCCATTATGATCACAGCGACTCTGAGAAAAGTGGTAAACCGTTCATTGAATTCTGGATTAAGGATGAATCAGAACGACTCTACCCAAAACAACGAAGCCGGGGAGTAAGATGGTTCCTCTCATTTTTCCTGGAATTGAAAGCTACTGCTATGGATGAGAGTCGACAGAATAAAGTTCTTCTGATAGATGAACCAGGTGTGAGTTTGCACGTCAGGGCGCAGGAAGATGTGTTAATGGTATTTGATGATATCAAAGAACAAATACAGATCATCTATTCAACACATTCCCCACATCTTATTGACGTAAATAAACTGTACAGGGTTATTGCTGTTCAAAGAGCCGTCGAAGACGATATGAACAGTGAAACACTGGTGTTTAATACGAAATCACTTCGTGCTGCTACAGCTGACACCTTATCTCCGGTATACTCTATGATGGGCTCAAGGTTAAGTCAGCAGGAAATTATAAAAGCATTTAATAATGTTGTTGTTAAGGATCTTGCAACATATTATCTCTTGAAGGCAATATTGCTGCTAACCAACTATACAGAGAAGGAGTGTTACTTTATACCGTCCTCAGGAACCTCAAGCATGCCAATGATCATAAATATCCTGGTTGGCTGGGGCGTAGAATATCTCGCATTGAATTTTGGGAATGAAGATGAGGATTTCATGTATCACAAGTTAAGAAAGGAACTTTTTGAAAATAATGTTGACCTTGCGGACATTCAACTGATTCATATGAGTGAATTCATGGATGTTGAAGATATGTTCTCCACTATCGACTTTAAAAAATACGTGGTACATGTGAGAGAAGGAATTACAATTTCAAACTCTGAATACCTTAAAGATAACAACCATTCAAGAGCAATACTTGCCTCGAACTTTCTCCAGGAAGTAACTAAAAAGAAGGTGAGCTTAAAAGAATTTGATGAGGAGACGAGAGACAATCTTACTGCGTTTATAGAGAAACTTGCATCTGTTCTCAAGTAAAGGATATGGTTTTACTTGACCTTTTGATTGACTTATTTGTGTGATATGAAAAAAATTGTTTTCCTGATTTTACTTCTTTTCATTTGTTATTCTGTCAATGCTCAAAAAACTGAAAAGGATACAATACTTTTGTTCAACCCAACTGTTTCAAATATTTCTACTATTGAATTTCTGATTGAACATGATATCCTTCAGCTTGATGATCCTTATTTCAAAGGAGTATACCACACGAATGAAAGCTATGACTATAGCCAATCTTCAGATTTCCTTGCGTTGAATACACTGCTCCCGTTCTCACTCAAAGAAGTTACAGGTGAGCTTCCTGCTGAGCAGATTTATCTCGAAAACTCATGTTCTGGCGTTTTTAAGAATTTATTTGACAATTCAAAAGGAGCAATTTTTATGGGTGGTCCTGACTTGCCCCCGACTACCTACAATGAATCTACACATCTGTTAACCCGGATAATGGACCCTGGCAGACACTACCTTGAATTGTCATTCTTGTTCCATATCCTGGGCGGGAATCAAGATAAAGCTTTTAAACCGCTGATGAAGAAGAATCCTGAATACGCAGTCCTGGGTATTTGCTTAGGGATGCAAACAATCAATGTTGCCACTGGGGGAACAATGATTCAGGACATCCCTCATGAGGTTTATGGATATAACTATGTTGAAGATATACTTGATGCTCAATCTGACATGATTCATACCAACTATAATCTACGCGAACCGGGTGATGAGATCAGTTACACCAGTTACCACTTCCACCCTATTCTTCTCAACCAGGATTTCCCATTGCCGGGCAAAAGAAAAGAGATAAGTGAGAATCATCCTTTTGTATTGAGTAGTCATCACCAGGCCATTGAAGACTTAGGAAAAGGACTTTCAGTAGTGGCTTCATCAATGGATGGAAGAATAATCGAAGCAGTTGTCCATCGAAAATATAAGAATGTTATTGGAGTACAGTTCCACCCGGAAAAAACAAGTTTATTTACCCACAATCAGCAATTCAGAGTTTCTCCTGACAGCATTATCGATTTCAATCAATTTTTAATTGAAACCGATTCATATCTTTTTCATCGTAAACTCTGGGAAAATATATCTGTTAACTTTAAGCAGTAAAATTCCAAAACTCTTTTTTTCAACTGTAGATATGAAGTCTTAAAAAAATAATTAATTTGAATGAAATTTATCATTTTCACATACAGTTACTTCTCTGGTACAAATTTTGCGTGATATAGATAAACCAATTCCGCTCGAAAGTGTCTAATAATAAATAAGTAAGGAACTATGAAGAAACTAATTGGAACTCTCGCCATATTAAGCATTACAATTTTTGTTTTTGGGCAAGGTGAAGAAACAACATTGGAAAACTATGAAGCATCTGAAAACCTTAGAGAACTAGGGTCATCTTCCGGGACAGGGGCTGTCCAAACATTTGATAACAGGTACAAAGGAGTAAAAGGATCAGTATACGTATTTGAGAATTGGCTTCCTGGAGAATTGTTTCTGAAAGAGAAAAAAAAGGTTCATTTTCCAAATCTGAATTACGATGTTTACGATAACTATGTTGTTTATAAAGAAGAAATTGGAGGAACTATACTGGAAGTGAATAAACGACTGATTGATTTTTTTTATATCTATGCTGAAGACACCTTAAAATTTGTTCCGGTAAAACTTTCTAAGACCACAGGGACATCATTCGCCGAAATTCTTTATGAAGGCGAAACAAAACTTTATCGCGTATTCAAAAAGGAGTTTCTAAAAGCCAATTATGAAGGAGGATACAGTGCTGACAGAGAATATGATGAATTTGTTGACAAAATATCATTCCAGGTACACTTTCCCGGTCAGGAAACACTTATAAAACTGAAAACAAACAAAGGAATAGCGAAACAATTTCCTGATCATAATTCAGAAATGAAGAAATTCCTGGGGAATTATTCTGCTGGCGAATTAAAAAACCAGGAAACTTTGGCGGAGATAATGAAATATTACGATTCCTTATAGAATCTTCTACTCCATTTCAATAAAATTAATCTTTAGATCCAGAATCGAGGCGTAATACTCTCCTCTTTCAAGAATATCGTCATCTCCCTCTTCATAAATCCAATTGATTTTAAGATCATAACCCTTATCATCTATATCTTTAATAAACTTAAGGATTTTGAGCATATACTTTGAAGTGCCGCTATTCAGATACTCCATCTCAACATCGACTTCAGTATATACAGAGGGGTCATCAAGATAAGCTTTCAACCAGTCTAGCAGTCCATCATAAAATAATGAAACATCCTCCGGAATTGACCTGCCTTTAAATTTAATTTTTCCGGCAGGATCCAGTAGAACGTAAGGTGTTTTTGATGTTGGTTGAAATTCTAACCTGTCCATTTTATAAAAATTCACTCTAATATATGAAAAATTTTATTCCCAAAAACATCAATTTGTCAGCAAAATGTTACTATTTTGAAAGAAAAGTGATAAATCAATGAAGAATCTATGTTTTCAGATATTATAAATGATTCAAATGATCTGGTTTGGAATGCACTTGAGTTTGCCACATATCAGCATCGCTTGCAAAGAAGAAAAGGCTATGAACATCTTCCTTACATTAACCACCCCATTGCAGTTGCCGGAATATTAAAAAGGTTTGGAGAGACTGAAGCCGAGCTTATTGCAGCTGCCTTGTTGCATGATGTTTTGGAGGATACGAACTCAACGCCCAGGGAGATAGAAAATCGCTTTGGAGCACACATAAAAGAAATCGTGCTTGAGGTTACAGACGATATGAGCTTACCCAGTGCAGAAAGAAAGGCGCTTCAGGTTATACATGCCTCTACCTTATCCGATAAAGCAAAGAAGATTAAAATAGCAGATAAAACTGCTAATACTCTTGATATCTTCAGATTTCCTTTATCATGGTCCCCAAGCAAAAAGAAACATTACATTACCTGGGCCGGTGAAGTTGTTAAGGAATGTTGTGGAGTAAACAAAGCACTGGAAGAATATTTCTTCACTGTTGCAGAAGAGTGCATGAAAAAACTGGTTCAAGAAAATTAAGAGCTAGAAATGCATCCTCGCAAGTGGAGTGATATCATGGCTTGCGCTTTCCCCGGCCAAATACTTAAAATGCCCTGTAATTGCAATCATGGCAGCGTTATCTGTTGTGAAATTTAAGGGAGGTATGTATGTTGTCCACCCTTTGTCTTCAGCCAGCGAAACAATTCTGGTCCTTAGTCCGGAATTGGCAGAAACACCTCCAGCCAATGCAATCTCCCTGATACCTGTTGCTGCACTTGCCTTCACCAATTTATCCATCAGAATATCAATGATGGTCTTTTGCAAAGAAGCAGCCAGGTCACTTCTGTTCTTTTCTATAAATTCACCATCCTTCTTCAGCTCATCACGGAGAAAATAAAGAAAAGAAGTCTTGAGACCACTAAACGAATAATCAAATTTATCCAGTCGTGGCTTATTGAAATTGAATCTAAGGGAATCTCCCTCCCGGGACAATTTATCAATCATGGGGCCTCCGGGATATGGTAAGCCGATGACTTTTGCACACTTATCGAATGCCTCCCCTGCAGCATCATCAATAGTTCTTCCGATTATCTCCATATCCAGGTGACTTTTCACCACTACCAATTGCGTATGGCCTCCAGAGGCAAGTAATGTTAGGAATGGAAAGCTTGGACTCCTTAAAGAATTGCCTTGTTGTATAAAATGAACCAGCACGTGTGCCTGCAAGTGATTAACATCCAGCATTTTAATATTTCGAGCAAGAGCAAATCCTTTGACAAATGATGTGCCCACAAGCAATGATCCAAGCAAACCCGGACCTCTCGTGAAAGCGACAGCATCAATATCTTCAACGCTTACATTTGCCTTTTTTAAAGCTGCATCCACTACAGGAATAATATTTTGTTGGTGGGCTCGGGATGCAAGCTCCGGAACCACTCCTCCATAGGCAACATGAACATCCTGATTGGCAATGATATTGGAAAGTAAGTACTGATCTTTGATTACAGCAGCAGATGTATCATCGCAGGAAGATTCTATGCCAAGTATTGTGATACTCATAAATTGCTTGTATAGGGAGGTTTATTAAACTATTTTTGTTTTTGTTACGTTCGGAATAATATAATTGCAAAAATATTAAAAAGTTTGCTAAAATAAGCCTTATTGTATTGTTGGTTCTCATTTCAGTACCAGCAATTGGTTTACTATTTTTCCAAAACAAGCAGGTTCAGACCTCTATATCTAACTATATCGTCAATAAATTTTCTAAAGAAATCGAAGCCGAAGTTTCTATTTCATCAATAAAATATAGCTTCTTTAAGCGGCTGTATATCTACGACCTGCTCATTGAAGACCAGTCTGGAGACACCCTGATTTCTTCCGAGTTCACGCGTATCAGAATTAAAAAATTCAAACCGGACAAGCTAATTGTTCATCTACATAGCATCTCATGTGAAAATGCATATTTCAACATCAAGGTTGATGATCAAAGAGTCAACAATTTAAAATTTCTTACCGATTGGCTGAAGTCTGATTTACCCCCGGAAGAGAAAGCCGTTCTGAAAATTGACCTAATAGAAACTGTAAATTCTCATTATTCACAAACTATCGCGCTTGCCAAATCACCCCCATATGGGATCGATTTTTCTGATATGGATGTTTATGATGTAAATGCTCGAGTTGAAAATGTAATGACCCGAATGGACACTATGCATATGGATGTTACTGAGACATCCGGGTTGGAAAAATCAGGGTTTATCCTAAAAGGCGCTTCTTTTGGTCTGACGCTGGCCCCGCAGTTTATGACCTTTTCTAACTGTACTGTACTGACCCTGGGATCACGAGCTTCTATACCAGTGGTTGACTTCAGGTTCAATGACTACCTGGATTTCAGGGAAGTATTTGATTCAGTTTACACACAAATCTCCTCTTCAAACTCCTTTCTCACACTCCCTGACGTCTCCTACTTCTTCTACCAACTAAAAAATTTGAAAGGAGAAATCTTCCTTGATGGTAATATACATGGAAAATTTGGAGATTTAATTGGAGAAGATATTGAGATATCATATATGGATAACAGCGAATTAGATTTCGACATGCGACTCACTGGTCTGCCAAGTGAGGATAGTCTTTACATGTTCTTTGATTTCAAAAAATTTCAATCTAATCTGCCAACACTAAAGGTATTAACATCTTACCACGATTACGCGATATTTAACGATACAGTAATTTCACAAGACATCGGAAACTTTGACTATTCAGGTAAATTTTCGGGCTACGCAACAGATTTTGAAACATCTGGCCTCCTGAATACTGAATTGGGAAGCATTCTATTCGATTTAAATATGCAACCAGATTCAAACTGGTCTGTACAATATAAAGGTTCTTTGGGGACATCAGACTTTCAAATTGGTAAGTTGCTTGGACAGGAAGATTACATAGATCGGGTTAGTTTGAATATCAATGTTGACGGCACCAATGAAAATGGTGAAATTGACCTGCTTGTAAATGGATTGATTGATTCTCTAGGTATTTATAATTACAATTACAGAAATATCAACCTCACTGGCCAGTTCGTAAATAAGACTTTTGATGGGGCATTCTCCATTAAGGATCCAAATATTGATCTGAATTTTACCGGGAAAATTGATTTTGAGCAAGACATTCCTCAATTCAACTTTACACTTGATGTAGCTAATCTCCGTCCATATTACCTTAATCTAAGGGAAGATGATCCTGAATATTTCGCATCATTCTTACTTAAAACCGACTTATCAGGATTGAGATTAGACCAGTTAAACGGTGAAGTTCAATTAGTAAATAGTTTCTTCAAGAGAACTGGCAGCCAGGTGCAGATCTATAATTTCCTGCTAACAACTCAAAATTCAGATTCTTCATACATTTCATTGAAATCGGATATACTTGATGCAGATATTCATGGAAGATATCTAATGTCTCAACTTCCGGCAACTTTTAGCAGCGCTTTAAATGATCATATAGAAATATTTCCAGGCCAGTCTCTGGTGACAGATACTGTTAGTGATTTTGATTTCAACATTAACATAAAGGAAGCAAATCCTTTCCTGGATTTTTTCTTCCCTAAATTTCAGGTTGCGGTAGGAAGCAACATCAATGGATATTACAGGCCTAATGGAGATTCATTTGACTTCTTTCTCAATGGAGCCCTACCCTATTTCAAGTATAAAGGATTCCTTATGGATCAGCTCGAACTTACAAGCATTGCAGATACCAATCGCTTTGTTCTAAATTTAAATAGTGAAAAACTAAGTACCCAGGGTGACTTCAAAATTATGAGTCCTTCTTTCACTACCATAGCGCAGCAAAACAAGACCGAATTTAGCTTTCAATGGAACAATGACTCCCTTCCATTATATTCAGGAGATATAAAGGCCAATGGGGTTTTAAGCCATCAATCTCCTGGTATATTAGACTACGAGCTCAATATTGATTCTTCATGGTTCTATTATAGCGACAGATTGTTTACAATCCCAACTTCATCAATTTCCGTGCAACCGCAATCTATCTCATTTGATAGCATGAGGATTTATGGAAATGAACAATTTATCCTGGCAGATGGCAAATATTCAAATAATGAAAATGATGAAATCAGAATTACTGTAAATAATATCAAACTTGATAATCTTAGCAATCTTAGTGATAATCTGATAATTGATATTCAGGGCAAAATGTCTGGAGAGGCAACGATAAGAAGTGATAATTCAAAACCTGTATTTATATCTGACCTGGCAGTTGACAGCTTGTTTATAAACGAAAATCTATTGGGAAACACCTTACTCGTAGCAAATTGGCAGGAACAGGAGGAAGAATTATTGATAGACATTTCCTCAACAAGAGATTCAGTAAAAACTATCGATATCAAAGGTTCGCTAAAACCATCTGCCGGTTTATTAGATTTCGATGTTGTACTTAATCAAATACCAATAAGTACCATTAATCCTTACCTGGCAAATGTTGCTGAAGATATCGATGGTACTATTGCTGCAAATATTTTTATTAATGGTTCTCTCGGGAAGCCTCAGGTCAATGGAAACTTATACCTTCAGGAATTCTCCTTCGAATTGAATGAAACTCAAACCAGGTATTCTGTTAGCGATAACATAAGGATATATAAGAGTAACTTTTTTTTCGAAGGCTTTGATGTTGTTGATGAATTTAATAACAAACTAATAGTAGATGGAAATATTACATCTACAAACTTCAAGAATTTCATTTTCAACCTGAATCTAAATGCAGATAATTTCAACTTTCTTAATACTACCAGAACAGACAATGAGCAATTTTATGGAGATATCTTTGCATCTGCCGAAGTAGCGCTTCGGGGTCCTCTAGAGCAATTGGATATTAGCGTTTCTGCAAAAACTGAAAAACATACAAATCTGAATCTGCCACTATATAATGCAGCTGAGATTCAAACCACTGACTTTATTACATTTAGAAGATCAGAAGAGCTTGAATTTGTAGAAAAAAAACAAGATGCAGGACCAGTTAGTGGTTTGACCCTTGATATGGATTTAGAGATAGCTTCAGGAGCAAATGTACAGCTGATTTTTGATCCGAAAGTTGGTGACATAATTGAAGCCAGTGGACGTGGAAACATAAAAATAAAGATTGACGAAAACGGTGAGTTCACCATGTTTGGGGACGTGCTTATCCAGGATGGAGAGTACCTTTTTACCCTTCAAAACGTAATCAATAAGAAATTCAGGGTTGAATCCGGAGGTAATATTGTATGGAACGGTTCCCCAACTGAAGCCATGATTGATTTGCAAGCTATCTATGAACTAAAAGCAGCTCCATATAATCTCTCGCCTGACCCTGATTCAGATGAAAGTTTAAAGAAAAGAATACCTGTTCATTGTCTCTTATCCTTACAAGGCGATTTAGGTAATCCGAGCATTCATCCCAGCATAACACTGCCTACAGCTGAACCTGAAACAAAATCTCTTCTCGACAATAACATTGGTACGGATGAAGAACTAATGCGACAGTTTATCTCTCTTCTGGTTATTAACAATTTCATGAGTGTTGACGGTATAGGTGCAGATGTTGCAGGAGGAATAAACTCGGGAGGGATGGCTGCCGGCGTAACAGCAAGTGAACTTTTAAGCAACCAATTGAGCAACTGGTTATCCCAGATCAGCAATGATTTTGATATAGGTGTTAATTACAGGCCTGGAGATCAGATTACAAGTGATGAGGTTGAAGTGGCCTTGTCGACACAGTTATTTGATGACAGAATAATTCTGAGCGGTAACCTGGATGTGGGAGGCGATGAAACAACCACAGGTAGTGCCACAACGAATATTGTGGGAGATTTTGACCTTGAATTTAAAGTTACAGATAAGATCAGTCTTAAAGCATTCAACAGGGCAAATGACGATTTTATTTTAAGAACGGCACCCTATACTCAAGGCGTGGGGGTGTTTTACCGAAATGAGTTCGACGAATTATCTGATCTTTTTAAGAGAAAGAAGAAAAAGAAAGCAGGTGGAGAGAAAGAAGATACAGATGCTGGTGATGCTCTGTTGAAGGAGGAGTAGGCAGTAAGCCTTCGCTAAAGCTTCGGCTTACGCAGTGGGGAAAATCATGAAAATTATCAATTTGTTAAAATCCTTGTTAAAAAAAATATTTCTCAATTGACCTTTATTTGATAATCATTTCTAAATTTGCCCACTTAATTAATATTCTCTAAATACATAAAGGTATGTTTATTGCAATGGTCGTTGTCTTTGTTCTGGGTTATCTCGCTATAGCGTTGGAACATCCTTTACGTGTTGAGAAGGCGGTCCCCGCACTCATGATTGGAACACTCCTCTGGGTACTATATATTGTAGGTGCCTTTGATATTTTTACTGGAGGCCTGAGTGAAGCGTGGAACACCTACAGCGCAGATCTGCCGCATGGTGATGCCGTTCATGGTAAAGAAGGTCTGCTTCATCAGATGCAAGATTTTATCGTTCATCATGAGATCATCCACCACCTCGGGGAAATATCAGAAATTCTATTCTTCCTGCTCGGTGCAATGACCATTGTTGAAATCATTGATAAGCACAGCGGATTTAAAATCATCACTGATAAAATTAAAACTACAAATAAGGTAAGACTGTTATGGATTCTGAGTTTCCTGACCTTTTTTATGTCAGCTGCACTGGATAACCTGACAACAACAATTGTAATGGTTGCTCTTCTCAGAAAGCTGATTGATGATAAACAAACAAAATGGTTCTTTGCCAGTATGGTGGTTCTCGCTGCTAATGCCGGGGGAGCATGGTCTCCCATTGGAGATGTTACTACCATCATGTTGTGGATAGGCGGACAGGTAACTACCGGGGCAATTATGGCCAATGTAATTCTTCCCAGTCTCGTAACTATGATTGTTCCATTAATAATTGTCAGTTTTACATTGAAAGGCAATATTATAAAGCCAGCATCTGCAAACGCTGATTATGAAGAACCTCTGCAATGGCAAAGTACCGTAATGCTTATCATGGGTCTCGCAGGATTACTATTCGTACCTGTGTTTAAGACAGTATTTCATTTACCACCCTATCAGGGCATGCTGCTCTCATTATCGGTAATATGGCTGGTTACAGAAATTATGAGAAGGAACTACTCAAGAGACCTCAGGAATAGACTAAATGTTGTAAGAATTTTAAAGAGTGTTGAGTTACCGACCATATTTTTCTTCCTCGGTATACTTTCTGCTGTAGCAGCTTTGCAGAGTGCAGGTCACCTGACAATTTTAGCAAGATACCTGGATGAGAATCTTGGAGACATCTTCCTAATTGATATGGCCATTGGAGTACTTTCAGCTGTAGTAGACAATGTCCCGCTTGTGGCTGGTTCCATGGGTATGTATCCTATTGAAGACGCCGCCTCGATAGCTGCCATGACAAATCCTGAAGCGATAACATATGCTCAGTATTTTGTCCAGGATGGACTCTTTTGGGAGTTCCTTGCTTATTGTGCCGGAACAGGAGGATCAATTCTAATTATCGGTTCAGCGGCAGGTGTGGCTGCAATGGGTATGGAAAATATTGATTTTATCTGGTATTTGAAAAAAATATCATGGCTGGCGCTTATCGGATACATTGCCGGTGCCGGAGTTTATTACCTGCAGGCCTTGCTAGGGGGGCATATAGCTCATTAATAGCACGATTCATCCTGTTGAAAAGATATAAGTTTTCTTAATAACGAGATATACTACTTTCCAGTATATCTCGTTTTTTTATATATATTCGCTTCTATAATAATATAAGGAAATGAACATGTTGATTTTACTACAAAATGTAGTTGCAGACACTGCAATGACAGATGGCACAGCCAGAGAATCATTTTTGGATTTAGCAATCAAAGGAGGATGGGTGATGATCCCCATTGTATTGCTCAGTTTTATCGCTGTTTATATATTCTTCGAAAGATGGTTTGCCATCAAGCGTGCCGCAAATATTGATCAGAATTTCATGAATCGAATCAAAGATTATATTATGGATGGCAAGGTTGATGCAGCGAAAACACTTTGCCAAGCCACTGATAATCCTGTGGCTAAGATGATTGAAAAAGGAATCTCAAGAATTGGCAGACCACTAAATGATGTTAATGCAGCCATCGAGAATGTCGGACGACTTGAAGTGTATAAACTTGAGAAAGGACTTCCTACCCTGGCCAGTGTTTCCGGAGGTGCGCCAATGATTGGATTTCTTGGAACGGTAATTGGCATGGTACAAGCTTTTCAGCAGATGTCCACTGCAGGTAACAATATCAATGTGGGCGAATTATCAGGAGGTATTTATACTGCCTTGATAACGACTGTTGCCGGATTAATCGTAGGTATCATTGCATTCTTCGCGTATAACATTCTAGTGGCAAAGGTTGACAAGGTTATCAACAATATGGAGGCAAGTTCAACGGAGTTTATTGACCTGTTGAATGAACCAGTAAAATAGAGAATTCATGGGTATCAGGCCAAAGAACAGGGTGATGAATAATTTCAGTATGTCGGGTATGACAGACATTGTATTTCTGTTGCTCATATTCTTCATGCTCACCTCGACACTCATTGCTCCAAATGCGCTGAAAATGCTTCTCCCATCCAGGGGACAGACTCCGGTGCAGGTTGAGAACAAGGTACCCACTGTGACTATACATAGTAATACGCGTATTACTGTTGACGGCTCAAACATTCAGTTTGAAAATCTTGAGGCAGTGCTTGAATCTAAGCTTGCTGGTCAGACAGAACCAGCTATCAAGATTGTGACTTCGCCCCAGGTAACTGTTGGTGAGGCAGTCAAAGTTATGAATGTTGCTGCGGATAAAAATTATACTGTGGTTCTAAAACAACTATAATGGCCATTGTATCACGAAATAAAAGAAATATGAATTTTGCCATGTCCGGTATGACGGACATCGTATTTCTTCTATTGATTTTTTTCATGCTCACTACAACACTGATTGTACCTGCAGCGCAAAATGTCCAGCTTCCCGAAAGTGACAATCAAACACAAGCAAGTCCCGTATTAGTTGTATCTATCGCCTCAGACAAAACTATTTACCTGGATGACCAGGTATATTTACTTTCAGAACTTGAACCGGTGCTGATAAAAAAACTTGAACCCTATGGCGATACGCCAACCATAAGACTAAATGCTGACCAGAACCTGAATATGGAAGAAGTTTTTTCTCTTCTTAATATTGCGAAACGAAATCGCTATAAGGTAATACTTGGCACTAAACCTGCCAGTTAAAATTCTGGATAATGAAAGTAAACAGAAGAGGAATATTCGGCACAATTTTTACACACGGGCTCGTACTCGCGCTGCTAATTCTTGGTGGACTGACATTTCCTGATCCACCTCCTGAAGAAGAAGGCATCATGGTAAATTTTGGGACTGATGATACAGGTTTTGGGTTTATAGAGCCCAAAGGTGATGAATCCAATGCAGGAAACCCTGAGTTGGAAGTAGCCCAGGCACAACCTGAATTTGTTGAAGAAGCCCAACCTGAACCCGCCCCATCAGATCCGGTTTACGAAGACCCCCTGCCTGAAGATAATACCCAGGATGTTGAGGAAACACCTGTAAAAGAAGATCCACAACCTACTGCTGAAGAGATTCGTAAGCAAAAAGAAGAGGTGGCGAGAGTAAAGAAGGAGCGGGAAGATGAACGTATCAGAAAGGAAGAAGAAGATAAAATTCTTCGCGAACAGGAAGCAGAACGAATAAGACTGGCGGAAGAAGCAAGACTCAAGCAGGAAAATGCAGACCGGCTTAGCAATATGGGTAAAAATACTTTTGGACAACAAGGCGTTGGTGAAGAAGAAGGATCTGAAGGTATAAATCCAGGATCAGGTACAAACCAGGGTGTGACCACAGGAACACCTGATGCACCAAATTATGGCGATGGAAGTGGTCTGGGTAATGGTATCTCTTTTGGACTGGGAAGCCGAAAAGCAGTTGGCAAAGTACCAACACCTAATGTTGACAATTGCCAGGTGACAAGCAGAATTATCGTTAAAGTTGAAATACAGGTAGACAGGCAGGGTAATGTAATACTTGCCAGTGTGTCGACCTCCACATTTAGTGATAAATGTATCTATGATGCAGTTGTTGCAGCTGCCCGAAAGACTAAATTCACCAGCGATCCGAATGCTTCATACAAGCAGACTGGTTGGATCAAGTACACTATTGAACCTTAATCAGGAGAATACTTCTATTACTCTTGGAATAATCAATCTTAGAGATGCGATGAATATTGCAACTAATAACATGTAGCGTAAAAACTTCGCACCCCATTTTACGGCAATATTCACTCCGATATAAGCTCCGGCCATATTACCGGCAGCCAGAAATAATCCAATGATCACATACTCCCATGTAAGTAATCCACTGATTATGAATAAGGTTAATGCAATGGGTGTATAGAATAGTATAATTAAGACTTTTACTCCATTGGCCTTTACTAAATCAAGGCCACTACCCAGCACCAAACCTGTCAATAAGAAAAAACCCACTCCTGCTTGAATAAATCCGCCATAAATACCAATAAAAAAAAATACAACATATTGAGCCCACATGGGGAGAGGTGGCTTCTCATTCTTTCCTTTCACCCAGCTGTTTGGATTAAGCAACACCAGGAGAAACATCACCAACATAACAACACCAATTGCAACATCCATGGCCGGAGCTGTTATTAAGGTGGCAATAATAGCACCTATCACAGATCCTATTATTGCAGGAATACCAAGTTTATAGTCTTGCTTTAGATTTAGTACCTTCTTTTTTCTGAATTTGTTTACTGCTACAATATTCTGCAGGAGTATTGCAATCCTGTTAATGGCATTGGCATTTGTTGAAGGAATACCTAAAGGAATAATTAAAAGGGGCAGTGTCAAGAGGGATCCCCCGGCTGCCAGGGTGTTAATTATACCGGCAATTAATCCGACGCCAACTACAGCAAGATAAAGATACCATTCCATAGTATAAGATTAAGCAAACATTGGGAAGTCCGTCATCATGGAGTTAACCTTTTTCTTCACTGCAGCAATGACTTCTTTTTCATCAATATTAATTATAACCTCATCAATTAATGAGACAATCTCAGGTATCAAATCTTCCTTTACTCCCCGGGTTGAAATTGCTGGAGTCCCTACCCTTATTCCGCTGGTTTGGAAAGGTGACCTGGAATCAAATGGTACCATATTTTTATTGACAGTTATATCAGCAAGTACAAGGGTGTTTTCAACTTGTTTTCCTGTAACATCCGGCACCTTTGACCTAAGGTCAATTAACATTGAATGGTTATCAGTACCTCCTGATACAACTTCATAACCCTTTTCAATAAACACTTTCGCCATCAAAGCGGCATTTTCTTTAACCTGCTTTTGATATATTTTAAATTCAGGATCAAGAGCTTCACCAAAAGAAACTGCTTTTGCTGCAATAATATGCTCTAATGGTCCTCCCTGAATTCCCGGAAATACTGCTGAATTAAGCAGCGAAGACATTTTTCTTACAACACCCTTTTTTGTTGCTTTTCCCCAGGGATTATCAAAGTCCTTGCCCAGTAAAATAATGCCTCCGCGAGGACCACGCAGGGTTTTGTGGGTAGTAGACGTAACGATATGTGCATGCTTCAGTGGATTATCTAACAAACCGGCTGCAATTAATCCAGCAGGATGCGCCATATCAACCATAAAAAGGGCTCCTATTTTATCGGCTATATTACGCATTCTTGCATAATCCCATTCTCTCGAATATGCAGATGCTCCACCTACTATAAGTTTTGGTTTTTCTTTTAGTGCAAGCTCCTCCATGGCATCGTAATCAATCCTACCTGTTGCCTGGTCTAAACCATAAGAAATTGCCTTGTAAAGAAGACCGGAGCTATTTACTGGGGATCCGTGAGAGAGATGTCCACCATGAGAAAGATCAAGCCCCATGAAGGTATCACCCGGTTCAAGCACCGCTAAGAAAACTGCCATATTGGCCTGTGCTCCTGAATGTGGCTGGACATTTGCATATTCAGCATTGTAGATTTCACATAGCCTGTCTATGGCCAGTTGCTCAACTACATCTACTACCTCACAACCACCATAATATCTGTGGCCCGGATAACCTTCGGCATACTTATTCGTCAAACATGAGCCCATAGCTTCCTCTACTTGTCTACTGACAAAATTTTCAGATGCGATCAGCTCAATTCCTTGTTTTTGACGTTGGTGCTCCTTCTCAATCAGGTCAAATATGACAATATCTCTGTTCATAATATATATTTTTTTTCAAAGTTAATTTTTAAAAAGAAAAAAAGAAAAAAGTTGCCCATGGTCTTCGAGGCCTGCTCAGTAGATTATGTATTCGTTGCCTGGATTCAGACAAGAAGCAGCAAGGTCAATTAATGAGCTGCACCTTATCAGAATATGGCATTATGTGCAAGGTACAGCACGCTGGCTATGATTGCTCCGATTATCGGTCCTATCACCGGAATCCAGGAATATTTCCAATCACTGCTCCCTTTATGTTTCATTGGTAACAAGGCATGCATAATTCTTGGAGGAAGGTCCCTCGCAGGATTTATTGCATAACCTGTTGTTCCTCCCAACGATAAACCGATTGCGATTACCAGAAGCGCAACAGGCAGTGCTCCAAGTGTACCCAGACCAATTTTCGAGCTATTCATACCTTGTAATTCCATACTTGGCTCGGCAATATAGAGAATGACAAATACCAGGACAAAAGTGCCAATGATTTCACTTACGATGTTACTTACAGGTTTTCTAATGGCCGGGCCTGTGGCGAAACATCCCAATATGGCTCCGGGATCTTCTGTCTGGTTAAAATGGTCACGATAGAACAACCAAACAAGAAATGCTCCAATAGAACCACCCAATAACTGAGCAATAATGAACATGGCTACTTTTGCCCAGGGAAACAATCCTGATAGTGCCAAACCTATAGTTACAGCAGGGTTAATATGCGCTCCGGAAACTGGTCCTGCTACTGCTACTCCAACGAAGACAGCAAGTCCCCAACCGAAAGCTATAACTATCCATCCGCTGTTATGTCCTTTGGTTCCTTTCAGTACAACATTGGCTACAACACCATTTCCCAACAGCACCAATAGCATTGTTCCCAGCAGTTCAGCAATATACTCATTCATTTAAATTCGAATTACGTTAGACAAAGTAAAATCACACTGTCATAAAGCTATTGGAATATTTTGAAAAATAAAAGAATCTATCAAGAAGCATTAAAAAAAATGATGTTTTGAATTACATTTGAAATCCTATGAAGAATATTCTTTTCATTATAGTACTCTCTTTAACTTTTTGTGGTTTCGGCCAGATAAAAAAATTGGTCTAAGCCGTGCTGAAAATCTCTCTGTATACCTAAGCAATATCTAAAAAATATATCATTCGTCCATTATTGTGAAATGCCCAACATTTTCAATTCAAAAAATAAAATCCCTGTATCACTCCATAATATTGCTGGTTACTATTTAAATTGTTACCCATAAACTACGAAAATTTATCAGTTGAGCAGTTTTTGTAGTACATAAATATTTGATCATGTACATTTTATTAAGAATTTTGTACTTTGCTAATGAAATATAAACACATATCAAAACAAAATGCTGCTCTATGAAAAAAATTGGTTTATTACTACTTCTGCTGATGGGGGTTTTCATTGTTTTCAGCTGTGATACAAAACCCGAATCTAATTTCACTGTGGATTTTAGCTATGAGATAAATGATGGCAACATGGTTCACTTTAGCAATACATCTGAAGGCGAATATTATTCAATGACCTGGGATTTTGGTAACGGTGAATTAATCTCAACTACCGATAAAAATGAAATAATCGAAATGTATTATCCACTTGCCGGGTCTTATAACGTCACACTGAAACTAGGAGATTATTTGGGTAATACAGAGAATACAACCAAGGTTATTACGCTAGATAATAATGATTTAGTTGTTTCTTTCACTGCTGAGGTGGATGCTGAAGATCTGAATACTGTGAACCTGGTAAATACATCAGAAGGCAGCTTTGATTCGTTTACATGGAAATACAGAAAGAAAGAAATAGAAGGACTCAATGATTTCGCTGCATATTTTCCCTTTTCCGGAAATTACCAGGTAGAATTGGAATTGATTAAAGGATCATTTACCGCATCTGCTACCCAAAGTATAACTATTGCTCAAAATGATCCTGATTACCTGGACAAACTCATACTGACCTGGTCAGATGAATTTGATGGTCCCGAAATTAATCCTGCCAATTGGACTTATGAAACCGGTGCCGGAGGATGGGGTAACAATGAGTTACAGGAATATACGAATGGATTTAATGCAGAAATAGTCGATGGTATATTGATTTTGACGGCAAAAAAACTGAATGAAAATAAAACTGCTGGATCATATACTTCTACTCGCATGATCACCAGGAACAAAAATGAATTTACCTATGGAAATATGGAAATTCGTGCAAAACTTCCTTCCGGAACTGGTATCTGGCCTGCCATCTGGATGCTGGGTAGCAATATCTCGCAAGTTAGCTGGCCTAAATGTGGAGAGATAGATATCATGGAATATGTTGGATACGAACCCAATATAATTCATGCTACTGTTCATACACTATCCGGATCAGCAGGAGAAGGCGACGGCAGCAGTAAAACACTGGCCACCTGCGAAGAAGAATTTCATATTTACGGACTTAACTGGACAGAAGAGGAGATGGTTTTCTACACAGATTCCCCCTCAAATGTAACACATATATATAATCCAGACAGTAAGACTGATGCAACATGGCCATTCGATTTGCCTCAATTCTTTATCCTGAATGTTGCTGTTGGAGGAGATTGGGGAGGTGCGCTTGGAATCGACAACACAATCTTCCCTCAATCAATGGAAATCGACTATATTAAAGTATTTCAGGAACCCAATTAACAGGGACAGAAGTTCATGAGGAAAAATTATCTTTTTAGAGCCCACTGTCTTTTTACAAATATTTCAATTATCACCAGAATTTATGCTTTTATCCTAAAAAATTTATAATGGGAAAGAAGTCTCACATAGATAGAATAAGAAAAAATGAAGAATAGATCGCTTCAAATCGGAGAGAATAAAATGATAACAACCGCCCATAAAGTTAGCGGTCAGTTTATTGAAATTGAAAACGAGAAGTTTTACCAGATTTCTAACTACCAGGAGATGCCTGATTTCCTGATGAGTGTAGTAAGTGATTCAGACCACTGGATGTTCATTTCAAGCAACGGTTCGTTAACAGCTGGAAGGAAAAATAAGAACAATGCGCTCTTCCCTTATTATACCAACGATAAGTTACATGATTATAGAAATATAACCGGAAGCAAGACATACATCATTGTCTCTAAAGGCGAAACCACAGCACTCTGGGAACCTTTTACAGCTGAAACTGAAAGGGTATACAAAATCAAAAGAAACATCTATAAAAGCATTTATGGCAACAAGCTTATATTTGAAGAGATAAATGAGGACCTGGGAGTAAAGTTCCGATATGGTTGGTACAATAGTGATCGCTATGGACTGATTAAAAAGTCTTCCATTGCTAATATCTCTAATGAAGTTTTAGAGCTTGATATCCTTGATGGTATCAAAAACATACTTCCCTATGGTATCGACTATGATTTCCAGAATGAGTTCAGCAATCTCCTGAACGCCTATAAAAAATGTGAACGAATAAAAGATTCAACACTGGGAATATTTGCCCTGAGTTCTATACCGGTGGATAAACCAGAGCCAAGTGAAGCCCTAAAAACGACAACCGTTTGGTCAACTGGTCCTGATTCCGGAAGCAAAATACTAATCTCAGATAAGCAGGTTTCAAAATTTACAAAAGGAGAGGAAGTAGAATCTGAATCAGACATTCGGGCAGTGAGAGGTGCATATTATGTGAATAGCTCTTTTATCCTGAATCCAACTGATTTTCAACAGTGGATGCTAGCCGCAGAAATTAATCAGGATAGCTGTGCAGTTGCCGATATATTAAAACATATAAGCAGCGAGAAAAACCTGCAAGAACTTGTTGATGAAGACATTGCCCTGGGTACAAAAAAGCTAATCGAAATTGTAGCCAAAGCAGACGGTATTCAAATGAGCAATGAAGAATTGTGCTATGCAAGACATTTTTCCAATACCATGTTCAACATAATGCGAGGAGGTGTCTTTACAAACAATTATACTGTTGAGAAAAAAGATTTCATACTTTTTGCGAAGCAGACAAATATCGCAGTATACAAGAAACATAAGAATTGGTTTGCCGGACTCGATGAGAAGACGCAATACCATCAGCTGATCAGCCTTGCTGAAAAAAGCAATGATCCTGATCTTTTAAGAATCAGTATAGAATATTTTCCTATCACCTTTAGCAGAAGGCACGGTGATCCCAGCCGTCCATGGAATTATTTCTCCATCGAAAACAAAAACCCTGATGGAAGCACAAAGTTGCATTATGAAGGAAACTGGAGGGACATTTTCCAAAATTGGGAGGCTCTAAGCCTCTCCTACCCTGAATTCATTGAAGGAATGATCTCCAAGTTTGTAAATGCATCAACATTAGATGGGTACAATCCTTACAGGATCACCAGGGAAGGAATTGACTGGGAAGCTCCGGACCCAGATGATCCATGGGCATTTATTGGGTATTGGGGTGACCATCAGATTATTTATCTACTGAAATTCCTTGAGCATTCTGCGGCTTATCATCCAGGTAATCTGGATGAATTAATGACCAGGGACCAATTTGTTTATGCGAATGTTCCTTATCGAATCAAAGAGTTCTCCGAAATTGTTAAAGACCCCAAAGACACCATACTTTACGATTTTAAGCTAAGTAAGCAATTGGAAAAACTTACTGATGAGATAGGAGCCGATGGCAAGCTGCTTAGAAATAAAAATGGAGAGCTTTGCAGGGCCAACCTTACAGAGAAAATGCTCGTAACATTGCTTTCAAAATTAAGTAATTTTATTCCGGAAGCCGGTATCTGGTTGAATACCCAAAGACCCGAATGGAATGATGCAAACAACGCCCTGGTGGGTAACGGGGTATCAATGGTCACTCTCTATTACATCAGAAGATTTATGCGTTTCTGGCAAAAGGAGCTGGAAAGTTCAAAACATGAGTCCATTCCTCTTTCAGAAGAAATCCTCAAACTTCTAGGAAGAGTAAATGACATCTTTACAACTAACAGAGACAAATTAAACAAAGGGTTCTCTGACGAGGATAGAGGAGAAATAACATATGCATTAGGCATTGCAGGGAGCAATTACCGGGAGCATGTCTACAAGAACTCATTTTCCGGAAAAAAAGAAAAGGTCAAAATAGCATATCTTAAAGATTTTATGAGCATGTCCATTGAATATATGGACCAGTCCATCGATGCTAACAAGCGTGAAGATGATTTGTACCATGCCTACAATCTTGTTTCCTTTAAGGGTAAAAAGATTAAAATCAGATACTTATACGAAATGCTGGAAGGACAAGTATCTGTGCTTAGCTCAGGACATCTCACTTCTGGTGAAAGTTTGAAAGTACTCGATGCACTGAAATCAAGCAACTTGTTCAGGATAAATCAGTATAGTTATATACTCTATCCCGACAGGCAATTACCCCGGTTTGTGGAAAAGAATAATATTCCGGCAACACGAGTTAAAGAATCTGCCTTGCTAAGCAAACTTGCTGCGGATAATGAGCAATCTATCATCAAAGTTGATCAGAATAATACTTACCACTTCAATGGGATTTTCAGAAATGCTAATCTATTAAAGGAGGACCTGAATAAGCTTAATCCTGATCTGTATAGTGATCTGGTTGAGAAAGAAACAGAGATGATATTAGGTGTTTATGAAGAGTTATTTGACCACCAATCATTCACCGGACGGTCAGGAACATTTTATGGCTATGAAGGTTTAGGGTCCATTTATTGGCACATGGTATCCAAGCTGTTGCTTGCAGTTCAAGAATGCTACTTCAGAGGTAAGGAAGAAGGATCTGACCCGATTGTTTTAGGTAAAATTCAAGACCACTATTATGAAATAAAGGCTGGAATCGGACTCTATAAATCACCTGAGGTTTATGGCGCCTTCCCGACAGATGCTTACTCACATACTCCAGCTAATGAAGGAGTGAAACAACCTGGTTTAACTGGCCAGGTAAAAGAGGATGTTATATCCAGATTTGGTGAATTGGGAGTCCTCATTAAAAATGGAGAGATTTCTTTCGCACCTTCACTACTAAATCAAGGTGAGATTTTAACTCAAGATGAACAATTTGAATATTATGATTTATCGGCAGAGAAAAAGAGTATTGATCTGAAAGAAAAGCAAATGGGATTTACCTATTGCCAAATTCCTGTTATTTATAGCTTTGGCAATGAAGAAAGTATCAGGGTTCACTATACAAATGGAGATTCTAAAGAAATCCCGGGAAATATCCTGCCAAAAGAAATCAGCTCAAAAATATTTTCCAGAACTAGTGAAATAAAAAAGATTGAGTGTGCATTACATGAATTAAAAAAATAAATAAAGAGAAAATACTATGTCATACCGGAGAGAAAAAAACATGTCCCTAGCGGGAATTGATTACTCAAACATTGCTGATGAAGATTTATTGGCCTTATTTAACAAATACCTGGATAATGGAATTCATGGAATCTGTTTTAGTTCATATTTAGATGGCCAGGGCCCAGGTACTCAAATTAGCGACGAACAAATAGAGAAAAGAATTAAAATCATCAAGCCCTATACAAAATGGCTCCGTACATTTTCATGTACTGACGGAGGTGAGCGAATACCTGTAATAGCAAAGAAACATGGCTTAAAGGTTATGGCAGGAGCCTGGTTAAGTGATAACAAGGAGGTCAATGAAAAAGAGATTGAAAATGTGATCAAATTGGCTAAAGAAGGCAATGCCGATTTAGTAGCCGTAGGAAATGAAGTCTTGTATCGCAAAGAATTAACTGAAGAAGAACTTCTTGACTATATATCTCGCATTAAAAAAGAGATCCCTGGCATTCCTGTTGGCTATGTTGATGCCTATTATGAATTTGTTGAGCGTCCTGCAATTACAGACGCTTGCGATGTGATTTTTGCCAATTGTTATCCTTTCTGGGAAGGATGTCACATCGACTATTCTTTGCCTTACATGAAGAATATGTATCAGAATGCATTAAATGCTGGCGGTGGGAAGAAGGTTATCATCACAGAAACTGGCTGGCCAAATCGTGGTACATCATTTGAAGGTTCAGAACCTTCTTTAGATAATGCCCTAAGGTATTTCATCAACGCACAAAAATGGAGCATGGAAGAGGATATTGATTTGTTCTATTTTTCCAGTTTCGATGAAACATGGAAAATAGATGCTGAGGGAGACGTGGGAGCATACTGGGGATTGTGGGATCAGGCAGGTAAATTGAAGTTTGGTAAATAGTGAAGAGAGTGGGCAGTGAGCAGGGAGCAGTGGTATATCGATAGCTAACGTGTCACTTAAATTTATATTTAAATGAAATTTTCAAGAATCATATTTGTGGTTTTTGCAATATTTGCAATGGCCGGCTGTGCACCAGGGGAAAAGCAAGACGCTGGGAAAACTGCATCCGAAATTTTAGAAAATCCTGATTACCTGGCATTCTCCTATGGTGGCTATCGGGCACTTTCGAGAGACACTGTCCCAACAGTAAATCAACTTAAGGATGATATGAAGATCCTCTCAGCCATGGGAATTAAGATTATCCGTACCTATAATACCCAACAATTTGCTCAGGCAGCTAATCTCCTGACTGCCATCCGTGAGTTAAAAAACGAAGATTCTACTTTCGAAATGTATGTAATGCTTGGTGCATGGATAGATTGTGAAGGTGCATGGACAGGGACAGTAAACCACGAAGTAGAAAGCATAGATAACAATACTGTTGAAATAGAGGCAGCGGTCACTATGGCCAATGCCTATCCCGATATAGTGAAGGTTATTGCGGTAGGCAATGAGGCCATGGTACATTGGGCAGCGAGTTACTATGTGGAACCCGGTATTATTTTAAAGTGGGTTGAACATCTGCAGGAATTAAAAGCATCCGGGAATCTCCCGGCAGAAATTTGGATCACCAGTTCAGATAACTTTGCCTCCTGGGGAGGAAACGATGATAGTTATCATAAAGAGGACCTTGTGAAATTAATCAAAGCTGTCGATTACATTTCCCTGCATACTTACCCATATCACCAAAGTCATTATGGTCCCGAATTCTGGTTTGTCCCAGCTGATGAGGAAAATTTATCAAAACTGGAACAAATTGATGCTGCCATGGTAAGAGCTGCGGATGTTGCCAAAGCACAATATCAAAGTACAGTTGATTACATAACAAGTTTGGGAATTGAAAAACCAATCCATATTGGAGAAACAGGATGGGCAAGCATTGACAATAGCATTACCGGGCCAGATGGATCGAAGGCAGCAGATGAATATAAGGAAAAGCTTTTCTACGAGCACGTGAGGTCCTGGACCAATGAAGCTGGTATGTCGTGTTTCTTTTTTGAAGCATTTGACGAACGGTGGAAAGATGCGATTAATCCTGCAGGATCTGAAAACCATTTTGGTATGATTAACCTCCAGGGTCAGGCAAAATATGCCATTTGGGAATTGGTAGACAATGGAACATTTAATGGACTGACCAGGGATGGTGTAGCAATTACTAAAACCTATGGTGGAGATGAAGCTGCATTGCTGGAAGACGTTCTTGCTCCACCTTTAAAAAAGGAGCAGTAATAAAATAAACTGATCAGATGAGCACCAACACTACAAAACTATCTTTTAAGGAGAAAATCGGGTATAGCCTGGGTGATACGGCCTCTCACTTCGTATGGGATATGGTAGGATTCTGGATCCTGATTTTTTACACAGACACTTTTGGGATATCAGCCGCTGCTGCAGGTACAATTATGTTGATCGCCAGGGCCTGGGACATGGTTAGTGATCCTTTAATGGGTATTATCGCTGATCGTACAAACACACGATGGGGTAAATTCAGACCCTATATCCTCTGGATGGCTTTACCTTATAGTGTTTTGGCAGTGTTGACGTTCACAACTCCCAATTTCGGACCTACAGGAAAGGTCTTATATGCAGGGATAACATATTTATCACTGATGACTGTTTTTACAGCCATCAACCTCCCCTACTCTTCCCTGGGGGCAGTTATGACCTCAGACTCGTATGAACGTGCCGGCTTGAACTCATATCGTTTTATTTTTGCCTTTGTTGGTCAATTTATCGTCTCAGGTACAGCATTATACCTGGCAAATTTCTTTGGAAAGGGTGACAATGCCAAGGGATATCAGTACACACTCATCCTCTTCTCAATCATCTCCTTTATTCTGTTCATGATCACCTTTAGAACAACCCGCGAAAGAGTAGCACCTCCAAAGGCACAGAAGGAAAATATAAAAGAAGATGTAAAAAACCTGTTTAAGAACCGTCCATGGATGATCCTGTTTTTTGTAGGTATTATATCCTTTGTCATGTTTGCCATGCAAAACCTTTCGGTAGCCTACTATTTCAAGTATTATATTGGTAATGCGGAGGGTGTTCAGTTGTTCAATGTTATAGGAACAGTTGCTTTGATTGCTACGATACCATTTTCTAAACCACTGGCAAAAAGATTTGGAAAACGAAAAGTTTTCCTTGCCAGTTCATTGATATCCGGGGCCTTTTTTATTCTGCTTTTCATCCCTGGAAAAGATAATATCGGAATGATATATACCTTTAATATTCTTGCCAAAATGGCCTATGCCCCTGCAGTGCCATTACTCTGGACTATGCTTGGAGACACAGCAGATTATTCGGAATGGAAATCGGGAAGACGTTCAACGGGACTCGTATTTTCAGCTGCCACATTTGCACAGAAAGCCGGATGGGGAATTGGAGGTGCTTTGGCAGGATGGATGCTGGCCCTTTTTCATTTTGAAGCAAACATGATACAAACAGAAACTGCTATCACGGGCATAAAACTTATGATTTCTGTAATTCCGGGAATATTGTATATGTCCTGTGCAATCCTGCTGTATTTCTATAATATAGATCAAAAGACCTGCCTGGTAATGCAAAAGGACCTGGAAGCAAGGAGAGCGGCGGAGAAATAATCGGTGAAACAATTCGTAAATATCTCCCGAATTATTAATTCCATTCTTTTTATCTTTGGGAGATAATTCATCGGCAAATTATTACGTTTAATTTATTTGGGCCCGATTTGCATGTAGATATTTATGAAAAAAGTTACCATCATAGTAATCGTCCTGCTGGGAGTTTCCCTGCACATTCAAGGACAAAAAGCAAATGTGTTTGCTGCCTTTCAGTTGATTGAAAACGAGAAGTATACAGATGCAAAAAAAGCGGTTGACGAGGCCCTGGAAGATGAAAAAACCAGGGATTGGTCCAGGACCTGGTATGCCCGAGGACTCCTTTGTCAGAAGGCATATGAGAAAGGTATGAAGAACAAGGACCAGAAGTTGTATGAACTTTATCCGGATCAATTGTTTCTTTCTTATGAATCCTTCGAAAAATCGCTTGCCTACAAAAGGAGCGCCCGGATTACTGATCAAATAGAACCCATCTACATTAAATTGGCCAATGATTTCCTTGTCATGGGTGAGAAGGAGTATAAAGCAAAAAAATATGAAAAATCACTGAAGGCCTACGAAAATGCATTGAAGATCAATGAGAGTCCCATCCTCTCGGTGGAGCTTGACACCAACCTGGTTTACAACACCGCACTTGCTGCATTTAAAAGCAAACAATATAATACTTCGCTCGCTTACCTCGAGCGACTGAATGAGATGAGCTACTCTTCCAATGTACCACACTTGCTATCTGCAGTTCATCTTGCCTTGAAAGATACAAGCAGTGCAGAAACGGTTTTAAGGGAAGGAATTGACCATTATAAAACGAACGAAGAGCTTATCCTTGTTTTTATAGATCTGCTCTATAGTACCGACAAGTGTAAAGAAGCTGTTGCTGTGCTCGATAGCGCGGCTTTAAGAAGTCCGAAGAAATACATATTCCCTTTTACCAAGGGACTCGTTTACCAGAAAAAAGAGATATATGAAAAAGCTATTGAAGCATATAAGGAAGCCATAAAAGTAGATCCAGAGATGCTAAGCTCATATACCAACATAGGAACATGCTATTTTAATATCGGAGTGGAGAAGGAGCAAAATGCCAGATTGATAAATGACAGCAAAAGCTTTCGTGAAGAACTAGTCAAGTCTGAATCTGCTAAAAAGGAAGCCGTCTCCTGGCTGGAGAAGGCCCTCGAAAAAGATCCCAAAAACGAGACAGTCAAGAACCAGCTAATTCAACTCTATCGCTCACTCCGCATGATTGATAAGATCAATGAACTGACCCCCTGATTCATCACTCCTAGAATTTAAAGGCAACAGATAGCCCTACAAACTCTCTGAACTGCAATTTAGGTTCTTTCAGCTGAATATCATCTACTAAAACAGGATGATCCATTTCATCAGTAATTGAAAAGAGAATGTCTTTATCATAAATCAAATGCAGGTTGGCTGATACTGTGAAAAACCAGGTGATCTGCTTTTTGAGACTGATCTCCCAATCAAAGTCAACATTCAATGGACGAGCCGTATAGCTGGTGAACATTCTTAATGAATTATCTATCTCTAATCCTTTCATGATCTTCAACTTGTTCTTCATTACCAGCTGTCCACCCATCTCCTGCTTCGTACGCCTGTCATCTTCAATACCATGATGCGTCTGATCAATTATAGCAGTGTCGAGCACAAAAGTATTTTTATAGGAGAGTGGAGAGAAGTTAATCAGCGTATGTTTCCAAGGCTTGTATTCAACACCAAGACCGATGGTAAAGGTTCCTGGATTTAAAAATTTTGAGACCGCTACTGAATCATTAGGATAATCAAATCCTTTTGCAAACTGGTTCTTCATATAAAAAACGGTAGAGAAATCGAATTTCCCTTTTATCACCTTGTTGTATTGAGAATTTATTTCAAAAATATCGGTATTGGTTCTTAAACCATAATCACCTGACAATATAGAACCATATTTTATACGGGCAGAACTGATCCACTTCTGCTTCTTCCTGATATCATTATACTTTGCCTCTCCCTTGACATCCAACATGCTGGAGATAGAGCTTTGCCCACCTTTCGCCCAATACTTGGAAAGAAGGGCCTGGCTGAATGCAAAGGAAGTAGCAAGATCATATTCCCAGTAAATAGGCACCTGTTTTATCGGTTCCATGGCAGCAAGTGATGTTTTTGGTACTGCAAATGTAAAAGGGACATCTTCAACTACCCGTTTCGTCATCCTGTTGATGTTCACTTCATCCTCCAGGTAGAGGGAAAGGTTGTTCCGGGAAGGGTTCCCCATCCATATAGTAATCGAATCATTCCGGTAGTTTTTTACCCAGATACGGTTCATATCTTCAGTCCCCGTTCCTATCCATATTGGAGTTTTATGTCCATTGATATCACCGATAAATAACTGCACTGAATCACGGTTTTCTGTATAACGCAACAACTCATCAACTGCAAATTTCACAGAATCTGTTACTTTCTCATTGGGCAGGATATAAAAAGGGGATTCATCATTAGCTACCATGGCCCAGGTAGTATCTGAGAAAATGATACCCGTAGAATCAAATAAGAAGGTGAGATAATTCATACCATCCGGCATAGATACTGGAGGAGATAGCTCTTTATTTTTTATCTTAAAAAGCTGCACCATCATTGAATCCAGGTAAACTGAATCGATGTATATATTAATGATGGTATCAGGGGCCTGAAATAACGAGTCAAGCAGTACTGCTGAATCAGGCAGAGTGTCTGCCAGGAGAAATTCAAAATGAAACTCGGGCTCCTCGATGATTTCCTCAGTAATAAACAGATCCGGTTTCAGCTGGACAGAAGAGAAAATAAATGTTGAATCATTCAGCCATTCTAAGCCCATAGTATCCGCCCGTACAAAAGCCACTTCCTTGAAAGATATAGAATCGAAGGAAAATATCGACAAGCGTTGTTCAACGCTATCGAAGGGCTCTCTAGCATAATTGACCAATCTCTCAATGGAATATTTCAAATTATTTCCCTTATCACGCCATAGATTTTCCTTATCCAGCAAATCTCCTAAATACGCAGAGGCAGATTCCGGGGTAAAAAGGATTGATTCTGAGGATATTGTATCGCTTTCATTTACTTGAAACTCCACTTCGCCCTGGGCAAACATGCCTGTCATGAATGATACTCCGGCGATAAATAGGATAATACGACGCATAATAAGTGCTTTGATGATCAATTATTTTCCGTCTGCAAAGATACGCAGTCATATATAAACGAAGAAGATGTTTGGCTTATTTTCTGATTTTAAATGTATCTCACCCGATTTCTTCGGGCTCGTGAGCTCGCTCCCCAGGGTCGCTCGGTTCCGCCACCCAAAATTCATAAAATGCAAAAAGCAGAAATGAAACAATCACCTCTGCTTTTTTAGTGCCCAGGAAAGGACTCGAACCTTCACATACTTGCGTACACTAGTCCCTGAAACTAGCGCGTCTACCAATTCCGCCACCTGGGCTATTATAAGGAAAAAGAATAAGGTAAAAAGGAAAAAGTGTGAATCCTTTTTACTTTTTACTTTTTACTTAAAAGTGCCCAGAACAAGAATCGAACTTGCACGACCAAATTAGGTCACTAGGCCCTCAACCTAGCGCGTCTACCAGTTCCGCCACCTGGGCTAATACAAGGAAAAAGAGCCAAGGAAAAATGAAAAATGTGAATCCTTTTTACTTTTTACTTTTTACTTTATAAAAGAACAACCCCGAACGAATTCGGGGTTGCAAATATATTAATTTTTTTACGAATGATTGAGAAGGTCTTGTGAATTTTTTACTTCTTTTTACTGAACTTGTTATCCTTCGCTGCTCTGTACTCAGAAGCTTTCTTGTTCGCTGCCAGATCTAACGCTAACTTCTTCTTGCCTACCCGGGTTAAAATGGCCTTTTTTGTTGGCTCATAATAATCAACATAAGCAACGAAATCATGTATGTATCCTGCTTCCAGGTATTGAGTTTGAATCCAATCTACACTCTCACCAGCCAGGTTATAGTTATCATGATCTGCTTCCCAAACATCTACATACCACTCCTGCTCAGCCAGGTCTTCAAATACACACTTACCTAATTCAGAAGTAAATTCTTCGCCTGTGCCATTGGTAGATTCTTCCCAATCAAACACAGAAGGAAACAAGATAACTGATGCTCCTTCAACAGGATATTCATCATAATATTCCAGGACGGTGATTCTGACTGTAGAATTATATCCTTCATACACATCGATTGTCTTTGAGTAAGAATCAACATCATCACCTAGTCCGTAAGCATGCAGGGTAACCGTATATGTACCCGGAGTATCGTAACTGTAGGTTGGTGAAACTATATCGGTACTAACCTCATCCCCAAATTCCCACATCACTGTAGCCGCATCGCTTGATGTGTTATTGAATGTAATCTGCTCACCAACAAATACTACATCAGTCTCAACATCCATATCACCATTGTCACCGGGCAGTTCCGTTGTTATATAGAAATCTGCATATGGCTCTGGGTAAACAACCGGATCAACCGTGATAGTAGCATAGGCAACATCAAAACCGGATTTCTGTCCAAATGCTTTAAGTGTAACTTCATAGCTTCCTGCTTCCAGAAATTGATGAACAGGATTAAATTCTACTGTACCAGTTCCGTCGTCAAATTCCCACTGGAAGGACTCAGCATCATAAGATAGATTTTCAAAATAAACCTCCTCACCTGCAAAAGGGGCTATTGGTGAATAAATGAAATCCGCAACCGGATCCTTGTAACAGCTTGACATTACTATTGCAATTGCTGTAAGTATTATTATTAATCGTTTCATGATCTTGTATTTAGTTTTTATTCTTGCAGGTTCTTTTCTTCCTGTCCATTATTAGTCTCACTGTACAATATCCAAAATGTGTGCCAAAAAAGAGACATTGGAAAATTTACAGGATTTTCATTCCTTTATACGTCCGAAACTAATAAAATAATCAACATGAAACTCAGACATTTCTTAATACTCTCACTTTTCCTCTTATCAGCACTATCAGTATACTCGCAATCCAATGACAAGAAAATAACGCTCGAAAAAATATATCAGCAATACATTTTCTCTTCCGAAAGAATCGGAGGTATCAATTCGATGAACGATGGAAAACATTATACCATAAATAACCAGAGACAAAGCATCGACAGGCATAAATATGCCGATGGTAAAAAGCTAAACACCTTGTTTGACGTTAAAAATTTCGATGAAATCTCCTCATTCAGAGCATATGAATTTGACAGCGATGAAAGCAAAATACTTTTAACCACAAATATTGAAAATATCTACCGGCACTCCTTTGTAGCAGATTATTACGTGTTTGACATTTCTGAGAATTCGCTAAACCTCTTATCATCAAATGGAAAACAACAACTGGCCACCTTCTCCCCTGGAAGTGATAAAATTGCATTCGTTAGAGAGAACAACTTATTTGTTGCCGACCTGAATTCAGGAACAGAAACCCAAATAACCTTTGATGGAAAGAAAAATGAAATCATCAACGGTGCTCCTGATTGGGTGTATGAGGAGGAATTTGCATTTTCACAAGGATTTCATTGGTCCCCTGATGGCAAAAATATTGCTTTTTACAAGTTCGATGAATCAGAGGTAGTTCAATTCAATATGACAATGTTTGGAGATCTGTACCCCGAACCTTACCAGTTTAAATATCCCAAAGCCGGAGAGATAAATTCTAATGTCACTATCCATGTTTATAATATTGAGAGTGCACAAACCATTAGAGTTGATACCGAAGCCGGTAACGATAGTTATATCCCCAGAATCAAATGGACTAACAATCCTAACTTACTGAGTATAACATGGCTAAACCGACTTCAGAACCAGGTCAAGATCATTCATAGCGATGCAAAAACAGGCAAATCATCTGTGGTTTATGAAGAGAAAAACGATAAGTATATATCAGAGGCGACTGACAATATGATTACCTACTTACCTGACAACAAATCTTTTTTGCTGATCAGTGAGTTGAGTGGATATTTTCATTTTTATGTCTACGATTTCGTTAAAAAGGAGTTAGAAGAAGTAAGCAGTGGCGACTGGGACATCCACTCTTTGCTTGGAGTAGACATGAAGAAAAAAGAACTGTATTACACCTCGTACGAAGAATCCAGCATTGAACAACATGTATATGCCATCAAACTCAATGGAAGCAAAAAAAGAAAGATCAGTACCCTGTCGGGAACAAATAATGCCTATTTCAGCTCGAGCTTCGATTACTATATCCTCTCCCATTCAGACGCAAACACGCCCGCAAGTTACTCTCTGCATAACAGGAAGGGTGATTTGATTCGTGTATTGGAAACCAATGAAGAATTAAAGAAGAAAACCGAGGAATATGGCTTTAGCAAGGTAGAGTTTATGCAACTACCCACAGCAAGTGGACAACTGCTTAATGCCTATATGATAAAGCCGAAAAATTTTGATCCGGAGAAGAAATATCCACTTTTTATGTACGTTTACGGCGGCCCTGAATCCCAAAACGTCGTTGACCGCTGGGGAAGAAGTTGGCCGTGGTTCCAGCTGCTGGCTCAGGAAGGATATATTGTTGCTTGCGTTGATAACCGTGGAACCAACGGACGTGGAGAAGAATTCAGAAAGTCGACCTACATGGAACTTGGAAAACTAGAAACCATTGACCAGGTAGAATCCGCGACTTACCTTGGAGAATTACCCTACATTGATGAATCCAGAATTGGCATGTTCGGCTGGAGTTACGGGGGATTTATGACCAGTTTATGCCTTACTAAAGGTGGAGGCCTGTTTAAGATGGGTATTGCCGTGGCACCGGTAACTAATTGGAGATATTATGATACTGTATATACAGAACGATTCATGCGAACACCCCAGGAAAACTCCGCTGGCTATGACGATAACTCACCCATCAATTTTGCCGAACAGCTCGAAGGAAAATTCCTTCTCGTTCACGGAATGGGAGATGACAATGTCCATTTTCAAAATTCTGTGGATTTTGTAGAAGCTCTTGTCCAGGCCAATAAGCAATTTGAAACACAATTTTATCCAAACAAGAACCATGGAATTTATGGAGGAAACACTACCTTTCACCTGTATACGAGAATGACCAATTTTATATTGGAGAATTTGTAATATGAGAGAAGGTGAGATGGCCTGCAGCCGTGAGAGGGAGAGAGGGAGAACAGGAGACTGGGAGAGAGAAAGAGAATCCTATTGACTCATTAGCGCATTGACTCATTAGCGCATTGACTCATTAACTCATTAATACATTTAACCATTAAATCCTTAAACCATTGACCCACTCACACCTACCCACCACGCTCAAAGAAGTCCGCGCCAGGGGATGGGAGCAACTGGATGTTATCCTCTTTACAGGCGATGCCTACGTGGATCATCCATCATTTGGGATTCCGGTGATTGGCAGGGTATTGGAGAATGCAGGTTACAAGGTTGCCATCATTCCTCAACCAAACTGGAAAGATGATCTGCGCGACTTCAAGAAATTAGGTGCTCCAAGACTGTTCTTTGGCGTTTCTGCAGGCGCCATGGATTCTATGGTAAACCATTATACTGCACGAAAAAGAATCAGGTCCAATGATGCATACACACCCGGTAACCAGGCAGGCTTCAGACCAGATTATCCTACCATTGTCTACACAAAGGCCTTGAAACAACATTTCCCTGAAATTCCTGTGATAATAGGTGGTGTGGAAGCATCTTTGAGAAGATTTACACATTTCGACTATTGGCAGGATGAACTGAAAAAGAGTATATTGATAGACTCAGGTGCTGATATGCTGGTATATGGAATGGGAGAACATACCATCCTTCAAATTGCCAAATTACTGAGCGAGGGAGTGGATTTCCAGGAAATATCTGATCTTGCTCAAACCGCAATCATAAGGGCTTCCGATACAGCAAATGTAATTACCAGGGGAAAAAAAGTGCTCAAACTTCATCCCCACGAAGAGTGCTTAAATAGCAAGAAGAAGTTCGCTGAAAACTTTGCAGTAATTGAAGTTGAGTCCAATCGAATGGAACCCGCAACAATCATCCAGGAGTGCGACCAGCAAACGGTCATTGTTCACCCACCTGTTCCCCTGCTTAAAGAATCTGAGCTGGATGCCATTTATGATCTTCCTTACACCCGTTTACCCCACCCCAAGTATTTTAAGCGAGGACCAATCCCTGCTTATGAGATGATAAAAGACTCGGTAAATATTCACAGGGGATGCTTTGGAGGATGCAGTTTCTGCACGATCTCTGCTCATCAGGGAAAATTTGTTCAGAGTCGAAGCGAGAAATCGATACTGAGAGAGTTGAAATTCATCAGTAATACAGAGGGCTTTAAAGGTCACATCACTGATCTCGGTGGACCTTCCGCAAATATGTATAAAATGCAAGGTAAGAACCTGGAAGTTTGCAGAAAATGTAAAAGATACTCCTGTCTGCACCCCAAAATTTGCGGGAATCTTGATACGGATCACCAGCCCATGATCGACCTGTATAGGAAAGCATCAAAAGTAGATGGAATTAAAAAGATTACTATTGGAAGCGGGATTCGCTATGATTTCCTCGTTCAGGATAACAAGGAGAATCACTTTAAGGAGTATTTCAGAGATCTGGTTAAGAACCATGTCTCTGGACGACTCAAAATCGCACCCGAACACTCTTCCCCAGAAGTTCTTTCCATAATGCGCAAGCCAGATATTCAACTCTTTAAAGATCTGTACAGGGAATTCAAAAATATCAACAGGGAAAACCATATGAACCAACAGCTCATCCCCTACTTCATCTCAAGTCACCCCGCCTGCAAGCCGGAAGACATGGCTGAGTTGGCTCTCACCACTAAGGAGATGGGGTATAAACTGGAACAAGTACAGGACTTCACTCCCACTCCCATGACCCTGGCCACAGTTATGTACTACACAGGCCTCGACCCCTATACTTTAAAACCCGTTATTACCGCTAAAACCGACAAGGAAAAATCAAAACAAACCATGTTTTTCTTCTGGTATAAAAAAGAATACCAACAACAAATCCGACAGGAACTGGAGCGAATGGGTAGGAAAGACCTGGTGAATAAGTTGCTGGGTAGATATTGAGTGTTCGAAAAGTGGAATACAGGAGTATCATGTCTACCTTACAATAGCCATTTTTGTAATACTGTGTGTATTTGATCCTTACGAATTGTATATACGTATATAAATACCGATTTATATACGTATTTATTTAGCTGTCTAACTACTTATAGTTGAAGTATTCCCCGACCCAACATTAATATGGCATCACTTATTGTGTGAATTAACGATCCCAATGCACACTTAAGCATTTTTCTGCCCCAATCACCTAATCCCTCATTCCCCATTCCATTCTTCCATCATTCCATTGTTTTTGCTAACTTTGCATGATTTTTAACGACATTTTTAGAATTTGTATGATCAATATTACATTTCCGGATCAATCTGTTCGGCAATTTGAAGCAGGGGTAACAGGATTGGATATCGCCCGGAGTCTGAGTAACAGTCTGGCAAGAGAAGTATTAGCAATAACAGTTAATGAAGAGATATGGGACCTGACCAGGAAGATCAATAGTGACGCATCCATCAAACTCCATAAATGGGATGATGATGAGGCAAAACATGCCTTCTGGCACTCGTCTGCACACCTTATGGCAGAAGCCATTGAGGCACTTTTCCCTGGAACAAAATTTGGAATCGGACCAGCCATTGAAAATGGCTTTTACTACGATGTTGACCCGGGTGATGACGTAGTGATTAAAGACAGCGATCTTCTAAACATAGAGAAGAAGATGAAAGAGCTGGTGGCGGAGAAATTACCATATACCCGAGAAGAGATCAGCAAAAAGGATGCTTTGAGCATCTTCGGTAAGAAAGGGGATGAGTATAAAACAGAATTGATTACCGATCTTGAAGATGGTACTATATCACTGTATAAGCAGGGCAATTTCACCGATTTATGTCGTGGCCCTCACTTGCCTGATACCTCACCGATTAAAGCAATAAAACTATTGAGTATCGCGGGTGCATACTGGCGTGGCGATGAGAAGCGTAAGCAACTTACAAGGATATATGGGATTACCTTTCCAAAGCAAAAGATGCTTGAAGAATATCTTGTTTTACTGGAAGAGGCCAAAAAGAGAGACCATCGTAAATTGGGTAAAGAACTGGAATTGTTCACTTTCTCACAACGTGTTGGACTTGGATTGCCTTTGTGGCTGCCAAAAGGTGCGCAACTTAGGGAACGACTGGAAAACTTTTTAAAGAAAGTACAGCGTGAACACGGTTACGAACCGGTAATTACTCCTCATATCGGACTAAAAGAATTGTATATAACCTCTGGTCATTATGAAAAATATGGAGAGGATAGTTTTAAGCCCATTCATACTCCCCAGGAAGGTGAGGAATTCCTGCTGAAACCAATGAACTGTCCCCACCATTGCGAAATTTATAAGTTCAAACCCAGGTCATATCGCGATCTACCCGTGCGTTTCGCCGAGTTTGGAACTGTATACCGTTACGAACAAAGCGGTGAGCTTCATGGACTTACAAGGGTACGAGGATTTACTCAGGACGATGCACATATCTTCTGTCGCCCCGACCAGCTGAAAGAAGAGTTCATGAAAGTGATTGATATTGTGCACTATATTTTCAAAACGCTGGATTTCAACGACTATATCACACAAATCTCACTTAGAGATAAAGATGATCACTCGAAGTACATCGGGTCTGACGAGAACTGGGAAAAAGCTGAGCAAGCCATTATTGAGGTAGCCGAAGAAAAAGGGCTGGATACTGTTATAGAATATAATGAAGCAGCATTCTATGGCCCAAAGCTTGACTTCATGGTAAAAGATGCCCTTGGAAGAAAGTGGCAACTGGGAACAATCCAGGTAGATTACAACCTACCAGAAAGATTTGAACTTGAGTATATTGGTGCTGATAATCAGAAACATAGACCTGTAATGATTCACAGGGCACCCTTCGGAAGTATGGAGCGTTTCATCGCTGTACTAATCGAACATACAGCCGGTAAATTTCCATTATGGTTGACACCCGATCAGGTAGTGATTTTGCCGATCAGTGAAAAGTATCATGATTATGCCGAAAAAGTTTCAAATTTCCTAAATAATTGCGATATTCGCACCCTGATTGACAAAAGAGCGGAAAAGATAGGTAAAAAGATAAGAGATAACGAGTTAAAGAAAATACCATATCTGCTAATTGTGGGCGAAAAAGAGGAAAAAGATGATTCTGTTTCCGTTCGAAGACAAGGTGAAGGAGATAAAGGCGCAATGCAAATGAAAGAATTTGCTGATTTTTTGAACAAAGAAGTCGAAAATCAGTTGTCATTAATAGACACAAAAGTTTAACTAAATAAGGAGGATCAAGCTATAGCAAAGCAAAATTTTAGACCAAGGGGCAGATACATTCCAAGAAGAGAGATACAACCATTACACAACATTAATGAGCGAATTCGCTCTTCTACAGTGCGTGTCGTTGGAGACAGTCTCGAAACGCCCGGGATATTTTCAATTTCTGAAGCATTAAAAATGGCCGACGATTTGGATCTTGATCTTGTGGAAATTTCCCCAAACGCTGATCCACCTGTTTGCAAAATTGTTGATTATCAGAAGTTTCTTTATCAGCAGAAGAAGAAACAAAAGGAGATGAAAGCGAAAACGACCAAGGTTACTCTGAAAGAGATTCGCTTCGGTCCTAACACAGATGATCACGATTATGAATTTAAAAAGAAGCACGCTAAAAGATTTATTGAGGAAGGTGCTAAAGTAAAGGCGTTCGTGTTTTTTAAAGGACGTTCAATTTTATTTAAAGAAAAAGGTGAAATATTGTTGCTGAAACTGGCTCAGGATCTCGAGGAAATTGCAAAAGTTGAGCAACTTCCCCGTCTGGAAGGGAAAAGAATGACAATGTTTCTTGCGCCTAAAGCAAAAACGAAGAATTAGTATTGAACAGGAAAAATTTGGAAAATGCCAAAAATGAAAACAAATGCGGGGGCCAAGAAGAGATTCTCGCTTACCGGCACAGGTAAAATTAAAAGAAAGCATGCTTTCAAGAGTCACATCTTGACTAAAAAATCAAAGAAGCGTAAGAGAAACTTAACCTATTCAGGAGAAGTTCATAAAGCTGATTTGAAAAATATTAAGCAACTTTTAGCAATGAAGTAGAACCGATAAAAATCGGCAGTAAAGGTAATTTAAGTAAAAAACCAGGATATCAAGCAAAAAAGATTCACTTTAAGTGAGCGCTGATATCTAAAAAACAAAGAAAAAATGCCAAGAGCAGTAAATGCTGTAGCAGCAAGAAAAAAAAGAAAAAAAGTTCTAAAGAGAACTAAAGGTTATTGGGGAAGAAGAAGTAATGTATGGACAGTAGCCAAAAATGCTTACGAAAAAGGTCTCTCATATGGATACCGCGACCGTCGTAAAAAGAAATCAGAATTCCGCGCACTTTGGATCCAAAGGATCAACGCAGCTGTACGTGAACACGGAATGTCATATTCAGAATTCATGGGAAAACTCAAAAAACATGAGATTGATATCAACAGGAAGGTGCTTGCCGACCTTGCCATGAATGACCCTCAAGCTTTTGAAGCTATCGTTAAGAAAGTAAAGTAAACCTTTACATAAATTACAAAAAAGGATGTCATTACGACATCCTTTTTTTGTTTATATATCTATAGAATGTTTGAGACCACTTAATATTCTTCTAAATTTACGATCTCAATAAAGAATACTAAAAAATGAAAATTGCAATCATTGGCTATGGAAAAATGGGAAAGGAGATTGCCCGCATTGCTGAAAGCCGTGGACATGAACTGGCTCTAATTATCGACCTTGATAATTCCGGAGATCTGAACAAGGTGAATCTAAGAGAAATAGAGGTGGCCATTGAATTCTCATCTCCTACCTCGGCCAAAGAAAATATCATTACCTGCATAAATAACTCAACTCCAGTTGTTTCCGGAACTACAGGATGGCTCGACAGTTGGGATGAGGTAATACAGCTCTGTGCAGAACATAAAAGCAGCATGTTTTATGCATCCAACTATTCTGTTGGTGTTAATATTCTCTTTGCCATAAATACAAAACTGGCTTCAATCATGAATTCTTTTCCGCAATATGATGTTTCCATGAAGGAAGTCCACCATATTCACAAGCTTGATGCACCCAGTGGTACAGCCATCTCCCTCGCTGAGCAGATCTCTCAGCAGCTTCAGCGAAAAAATAATTGGACATTAGAAACAGGTGGCTCAGAACAAATTTCCATCGAAGCAAAAAGAGAAGGTGAAGTAAACGGCTTTCACAGTGTTACTTACGAATCTGACTTTGATTCAATCACCATAGCACACGATGCAAAATCAAGAGAAGGATTTGCTACAGGAGCAGTTTTGGCAGCCGAGTTCATTGCCGGGAAAACTGGTGTCTTCGGAATGAAAGACATGCTTAACTTTTAGGATAATGAAAATACCACGGGAAAGAATAGTTGGATTCATCATAAGCGTGATCCTTTGGTCACTGCTTATTATCTGGATCAATGCCTTTTGGTTTCTTTTCTTCAACATTCTATTTATCGACATTTTCATTACCAGGTTTTTCGACTGGAGCTTAAAAAGCTACAGCATTTCAAAATCCTCTAAGAGTGTGATTGAATGGATAACACTGTTCCTTATTGCAGCCATCATCTCAATCTCAGTTAAAGTTTTATTCGTCGAGGCCTATAAAATTCCTACACCATCCATGGAACAAAGTCTGCTGGCAGGCGATTATATCTTTGTAAGTAAACTGGCCTATGGCCCCAAACTTCCCAATACCCCGCTGAGCATTCCTTTCCTCCCCAACCAGTTAGAGAACGGGGCCAAAACCTATTCAGAAAAATTATTACTGCCATACAAACGGCTAAAAGGGTTGTCATCAGTTAAAAGAAACGACATCATAGTATTCAGTTTTCCGGAAGGAGATACTATGGTAGTGCAATACCCCGGTCAGAACTATTACTCACTGGTGAGACAATATGGAAGAGAATATATCCACAGTCACTTCGACATGCTCACTCATCCGGTCGACAGAAGAGAGAATTACGTCAAGAGATGTATAGGCCTTCCGGGCGATACGCTTACCATAAAAGACGGATTTGTGGATGTGAATGGCGATCAATTTGAATTCTTTCAAACACAAAAATTTAAATACTATCTTACTACAAAAGGAAGCAGGCTCCAGGACAGTACGCTGAATATGTTAAATATTCTTAAAAATGAATTTACCTACAATCCTGCAAATTCGCTCCACGTTATATACCTGACCATTGAACAGGCGGAGTTTGTAAAGAACCTCCAGGAGGTAAGAAGTCTAAAAAGGTTTGTCGAACCAGTTCTCTCATTTCATAACCAGGAAATATTTCCTCACAACGAAATGTACAAATGGACCAGTGATCTTTTTGGCCCGTTGGTGATCCCCAGGAAGGGAATGACAATTGATCTAAGTCACTCTTTAATTCCTCTTTATGAGAGAGTTATCAGAAATTACGAGAACAATAATTTTTGTGAAATAGATAGCGTTTTTTATATCGACGGAAGAGAAGTCACAAGCTATACATTCAAAATGGATTACTATTTTGTAATGGGAGATAACAGGCATAATTCTGCCGACTCCCGCTACTGGGGATTTGTCCCGGAAGACCACCTCCTGGGAAAAGCTGTTATGATATGGTTGTCGATAAAACCAGGCGAATCATTTTTACAAGGTTTAAGAAAAGAACGTATCTTTAGGCGCATTAAATAAATTTACTTTAAATGAATCAGGATATTAAGAAAAAATTCACAGTTGGCTATGTAAAAGAGTCGGTGAATACATTGAAAGACAAAGGCCTTAAACATATCATTAAAGCTATCGCGGCATTAGTATTATACATACTTTTCGTCATCTGGCTTCACAATTATTGGTTCTTGTTTGGAATTCCAATTGTTTTCGATATTTACGTTACCAAGATAGTGAACTGGACTTTTTGGAAGAAGAGAAACAAGAAAAACCATATGCTTGTTGAGTGGCTTGATGCCTTGATTTTTGCTGTTGTAGCAGTTTCCCTTATTAATATCTTCCTCTTTCAGAACTATAAGATTCCTACACCTTCAATGGAAGGTTCACTCCTTGTTGGCGACCACTTATATGTTAGTAAAACAGTATATGGACCAAGAACACCAAATACACCATTAGCAATACCTTTCCTTCCCAATACAGTTTTGCAAAAAAAATCATACCTGGAATGGATCCAAAAACCCTATAAACGTTTAATTGGATTTAGTGATGTAAAGAGAAACGATATTGTTGTATTTAATTTCCCGGCATCCGACACTGTAGCACTTGAGAAATCTGATCACAGGGTATATGCCAAGGGAAATTTCGACTATTTCGATTTAATAAGAGATGAGGCATACAGCTTAATGGAGAGAGATAAGGTTCAGAATAACAGGGAATTACCCTACAATGTATATGCAGCATACGCCAGGAAACGAATCCATGAGCTATATGATGTAGAAACCCGTCCGGTTGACAGAAGAGATAATTATATCAAGCGTTGTGTAGCTATTGCGGGAGATGTTCTTGAGGTCAGAAATAACAATGTTATTGTCAATGGAGAGCCCCAGAAACAGTATGAAGGCATCCAAAAGATATATCGCGTTACCACTAACGGTACACCTATCAACCCAAGGTCATTGGAGAAATTCCGTGTCTCGCCCAGGTCCGCAGATTTAAGAAATAATCCAAGTTATGCCTTTCCTTTAACGGAAGATAATGCTGAAGAGATTAGCACATTTCCAGGAGTTGTGAGCGTGAAAGCTCTTAAAATGTATACAGATGGGCAGTACGATCGTGATATCTTCCCACATACAACTGATTATACCTGGAACCTTGAGTATTATGGTCCCCTTACCATACCGGCAAAGGGTGAAACGGTTGAATTAACACTAAAAAACCTACCTATATACAAGAGAATTATCGAAGCATATGAGCAAAACTCATTGCTGATTAAAGGAGACGATATTTATATCAATGAGGAGCTGGCTACTTCCTATACCTTTAAAATGGATTACTACTTCATGATGGGTGATAATCGCCACAGTTCTGCCGACTCACGATTTTGGGGATTTGTTCCTGAAGACCATATCATTGGAAAGCCACGCCTAATATGGCTTAGCTTAGACAAAGACTATGGCGGAATTCGTTGGAACAGGTTATTCAAAATTGTCAGAAGCGACCGTTAAATACATTCATTTCCAATGATTTATCCGTGCCTGTATAATGCGCCTTTAGTATACTATGCACTAATTCTGCATGAGCATAAGCCCTTTGTAGTTGAACACTACGATCATTATACTAAGCAAACTTTTCGAAACAGGTGCAGCATACTGGGAGGCAACGGGACCATGGACATTGTTGTTCCTGTGGTGAAGAATCATGGGAAAAAGACCCTCATGAAAGATGTGCTCATTGATTATGATTCTTCCTGGCAAGCCGTGCATTGGAAGAGCATTCACTCTGCCTATGCCTCCTCCCCGTTTTTCGAATATGTGGCAGATTACTATGAGCCATATTATTCGAAAAGATACAAGTACCTGGCAGATCTTAATTGTGATCTCCTTTTTACTACCTTGGAACTGCTGAATTTTGATTTGACATTCACTAAATCAGACGATTTTACGCCTCTTGACAGCATGGACGACTTAAGGGATACAATTCATCCAAAGAAGGCATTTAAAGTGGGATCCATGGTGTATACACCCTTTCCCTATCAACAGGTATTTTCAGACCGTCATGGATTTAAAGATAATCTTAGTATCCTGGATCTTCTCTTCAATGAAGGACAAAATGCAGCGATGATTCTGAAAAATTCTGTCTCAAGCAGTGAGCAATAAAAAACCCGGTTAGAATAATCTCCAACCGGGCCTTGCCATATCTAAGTTATTTTTTTTAGAACTTATAGCCCAGGGTCACCATTAAGTTAACAGCGCTATAATCATTTCTCGAGATTACAAATCCATCTACCTGCTCAGGAAAACGCTGGTACAATCCATATGTTTCACTGTAAGTTCTCAATGAGTAAGAAATGTCAACATATGTCTGGCTGGTTCTGAAACCAAGACCAGCTGAATATACCCATATATCTGAGGCATTATCGCTAATTACATATGGATTCATGTAGTATTGTGCACCTGCCCTCAGGTAAATTGGATTCAACCTGATTTCAGCTCCGGCTTTTAAGTTATGTGCATCTTTAAAATCCTGTGAAATTGCCATGTTCTCCTCAACAAATTTGTACCCCGGGCTATCCAGGTCTGACGAAGAATAATCAACATACTCATATTCAGCCGATAGAATTCCCAATTTTCCCAGTAACAAGGCTACGCTTGCACTGGCCCTGTAGGGAGTTTTTAATGTATACTCCTTGGCGTACATACCGGAAGATTCATAACCATCCTCGTAGCCGGAATTGGTACTCCAATAGGCATTAAGATCAGTAAACTTCTCGTCTGTAAGGTAATACGTTGTTGGCGCATGAAATGAAGCACCAATTCTCAGGATATGTATGGGTTTAACAATAACTCCAATCTTAAAAGTATATCCTGTTCCCCGGGTTGTATTATTTTCTCCAAAGCGGAAAGATTCGAAATCAGGTTCCAGGTCGTTGAAATCTGATTCTGTATGATAAATATCTTCGTAATACCTTACAGAATGGATACCAAAGGTAGCTCCCAAATAAATCTTATTCGATATATTGGCAGCATAAGAAAATGCATATTCTCCAAGGTATCCTCTCTTCTCAACAATCCTAACCTGCTCTTCTCCATATCCGTCATAATCAATCGCCTCGTAGGGCTCCAGGAAATGCCAGTAATTGTTGTTAACCGTATCATAGGGCATCAACCCGGTATTATTTGCCAACTCCTCATAAAATGGATCCAACTCATTATTATTGTTAGCAAAGTAGGTAAAGTCATCAAGCAAAGAAGAGGTAGTATTCACAGCCTTCATCATCGTAGTGCTATGATAATTATTAAGTGCATTGTACCCAAAGGAGAAAACCGAGGTTACCAGTCCTTCCTCCTTGTTTCGGTTAAAAGCAGTAACAATACCAATACTACCAATATTGAAATTATTATCTGAGTCTTTTGTTGTTTCACCCAGGTAATTGGCTGAAGAATTATTGATGTAAAAAGAGGGTGTTATGCTTAACTCGGAAGAGCGATAGAGACCCAGACCGGCCGGGTTCACAGAAGCTGAGGAGAAATCTCCACCTACAGCTCCTAAAGCACCTCCCATGGCTGCATATCTTGCAGTCCCAACAGGATAAACCTGTGAAAATCTTAATGCCTGGACCTGATTCTGTGCAGAAATAGATACTGAAAAAATCAGGAACATTATGGCTATATAATAACCTTTCATCATTGTTGTATTTTAGCTTGATTAGAATAAAAACAGTAATAATTCTTCCCGGGAATTCCCGGGAAGAGTTATACTGTAGATTGTTTATCGACGAGACCCTGAGCTTCTTGAGCTGCTTGATGAGCTGCTGCTACGACTTGAAGAACTTCCACTGCTACTGCGTCCTGAACTTCCGCTACTACTGCTTCTTGAACTTCCGCTGTAAGAGCTGCTGCTTCTTCCTGAACTTGAACTACTGCTACTACTTGGTCTGCTGTAGGAACTACTGCTTCTTGAAGAACTGCTACTCGGCCTACTGTAGGAACTGCTACTTTTTGTAGAGCTGCTGCTTGGCCTGCTGTATGTACTGCTGCTTTTAGTATTTGTACTTCGGGTAGTAGTTGCAGGACGTGTTGCTGAACTCCTGTTATACGATGAACTTGAACTTGTACGTGGTTTTGTATAACTAGGTGTGTATGTTCTTGTTGACTGTGTAGTAGACCTTTGAGAAGCAGAATTAGGAGATTGGCGTGTTGTAGTCGGGCGAGTAGTTGTTACCGTCTTTTTTCTTGCGTTGGAATTACTACTCCCATTGTTTCTGTAAACATTCCCATTTGAATTACTCCTGTTGGTATTTGCATTACTGTTACCACTGTTGTTTCTGTTGTTATTGTGGGGATTCTGATTCCCATTGTCATTAAGATTATTATCAGGCCTGTCATTACCATAGTGGTTACCATTGTTGTTCCGGTTCCGGTTTTGGTTATTGGCATTATTTTCATTGCCCTGACCTGTCCTTGTTCTTGTGTTAGTTGTTGTACCTGTGGATTGTGCATCAGTTCTTGTCCTTGTTACACCCGGTGAACCGGAATTCCTGCTCTTAGGATCCACTGATGTTTTACTCCTGGTATCCCTGTATGCATCACTATTACGTGTTGCACCATCTCCGGTATTCATATTACTTCTGCTCCTGTAGCGTGAATCATTTCCCATCGCATTTGTCTTTCTGCTTGCTGAGCTACTGGAAACCCCGTAGTTACCATATCCATAAGATGACCTAGATGACAAACTACTGTTATAGTACCTGCTATGATTGGCTGAACCACTACCAGAATAGTATCTGGACCTGTTATTATAATATGCCCTGTTATAGCTTCCATAGTTACCATATCCGTAATAATCATTGTACCCATAATATCCGGAATTATACCCATTGTAGTATGGACGATTGTACCAGCTGCTATAGCCATAATACGGATAACCATATCCACCATATCCATATCCATATCCACCGTATCCATATCCGTAAGATGGGTATCCGTATCCATAACCCATACTCATACCCCAATGGTATGGTCTGCCGGTATAGAAATACATATCAGTATAGTAAGGATCATAATAGTCCCAACCATAATAACTGTTTGAAAATCTTCTCAGCCGTGATGAGTAATAATAATCATCAGAACCGTAGTAATTATTATTAATAATTACAGGCGCTTGTCCGTTTCCATATCCCTCCTCCACATACTCTTCATTGGCATAATTCTGTTCACTTCCTTCCGGTTGATAAACTTCGCCTTCTATCTCACCTTCCATCTCGAGGCGATACCTTTCATAATCACTAAGTCCTTTTAAATAAGAGCTGTCTTCATCCATAGGCTGAGTTGCCATAGTTTGCTGCGCGTCAAAATTTGCCTGGGAAATATTGGCAGGCTGCGGTGCTACATAACTTGTTTGGCTCTGAGCGGATGCCGGATTATAATATACATCATCATATTCACTATAAGCTGCATACTTTGATGATCCACAAGATGCCAAAACAAATGCTGCGCTGATCGATATAATTGTTAATGTTTTCATAGCATGTCCTCCTTGTAAAATTACTTCTTTGGTATTTACTTTCTAATAACTCAAAGTTCGTGCCAAATGATAGATTTTCTGAAAATGATTTCAATTCACTTTATCAAAAAATATATTATTTGTACAAGATAAGAAAATCTATATTATCACTCCTTTAAGCTTTATTCCTATTTATTAGATAGTTATTCACTTTGAGCAAGTTCAAGAAGGTAAAATTCATATAATTGAGAGCCAGTTTCAATGCATCAAGGTACCTCCGATCAGTCCCAGTCAGGGATAGATACCATAGACTGATGAAGGGAAGTATTATATCCGGGTGACCTTATTGGCTTATAGGAAACTCCCTTTCGGGGATTGTCACCCTGGGTGTATATCCATATATTTTTCTGATCCCATGTAATGATCTCATCCCTTGAATCACCATAAATATCTAAAACCACATTACTCAAATCGGGATGACCATCATCGGGTAATACAACAACCAGTTTACCATAGCCATCGTAGAGACCACCATCACCGGAACTGGCATTCAGTAGAAAATATTCCTCTCCGTCACCTCTCCAGTTTACGGGGAGGCACTGGCTCCCGAAGGGCCCCGGCTCCAAAGATTGATAAATCTCACCTTGAGAATCATACAAATTGATGATTCCCTGGCTACCCCAAAAATTGCTCGTCACCATTTCCAATCCTTGCAAGTCATTCCGGAAATTGCCTATGGAGATACTTTGAATATTACCGATGGGATGATGAACAATCTTCTCCCCTGACTGATCAAGAACAATTGAGCCCCAGTCACCTGCCCCATACACAATTTTTAATGTGCTGTCTGCAGATGGATTTGGAGAAACGATGGCTATCTCCTTAACCCGTGATCCATATTGATCCTTTACATCCCAAATTACTGAGCCATCATGATCAATAAGTGAATATCCCGTAGCGATTTCATCCTTTCCATCAAAGTCTATGTCTTCCGCAGCAGGATAGGAAGCATTGTCAACATGATTTGACCATAGCAAGCGCATTCGCTCATTATATGCATATATCATTCCTCCTCCATCAATAACAATCATATCACTGTCCCTGCCTTTTCCCTGCAAGTCACAAAAGAATATACTTTTTTCCTTCCCGCTTTTCCTGCCACTAACTCTCAATGCTCCAGGCAAGCTGACTCTCCTTCTAATCCGTTTACCTGATTCTCCTTTTAGTATATTAATTTTACTTTCAGAAATATAAATCACTTCTCTGGAACCATCCCCGTTTATATCATGAATTTGCATAGGGAAATCTTCTACAGGCAGTTGATTACTCATCAGTGGAGTTCCATTTTGCCAAAGTATTTCTCCTGTTGTTGTCATAGCAGTCAGACAAGCTATTCTTGAATCTCCTCCATTCTTAACATGCTGGACAAGTACAATATCTGTCTCTCCATCCATATTTAAATCTCCAAATCTAGGCATATTCCCCGATCCAAAATCATCTGTAGAAATTGAATCCAATAGTACAGCATCAGTATTTTCATTTAGCCGCATCATCATTTGAGATGCAATTTGATTCCTGTGCCTGTTAAGCTTCCTTTTTTCCGATTTCAACATGCTTACCTTAATTGAATTAAAGTTCGCCTTAACATCTGACAAGAGTCCAATTTTACCTTGCTGATAAGTATCATCAATTGCCACAAGGTTTATCGAATCGTTAACCTGAACATATATTTTATCGTCTCGAAGTGTAATATAGCCCTCATATTCAGAGCCGGCTTGCCAGTTAAAACTTCGGGAAGCCAACACTTTTTCAAATGGCCTGTATGGAGCAGTGGCATGTTGTATAAGTTTCACCATAAGCATATTACCCTCCATACCAAAAAAATAATAGCACCTGTCATTCTGATACCTAAACATAATTCCACACTTATCCATTAGCTCATAAGGGGTAAAAGTAAATCTAACAGAATAGTTTGTCCATATACTGTCACCTGCAACTATGGCCGGATGAGAATGCCTGCTAATTAGATTTTTTGTGCTGCCTGTATTGCTAAAATTCTGTCTCAATACAGCTTCTCCATTCACTTCTAAAATCTCCCAGGCAGTTTGATATCCCTTCTCTCTACCAAATGAGGTGATGGTCCAATTTCCCTTTTGACCCGCTCCGGAGAGGTAGTAGTATTCGGCCAATGTATCTGAAGCGGCAGAAAGAACTCCAATAGGCAGTTGGTCAAACCCATCCTCAAACAAATCAACCTGGGAAAGGTTATCTGAGCAAGCAGTGAGAATTAAAAAAACAAACAAGCAAATAATATTCGTTGAATACTTACTCATGTAGATTCTTATAATTCGCTGTAAATATACATCTTTCTAATTCTGTGATACAATTAATATACATATATTCAATGTCGACTCTTTACCAAATAATTTCGCTATTCCATCAATATTCCAATGAATTCAGAAATAATCATAGCAGTTTCTTCTATCTTTAATATATTTACAGGACGAAGGTAAGAAGGAGATATGCGATTAATTACATTGTCAATCTGTTTATTATTAGCACAATCGATTATGGCTCAGAAGCCTGTGATCCTGACTGATTTCATATCTCAGGAATCAATCACAGACTATCAATTCTATTTCTACCATGATCCTCATTGTGAAATGGATGCTCCAGTAGCGTTTTCGCCCCGATATGCCAATAATTTCAGGCGCTTGGACTTCAGTGATTCACTTCTCCATATTGATGAAATTGATATGAACGACTGTATTTGGTTACGGTTTATATTTGATAACCGATCTGTTAAACAATTATCCTTTCATCTTCAGCCAAATATTTTCACCACTTTCAGTGAGTTCAGGTTGTATCAAAAGTTTGATAATGGAATAATCAATGAACGTATCTCAGGTTTTGACGTCCGACCGGGAGATAAAGATGTAAACATTAGCGGATCAGACGACCTGCGGTTTTTTGTCAACCCGGGATCAGTTGACACCATTTATCTCTACGCCAGGCTATCTGAAGAATCAATTCTAACTGACCTGACCTTCTCTGTCTCCACACATGATAGTGTGATACATAAAGACAGGTCACGACGGCTCACATTCGGAATATTCCTGGGTATTCTGATCATTATGATTTTATATCATATACCTCTTTATATTAAAATGAGAGAGGTGAGTTACCTCTACTACATCTTCTATATCATTGCTTTTATTGGATTCTTCATTAATAAGGAAGGATACGTATATGAAATTACACCTCAGTTCACCACTGCCCCTCTAAATACATTTTTACTGCAGATCTTTCTACTCTCCTTCCTGCTATTTGGACGTTCCTATCTCGATACGGCTAAAACACTAAAAGAATGGGATCGAATTTTAAAAATGGCCATCGGCTTCATAATAAGTGGCCTGGTGCTCAGTTTTGTGATGATTGCATTAACCAGCAAAGGTCATTATATACCCGATTTCATTCAGATTATCGGGCTTTCTATAAATATAATATCCGCCCTGGCATCATTATTCCTGGCAATTTTGCCTGCATTTATACTGCGCAAAAAACACTTTGGCCCGGCCAGGTATTTCCTCATAGCCAATGTCTTCCTGATTATGGGAGCTGTTTTACTTTTCATCTTTAATGATTATCCAGTGGGCAAACATGGACTTGAAATTGGAGTCACACTTCAGATTGTAACTTTCTCTGTCGGTTTAGCAGAGAAAATCAACCTCCTGAAAAAAGATAGGGAAATAGCTCAGAGAAGAATCATTGATCAGCTACGCGAAAATACTGCCCTGAAAGACAAAGTGAACAGGGAACTTGAAGACAAGGTGAAGGAAAGGACAAAAGAAATACGCACACAAAAAGAGCAGATTGAGAAGCAGAACAAAGAGATTAAATACAGTTTTGACTATGCAAAACGTATTCAGAGCACAGTGCTGCCAAGGACTGATGTATTTGAGAATCTGTTTGCAGAATTTTTCATCTTCTTCAAGCCCAGGGATATTGTAAGTGGTGATTTTTATTGGATATCACAAAAGGAAAATAAGATTTTTATTACGGCCTCTGATTGCACAGGACATGGCGTTCCAGGATCGCTAATGAGTATGCTTGGGATAACTATGCTTCATGAGATTGTGAATGAAAAGAATATTTCACGATCAGATGAAATCCTCAACGAACTACGTCTGAATATAGCCCGCACATTGAAGCAGGAAGGGAAACCCGGTGAACAGAAAGACGGCATGGATATGGTTTTGTTGATCTACGATCGCACCACCAGGGAGATGGAATTCTCAGGTGCCAATAACCCAATGTACATAATTCGTGACGGTGAAATGATCGAATATAAAGGAAATAATATGCCGGTTGCATATTACGATAACATGACAGACTTCACAAGGCATACACTGCAAATGAAGCAAGGCGACAGAGTGTATCTGTTCTCTGATGGATTCCCCGATCAATTTGGCGGTCCGAATGGCAAGAAATTTAAATACAAGCCATTTAAAGAGTTGTTACTTGAGGTACATGAGCGACCAATGGAAGAACAGGAGAGAATACTAAAAATGGTATTCGACGAATGGAAAGGAAACCTGGACCAGATTGATGATGTACTTGTCATGGGGTTGAGGTTTTGAGTACTTGGAGTGCCTTGAGTTGGGGCCCCGGATTATAATTCATCGAAAGTTTTACTTCGAAGCACTTCCTTCCCCCGGCCTTTAGATTTACTTCTTAAATTATTCTTGATTAAATTTATGAGAAAGAATGGGGTGAACTATGATCCCGGCAAGGATTCAAGGCCTATCCCCCGTATTAGTACCCCATTCTTTCT
>Ga0307990_1000078_pt1 | contig 90830 bp, 45 predicted proteins | sample EllFjometagen129_FD_203168 | JGI IMG/M metagenome (GOLD analysis project Ga0307990, IMG submission 203168) | Marine microbial communities from Ellis Fjord, Antarctic Ocean - #129 | ecosystem: Environmental > Aquatic > Marine > Unclassified | place: Southern Ocean | collected 2014-10-08 | reverse complement strand
AGTTAAAGAGTCAGTTGTAGAAGTTGCTAAGCAAGATGCTTCTGAAGAAACTGCTGCTGAAGAAGTTAAAGAGTCAGCTGTTGAACCTACTAAACAAGAAGCTCCTGAAGAAACTGTTGCTGAAGAAGTTAAAGAGTCAGTTGTAGAAGTTGCTAAGCAAGATGCTTCTGAAGAAACTGCTGCTGAAGAAGTTAAAGAGTCAGCTGTTGAACCTACTAAACAAGAAGCTCCTGAAGAAACTGTTGCTGAAGAAGTTAAAGAGTCAGTTGTAGAAGTTGCTAAGCAAGATGCTTCTGAAGAAACTGCTGCTGAAGAAGTTAAAGAGTCAGCTGTTGAACCTACTAAACAAGAAGCTCCTGAAGAAACTGTTGCTGAAGAAATTAAAGAGTCAGATGTCAAACCTGCCAAGCAAGATGCTCCTGAAGAAACTGCTGCTGGAGTTGCCCAAATTGACATCGCAGTTGTTCAAACGGCAGCTGATGATTTCAAGACTAGAGCTGATAAGTGGGAAGAAGGTGCTCATGATGGCGATGGTATAAGTGCAGATTTAGTAGAGCTTGCAAATATGCTGAAGGATGTGGTAAATACAGAAAACGGAAAGGGACAAAAGATAGCATCTTCTATTCTTGGTAGTTTTCTTGAAAGAATGAAGAAAGAGTTGTCGTTAACAAAAGAGACAATTCAGCCACAAGCTTTAGTTGTTCAAGATAAAGAAGAAATAGTTCAATCTGGCAAGCCAAAAGAGAGTAACGGTGTTAAGAAGAAGAAAGCTGATCCTAAAAAAACTAATCTTAAAAAATCTGATCCTGAAGAAGTCATACCAGCAAATATGCGCATTTCTTTTCTTGAGTCAGATAATAAAATCGTTGAGATGTTTGTCTTGTTTAAAAAACAGGCAATTAAGAATTATCAAATATATATAACGAGGACGCAGCAACATAATGAGTTAGAGAAAAGCGTGCAAGTTCAGATTCTAGCATTTAAAAAAGTTATTGAGAACGCAAAGAATGAAATGAAAAAAAGTATTGAGAAAATTGGGTCTGACAATCAAGCTTTCTCGAAAGATTTAGAGAGAATACAAGAGCTGATTGCCTTGCTAGATGATGGTCTTCAAGAACAAATAGAGAGAAGCCAGCAGCTTAAAAAGCAGGCTCAAGAGTATAGACAAGAAGCTGTTGAAGCGTATCAGGCGTATTTTCTTCAGCTTAACGAGCTTTATGAAAAAGTTCAAGAAGCTCAAGGAAAAGAAAAAGAGGGGCAAGCGCGTGTTGAGGATCTGTTGAGAAGAATTGCACAAGTAGAACAAAGAATTGAAAACCTTAAGAGTAAAGAAGAGAGCTTGGAAAGTGAAGTCTTTGATAGCTCTTTTCAAGTTGATGAAGATGCATCTTGGATTGCAGCATTCTTAGACTATCAGCAAATGGGTGACGCTTTATCAAAAGAACTTCAACAAAAAATTGATAGCGCAAAACAAAAAGTAGAAAAGAATAACCCTGAGCAAAAAGAAAAAGAGCGAAAAGAGCTAAGAAAAATGATTGATGCTCTTATTGAGAGCTTTAAAGGATATTTAGAAGCATTAAAAACATCTTGGCAGAATGTGATTGCACAGCAGGAAGTTATAGGAACAGCTGAAGCCGATATCCTAATGACAGGAAGAAACAAAACAAAGGTAATTAAAGAAAAAGCAAAGCTAGAAAGACAACTTGTTACGGAAGAAAATCGTCTTTTGGCTCTTGTGTCACAGCGGGAATCGAACGAGATACAAATGAATAAATCTTCTGATGATGTATCTGCAAAGCTTGCCACCGTTGATAATATAAAGAAAAAAATAAAGCAGCTGGGAATCAAAATTTTGAGAGTACAAAAACTTTTGGTAGACGAAGAAGATCAAGAAAAAGTCATTCAGCAAGAAATAAATCAAAGAAGCCAAAATGTTAAGAATTTAGAAAAACAAATAGAGATTATAGAGAAGAAAATTAAAGATCTTCAGCAAAAAATTGATGCGTCGATCGGTAAAATTAAATGCCAAGGAGTAAAAGCTGATAAATTCTTTGCTATAGAGGAAAGCGCAAGAGAGGAAGTAGAAGAAGCTAAGGAGGCGCTAGAGGAAGACTCGCTTAATGGTTCTTTGCCAGAATCTGATTTGCAGTTGGTTATTATTCAGAATCAAGACAAAAAAGAAGAGTTGCAAGATTTAGCGGATCAACTGGAGGCTAACTTAAGGCTTTTGATGAATGAGGTCAATCTTTCTAATTTATCAGAACGTATCGATAAGATCAAAAAAGCATTAAAAGATATGAGGATTAAAATAAAGGAATATATTGAAAGCGAAAAATCAAATCAACAAACAATGAATATGCTTGTAAAGTCAAAACTTACGGTTATTAGCGACATTATCGAGATATCTCCTCGGCATGCTCTTTTAAAAGATTTGATAGAAAAAAACAAGGTTGAGATTGAAAAACTTATTTCGGAAATCAAACAGAAAAGAAAATTAAAGAAAGAGCAAGAAGCAAGACGCGAACAGCTGGAAAAGAAAATTCGAGAGCAAACAACTGCTATGCAACACGCAAAAAATCAAAAAGAAATTCATCAAAAGACGATTAAAAGAGAGCAAATTTTTCTTAAAATTGATCAAGAGCAGATGGTTAAGCTGGGTAATTTCTTTGATTCTTTAAAAAGTCAGCTTGATCAAATTCTTAAATCTGCTGAGAGTATTCAAGGAGAGGTTTTGCTGAGTCGTCGTGTATTAAAGGTTTTAAAGTCTGCAAAGGAGAGGCGTGTTAAGAATTTACCTAAAATAAGAGAAGAATATCTTGAGCTAAATGCGGATTATCAGGATCTTGAGATGAATGAGAAAAAACTATTTCGACAGATCGAACAGCTAAAAAAGAAAATTATTGGTATTGAAAAGCAAAAACAAATTCTTGAAGAACGGGAAGCTCAATTTGATATAACGCTTAAATATAATTTAGAAAAGATAACTGAGGCAGAAAAGGCAGAGCGTCGTTCTTCTAAGGAAATAGAAGCTCTTAATATAAATTTAGAAGAATCGGGAAGAAAGATAGAAGCTGGGTGGATATTATCAAAAGAATCTTCCGAGCAAACAGGATTGGCACAAGGGAGCCAAGATGCTTCATTGCAAATTCTTGAAAGTTTTTCAAGGATCTATGCTCAAATTAGAAAAAGATTGAATGCTCTTGAGACCGAATTTGGAAGGCATCAAATAGGAACAGGAAAGAAGAAAAAAGATGATCTTAATCTAGCATCTGCTTTGAAGGAAGTTTCTAAAAAATTAGCAGAGAATCAAGAAACTCTTTCTCAAGAAAATTTATTTTATGGTCAGGCATCTAAAGATTTACAAGATGCAGGGCAAAAAGCAAGAGATTGGGAAAAAGTTTTAAATGGTATTCAGGGGTATTCAGTACAAGGCCAGGAAGCTTTACGAGATATTCCAGAATTGCTTGAGAAGCGAAGAGCTTCTTCTTCGCAAAAGAATACCGCTGCTCAAAAGCAAGCTGATTTTCTTTTAAGAACTTTGCGTGATTGTTTTGAGAACCACTCTCTTTTTATCAACACCTGGAAAGCTGTTAAAGAAAAAAGGGATGAGTATCTAGGCCAAAAGGCAAAGTTAGAGGTTTTATTGAATGAGGCAAAAAGAGTCTATCGCGAAATAAAAGCAGACACACTTAGCAAAGATTTACCTTCAAAGATAAAAAAGATACAGCAACTTATTAATTCTGTTGATTTCAAATTGTCTGAGAAATCAAAAGAAGTAGAGCAGTTGAGAAAGCTTGCTCAAGGATATAAAATGAAATCTCAGACATTGTATATTCAGTATCGAAATAAAGCTAAAGAGTTTGAGAATAAATATCAGGCGGCTAAAACGACAGGAGATAAGGCTCAAGCGGAAATTGATGAAAAGCAGCAGAAAGAATCAACATGGCAAGAAAATCTTAAAACATTAAGAAGCAGGATAAAAGAAATTGAGAAATCGCTAAGATTTAATGCGAGCACTCAAGAAGCACAAGAAATTATTATTAAGAATGTTGATGAAATAATTGCACAGATTAAGGCCGACATTCAAGCTTTTGAAAAAGAAGAAAAAGATTTTAAGAAAATTCTAAAAGAAACTAATCTACAGCTTGAGAAAGCCCAAGCCGTTGTTAAAAATACAGCAGCAGAAATTCAGAAACAGGAAGATGTAACAAAGAATGCAGGCATGAAGAAAAGAGGGGCAGTTGAGTCTATGATACAAAAAGATCATGCTATTGATTGGAATGCATCTGATAAAGAAGAAATGATGGGAGAAGAGAGCGTTTTAATTTCAGAAAAAGAAAAAGCTGAGAAAAGTTTTAAACAAGCAAAGCAAGAATTGTTGTCTTTAGGTGAAAGCATTCCACTCGTTTTAAGTCAGATAAACAAGAGATTTCCTGATGGAGCAGTAATAATGCGTCAATTGTATAAATTTGTTAATCCTCGGGCAATGGCAGAAAGAATTTTTAGCATTCAAAAGAAATTACTTGAAGAATTAGAAAATCGACGAGTGCTTCATCAGCTTAAATTTGATAATTTTAAAGAAGAAAAAGAAAAGCTTAGCGAAAAAGTCACGCGCTGGCGCTATTTTGTGCGCCTAACTAAACAGCGTTTAAAAAGGGCTTGGCAGAATAAAGAAAAGACTCAAGATCAGCAATCAGAAGTAAGGCGAACGCAACAAAGGGCCACCGATCAAATCGAAACAATAAAATCCAGACAGATGTCTCTTGCCCGGGTTATTGGTTCACTTAAAAAGCAGAGAGATAATATTGCTACAATGAAAGGTCTTGTAGAGTCCGAATTAAGAATACTAACAGATGAAATAGCAGCAATCGTTGCGGAGATTAAGAATTATCAGAAAACTCTTAAAGAAGCGGACGATATTGTAAAGAAAAATAAGCCTGAGATTGATAAACTTCAGAAAGAAGAAGAGACTTTATTGATACAGATAGACGCGATTGAGAAAAGCATGGAAAGATTACACGAGGGAACAGCAAAAGCAAACGGAAAAGCGTTCTCTGGTAATAATTTCAAGCAAGAGATAGGCGATGAAATTAAAAATAAAAATGGGTTTGATAGTCAATCCGAAGATTTAAAGCAGAAGAAAGTTGAGCTAATGAGTGTTCAGCAGGCTTTGGAGAAACTGCAAAAAGATTTCTCTTATGCGGAAAACAGATCTTTCTCATTTAAGCTGAGACTGGCTTTAAAGCTAGCCCGCCAATTTACTTTGGAGCCTAAAATTGAAACTTTGCAGTTCGAACTAGAAGAATCTCGAAAACAGGGAGAATATATCCAGAAAAGCTTAAATAAGCAAATAGATTTGCTGGGACAATGCGATCAAGAACTTATTCAAGAGCAAAAGAATCTTAAAGAAGCCGAGAGAGAAGAGAGTAAGCTAGAAGATAGCATGACTGCTCAGAAGAACGCATTAAAAATATATCAAGTTCGATTAGAGAATTCTTTAGAGAACTTGGAAGAAGAAGAAAAGAAGAAACAAGATATTGGAGACTTCCTAGCTTATCATCGAGCGGAGTTAGACAAAATTACAAAGGAGAAGGCTGCGGCTACAAAAGTTTTTGATTCGGCAGAAAAACAAAAGAATGCGCTGGCAGAAAAACAGGGTTCTTATAAGCAATATGAAGAGTGGAAAAGAGAAATGGATGATCTTTATGCGCGCTATGCAAAACTGAAAGGCAAGGAAGCGGATGCTTCTCTTATGTTAGAACAAGGCAAGGCAGGCGAGGTTCTTTTATGGGAGGCTGAAATATATATATATCGAGCAATAGAAAAGAAACGACAAAAGTTGCAAGCTATTGAAGAAGAAGAAAATAAAGAGCTTGAGAGTTTATCTGGTTTGAGAGAGGAATTTGAAGAAAACGAAATGAAGCTGAAAGCTGTTCGTTCTAAATATAAGGAATGGCAGCAGAAAGCGGAAGGATTCTCTCAAGGGATAGAGGATGCTAAGGTGGCATTAGAAAAGAATGCAAGAGAGCGCCAGAAACTTCAAGAGTTTTATGACGAAGCAGCAAAGCAGAAAATCGAGGCTGAAAGAATTCTAAGAGAGAAGCAGGGTGAGGATGTACCACTAAGCAAAGAAAAAGAAGAGGCTAAAAAAGCGTCTGAGAAAATAGAAATAACAATTGAGAAGCTTTTTATTGGTATTGATAAAATAAAGCAAAGACAGCTAAATGCGCAGAAAAGAACAGAAATGTATGAGGATAGTCTTGCAGAGGTTCAGAAGGAATATCTTCCTCGAGTATCTTCTTGGCGAGAAATTGAACAGTGGATAGTCGAAAGTGCGAAAGGCGAGGACGATGCTGAACTTCAAGGCCTAAAAAAAATCTCTTCTGCGGTTGCTCGATCTGCAAGCTCAAGTGTTGTTTTAAGCCAGCTTGGGTCGGAATTCTCTGCAATATTGTGTCTCAATGTTTTTTCTTCGTCTCTTTGGGCAATAGGCCTAGGGGTTGCTGGAGGTATTGGCGTCATCGGTGTCATTGTTTTTGGGTGGTTTTTGATAAAGCGTCATATGGTGTTGCATCTAAATGTTCCATCTTCTTCTCCAGAGGTTGAGAATTATTTGTTGAAAGAATTTGATGAGCTGGATAAATCATTATTAAGTAAAAGAAAAAGATTTTCTTATTTTCTAAACAAAAGACTGCTCGTGTCCATTATTCGTGCTTATAGCAAAAGAATAAGAAATGATTTCTCAGAGGATCAAGGTGATCTGGAAGAACGTTTTATTTCTAAGGATGATGAAATAAGTCCTCTTATTAATCGAATAGCTGAGGTATTGGGTGTTCAAAAGATTAAAGAGGAAGACATGAAGTTGTTCGAAAAATTCACTAAAAAACCAGAAATAAATCTTAATACTCTTCTAAAACCACTAGATTGTCATACGGTGTCAATGCTTGGACGATTTGACTTAGCACTTTTAAGAGCGATTAATTTTGATTCTTCTGAAAATCGCTCAGAGGCTTTAATACAGTTTAGAAAGAATCAACGTTTAAGCATACGGCAAGCGGCTCAAAGATCTGTTATTTCAAAGAAGGAATACGAAGAGATAGAACGTTCAGGAGTTATTTCATCTAAGAAAGGAAAAGAGGTTTCAGGCGATGAACAGGTGGCAGAAGAATTATTCTTTGAGCCGGAACCGAAAAAAGTTTCAGAGGGTCAAGGTCAGCTTATTAGCTATTTGACTTTAAGCATAGCTAAAGCTGAAAAAGGAGTTACCAACGCTTTTAGAAGAAAGATTGCAGAGTGCATCGAGGCGTTAACTTCTTTTGCTAAAAAGAATAATTTGATTATTAATTTTGATATTAATAAAACTTTGAAAACGATTCTTCCGATTGCTGTTCATCAGGTAGCAAAGCGGATTTCTCCTAATCCAGAAAAAACTTTAAAGGTTGTTCTTAATCATTTGCCTGAAAATGGTGCTATTGCTTTTGAAGTGGATGGGCCTTATTTGACATCGACGGGATGTGTTATTTTTCAGCTCAAGGAAGCAAGAAGTCGCACTAAAAAAGATAAGTTAATGAGGTTAAGGGCAGCGGCACGGAATGAAATCGATCAGCGAGAGGAATATTTAAAACTTGAGGTTCTTCTTGGTCTTTTCCCTGAGGCTAATCTTGCTGTTTTGAAAGCGGTATTGAATGAAATCGATCAGAGAGAGGAATCTCTAAAGGCTGATGTTCTTCTTGGTCTTTTCCCTGAGGCTGATCTTGCTGTTTTGAAAACGGCATTAACGAAAATTAAAAAGATTAAACAGAGAGCGAATGGCCAGAAAAGTGGAGTTGTTCATCGCAATGAAGTTGTGGTGGCTGACGTTTCTCATTTGACAGAAGCACAAGCGCAGAAGCTATATAAATTAATTGAAGATTTAAGGAATCGAAAGGGTTTTAGTTTCGCTTTCGAAGGTTCTTTTACGGTTGCATTTCAGAGCAACATTTTGGAAGTGGCAATTCTTAGAGATAAGAAATGGCAACAGATAGAAAGATACGAGTTTAAAAGTTCATCAGCGATTGTCTCGCCGGTTGCACCTGCTTCGAGTGCTCCTGTTTCCATGCCAATTCAACATAATTCCTTTGTTATGCCGACTGTACCGCTTGCATCACCTTTGATATCTAGCGCGATATTCTTGCTTAGTCAGAATGGATCAGGTCATCAAGCAGGTAAAGCAAGAGGTGAGTCATCAGGTCTTGGTATTCTTTCTGATTTATCTTTTATGGCTTGGATTTCTAAGAAGCAAAGCGCTCCAAATGTTTCTTCTTCATATATATTGACTTCACAGTCGCTATCAAGAAAATCAACTTCCTTAGACGGAACGATTTCGATAGCGACTTTTTTATTTAAATATCTTGCCGGTTTTCGCTCACTCTTTCTACCGTGGCTGGGAGAAGATTTCGATGCCGGCATTTCTTTATCAGTGGCGAGTTCAATACTTAATCTTTCTACAAGAGCTTCATCTGTAGCGGTTCTTCTAAGTATTGAGATTTTGTCATACGGGAGCAAGAAGCTTACTTATTTTTCTCATTCCAACATACCGTTTCCTAGCGAACTAGCGAGAGGGGAAGTATATTTTATTCCTGAAGCTGAGGTTTTCTTGGCGAGCAAGATAGTTTGTAATTCAAAGATGACTCGTCATCATGGCCCTTTTCTTTTTGTGCACGGAAAAGGAAAATTTGGTCAGCTTTGCCTGGAAGGAACGGATGTTCCAGTTTCCGAATATCTATTTCTTCTTCAGAGGGAATTTCAGGTAAGCCAGATAGTCGTTCTTTGCTGTAACGAGGGAAATAATAATATAGATGTTCCTGAGGGGATGACAATTATATATCCTACGAGCGATGTTAGCGACTTAAGCAGGGCTCTTGATATGGATTCTTTGACAGGTACTAATGATTTAGAAATGTTTTTTCAGGCGCATTTTTCTGAAATGTCTACGAGTGAGTTTCAAGGAATTCAGAATTTTTATCAAGCAGATTCATGGATATCAAAATCTGGTTCAAGTTCTTTAAGAAAGACTTTAGCGGCCTCTTTCTCACCTATCAATACTTTTGATCGCAACAAAAGATCTTTTTCAAATCACGCGATAAATCGAAGAAAATTTATTAAGATGAGTGCTGGTGGTGCAGGAGCACTTGGTTTCTTCGCAGCGTTTGGATTTATTCCTAAAGAAGGTAAAGCGCAAGCCGAGGTTGCTGATGGCGCAACAACTTTAAACAAATTACGAGAATGGAAAATCCTTTTTGTTACGGGTGACAAAGATGATTTTGGTGAAGCTAACAGTTTATTTGTTATGAGCGCAGATGGTTCAGATAAGAAAATTCTGCTAGAAGGCGATGATGTTTGGGTTGATTCAGCATCTTGGTCTCCTGATGGGCAGATGATTGCATGCATCAATGGTGGAGATTTGATTATTTTTAATCGAGATGGAAACGTTTTGATTGAATCTGTTAAAGAATATGAACATCAGCAGTTATTTATAGAAAGTTTTTCTTGGAATCCTGACGGCAAATCGATATTTTATGCACAAGATGGCGTTGGAATCTTTGAGTTTACGATTGAAATAAGCAAAACGATTCAAGTCTTAAGGACAAGTAGGCAGGCTGTTGATCATTACCCTATTTTATCTTCTGATGGAATGGATTTAGTTTTTATTCATAATGAATTTGCTACAAATTTTTATATTAATTGTATTAGGCCATATGGTTCTTATGAGAGCTTAAATGAAGATGAATATATGGAAAATCATTTTAATAAAAAAAATCAGAACCATTTTATAAATGAAAATATAGATGTTCTGTTTCGGGGGAAGTCTTGGGGCTGGAATGTCGATCATTTTATTCAATGGGTTCCAAATAGCGATAAGATTATTTTTTCTGACAGAGGGGGAATTCAGAAAGTTTATGCTCTTGATTCTTGGACAAAAGAGTCGGAAGAGATTTTTAGTTCAGAGTCAATGCGCTATATGCGGCTTTCGCCTAACGGGAAGACCTTGGCTTATATTGAAGATGCCCCGAAAGAAATTGTTGTTTGGGCTATCGAGGTTAATGGGAAAAATAAGCGCAAGATGAGTGCGTTTCCAACTAACGAATGGCTAAGCGGAATGAAAGTATTAAGCTGGTCTCCTGATAGCGAGTATCTCGGTGTCGCGGTAAACACAAATACATATATTTTAAATAAAGATGGTGAAATTGTTCATCTGATTAATCATAAAGTTGATTCTATAAAACATCTAGATTGGTCACCGAAGAAATCGTCTTCATCGCTTTTTCTTGCAATTCTAGATTTCGGAAATTCTTCTCAAGCTGATATCTTTGGTTATTCTATTATTGCTCTTCTTGTTGCTTGGGGTGTTTTTTATATTTACCCAATGCTTTTTGGATCGTCAATTAATTATCAAGATCTTGATTGGAATGATTTTTCTATTAAAAAGAAGAAAAAGGGCATTAAAGCGTTTGAGAGATTTATTAAGAATGTTCAAGATCCAAATAGTTCTGAAACTTTTGTTCTTGCTCGAGATGTTGAAACCGCTATGGAATGCATTAATAGTCGAGTTGGGCTTATCGATCAATATGGTATAAATTTTGCAGCTTTATATAAAGAGTTGCTTGAAGAGTTTAACGGCAGACAAAATTTTTATGAGTTTGAAGTTTTAGCATTCGCGAAAGAGCTTTTAGAAAGAAAAGAAAAAGAACTTATTTCCGAAAAGCTTAAAGTTAAAACGAACAAAAGATCTTCTTCGAATCTTTCTGTAAAATTCAATTACACAAAAAGTGAAGAGCTTTCTTCCCCAGCAGTATCTGCTTCAAAGGCTTCGTCTGCGGCTAAGCAAAATAAAAATAAGAACACTTTTCTCTATCATTGCTTTTTTGACATTTTAGGTATGCCAAGGTATTTCCCTGAGAATCAGGAGCCACATAATATTATAGATTATATGAATTATACCGTTCAGGCCTTGTGTACGACGAAGAAGTTTAAGGATAACGTTACTAAAATTCTTGATTTATTAAAGAAAGCTTCAGGAGAATCATTGGATTATCTTGAAACTGTGGCCAAGGATATTTATGCACCTTTAGCTAATCGTGTTGGTTTTTTAGAAATCGCTGGAGAGCTTGTAGATGCTGTTTTTAAAGCTCGTTTTCCAGAGCAATGGGCGACGGCTGAAAATGAGATTCTTCGGGCTTTAGGAGGGATGACACGCGGCCAAGCAAATCGTTATCTTTTAGGAGTTAGCGCAAAAATTAAATCTAAGCTAGAGGACACAGGTATTGAAGTTGAAGCAATTTATTTGAGAGTTAAGGGGGCGAGTGCTGCTTTTGAAAAAGTCAAAAACAAGAGGGGCGACAAGACTTCGTATGCAAAGATTGGAACATTGCAAGATTTGCTTGGCCTTCATATTGTTTTAAAAAATAATGATGATTATTGGAAAGCTGTTGGGCTTTTAGCAGGCTGGGACAGTATTTTTGCCTCATATCAAGATCTAGGAGGAGAGCTAGATGAGGAACAAACGGAACAAAAAAGTCGTTTTAAAAAGGATAAATATGATGCACAACATTTTGGCATTAATATTCCTGTGCCTTCAAAGGTTAACGGTGAGACAGCGTTTGTCATGATGGAGATAAAACTTTTTGATCCTGATAAATATATGTATTTTCGATACAGCCAAGAAGTTGCTTCGTGGATTTATGAGTTAAAAAGACGCTATCCGAATCAAGAATTTTCCTTAGGTGGATTAACCACCATGTCAAGTGATCCAGAGACAACCTTTGAGGATCTTTATTCTTATCTTCAGAATTGGACTTATTTCTTCTTTGTTCAGGACAATGATTTTGACGAGTGCTGCACTCTAAAACCTGTAGGACTTAAAGCAGGCGTTATTATGGCGGATGTTTTGAGTTTACCTGGAGTCGATAAGTTCTTGGCTCGTACGCAGACTAACGCTAAATTGCTGGAAGGGATGAACAGCCGTGATCATGCATTGGTTTATGGCTTTAGCTTTGGAACAACGAGTCAAAGAAAGAAGGAGCCAGCAGTCAAGAGATCTGGTAAGACTGTCATCGAAAAACTTAAGGAGGGTGATTTTATTCTGGTTGATTCAACAAAAAGGGCAAAGCTTACTGTTCAAGAAAAAGAGAAAATAATGAGCGAAGCAGGACGGTTGATGACTCTTCTGAGGCTTCAGCTTAAGCCTGGAGATTTTTATAATATGTCCTTGGAGGATGAAAACGCGAGAAAGATATCGTCCCGTGGCACAAAAAAGTTAATCTTGGCAGACTCGACCGGAGGAGTACGAAGATTTTTGGAGAAAAATGAAATTGCGCGAGGTATAGATTTTGAAAACGCGCTCCATATGTGCGCTGTTCTTGGTCTCTGTGAAGTTTCTATAACGGCTGAAGTTGCTGAGCAGGCGATTGATGGAAAGTCATGGCTTACTTATCGGGTTGTGACTATTAAGGTAAAAAAGGGTGGACAACGAGCTAAGAAGACTTTTGTGGAGTTGACGCTAAGCCTTGATTATGAGCGTCCTGAACTAATGAAAGATATTGTTAAAGCTATTGCTCGAGTTGGAGCCCAGATTTTCAACAGTCAATATTTTGAAAAAAAGGCTAAGCTGACGATATCAATTTTTGAAGGAAATATTCTAAAATTAAAAGATCTTTTAGGCGAAATTAAAGCGCTGGATAAAGAACCTAAGAAGAAGGACGAGAATTTTGTCACAAAAGCAATACACGTTTTTGCAGATCTTGGTAAAGGCCGCAAGAGTTTTGAGCTTACGCTTATTAGTATTTTGTCAGTATTTGAAGATTTAAATATTCGTCTTGATAAAAATATGAATACATGGCAACCGAGTGAACGTTTTAATGGGCCGGATAAGGAATCTGTTTGCTACTCTTTTCAAGTTGGAATACCGGATGCTTTAGATGAGAAAAAGTTGATGGAAGAACTTTATCAAGCAACAAATGGTGGAAGCATCGCAATTCAGGTTTCTTCATCAATTCTTGCTCTTTTCTCAGCCGATAATCTTATGACCGATGAAACGCTTGCTCAGATAGTTTTAGGGATTATTGTTGTAGCATGGATTGCTAAGTGGCTTTTTCCGTTTCTTTATTACCCCTTAAGACGCGCGATGATATTTATTCCTAAGAGTAATACTTGGAGAAATTTAACTATAAAACAACGAATAAGAGGGATGAAAGATTTTATAAGATTTTTTGAACATGAAAGAACAGTATTAATTTCTAGGAATATGACTGGTAAGAAGATGGCAAAGATTCTTAACAAGCAAATACATTTCTCTGAAAAAGGATACAAGAGAGGTTTTGCAGCTCTCTACGGTATTTTTCTAGAGAGACTTATTCCATCAGAGGGAAGTTTTAGTGCGGAGAGCATGCCCAAGATAATAATAGAAATTATTACGGAAAATAGAAGCTTGTTAAAAGGATCGACAAAGATTTCTTTTGCATTTGCTGTTCTTAGTGGAAGCAAGAGCGAGACAATAATTAAGCCTTGGAGGGAATCTGAAAAGATTATTAAAGGTGTTCCTGCAGGATTGAGAATAAACCAAGCAAAAGCATTATCTCAAATTTCAAATCGAAGTTCTTCAAAGCTTGTTGCACATCGCGTTGAAACAATGGCTGAGGCACGCAAAGCTTTAGAGCTTGGCATGAAGGCTGTTGAAATTGATATTCAGCTTACTAGAGATGGATATTTGATTAGCTTGTGGGGAAATGTAGGGCAAGAGCGTTCAGAACTTGTTTATAATTTAGATCTTCAAAGTATTCGAGAGATTTCAAATAAAGAAGTTTTAATTGTTAGCGAGCTTCTTGACTTGATAAAAGATAAAAATGTTGATCTTTTTGTTCATCTTCAAGATTGGGCGAAAAATATTGAAGGTTATACGGAAGCTTATCTTGAAGCGATTGCAAATTTGATTAATAAGATTGAAATTAAGGGAAGAATTTTTGTTTTAAGTTTTAATAAGGATACTTTTTTGTTAAAAAGCATCGCCTCTAGAGTTTTGCCTGGAAAAATTATTGATTGCAAAACTCATAGTAAAGCTAATGTTATTGAGGCTTTTGTGGATCTTGTTAAGTATCGAGATGCACTTATTTTTATTTATCCTGAATTCTTAAGTGAAGAATTTATTAAGAAAATGCATAAAAATAGATTGCTAGTAGCTACAAAATTAGAGGGTTTAGAGAAGAGCTTAATTCCAAGTGTTGATTTTATTTTTGTTGATGATTATCAAGGGTCAATTAAGAGGGGATCTTCAAACCTTATTAGAACTGCTAAAAATGCGAATCAGTTTCTTTTGGCGTGTGCCTTAAAGGTTAACATTCCTTGGACGTTTTTGTTTAATAATAACGAGCACGCCAAAGATATTGTGATTGAAATTGTTAAGCGCTTTGTTGCTGAAGCATGTGACAAGAAACAAGAAAATCTTCAATTTGAAGATTATATTGCAATGGGTGATAAGCATTTTAGAGAAACTCGTGAGTGGCTTAATAGTAAGGCTTTATCTGGATTGCTTGATTTTTATAACCGCCAAGAAAAAAGAGATGGAAAACAGATAACTATTTTTATGTTTGAACAGCTTGGTTTGATTGAGAAAACAAAAAGCGCACGAGAGATCGTTCATCTTTCCGAATTAACGGATCTTTTGAAGAAGAATATTTATAAAATTACGCCTTGGAAAATTCTCGTTCAGAAGAATTTAAATGGTAAGAAAATTATTTTAGAAATCTTAATGGAAATGGTTCGCCAAGATGCTAGAGATGTTCGAGGAGATATTCGAAATCTTGATGAGAGAAATTTTCGTAAAAAGAGAATTTTCTTAAATGGTGAAGCCGTAAACGGACTTTATCAGTATTATGCTGTGTATTATTTTAAGAAAGATGATCGTGATGGAAAAAGAGTTATTGATTGCATCTTAGAAGATGTGGCTTTTTTGCAAAGGCAATATTCTTTTAAGACGGTGCCGAGACTTTCTAGTTTGACAGCGATGATCATTCAGTCAAAAATTCCACAGATTGAATGGAAACAGTTAATTGAGGAAAATCCAGACGGACCAAGCATTGTCGTTGAAATTGTTGATGCAATACCTGGCGTTACGGTTAATCGTGCAACAGGCGAAGTCGCTGGTCTCTCCAAAAAGATTGTTTATGAGCAAGCTGTTCCTGCCTTAGGGGGACAAAATATTTTTGGACTGTATCAACATTTTTCATATCAAGGCGTTACAGGACGAAACAACCTTCTTAAAGCTATTCGTGATTTTGTTAAAAAAGAAATATTGCAACAAAATAAAGCAAAGAAAGCTTCTTCGAATCTTTCTAAAAAAGAAAAAGCAAATATTTGCAAAACACTTAATAAAATATCTGAGATTACAGAAGTAAATTTGCAGGAAAATATTAATAGTGTTAAATTTCACGATATTTTAAATAATGCTAGAAAAGCTAGTGAGATTGCGAGGGCTAATAAAGTAGTAGAAGCTTTGTCGATTTTGATGCGCATTGCCAAATACAGCGTATTAGATCGATTTGGATATTTATTTCTTCGGCCTCATTATGTTGATGCTATTTTTCAGATAGATAATTCTTCTAAGAAATCAGAGGAATTTTTTGCAGGCCTCCTTATTCTAGATACTGGTAAGAAAAATTTTGATGATTATGTGAAGTGCCAGGCAGCAAGATGTTTGTTAAGTATGGAAGTTCTTGAGTATTTGCCTGAAACGCTAAAAGCTTTAATGATAAATTCATCTGTTCAAAACAGCTGGGTGTCTGGTGCTTGTGGCGATGCTTTACAAAGATTTTCTGTTAAGAATAGGAATGTTAGAATTTCTTCAAATATTCTTTTTATTTCTTCTAAAAAGAAAGCGCTTTCTTCTTCACCGTTGTTGTTTTTTCCAGGTGTTCCTCTTGAAAGAATTATTCCTTGGATTTCTTCGGAATATTGGATTTCATTATTTTCTGCTTTTGATGGATGGATTGCGGTAGCAATATTTTTAGGACTTGTTATATCGCTGAGAGTTATTCATAGAAGACAGGGTGATAGATTTGTAAAGCGGCTTAGGATGCAGCTATTGGATAATAATACACGTAGAGCAGAGCGCCTTATTGATAATTTTAGAAATATATTTATTCGAAAATCAATGCTTAAGCCGTTAGCCGAGGTTTATCTTGATGAAAGAATCGACCATGAAGTAAACAAAGTTGTTGTGAAGAAGATTATTTTGCTTCTAGAGCGCATAAGGCAACGAAGGGTTTTTAAGATTTGGGTCAAGAGTATTTTGACAAGCTTGATGTTGGACGAACACATTACGCCTCAGTCTCAATCTGAGTATTTCTTTAAGTATGATGGATTCACTGAAAGTGTTAAAGGCTATATTATTCCTCATATAAAAAGTATTTTAAATTATAAAAATAGAAATGAACAAGTGCGGATACTTTCAGCTGAAGGGGTATCTATTTTTAATGATGGATCTAAGTTTCTTGATGCCATTCAAGCGGCAACGTTCTGTCTTGAAGCAGGCATTCGTCCAGAAGAAATTAAAATTGTTGTTGTCGCAAGAAATCCAATTTCTTTGTGGCAAGGGTCTAGAGGTTATTTCTCTTTAAATTGGTTTTCTGATAATGAGTGTAGCCTTACAGGAGACAATAAGAATTTTATTCATAAATATTTTTATGTTACAGATAAAGGGAGCTTGAAAGTAAAAGATTTTGTTTTAGATATGATTGAAGTGCAGTGTTCTTCATTGAAAGATTTTAGAGTTCGCAAGAGTCTGGATCGATTTGATATTATTATGGGATTTCTTTATGAGTACAAAGAAGAGTTGCGACAGGAGAAGGGTGATAAAAGCGATCTTCTTACAACAAATATTATTGCGGCTAATCATTATCATAATTTGAATTCAGCAGGACTTCTTGCGGTGACTACAGAAAAGTGGATTAGAAATATTTTTACTTATAATCAAATTGTAGGTGGACCTGGCTTGCCGCAAGTTTCCATTGTGACAACAAGGTATAAAAATCTTAAGTTGAGGGGAAAAGTATCAATTTATAAAAAGAGTATAGATAGGATAACTGTTGACGTTGTAGATGGACAGTTTTATGCGCTGGCTAGCTGTATTACAAAGACTGGTTTTCAAAAGAATTCTGGTCAGGAAGAGAAGATTTTGAGGCGAGCATATAAGCTTGCGAAGAAAATTCATGCAAAGCAAAAGCGATCAAACGGAGAGCCGTATATCATTCATCCTTTTTCTGTATTTTGGTCATTGTTCGAAGATTTCAAGATTTCGGGACACTTTTGTATTCCTGAATTGTCTTCATCGGGGTATAGCGCAGAGATTATTATTGCTGTGTTAGCGCTGCTGCATGATGTTTTAGAAGATTATAAAAAAGATGTCAGAAGCTTAACATTAATTAAAAAAAGACAAGAAGCTGTTAATCTTGTGAGCGCGTATTTGTTGGAATTTGTAGAAGATAAGCGTGTTGTTGATTTCATCATGAAAGGATTAGATTTCTTATCAAAAAGAATTTGTGAAAAGGGAGTTGTTCAATCTGAAGAAGATGAAGTCGATTATGAAAATAGGCTTGTTAAGGCTCCAGACTCTGTAAAAATTGTTAAGATTGTTGATCGATTAGCTAATGTGAAAACTCCACGATACAAACGTACTATAAAAGGAATTTTAAAGTATCGAGAAGAGGCAAAAAATCTTGTTAAGAGATTTAACTCTCCTGCTTTAGCTCAATTTGCAAATATATTCTTTGAAGAAGTTGTGCATCTTGATTCGCCAGAGATCCGCAAGAATTCGTTTCCCTCTAGAGCTAAAAAACCAAAATTCAAGAATAAGAATTTTTCTAAATTTTCTATGCAGAGAATTGTTCAGAATTTTTTCTATATTTTTGCAAGCCACCAATTAAGCCAAAGAGAAATAATACCTTTAGAAGAGAATGTATTTCCTGGAGATGGTAGAAAGAATGAAGAGTGGGATATTCAGGACACTCACCGGATTCGAAGAGTGCTTGCGATCGCAGTCGTTAAGTGTGTTAATTGGCTTCTATTTTTTAATGATATTTATAAAGGACGAAAAATAACTCGATTATTTTCTATTCTTTCTTTTCTTGCGGGAATTCTTTTTTCTATTAGCTTGTTTCTTATGGAAAAAGATTTCTCAATTCAAGAAGAGAATGATTTAAGTTATGATTATCGTGTTCGAGGACCGACACAAGATCTTAAAGATCCTGCTTTAACCCTTCCGCCGTTTTCAAAAACACATGCCTCTTCCAGTGTTGTTATTAATCAAGATATAAAAAAGAAAATAGAAAAAAGATATGGAATACATAAAGTTTTAGATTCTTTAAGAGTCGATCGCTTTTTGATTCAAGAGAAAGGCGGCAATCTTGCGAGTTTTAAAAAAGAGCTTCAAGATTTGTTGGATCAAATTGGGGGCATGTCAAATCGATCTATTCCTTTTGATTTTTCATGGCAAATTGTTTTAACAAGTGATGATCATCAAGCCTATGGCATGTCTGATCAGTTGTCGTATGTTATTTATAAGGGAAACACTGCAGAGGTAGAAATTATTTATGTTCATATGGCGTTTTTTGAACAATTGGAATGGTTTGAAAAGTTTAGCATTTTATCAGATCTTTATTTAGAAATATTAGAAGATTATCTAGAGCGGTATGCAGAAGTTCGGCAACAAGAACAAATTCATTATCAAGAGTGTTTAAGAAAAGAAACTCCAGATAGATTTTCTTATGAGGTGTTCAAAGAGAGATATTCTCATTTATCGTGTCGAAAACTTCAGGAAATTTTTGGAAACTTTAAACAAAATAAGTCTAGTTCATCAATTAGTGTTGGTATAATAGAATTGCCGCATCAAGAAGTTGTTATAAATCGTCTTACCTCGTCCGTGGCTGGTGGGGGTCGATTTTTCTTGGTGCGGCAACGCTTATCTTCTCCTATCAAATCATCTTCAAATCTTAATCGATACAGTGCCAAGCAATTGCAAATCCTGAAATCTTCTTTAGCGAGAATTCAGACCGATATTAGAGAAACCGGAAATCCGATAGTCGCATTTGATTCTTTTTATAATTACATCAAGGGCTTAAATTTTAAGGGATTAGTTAGTACGGTTGATTTGTTTGTTGATAACTATACGCCTGAGTTGTGTAAAATTGTGATTGAATATTCATCTGAACAGCTATCTTCGAGAAATGTTGTTATTCAGAAAGTTTTAAGATCTTATTTTGAAGTTAAAAAAGATAATTTCTTTGAATCTTGGGATTTATTAAGAGCTTGCATTATTGATATTGTTGAAGAAGATGAGCATTTAGCTTCTTTTTGTTTAACATTGTCTGCTGACATGTTGTACTCAGATGAGCTTGAAAGGGGCGTTGAGAATTTTACTCAGAAAATTGATCAGCTTGCAAAACAAGTTGATTTTGGAAAGAAAACAACAGAGAATTCAATTTATATTAATGTCTTTGAAATGATTCGAAGACGGTTACAGAATGATATCAAGGAGAATCAGCGAAATGATAAAGAAAATGATTTTATGCCGTTTATTGTCATCGCTGAAAAAGAAGCTTGGCTTTATGACAATAATGCTTTTGGAGCAATTAAGCCTGAGGTAAGAGCGCAAGTTGCTTTTCTTTTCAACCAAATAGCTCAGGCATACTGGGAGATGGGTGCTTTTAATTATGATTATATTTTAAAAGCAAGAGTGCATATTAGGAAATCTTTAGAGATTGTTCCAGGTTTTGAAGAATATCGCCATCATTTGATTCATTCTTATCTTTTAGCTATGAGTTATTTCTTAAATCTTTCTGATATGAAATCTGCAAAAAAAGAGCATGCTGAGGCTAAAAAAATTAATGATGAATTGATTGCTGAGGATAAGGTTTCAATGGTGGATTATGTTAGTTTTTATTCTGCAGTTTTTATGCTTGCTGAAAACAATTTAGTGGGAGCAAAAAGAGCGCTTGTGACGTATGTTCTTCCGTATATTAGTCGTGAAAGAATGTTTGATTGTTTTGATCAAATATTTTATGAGGTTGGTTCTGATCTGGAAGAAAGAGTTTTAGATTTCTTTATTTCCCTTTTAGATGATAAACATCTTTTCAAGACACAAAGAATGCTCATTGTATCGCTTTTAGTTTCTTTAGATGAAGAAGATTTGATATTTGCTTTTGTTGGTCGCAAATTTATTGAAATTTCTTTGATGATTGATCAGTGCCAATATGGTAAAGCACAGGGCGAGATTGAAATTGTTTGGGAGGCAAAGCCTGGGGATAAGAGAACTGTGGAGCAAAGAGAAAAAATCTCTGATTTAATTAAGTTTTATGATTTAGCTGAAAAAGCTCTTGAGCGAGAAAATGTTGAGTTGGCATTATCTCATTTCTTGGAGATCTCTAAGCTTAATCCAAAAGATGAAAATGCTAAGAAGCAAATTGAGATTTTAAAGATTAAAAAGGAAGCTGCAAATAAGACGAATAAATTTATACAGCAAATTCGGGAGTTTTTAAGATTAGCTAGAAACCAGACAGTAAGCAAGAAAAAAGATAGAGCTGTTGGAAATCTTCAAAAAGCTCAAGATTTATTGGATTTATTGCCAGCTTCCAAAGAAAAGAAGCTTGTTCAGGCTGAATTTGATCGAACAGCTAAACTTGTTGAGGAGTTTAAGGCTGATGAAAAAGAAGATATTGTTGTGTCAAAAAAGAAAAGGGAAAAGAAGCTGAAAGTTGTTGCTGCAGAAGAGAAAATTGGCGAGGAGATTGTTCAAGCTGATAAGCCGGTGCAAATTTACTTTACAAAACAAATGAATGATGATTTTGAGAAAGAGTTTTTTGCTGATCAAGAAAGATTTAAGTTAGCAATTCTTAATAAAATTGGACGTGTTCGTTTGGGCGAAAATCATGTGTTGGTTGCTTATGTTACGGGATCTGAGCGCGTTTTTCGTGTGCGCAGTAAGAAGGATAGATTAATTTATACATTTTTCTATGATGCACAAAGTGAATCTGAAGTTTGGTTGTTTTTTCATTTTGATAGTAAAGGTGGGAATGTTTATAAAACTTTAATCGATAAGATTAAACACGCGTTAAGTAATGTTGATAAAGCTTTAAACGAAGGTACGAAAATTATGAACATTGACTCTTCTTCAAAACAGAAGAAAACATCCAGTTCAATTGTTGATTCTCTAAATAAAGTAAAGCTAAAATCTTCCTTAAACATTGAAGCTGGACGAAAATTTCCTAAAAATGTTGCCAGTAGCTACATGTCAGTAGAATTTGCATATCAGAGATATTGTGCAAGTCAAAATGGGCGTTTTCAGGCTCGCTTGCCGAATTATATAAGCGTTCAAGCCGATATTGTGTTCCCACTGTTTTTTGTGTGGAATAAACCCGTCAGTATTTTTGACGGGTTTATTGTTTGGTGGGAACAAAATGTGATGATTGATATAATTCAAGAAATTTCAGAAAGAGATCGGTCAAAGATTTCTGTTGTGTTTATTGAAAATAATTTTGCCAGTTCTAATATTTTAAGAATTTCAAACGAGGGATCAGCCGTTCTTCAAAAAAGAGACGGGGGATATCTAATTGACGAAAAAACACAAAGCGTTCTTTATAATCCTGAACAAACTAAGAATTTCTTAGAGACAGTCAATGTATTCTTCGGAGAGACGCAGATTTTAGTTTTAGATGGCGGATCTGTTTGCTTGAAAAAAGATAATGACGAGTTTCAGATGTCGAATCCAGGCGCGATTATTATTAAACCTAATGCGAGCGTTAAAGTTTATCCTAAAGGGGCCGTTTGGATGATCGTCTCTCTTTTAGAGCCGCATTGGTATGAACGTTTTGACCCCTGTGGAAAAGATAATTCCGGAATCATCTGGGAGAGGCAAGGCGTTACAGCTCTTTCTCATCCTGATCGTCGAAATTTTTGGAGTCCAGAAGAAAGATCAGAGTGGATGTCTGATTCGGTCTCGACGACTTCTCCTGCTGCTGGGGTTTCTCGCGTTCATTATCCAGAAGACCAAGGAGCGGTTCCTTTCCGCCTTCTTAGACCGGCGGAAAAACCGCATAAACATCCGGTCCGAGATGGGGTTAAATCTCAAATTGAAATCTATACGGTTTCGCAGGGCATAGGATGCCTTGTTTATTTTATTAATTCAAAAGTTCATAAATTATTTGTTCAGAGAAATGATATTATTGCTATTTTGCCGGAAGTTGTTCATGAAATCATTGCTATGAAGACTCCGTATGAACACCTGGTTCTTCAGACTCCATCGACATTTCAATATGGACTTTGGTTCAAAGAAGAAGTTTCTTATGAAAGCTTAGGGCTCAGTTTGCAAGATGTAGATTTATTAATTCAAGAGATATTAGAAGATATAAATAAAATAAAAAAAGAGAGTTCTTCTTGCCTGTTGAATGTGCGACTTGTTTCTTTGGCGCAAAGATTAAGCGTTTTGAATAAGGGTACAAAGAACCGAGATAAGAACCTGCTTGCTTTTAATTATCTAACAGCTTTTGGTGGTACTGTTACTTGCATTCTTCACTCTTTTTCTAGTGGTGTTAGCTTTGCGTTTTGTGATGAGCAAGCTTTTAGATCAGATGTTCGATTTATTTTTTTGGGTCAAGGAAAAAAAGCTTCAAGTAATTTTAAAATTTGCAATAAGCCAACAGCCGATCATACATTTTCTAATAGATCTAAGTCTTTAAATGCATACATAAAAGCTTTGGTAGAACGAGATAGAGATGTATCTGTAGTTGCAGATTTTGGCATTGGAGATAAGTGCTGCAAAAGCTCAATCCAGTCTCCTGTTTTCTTTGAGCTAAGAGATATTTTACTAGAACGTATTTGTTTGGTGGGATTTGATTACAAGAGCGAAATTGTTAACAACGTTCAGCTGTGTATTAAACAGAAAAGGTTGTGCCACAACACGAGCATTGTTTGCGGAGGTTTTGAGGCGCCGTCAATTTTGTATCCTGAAAAGATAAATATTATGCGCTTGCAAAATGTGTGGATGTATTATTCTTTTAATGAACGTACTAGACAGCGTCAGCTTTTAGCAAAGTCTCTTGCTCCTTTAGGCTTTCTTCTTGGCGGTAACGGTCCAGTGTCTATCGTTTATCAAAAAATAAAGAATGTTTTGGTGCCGATAGAATTAAATATTTTTGTTGAGTTCTTGCCTGATTTCTCAGATCGCGATGAATTAGAGTTAGCGTTTCATTTGGTAGATGTTGATTTTAATGGCAGAAGGCAACTTTGCATAAATCTTGCCACAATGAACTATAGTTATTTGAACGGAGCACTGTCTACAGGTGAGAAAGTTAGGCAGCTTAGCAAATTTTTAAGATTTCATAATTATGAAGTTGTAGATTACGGCCTTCCGACGATAAGTCTGAAATTAAATGGTGATGGAAAATTACGTTTAACAAAACGTCATCGTTTGGTTTGTGCATCTTCTTCTCAACTAAAAAGTATATTTCCTCTGCGTGTTTTATTTGATGATCGATTGCTACAAGTTGGGGATAAACAAGGAAAAATCAGGCCTATGTATTATGACTTGTCTTTACTTAAGAGTAAGTGGGAGCAAGATCTTGAGAATTTGCAAAAACATTCTGGCATGACGAGCGATATAAGCCTAATTCTTCAAATTATAGCGCGAGATGAATTTGAATCTATTATTCAGGCAGGAGTGGTGCAGCGCGGTAAAGCTTTGGTTAGATTTTTGCAGGATATTTATTCAGGTACATGGAAAGTAGTTAAAGAAGGAATCGTGCCTGAAAGTGTGGTTATAAAAGCTCTTGCAACTCAAGGATATAAAGAGTTGGTTGGCTACTTGCCTGAATCTAGCATAGCGATTACCTATGGTCCGGATTTAAGCTATCATAACAATTTTGTTCTTGAAGACAACATCGGATCACTAGGGGGCAGAGATACTATTTTTGTTTTAACAAGAGCTATTCTTGATTCTTTTCCGATGTTGTCGCTAGCAAGCTATAGAGATTTAGTGATTAATTATTTTAAGAAATTAAAGCAGGCGCTTCCAGAAGGTGAAGGAGAGATTGCATTTTGGGCTGATACTGTATTTGATCAAGATGCTAAATTTCCTTTTGATAACAACCTTATTGAAGAGCTGGGATTTTTCTTTGTTGGGACGGGAAAAGATGGGGAAAATAAGTTTGAGGTTGTCGATGGAGAAGGATTGTTTGTGATTACTCCTAAGGGTGCAAGAAAAAGAATTCAATATTTAATTTATAATGAATATGATATTAATTTAGATCCAGATGCTCTTATTTTTGCTAAAAGAATGAAAGATTTAGAATATGTCAAATTAAGCGATGGAATTCCGGGTATTGCCAAATTGGCTCAAGAGGGAAAAATACTTTTAAGCCATCATATTGGATGTTGTCTTGCAGATTCAAAATTGATCTATCCTTTTGTAGATAAGTTTATTCGATTTTACTTAAAGGAAAAACCGATTTTAAAGTCGACAAAGACCTATTCTTTGTGTTCTGAATATGGATTGAGTCCGATAAAAGCTCAAGAGGCTATAAGAAAAAAAGACTTTTTGGTTCTTAAGCCGATTAGAGGAGACGGAGGAAACGGGGTTGTTGTAGGTGTTCATAACAATTTTAGGGTGTGGAAGAGAGCTTTGGAGGAGGCTTTTGATAGTCCTCAAGATTTCTTGTTATTTGAATATGTTAAACCTTTAATTATAAATAATCGCATTACAAGTCATCGCTTGATTGTTGATGTCATGCCAGATCTTAAATGGGTGACTATGCCAGGTATATATTTGAGAGAGGTTAGTTCTTTAGGAAGCGGCGTTATGAATAGAGGAGAATACATGACGCATTATATGATTGCTTTAGTAGAGGGAATATCAGAATCTTCAAGTGCGCTTTCTGTTTCTAAGCATCAGATACAAAGGACAATCTTCTCGTCATCTTCTATTATCGTTAAAGCTGATCCAAGAGTTTGGAAGAAAGCAAAAGATCTTCATCTAGAAGAGACTTTGGGCGAGGCGATTAAACATATTCAAGATGGTTCTGGAAGAATTAAGAAGTTAGGATGGCATCATTTGAATCTAGGCCTTTCTAATAAAATAATAGAAATGGTTAGCATGTGTCAGCTCTTTTATAATCAGTATAATTTTTTATATTTTATTTTGCCAGATCAGTCTATTTGTGTAATCGAAATGGTTAGCGTTACTGCTGCTTGGAAGGATCGTCAATGGCGGGAGAGTCTGAAGCGTGCTATTGAGCGTGTTTTAAGGCCTTTTATTGAGGATGAGAAAAGACACAAAAGCTCTGTGGATATGTTGAAAATATTTGTGAACAAAAATCCTGAGAATGTGAGTCTTGCAATGTTGAAAGAAAGGCCTTTTGTGGTAGTTAATTTCCCTGTTGATTCTACAGGTTCGTTAAAGGAACTTCTTGAGAAAGATGTAGTGAGGTTCGAGGACGTTAAAGGTAGCGATCAATTTGATGCTTTTGGGAAAGAAAATCCGCATTGTCGCGTTGGCATCGATATGGAGAAAGGTAAAATATTTTTCTCACCTTCATCTTTTAAAGGTGAGTCGGCGTCTTTCGATGCTTGGTTTACTGTTTGCTTGATAAAGCGATTTCTAGAAAAAAAGAATGCCTCTTCTTTATTGTTGATTAAATCGCATAAGAATTTTAATTTAAAAGTAAGCTCGTTGATATTGCAAGGAGCGGCAGAAGCTAGTCTTTTTGGAGAAGAACAGCTGATTCGCAAATGCGAGGATTTGGCGCAAAGAGGATATTCTAGAGCTTCGATTGGTCTTGAGATAGAGATTGATCGTCCGCTAAGTTTTTGTTCTGAGAAAAGAATAAAAGAGATTATTCAGAATTCTCAAGACTGGGAAGCAATGCAATATATTAAATTTAGCCCTGATTGGCTTTGTGGCCTTCCTGAATTTGCTTTTGGTCCATCGTGGAGTTTTTCAACGCAAATGTATTTGTGGGAAAAAATGAAGGAAATTTTTGGCCTTAACGATAGTGATGTTAATTCTGTGCAGATTAATGTTGGTCTTCCAGCGAATACACTTAGAAAATGTTCTAAGATGGGATTTTTAAAAGATTCTAGGTTTTTGATGTTAGCTATTGTCGTAGCTTTTGTTAGCAGCAAGCGAGTAGAAAGAAAAAAGACAAAGAAAGTTGCTAACGTCGATATAGATGCTATTTCCATTGATGGTAAGAAGCAAGTGCGTATCGAATACGGCTTCGGAGATATTGAAAACTTATCGAAAAGTGGTTTTATTCTTCATCGTGTTCACTCTGCAATTGAAGAATATTACAGAATTTATCAGCCTAAGAAATATGATATTTTTGAATCTGATCAAGCGTTTCCTTTGGCTGCGGTTTGGCAGGGAAAAGGCATGCTAGAGTTTAAACCATTGTTGCAAGAATGTGTTTTAAATGGAATTCCAGGTCTAAATTTTAGAAATGCGCATACATTTGAAAAGCTTATTCCTTGGCGTCGAAAGCACCCAATCCTTGTTAACGAAATTCGAGAATTATTATTATCTATGCTGAGCGATTGCCAGCGAGTTGACTTAGATTTTGCTGGCAAAGAAAAAGTTTTGTTAGATCCACCTTTTGATTTTGTTAATGTTCGTGCAAGCTCGTTGATATTAACAGAAAAAGATATAGCGTTATCAAGGCAGCATGGACTTGGCATTCGCTACGTTAGTCCTGTTGGTGGAGAAATTGTTGAAGAAAATGTGCGTGTTGTTGAAATTTTATATCGGGAACACCCAAATTATCTTACCGAAAAGATTAATTTTATTGTTTTAACCGAGCAAAGAGCCAAAAAGTTCTTCAAGGATTCTAAGATGATTAGAGTAGCCTTTAGTGGTCATCTATCTCATGGAAGACAATTGTTTTATCCATTAAAAAATACGATAGATGATATTTATTTATATTTAGGCGTTAAAGGAGCCGGCGATTTAATTTCAAAGTGTCTGACATATTCTATTTCAAGATATAGAAATACAGGATTAGCTTATTTGGATGATTTTCAGAATGCAAAGAATTTCACGGATATTCTTAGAGCGAAAGGTGCTCGCGTTCCTTTACATGTAGCCGCAGGCAAGATGAACCATGTTATTGATCAAGATGGCAATATTGTAGAATTTGATGACAGCATGAGAAGCTCTACGGCAGATCACGAAGCTGGATTTCAGCGAGATCCAAGTTTGCATTTTATTCTTTATGATTATTATGACAGATTAGGGTATTTAAAAGATGTTGTGAAGAAGGATCCAGAGCTTTTAAGAATCAGGGGGCAGCTTGGAAATTTATCGCAAGAACAATACTTTCTCCATATTATTAAAGAATTAGCTTATACCGAGGCTAAGAAAGTAGAATTAGGAGTTGCAAAAGTTTCATTTCATGAAAATGATATTACGCTTGCTGGAATGGAAGTAGATTGGGATGAGGCGGCTTATATAAAAGATGTTGATTTTGGTAGTCCATATTCTTCTTTAACAAAAAATATGCAGGAAAAGAAGTTTTATGAGAAACATGGATTTATTTTATTTGATTACAACAGAAAAATAGAGATCTTGCAAAGATTTCAGATTTCTTTAAAAAAGTACGCCTTGTTTGAAATTTCTAATATCAGTGTGCAGCAAGAATTTTATCGTACATTTCTAGATAGCTTAAGTCTAGATATGCGTCGCAAGGTTATTGCTGCCACTTCATCAAATATTAAAATAAAAACTGCTATAGCTAGTGATATCTCATCCATTCTATCTCAATTCAGAGCTTTAGAAGGACAGACTTATAATCACATGGACGATGAATTGTCCGCGTTGTATGCCGTTAGATCTGAATATGAGCTTGTTGATGCTGATCAAGGTCTTTTAAGAAATCCACTTAAAATCAGAGATAGCAAATTGAACGCTTGCGTGCTGTCTGATTCGACTGTTTCACAGGCTGTTGCTTATGGAGCGATTGATGGAGAACATATTCTTCACTATCAAGGATTGCATAGAATTTTATGGACTTATTTTAAAGAAAAACAAGAAATTGTGATTTCTCTTCGGGGGCAAAAAGGAGGGCACGCTATTAGATGGAGTGCAAAAGAGAATTCTGTTGAGATTCTTTTTGCGAGCGAGCGCCACGACAGAGGTGAACAAGGTTTTTATTTCGGCGATAGCATTCTTAAAGTTGAAGGTCAAGACGTTGTATTTAATATGACTACTTTTCTTGCTCGGCCAAAAGATGCATTAGATAAGTTCCAGCTTAGTAAATATGGTTTGAAAGAAATGCAAATCGTTCAGGTTTTAGTTCCTGACGAAATTCTTTGGAAAGAGGTGTTGGTTAATTGTTGGAGTGGATTGCTTCCATTTTTACAAATGAGAATCCAGGTTGTTTCTCCATCTATTATTAATAGAAATCCACAGAATTATCCTTATTTTGTAGATTCGCCTATTTCATCGCCTCTTCGACGCTCTTCCTTAATGATAATTCTAAAAGAAACATCTTCACAAAAGATTTCAGAAATCCTTAAAGCTTGGTATTCAAAGCCGCGAGAGCTTTCGCTTATGCCATCTGAAGCACCACAGCATCTTTATTATGTTGTCGAGGAAAAAGAAATTGTTGCTATTTTAATAGCAGCGTATCCGAACGACGCGACGTGGTCTGCTTTAAGAATGTTTACTGTTGATTTATTAAAAGACGGTTTTTATATTGATTGCATTGAAACAGATGAATCTGTGAAGGGCAAAAGATGCGGAGAGTTGTTGTTGCGTGAATTTGTTTATGATTATAAGAAACATGATATGCTTGGAGACGGCGGAGAATCTGGAGCGCGCTGGCAATCGGTTTGGGAGGACCTTAAATTTCATGAGACCATACCAGGATTTTTCGTCCGAAAAGGTGGTGTGAGTTCATCAAACTTAGGATGTAGTTATACAAATAGAAAAGTAAAACGTCATCGCATGCTTTGGTTGATTAGAGCAATCTCCGATTATGATAAATCATTATTTGACGAAATCAAAACTTTATTTCGAGGGGATAAGAAGAAGCAAAATATTTTAAATGTGATTAATGATCATCGAGATATCGGTATTACAAGATTGTATCAGCGTGTTGATGGAGTAAGTTCTGCAAGGAAATTGAATCAACTGTTTGATAAGATGATTGAAGGCATTTTAAGGGGGCGCCCTAAAGCAAAAGAATTGTATTTAGAGGCTGGTGCGCTCTTCGAAGGTGGATATGAGCATGTTGAGCAAATAACAAAAGAGGATGTGTTTAATATTATTTGGGTTTTGTATCAAATTGGAATTGAAAAAGAGAAAGAGCTTGATCGATTAATTATGCTATTTCCAGCGGCGATTAACCAGGCTCGATACAATCATGAGGCAGGAATTATTTCGGAAATAGGAGGCATTGTTCGAAAAGCCTCTCTTGGGATATCTCTAGCTGATATCATTGATCAAAGACAGAAATCGAACAAGAACTTATCTTTAGCGACGAATAGCAGGCAAGTCTTTGCTTATCTTTTGCATTTCGCACAGATTCCTTGTGTTGCTCAAAAGGTTTCTGAGTATCGCGAACAAAGCAAAGAAGTTGACGGGATTGTCAAGGAAAGCCCTCGAATTGCGCTTTCAAAGGTAAGAGGAATTATTCAGAATTTCTATTCTTTAGATCCGAAATCTTGGAGACGTCTTAAGAAAGATTTCTTTCATCTTCCTTCGATGCAAAAGTTGTCTAGAGGTAGGGGTATCTTTAAGAAGAAATTAGGTGAAAGATGGTCTGCTCTAGAGTATCAGGTTCAAGGTGGAGACCGTAGCCGTGAGGTTGTAACTTTAAGAGAAGATTTCAAGCTAGAAGATATACAGGTTAGCCTTAAGCAGGTACTTGAGCACCCTCTTGTTCAGTCTGAAATTTTGAATAAAGAAAAATATCCTACAGGTAAAGAACGTCGCCGTATCCTTAGAAGTATTCGAGGCTACATGGAACACGCGCAAAAGCATGTAAAAAAAGAATCGTATCCACAAGCACTTGACTTTTATCAGAAGGCTAAAGATTTGATAAAAGGGTTAGGCTTTGATGCTAGAGCCGTTCGATCTTTAAGTGAACGCATTGATAGTGGGTGGGCAGAAGTAGAACGCTTAAGAATTGAACAAGAGATGCATAATTTTCGGTTAGATGTAGTTGTTGTGAATGAATCTTCTGTAAATGAATTTTTCTCTCCCCTTAGTCCGCATTTTGAATTGTTTTCTTCCTTCCCAAAAAATCAATGGAAAAATATCATTAATAAAGATATACAGGAAAATACTTTTGGTGTTATTGCAGGGTTTAAAAATGCGAAGAATCAGTTTGTAGCTTTAATGTATTATCACAAAAAAACATATTCTTTCTTAGACGAAAAGTTTTATGTAGGCTCTCCGGAATGTGTACCTAAAGAAATATTTAATATTGTTTTTGCTGAAACTTTAAAATCATTTGATCGGTCAAAAGAATTTATTGAATTATTAATTCAAGAAGCTATAAATCTTAGCCTGCAAGACATATCTTTAGATTTAAAGTTTCAAGGTGCTATAACTTTTGATTATGTAACTTGTGGGACAGAAGCAATCTCTGAAAAAAGTATGAAAGAGTTTTTAAAAGGTTTAGGATTTCAAGCAGTATTGCTGGAGAGACCTGTAGGGCTTTTTGAAACAGCAAAAAGTGAAGCTGGTTTTATGTTTTTGGCTAAAGACGCAAATGAGTCTCAAAATCAGAATAAAGATCTTAGTCAGCGTAAGAGCAGCTTATCATTACAGCTAAAGAAAGTAGCTTCTTCTAGCCTTGATCGACTTATTGTAAAACTCAAAGTTATAAATGAAAAAGAATTTTCAAGACGACCAGAAATTATTAGCCATCATGGACTTCCTCATTCTTTAGCTGTTTGGAATGCGTGTAAAGCAGTTGCCGGTGAATTTGGTGCAGATCTTGAGGTTTTAGCTGTCGGAGCATTCTTACACGATATTGGCATTGCTTATACCGATGACATGCGTCATGGTCGTGTAAGTGTTAGAAGGGCAAGGCCTCTCTTAGAAAGCATCGGATTCGTACGAGAAAAAATTGATCTAGCTATAAGAATTATTGATGAACATGATGATTATAAGGTCTATAGAGAAAGTATAGAAAGCCAGATTCTTTTTTATGCAGACACAAGGGCTGCTTTTGGGGCTCGAGGAGCGCAAAGATATATCGACATTTATAAGGAGCGGGGTATTCAAGAATCAGACATTCCAAGTCTTGCTTTAAAAAACATGAAGAAAAGATATGATTTGGTTCTAAATTTGGATTTTAAAGCAAAGCTCAAAGTTCCTTATAGTCGCGGTCAGAAGTTTTTGCAAGACATCGTCGATGGTAACCATAGATCTAAAGTTTCTAAACTTAAGACGCCAAGATTTTATATCTTGGATCATGCTTTTTGGATTTCACCGTATCTTTTGAAGCAAACACAAAGGCGCCACCGAGGTAAGAATGAAAGATATGAAGTTACGCTAATTGATCAAACGTCTGGTCTTTGGATTAAGTTTCTTTATAAAAAGAGTGAAAATTGTTTTGTTATTAAAATTCCTGAATTTTGTTGGCATAAAAAAGTTTTTCCACTTTTGCTAGAAAGAATTTACCTTAAAGATATTTTTAAGAAAAGCGTAAAACTTTTAAATTACAGAATTGTATTTCAGTTTGTATTGCGCATGATGATAGCTCGACATCCTTTTGTTTCGGTCGACAAGGCTGTTTTTGAAGAAGTTGAAGCTTTTGGTCAAAGAAAAGAGATAAATAAAACGCTCACACAGAAGTATGTTGATTTTGTAGGATTTCATATGATTGGTATTTTAGAGGGAATTCAGGGTCATGTTAATCGTTATCGAGATAGCGACAAACAAACTGCGTTATTTTTTATTCTTTCAGATAAAAATGATTCTTCTATTTTTATCGTTGTCTGTCGTATTGGAGAAAAGATTTATATTCTCAATTCTGATATTTCTTTTGATGAGCTTTTTCCTAAAAAGAACGGCAAGCTTTTAACTAAGCGCATTGATCTTAAGCAGAACAAAAGCTTTGCTAAATTTTTATCGAAGATGAACGTTAGGTATAGAGAAGGAAAAGAACGTAAATTTAAAGAAAATGAAAAAGTTCTCTTTTATTTTAATAAAACAGCGGTCAAGGCAAGAGCGAATCAGCCTGTGGACGCGGTTAAGATAAAAGATCCATTAATTAAAAAAGGTATTTTGGGTGGTCAGGTTGATATCTTAAGCAGAAAGAACGGAGAGCTTTTGTGTCGAGTTATCCACGTCTTAGAAGATAAAGAACAAGGTGTTATTTTTACGATTGAAGGTCTTGAGCTTGAAAATGGCCAACTTCTTCGTGTTGCTGTGCAAAGTACAGTTATTCATCTTAATCGAGTTTTTACGCTTTTTAATCTTATCCGAAATGTCTTAAAGCCTTCTGCGCAAAAACAATTGGATGTTTTATCTGAAACGTTTTCTTTTGCATGTATTGCAAAATCAAATTACCAAGTTCCTTATCAAATAGATTCTGAATTAGGACAAATTACATTCTTAAAGACGACTGGTGAATCAAAAAAGAAAAATTCATCTAATATTATTCTGCTGGATTTATCAATAAATAAAAAGATTCGTAAGAGTTCTTCAAATATTGACTTAGGAAAAGACTCTGGGAAAGAAGCTGGATCTCTGTGGCAGCAATTTAGGTTGGCTGATCATATTATTGAGAGTGAATCGAAAGAGCTTAGATGGCTTAAGAAATCATATAAGATGATTAATTATATTCGAAGAATGTTAGCAAAGATTGCTTTGAATCAAGAGAATGTAGCTCTTCGAGAAGATGAAATTGATCAGATTAGAGATGTTTTAAAGTCCTTAATTGATGAGGGAGAACAAGAAGCTGGCATGAAGCGTCCCATCAAAAAGGTGAAGATACAAATTAAAGAACGATTAGAGTTTGCTTTGGAATATGTCGAAACGCAAAAGTCGGCAGCTTTTGCAATTTTTTTAAGTGATACCTTAAGGCTCATGGTTCAAAGAGGAAAAGCAATTAGAAATATTATAAATTCTATATATAATTGTCAAATTTTAGGCTTAGAGAAGGAGTCTAGTTCTAAAAGCTTTGAATTCTTAAGATACATAATTAATATCGAGCAAGAAATTAACGTTGGTGGACTTAATGCTGCTTATAAATTAATTCAGAAGCTTAAAAACGCAGAACATTTAAGCTGTTGTTTTGATAATCCTGATTTTCGGCGTGCTCGACAATCATTAAGCTTTGCAGGCTGGCTGATAAGAACCAAGGGTGACTTAGACATTGCTAAAAGACAAATACAATCTATCAAGTTTGCAACCTCTAGATCTCAGTATTTAAACTCATTTATGCATATATTTCGAAAGAGTTATATTTTAGATAAACTTGATGGTGAAGGGTTTCCAAAAAAGAGAATTTTTAATTTTGCTTATAAAAAGTTTATGTTGGAAAATAAAATGTCGTTAACGTGTGTACAGGCGAACATGTTACATGTTCTTTTTTACTCTTGCGTGTTTATTCCTTTTAAGATTGATTCACTGAAGAAAAAAGGAAAACGAATTAAAAATCCTTTATTTTCAGCTTTTTTATCTTTCATGGAAATCCAACAGCTTGCTTCTTTTAATTATCTTCGTAAGGACACAAGAAAGAAAATTCCCGCAACTTCAGCATGGATAGATCAATTTATAAAAATGGGCAAAGAAAATTTTTATTGTTTATCTCAAAGAGAACGAATGAATATTATTGATGCTTTAGTTGAAGATTATGCGTTAACAAAAGAAGACCGTTCTCATATTGTTTTTTCATCAATCTCAAAAGAAAGACATGAAAAATATTTATTTGATAAAGCTTTTCAAGTTGTTAAATCAATTGAAAGCTTGTGTCAGGAAAATAAATTTGATTGGTTTGATGAAAGAATCAAAGAAAAAATAGAAAACTTGATTTTCGAAATTCGTCAGAATCTAGAAATTGAGAGAGGTATTGTTTCTGAAAAGATTATTGAGATTTTGCAGATGGTTATTCTAGAGTCATTTATCCCTGAGTACGACACAAATATTTTAAAGATTCTTTATGAACTTGTTTTGTACCAAGACATGTATCTAGGGCCAGAGTGGAGCAACTATATTGTGTCGTTGTTAAGCCGACAACAGGAATTCTCACCTGATTATGAAGATGTTGTAAGAATGGCTATGGTTGTTTCAACGCAAAATCTTAAAAGAAAACCAGATAATAAAAGAAATAAAAAAAGTAGTTCACAAATTTCATCTTTAACGTCGGTAAAGCTCCTTGGTTTTACATTTAAAATAGATGATAAGAGCGCGGCATGCGAAGGAACTCAAGGAATTAAGCTTATTGCTGAATGGAATGATGAAAAAAAAGCTGGCATATCGGATATTTATATTTATAGTCAATTTTATAAAAATGGAGGCCGGTCTTTAAGAGGTGTTTATATTGATTCTCAGTTTCAGGGTCTTGGTTTTGTTTATCCTGTTTTATCGATGTTTTTTAGTATATTTAAAGATGTTCGATCAACACATCCTCTGTTGGTTTTTCCGGGATTTCTAACTCTTTTAAGAAATGAATACGGATTTTCTCCTGAAAGAAATGAGGAGCAAAATGCTGTTTTTAGCCGAAGTTTAGATGAAGGAAAGCATTTAATTTTCTTTTTTGATCAAGATGTCGAGATGCTTTTTACTGATCGAGGAGCTCAAGTTTTACATAAATATCGAATAGTTAGGAATGTTAATCAGGTTAGAAATCCAATTCCATTGTTTTTAGGAAATCCACTTGTTGTAAAAAAGGAACAAAAGTTTCAAGATTCTATTTCGCGATATCCATTCGAAATGGTTTCAGGAAAACCAGAAGATCTAGCATTTGGTGTTTCGAAAAGTTCTTCATTGATAAAATATGATTTTCTTACGCGTCTTAAGCAGTTTGATGGCATGGTGATTGAAATCAACGATTATTATGGGGCGCCAAATATACAAAAACAAGCCATGCTTTTAAGAAGAGCTGTTCAGGTTCAAAGGCTTCGGCGCACTTGTAAGCAAGAATCCTTTTTTGTAAATAAAGATGACTGCTTTAATGATACTTTGATAAAACCTGGCGATCGCATTCAATGGCTTTTGTTTGGTGGCCTTTTGCGGGCTTGCCTTGTGGATATGTTAAAAAAGATTCTCAAGCATGAGAAAGCTTTAACAAGCGAAGCGAACTTAGTTTTTGCGTTACCGCTTTTTGCTATTAATACGCGTTATCGATTCTACAGGGCAAATGATATAGGTGAATTTCGAGACTATCCGCATCCTCAAAAAATTCCGCAACTTCTTGCCGAGCATTCCACGCGAGGAGAATTGACAACAGGAAAAGAAGACGATGTGCTGTATGGCAAAGATTATTTCACGTTAGATTATCCTAAACAATATACAGCTGTGATTCGTAATAATGGTCAAATTTTGCGTGTGATTCCCGCTCAAGGTAAATTAACTTTTACCTTGGATTTTTTTACATCGTTTGAATCTATGGAAGAACATGCTTTTCAGGCACTTGCTTCATCTGCGATGATTTTGTCTTTCGGTTTGAGAAGCCCTATGGGAAAGTTACTGCTTGTTTCTTCATCGGCAAAGAGAGTGAGCTCGTTTTGTCTTGAAGGTGGGCAGGGGTCTTCAACTATTCAGGTTGCGTCTTCAGGCCAAAGTTCCTATCCTGCTAGGTCTAGTGTAGAAATTATGAAACCGCAAGTTTCTTTAGCGGACATTAGAGCTTCCTCAACGGTTGGTAATCAATTAAATTTTAGAACTTCTGAAGGGGTATTGTTATCCGAAGAGCCTCGAAAGCTTCCAAGCCATATTCGCCAAAGCGTGCTACCAAAAGGTAAAACGATTGTTGTCATGGGGAAAAATGTTGAGCGCGACGCGGGGCAGACAATTGAAATGTTAATGAAGCACAACACTGTCATTTTGATACTAGCTGACAAATCTATCGAAACGGAGAAGGCGCTCATTGAAGCAAACCCAGATATTATTATTGCCCCAGATAGAGACAGCGTGTCTGAAGCGCTTATTCAGGAGTATTGCAACAAGCAAAAAAGAGAAGTCAATGTTCTTTATTATTGGAATCTGGCAGCCATGTTGCAAGGAAACCACATAGATGTTTCTCAAAAACCAAACTTAAGTGTGGCCGGTGAGCATATTCGCCTTGTAGTAGAATCGATACAGGCTCATGGTACACAAGTTCCTCGTAAGGATTTTCTTTATAGGACAGCTTATGACCGAGGCGTTGAATATATATCCAAAGCCTCAGCCATGATCGCAGAGCTTTTAGGGCTTAATTTTACGTCTGGAAAACACGCAAATAATTTTGTTGTAACTAAAATAACAAAGAGAGGCAAGCTTCTCGCGCCGGATTCATTCAAGAGATATCAAATTGTTTTTAACGGAGAAAAAGAAAAAGACGGGTTTGAAATTATTGATATGTATACAGGGCAGCCAGTCTTATTTATTTCTCCCCATCCAGATGACCCTGAAATCTCTGCAGGATTCTTGCTCATTTTTCTTCTAATTCAGGGTGCTTCGATTCACAATATTATTTATTCATCTGGAAAGAATGGTGTTGTTGATGATGATCCTCTGCTAAAAGAGCTTCGCGAGAAGTTTAGTTTTGAGCCGGAAATGGCCAAGGCTATAATAAGAACGTTTGAGGCTGGGCAATCAGCTATGTTTTTACGTTCGGCTTTATTGGCTTTGGGAAAACTTAAAGGTGACATTGAGGTCTTGAGCTTAACGGCAGATCAGATATTTTCTAATGGCAAAGAAAAAGATACTCGTCTTTATAAAAGGTTTTCGGCAGTCTTACAGAATCATCTTAGGTTTAGAGCAAGCTCGAAAGAAGGAATCAACAAGCCAGATCTACCATTTGTTGTTGCGCTTACTCATCCGGTTGACAGGCATCCAACGCATATTGATGCCTACAAGAGGAGCATTAAGGTTCTTCATCAGTTAGCCGTAAAGTATAATATTGAAATTCAGATTATCTATTATATGCCGCCATGGCAAGGGGATTATGACACGTATTTTCAATCTTCATCTAAACAAAAAATAGAGGACGTTGCTCGTTTAAGCAAAGAGGATCAGATTACAGCATTGATGTCTCAGGGAATGGCTTATTTTACTGCAGAACTCACTATGAAGGCGTTTGGAGCTAAGGTTCCTTTCCTTAAGGATATGGGCGGAGAACGTGTTGAGCGGTTTAGAAGAGGTGTGGTTAGAGCGTCTTCCTCAGCAATCGATTGTAAGTTTTTAATACATTTTTCCAAGGTCAGAAAGTCGCTTTCAATTTATTCTTGGGAAGGCGGCTCTTTGGAGCAAAAAGAAAGAATTGAACGCTTGCTTTCTGGTTTAAGCCAAGTTATTCCTAAAAAACATTGTGAGTATTTAAAATATATCCACCTACGCTCTGGTTTTGTTTGGAATAAATTTACGGGTCTCTTTACTCGAGCGGGGGGAGGTATGGTGCGTGATAAGCATGGGATTATTTTTTATAATATAGATTTGCTTTCAGATTATGAGCTAAAAGAAAAAATATTCCACGAGATTGGTCATTTGGTTCAGCGTCATCTAGATAAAAAGACGAGAAGAAGTTGGCCAGTTAGTATGATTACTCACCTTGACGTCTATGCTCCCAGGGCCCTTGTTACATCTCTCATAGCTTTATTAATAATGGTTAACATGTTCGGCATGCACGTTTCTTATCATGTTCCAATTGCCCTGTTTATTTTCTATTATTATTATTGGTTTTTTGCGCGTCGAACCATGCGGAAAATCTTATCATTACAAGGAAGTTATGTTTCCGATTACGCCACTCATAATTGTAGCGAAGATTTTGCAGAAAGTTACAGGTATTATTTTCTTTATCGCAATGAATTTTTCAGTAAGGCTAAAAAGAATGACATATTGAATGTTAAATTCAAGATACTGCAAGAAGAAGAGGAAAATGCCATTTCCTCGCCGGTAGTTTCTTTGGGAACAACAATAGCTATTGTTGGCCTTGGTAGATGGGGTCAAATTTTGGTAAAAGTGTTAGATGATTTTCTAGAATATAATATTATTGGAATTGCTCGCAGTAATTATGAAGAGCTAAAGAAAAGAGGGCCTCTTGGTGTAAATGTCAAAATACTTAGTCATAAAGATTATCAAGTGCAAGTATTAAATAATCCTGATATAAAAATAGTCGTTATTGCTACTCAGCCTTCCAGTCATTATCAATTAACCAAAGATGCTCTTTTAGCAGGGAAGAATGTTCTTGTTGAAAAACCATTTGTACAGAGCTTGGAAGAAGCGCAAGAGTTAATAGGGCTTGCCAATAGGAATAATCAAGTTTTGGCTGTTGGGTATGAGCTTATGCATGATTATTATATTAATTTGCTCAAAGATATTATAGAAAACAAAGCTATTGGGCGTGTTATCGGAGCCGAGATTAATATTATGAATTTGTCTTTAGAAGAAAAATTGAACATAAGCGTTAATGTTGTAGAAGAATTGGGTGTGCATGCTTTTAGCATTGTTCAAGTTCTTTTTGGGGTGAGAGAAACGACGGAACTTTGTGCTCTTGTAAAAGAAAATAAAGCTCAGGTTGGATTTATTCATGATGGCATAAAGGTAATGATAAATGTTTCAACAGAAGCTCAATATAAAAAAAGAACAATTATTGTCAAGGGAGACAACGGGACAATTGAATTAGATTATGCTATTGGCAGTTTTATAGCGAAAGATAATTATGGAAATATGATTAGTAAAGATGATCTAGGGCTTTCAGAGCAGTTGTTGGCTAAAAAAAGAAATTCACCTTCAACGTTGGAGGCCGAATTTAAATTGGTTTTAAAAGCAATCGAGACAGGTAGTGAACTTATTAATAGTGCTGAGAATGTTTTGTGGATAACAGCTCTAACTAGCCAGATTAATCATCTTGTCTTGGCAGAGAATGGAGTGTTGCCTGCAAGTTTTTATGATATAGATATTAGCAAGAATATGCCTCAAGGGAAAGCAGAGGCTTTTATTAGAGGAGAATATACAGAGTATCCATTTAAGGTTGAATTTTATGTTGGAACACATTGCCCCGGAAATTGTATATTTTGCCCAAGAAATGTTGATGGGGAGATGTGTAATTATGATACGGAGGCAGAAGCTGGCTTGGTTAAGCTTTCACCCGAACAATACACTAGATTGGTTTATGATTGTGCTGACAACGGAACAAAAGAAATTGAAATAACCGGAGGGCTCGAGCCGCTTACTGATGTTTCTGCTGTGATTGCAATAATTAAGGCTGCAATAAAAAAAGATTTAATAGTTTATATTTATACTTCAGGAATTCCAAGGCAATTTCAGGTAGGTATGCCTTGGTTACTTAAGACAAGTAAGGTGAGGATAAGCTTGCATGCTGCAACGTCAGGGACATATCATAAGGTTGTTCGGCCGAGCACTAAGGAGGAACAATCTAAGAGAATATTTCTTTCGGTTTTAGAAAATCTGCGTTTACTCGTTGAAAAAAGAAATAGTGATCCAATATCCAAGACTTGCCTGGGGATTAATATTGTTTTAACTGAGTTTAATTATCATGAAATTGTTTTGATAGCTGATTTGGCTTATGATTTGGGATTAGATTTCTTGGATATTCGTTTAGATTTTCAAGATAGTGAATATTTTACACAAGAGCAAGAAGCAGAGCTTGTAGGTCTTATGGGAAAGCTTCGTAGAAATACGAGTGAAAAGAAATATGGAGATTTAAGGATCAGTTTTCCTGTTTGCTTTCTTCCTTTTGATGGTTATTTTATCAAATGGCAAGATTATCCAGAAGACGTAGATACATATTCTGAGTTTGGAACATACCCCTTTGAAATTATAATTGATCCTTTTGGAGGTGTATTTTTTACTTCTACATCTGCAATGCCAGGTAATCGTCATCTTGACATTCTTGAAAACAAAGAATTAGGTGTCGTAACAGGTAATGCTGATGAAGAAATTAAGATGATATTAAAAAAAAATATAGAAAAAAGAAGAAAATTTAAATTTACTGCAAAAGAATTGAATGTTTTTACTAGAAAAATGTTGCTTGATTTAAAAGCGATAGAAAAATCAACAGGTAGCAGTGTTTTGATTGCTCAAGAAGTTCTTAATAATTTTTTTAATAGAGGAATCGTTTTGGAAATAGTCGATTATGAGCATAGTGCGAATGCTCCGCCGCAAGGCGTTATCTCCTCGCCTGTGAAATTTATACTTGTTGCAAAGCTGGATTCTTATTGTTTTGACTATGATTTTGAAGATACAATGTATGTCTTAGAAGCTCTTCCATCAGATAAAAATTTGAAGAGTTTTCTTGATAATCAAGACATGGAATTTGCCTTTGTGATGATGATCACAAATCAAGGTCCAAAGTTGTTTATGATTAAGGGGCGAACAAGTAGGCAGGCTGTGCATATTCAAAAATTAATTAGGAGCGTGTTGAGTAGTTATAAAGGAAAGATATTATTTGCATTACATAATCATCCTATTGGTGCAGGTTACTTTCCGAGTAGAGGTGATTTTATGGGAATGATTGTGGAGTATGATGATCTAGTTGAATTGGTTGAGAAATTTTACCTGTACAGTCCTTTTCATAGAGCGTACATAGAATATAGCAATAAGAAAGAAGTAGAAGATGAAGTTCTTCGATTTAAAGTAGAGTTTTCAGATGGGAATTCTGATGAGTTTCATTTTGAAGAAACTTATAGCTATTTCTTTAATTATCCTTTTGATCCAAGAAAGGAGATTAAGCTAGATAATTCCGCTGTTAACGAGGAGTATATTAGGTTTGTTGAGAAATTAGAAGAAAGACGAGTAATGTTTTTAGGATGGGTATTAGATGGGGCAAAAAAAATAATCATAGAATCGTGTATTGGAAATGTGGCTATTTGGCATAAAGATCTTAACCTTCTTAATGATTTCGCGCTCAATGTCAATAATGATTCAAGATCATATTTGCGAAAAGTAAGCTTGGTGATTGATAGATTTGATTTAAGTTTTTTAACTTATTTTTCGAATAAATCTTTTCTTTCGTCGGTAAAGAAGACAAATCTGTTTTGTTTTCGAGGCGGACAAGAGCCTCCAACTGTCCAGGCTGTGTCTTCAAGTATTGCTTTAACTTATATGATAGGCTCTGGCTGCTTGACGTTTGCGGCAGAGTTTTTAGGAAATTATTTTGCTACTAAGAAATTTGATCTTAAGCATGCTTTGCCATTTTTTGTTTTTGGCGCGTTGGCAGGATATGAGTTTATTTCATTAACGGATTTTGTTTATGTTCAGATACCTTTGCTTAGCTTTGGAGTGAATGATATTTTTAGGGCTGTATCGCTTATGGTGATAGGAGGATTCATTGGAGTTCAGTATTTATTATTTAATCATTTATTGCACAAGATCTTTCTTAGAGACAAAGACCTGACCGACGAGGCAGAGCTTGATTTTAATCTTAAGAATCAAATGAGAAAGATCGTTAAAGTGTCCCCTGTTTTAGGTCTCATCATTTTCTTAAAATATTTTCTTATTCAGCGTTTTTTGCCAGAATTGTTACAGCCAGCTGTGCTTATGTTTTGGGGCTCTTTAACGCTTGTTGTAGCTAGTTGGGCTGCTAACTCTGAGAAAGTCGTAGTTTACAAGGAGTTGCTAGATAAGGTTAAGGGGCGGATAGGAATGAGTTCTAAAAAGCATAATTTAAAAAAGTCTTCTAGCTCGCTCCTGGTTTCGAGCAATATGCGAAATCCTTCATCTAGTCTTCGTCGTCATCGGATGGTTTGGTTAATAAGGTCTATTTCTGATCACCTTCCAGAAGTATTTCAGAAAATTGAGAATAAATTTAATGAAAATTCTGATTATGTGAATATTTTAAAAAGTCTTAATGATCTTCGAGATATTAGAATTTCTGTTATTCACACGCATATTCATATGGACACACATAGATTTGATCGGCTTTGGGATAAAATGATTGATGTTGTTTTAGAATCCATTGATGAAGTAAGAAGTCTTTATGTTGAGGCGGAAACACTTTTTATCGATGAAAGCGACTCTGTTGATAAGAATTTCAAGGGGGAAGATTGGAGTGATATTGTATGGGTTTTGTATTCGATGAGCATTAACGAAAAGAAAAAGCTAGAACGTTTTCTTGTTTTGTTTCCCGCAGCGATGAATCCTAAGCGTTACCATCATGCAGTAAGAATTGTTTCTGAGTCTGTCGAAATAATTCGACGCATTGCTAACGGAGAGCATATTTTTGATATTGCAATGAAACGACATGCAGAGATGGGTGGGTATGTTCATAATCATAGAAAGCAAATTCTTAAATATCTTAAGCATTTTGCAGAAATTACTTATATTGCAAAAAAGGTTCGAAAATATCAGAAAAAGAAAAAATTTGCTAATAAATTTTTCGAGCGAGAAACTCAGCTTTTTGCGATTTATCTTAGAGGTATTTTATGTGATGCTTTTTTAAACAATAAAAAGTTTCTTGAAAAGATTATAGTGTCTTATTCATATCTTCCAGGCGTTCAGAGAGCATTTAGTTATTTGGTTGATCCAGAAAAGAAAAGAGGTGAAAGAATTTCGGCTATAAAATTTATGGCTGAAGGAAATCTTTTGAAAGTTGAAATAATAAGAGACCGGAAAGATTTTAAATTCGAGGATGCTATTTTTTCAACACAAGAACTTTTTGAGCATCCTCTTATTTATGCGCGGCTTATGGATAGAAAGAAATATCCTTTTTCTGCAGATCGTCGATTGATCTTGCAAAGAGTTCGAAATCATTTTAATAGCGCTAAAAAGTTTGAAGAATGCGGAAAATGTGAAAAAGTTCGAGAGAAGTATTTTTTAGCAAAGCAAATACTCGATGAACTTGGCTATGATTTTTCAACTCTGGCGCTAAGAGCGTCTTTAAAAGAAGGTTTTGAGAGAGTTGAGAGGTTAAAAGATAAAAAAGATGTAAAAGATGAAAATAACATAAAAGAGGCAAAATTTTCCCAAGAGAAAAAAGAATTTCTTGCGAAAATAGATGATGAAAAAGAAACAGAATTTGTCCTAAAGAAGAAAAAACTGTTTGTGCAAATAAAAGAAGAGTTGTTTTTTTCTGGAGCGATAAATGGATTTTCTGATAAAAACGTAGTTTTTGAAAAGATTAAGGAATTTATAAGTAAAGTTTTAGTCGCAAGTAGAAAAGAGATGGATCATGGAATCTATAAGGAAGCTTTAGAGTTTCATAAAGAGGCTTTGATTCTTTATGAGAAAATTGTAAAAGATATTTATCGGATGAGAGGCGATAAGATTGTTCCTCAAGGATTAAAAGATTTAAGAGAAAGAGCCTTGGGTGGCATAAAAGAAATAGAGGGAACTTTTAAGATGATTGCTCTTAAGAATCGAATCTTTGCTTGGGAAAATAATAGTGGTGGAGTAGAGGATAGTGAGCCGGGAAATGAGGGTGATGTCTCGACGGATGTCTTAGATTCTGTTGAAGTGTTGAGTGGCTTAGAGCGTGTTTCTTCTTCGTCGATTCTTTCTTCTATTGTTTTGCCTTTGGGCACAAATTCAGTTTTATCTTTCCGGATAGGGTTGAAGCCAACGCCAGTTTTAGGGCCACTTTTAGCTTTGGCGACCAATGATTGGGCACATACCGAAGATGGAAAGATTAATAGGTGGGGGAGATTCTTAGAGAGACAAGAAAAGAGAATTTCTGATTTTAGAAAAAGAAAGGCTTGCGAACGTCGGGACAGGAAAGTGATTAGAGATATTTTTCCAGCGCCAAACAAAAAAATACGAAAAATTATGAAAACTATTAATTGTTCTTTTTTAAAGAAAGAAAAAGAGTGTCGGTATATCTTTGCTGGTCAACGGCGCGTCTCAGATGTAGGAGGGCCTATTTTAATTCTTGATATTGCCATTCGTTGTAATAATCCTAATCACTCGTGGGCTTTTCTTGGCATTAATAAAAATATTTATGAACTTGAAAAAATTATTAAACACGAGAAAATTCGTTATCACATAAGAAAAAAACTTGATTGTCCTATAAAAATTAATATTGTTGGATTTTATTGTGCGCATTCGGAAGAATTTATCCCGATTGAAGATTGTACGCATCCTATTCCAATAGTTTATTTTCGTATTCTTCCTTTGTGCAATCCTAATGGAAGGTTCCCAAAGCTGTGTTTCTTTATCCAGTATCTCAGAAGACTCCCAAGATTTTTATTTCCTTTTTAGAATAATCCGATAGAATAATACTATTAATATTAATATTTATAAGAAGTAAACCTACACTCTTTATTGGAGGCTGCGGTATGCAGGATTGTTTAACGGTTTTTCTTAAAAAATATTTTTGTAAGCTGATTTTGTCTTGCAAATTATTTTTTAAATCAAGATTAATAGAATTTAGATCTCAATATAAAATTTGGGCTAAAGCTTCTCTTCCGTATCTAGGCATTTTCATTGCTTTAGCGGCTTGCTACAACACTGTTTTTCGTTATGGCTATGCGCATCACGATGAAGTCAATTTCTTTCTTTATGGAAAAACTTATATTCTTCACTCTGTAAGACTTTTTGTCTTGTCTATGGGGCGCTTCATTGGCGCTTATATTGCTACGGGTTTAAATTATCTTGTAAATTCTTTATTTGATCTTAAGGTGACACGCTTTTTTATGATTGTTCAGCTTTGGATTTCTGCTTGTATTTTGATGCGATGGCTTAAAAGTCATTTTTTATCAAAGCGAGATGCATTTCTTTTTAGTGTCGCACTTTTTACGCTTCCTTCTTTTGAGATTATGGCGTCTTTTGCGGCAGGATTTAATAATTCAACTGGCGTTTGGATGGGGCTTTTGTCTGGAGTTCTTGCCTTTGGCATGTCGATTGAAGGTACAATTTTATCCCGTATCAAATCAAAGTCGTTTATTTTCTCTGTCATATTCTTTATTTTAGGTCTCATGGCTTATCAGCCTTCAGCTGTGATATTTTGGATTATTCCAGCACTAGTTATTTTGTTTTCATCTTTAGATAAGTTTGAAGAAACAAAACAGCGCTTGATTAATATTTTTGTATCTGGTTTTTTTGCGTTAGGGATTTATTTTCTTATTCTTCAGGTTTTCAAAAAAATGCTCTCGCAAATTGCAGGAGGGTATAACCCATATAGTCTTTCGACTGATTATTTTGGAAAAATATATTGGTTTTTCTCAGAAGCGGTTTCTAATTGTCTTAATTTCTGGAATGTCTTTCCTAAAAGTTTATATGTTGTCTTGGCATCAGTTTTTATAGGATTTTTAACTCTTGTTATTTTGACTTTACGAATCAAGAGAGCGCAAGAGTCTAAAGAGGTAAAGAGCATCAGCATTAAGATTATAATTCTTTCTTCTGTGTTTTTATCGTGCCTGTTCTTAAGTTTTTTACCAAATCTCTTATCAACAGGAAATTTTGCATTTTATCGATGTCTTTCGGGACCAGCAACAATTATTCTTGCTTTGCTTGTTTGGGGCATTTGGCGCATGACACAAATTTTAAAATTTCAATCGCGAAATGTTTTTTCTCTTTTGCTGGCGATTTTAATGATTTTCGGACTTCTTAGGGCACATCATAACGTTTTTCGTTATATTGTTTTTCCAGGATATATTGAAATGGATGTTATGAAAAATGTCTTGAGAAATGAATTTGAAACCTATAAGCGAATTCATATTATTCATGCCGATCAAGACAAGTTGAAAACTTATTATGATGAATTTGGACTTGTATCATCGAGCATGGCACAGAATCGATTAGGCTTGGTTTCAGGCGGATATACTGAGATTTTTAAGCAAGATAATATGTTTCTTTATGGCATTCTTTTTGATTTTGATTTGCAAGAAGCAGAATTTTTATTTGTTCGCAATGACGATAGAGAAAGTGGTTTAGCATTTAAAAAAATTATTACAAGTTCAGCAAAAAAGCTTAAAACACCTTTTGATGAGCCAACTCTTGTTATAGACATGACGCGCCTTTATAAGACGGGTGCTCCTCTAGAATATCTTTTAATCCCATGATCAAAGAAAAACAATTAATTCCTGAACTTGTTGCGCCGGCTGGTGATTGGCCAAGCCTTATTGCTGCTATTGAGAATGGTGCAGATGGTATATTCTTTGGTGTTAAGGGTTTGAACATGCGAAACTTGGCAAGCAATTTTGATCTTCTAGAAATTAAAAAAGTTATGAGTTTTTTGCGTAAGCATGACAAAAAAGGATACTTAACTTTAAATATTGTCGCAAAAGATAGTGACATTGCGTTTGTTCAAAAGATTTTACAAGAAGCAAAAAAGGCAAAAGTTGATGCGGTTATTTTATGGGATATGGCTATTCTGTCTTTAACTAAAAAGATAGGATTGGATATTCATCTGTCAACGCAGGCAAGTGTTTCGAATTTAGAATCTATTAAACTTTATGTGAGCCTTGGAGTAAAGCGTATTGTTTTGGCTCGGGAATGTACGTTAGCAGATATTAAGAAGATTATTAAAGGGATTAAGAAAGAAAAAGTTGATTGCGAGATTGAAACTTTTATCCATGGAGCGATGTGTGTTAGCATTTCAGGCCGATGTTTTATGTCTGAGCTTACTTTTGATAAATCAGCGAATCGTGGAGAATGCTTACAGCCTTGTCGACGAGAGTTTGTGATTAAAGATGTGGATAATGAAAGCGAATATATTTTAGGTAAAGATTATGTGCTAAGTCCAAAAGACTTGTGCAGTATTGATTTTATTGATGATTTGATTAAAGCGAAAATTCATTGTTTTAAGATTGAAGGACGCATGCGTTCGCCTGAGTATATTGGCGTGACAACATCAGTTTATCGAAAAGCAATGGATGCTTATTTTAACAAAAAATTAAATGTGGCTCTTAAAGTAAAATTTAAAAAAGAACTTCAGACGGTTTATAATCGAGGCTTTTCATCTGGATTTTATTTTGGTATGCCTTCAAAAAAAGATATGAGCAAAGGCCTTGGTCATAGTCATGAAAAAGTTTATGTTGGGGATGTTAAGAAGTTTTATAAGAAATTAAGTGTTGCTGATATTCGTATTCGCACTAAAGAAATAAAAAAAGGGGATATCATTCTTTTTTTAGGTGCCAAGACACCAGGGTATCGTTGTAAAGTTTTAGAAATACAATCTGATCATCACTCCGTCCAAAAAGGTCAAAAGGGAGATGCCGTTGGCATCAAGCTTCCTTTTATCGTTCGGCCAAAAGATAAAGTTTTTCTTTGGAAAAAGAAGAAGAAAATCTAATTATCTTAAAGTTCTAGCAAGACCTAGAATAATCCCAGGAAGTAAAATAGCGAATGTGATACTGCTGGGATTAAACAAAAGCTTTCCGTGTTTATTCTTTTTTTTTATTATCTTTTCGATAATTATTAATGCAATGCTGGTGACAATAAAAGCAGGATAAAAAATAATTATTACGATGTAAAATAAGATTAGTCTTATAAATATTTCGTAACTATTTAAGTAATGTACCTACTAAAACTCGACATATATAAAAATCTCCCGCCCCTTGTTTTTTCGCCATTATATGCTATATTTTCTGTAAATCTAAACAATAAATAGGAGATCTCTTTAGGTGCTGAGTCTGTCTCGGCGTATCTGAAAAAGATGTCTATTCCATTTCATTATATTAACAGTCTACTCACGCGAGGATTAACATGAGAAATTTTTTCATAGTCAGTGTTGTCATTATATGTGTTTTTTTGAATCTTTCAATTCCACAATATGTATTTGCTGTTTCTGATGATGTGCGTCGCACTGATGTGGTTTCTAAAGGAGCAGATCCTTTGGTTGATGCTGAGTACGGTGTCGAAGTATTTACGCAGCCAGTAGATGATTTTTTGCTTCCGAATGACTATCGAAAGGATCGTATTATAATTCGCTTTAAAGAAGGCTCTGGTCTTGGTGCTGTTGCTGCTGATTTGGTGAATGAGAAGATGAAATTTGAAACAGTTACTGGCGATTGGGCGCTTGATAGCATTAACGAAATGTATGGTGTAGTTGCAATAAAACCGTTAATTACAAGTGAACTATTTAGTTTGCAAACAAAAAAAACAACGCGTTTTTCTTCTGATATAGCACAGGCATTAGAGATTCGGAGAAATGCTCATATTGCGACGAGTATCGTAGGTATGAATGCTCGCTATCCTGACCGCGCACGGTATGCGGATAGTGCAAAACAAATTGCCATTGCGACAAAACTTTCTAATACATTCATTGTGACATTTGATGCAGATAAAGATAACCTCCAAGAAATCAAGGCGGCATATATGCAAGATTCTGCTGTCGTAGAAGCTGAGCTGATACAAGCGGTGTATGTTAATTTTGAGCCAACGGATCCGTATTATTCATCATCAGGAAGCTGGGGGCAAGATTTTTCAGATATGTATGGTTTGCGTCCAGATTTTCTTCATTGTGGTGATCCTGTTGAAGATGAAGGTGCATGGGCGCAATCAAAAGGAGAAGGAATCGTGGTTGCGGTTATTGATAGTGGTGTTGATTATAATCATCCTGATCTTGTTGATAATATGTGGCAGGATGCAGAGGGACATTACGGATATGATTTTGCCAATGGCGATGATAATCCTATTGATGATCATGGTCATGGAACGCATTGTGCAGGGACTATTGCTGCAGTCGAGAATGGTTTTGGAGTGATTGGGGTTGCGCCATCTGCAAAGATTATGGCAATCAAAGGTCTCAAGGCTAGTGGTAGGGGATATACGGATGTACTTTCCGCAGCCATCATGTATGCTGTTGAAAATGGTGCTGATATATTAAGTAATTCGTGGGGTGGTGGTGGCAATTCAGGTCTTCTTACAGAGGCGTTTGATTATGCACATGCAAGTGGGTGTGTGAGTGTTGCTGCAGCGGGAAACAGTGCGCGTGATGCTGCGTATTTTACGCCTGCAGGAATACAGAGTGTTATTACTGTTGCTGCAAGTGATTCAAATCACGAACGTGCAAGCTTTTCAAATATTGGTACTAAGATAGACGTGTCTGCGCCAGGTGTTGATATCCTTTCCTTAAGAGCTGCAGGGACTGATATGTATGGTACAGGAACTCATATTGTGAATGATGATTATTATTATGCAAGTGGAACATCAATGGCGTGTCCACATGTTGCAGGTGTTCTTGCCGTAATCAAATCTGCTAATCCTGATTACAGTAATGAGGAATTACGTTCTGCATTGCGTGCCTCAGCTACAGACTTAGGTGCGATAGGATTTGATACCCAGTTTGGTTCTGGATTAGCGAATGCAGATGCAGCACTTGACATTGTGTCACCGATTGCTGCAAACATCTTTTCAATTGAACAGATTGATAATCAAACGATTGAGGTTCGTGGTGTTGTGTATGGAGATTCATTTAGTTCGTATTTCCTTGAATACGCAGAGTCGTTAGAAGGACCATGGATGACGGCAGACAATATTGTTCCTGGAGAAAAACAAGGGACACTTAATCCTGACGGGAACATCAGCTATCCAGTTTTGGGTACTGTTGATCCAGAGGGATTATCTGGATTCGTGTATGTGCGTTTGACTGGGTATGATCAAAGCAATGATTCTTATCAGGATTTCATTAATACTATTATTATTGAAGAGCAGAAGTCAGGGTGGCCAGTCAATGTGTTTGACGAGGAGCAAGGTATATCCGCTTATCCTATTTTTAGCTCACCAATGGTTGCAAATATTGATAATAGTGCTGATGGTTCAGAAGAAGTTATCGTGAATGCTATCGGCGGGTTGTTTGTTTATGATGCAAATGGGACTATCCTGAGTGGCTGGCCTAAAAATTATTTATGGCCGCAAGGGAGTGGTGGTTTTTCAACACCAGCTATTGCTGATCTAGATGGTGATGGTGATATGGAAATTATTGCAATGGGATATGATGGTTCAGGCTCTGTCGGGGATTTAACTATTTTTGGCACTAATGAGCCTGTCGCAGGACTTCATATTTGGCATCATGATGGCAGTCGTTATAATGATCAATGGCCACAAACATTGGAAAATCATTTGCCTGGGTTACTTAGATTGACGTATCTTGGGTATTCCTCTCCCAGTGTCGGCGATATTGATGCTGATGGCGCGCAGGAGATTGTTATTGCAGTACGATATGGTGCAGGAATGGGAGGAGAAACCCGCTGTGCTCTTTTGGCATTTGAACAGGATGGCAGTTTAGTTGTTGACTCACAGAATACTACACAATGGCCGCGTTTTCTTAGTGTAAATAACATTCTCAGCGGGAGATTGTTAGAATGCTCGCCAACGCCGTTGCTTATTGATTTGAACCATGATGGTATGCTTGAAATTGTACAAGGAGTTAATTTCAGGAATCAATCTGTTATACCGCGAGAGTATTATTCAGAAATAAAGGTGTTTGATGCGTATGGGAATACTCCCGAAAACACGCAGTGGCCTTGGATTTCTGATACAGTGACTTTGGGTAACAAAAATTTAGTTGCAGGAGATGTTAACGGTGACGGAGACATCGAAATTATTGCGCAGACGAGTTCTGGAGCAGTAGGATACCCTACAACGAAGATATTTTCTTGTGAAGGTGACGAGATAGCAAGTATTGGTGCTTGGGCAACGCTTTCAGCTAACTTTTCTCTTGCAGATATGAACGACGATGGGACGCCTGAAATTATTTATATAACCCAAAATAGGAAATTGTATGTTTCGTCGCTAGAGGGCGATCAGCTGGTGCCATTGCCAGGGTGGCCAAAAGTGTACCAGACTGCCCTTGTATTTGGGAATACCGTTCCTTCTGCAGGTCCGAGCATTGCGGATGTGGATGGAGACGGCTACGCTGATATTGTAGTGATTGCGAATGCTGGGTCTGATAACCCGTATGCCTCATTAAAGGCTTTTGATAGGTATGGAAATCTACTCAACGGGTGGCCTAAATATGTTCAGCCTTTTGACTTGATATATTCGCAGCCAACTATTACAGATATGGATAATGATGGGCAGGTTGATGTTTTAGTGGGGAATCTTTTTGGGCAAGTGTTAGCGTATGGGTTGGAGTACCAGTTTAACCCTGAGGCACAAGAATGGCCAATGTTTCAGAAGAATCTCAAGCATTCAGGTGTGCATGGCGAGGAACCAGTGGTTCCGAATTATGTACCGACTGCATATGCAGGGCCTGACATTACTATTGATGAAAATATAGAGGTTGTGTTAGTTGGATCAGGATATGATCCAGATGGATTTATTGTTAATTATGCATGGGAACAAATCGATGGTCCAGAAGTGACACTTGAAAATGCGAATGAAGCGACGGCATCGTTTAGTGCTCCTGCTGTGGAGGATACGACATCTATTACATTTAAGCTTACTGTCACAGATAATGACGATGCAACAGCATCTGATGTAGTTTTTGTGACTGTCACTAATGTAAATATGGCGCCTGTAGCTGATGCTGGTGAAGACGTAGCAGCGAATGAACTTTCAGTAGTAACTTTAGCTGGATCTGGATATGATCCAGATGGATTCATTGTTAGTTATGCATGGAAACAAATTGACGGACCAGATGTTGTTCTTGAGAATTCGAATGAAGCAACGGTATCGTTTAGTGCTCCTGCTGTGAGTGAGCTGACAGAGTTGACATTTAAACTTACTGTTACAGATGATGACGATGTGACAGCAAGCGATGAAGTCGTTGTGATTGTCAATAATATAAATGTGGTGCCTGTAGCCAACGCAGGAGTAGATCAACAAGAGGCTTTAACATTCCCTAATATATCAGCAAGCATTATTCTTGACGGTACAGCTTCAAGCGATCCAGATGGAACTATTGAAAGTTACTTATGGACCGAAGGTGATGATCAGTTAGGTACAGGGGTAACTCCAGCTGTAGACCTTACTGTAGGCGTTCATATAATTACATTAATAGTCACTGATAACGATGGTGCAAGTGATATTGATGATGTCGAAATAATAATTAATCAAGCTCCAATTGCAAACGCCGGAGTAGATCAACAAGAGGCTTTAACATTCCCTAATATATCAGCAAGCATTATTCTTGACGGCACAGCTTCAAGCGATCCAGATGGAACTATTGAAAGTTACGTATGGACCGAAGGTGATGATCAATTAGGTACAGGGGTAACTCCAACGGTAGACCTTGCTGAAGGTGTTCATACAATTACATTAACAGTTACTGATGATGATGGTGCAATTGGCACTGATGATGTCGAAATAATAATTAATCCAGCAGGTAATCAAGTTCCAATAGCTGATGCAGGAGAAGATCAAAAAGGCTATGCATGGTATCCAATGACGTTAGATGCGACGCAGTCGTATGATCCTGATAGCGGGCCAGAACTTCTTACGTATGCATGGCAACAGATTGATGGTCCGGTGGAGGTTATGTTTGTTCTAGATCAAGAAGGTATTATTTCTTTTGAAGCACCGTTAGTACATGAAACGACAAATTTCATATTTAGGGTTACGGTGAGTGATGGGATTGATAGCAGTGAAGACACTGTCCAGGTTTTTGTTGAACCGAATACGTTGCCACAAAAAGAACAAAGCAGGATGTTGTTTTCTGTTTATGAAAATGAAAAGTTCACTTATGATTTAACTGAAAATATTTTTGATCGAGAGACAACGCCGCTGCTAGGCTATACATGGGAGCAAGTGTCTGGTGTCCCTGTGACTGAGGGAGGAGTGCACGATGGCCAAACAATGGTTTTTGCTACACCATCAGTTGCGTCGACGCAGAATTGCATGTTTCGCGTGTTGGTCCATGATGGATCAAAAGATATTTCTTATCATATTGCCATAAGAGTATTGAATGTTGATCAATGATGAATCGTAAGTAATCAAGGGCAGCAGGTCCCAACCTAAGATGGTGCTTGGAGAATATATGAAGTAAAGTGGAAGAATGGCAAGAGGTATGGGAATGGAAATATCAAAGCAAGCTTTATCAAGGTTGTAGATTCGAATCCTGTCCCTGCAGCCAATGTAATAGCGAGAGAGTCAATGATTCAGGTTATTGGCTCTTTTTGTTTATGGTGATAAAATAATAGATGCGAATGCGATGTCGCCGGTATTAAATAAAAACTTTCCGCATCTATTCTTCTTTTCTATTATCTTTCCGATAATTATTTAAGCAACCCCTGTTTCTTATAAACAACTTTCTTCATATTTCTTCATTAATATTTTATATTCTTGTCGTAATTTTTCGTATTCAACTTTCGAAGCTTCATAACGCTTTCTTTCTGATTCATACCATGCTTTATTAGCTTTATTTTCCTTTAACTGTTTATTATACTGTTTCTCATATTCTTCATATCGCCTATTATATGTTTCTAGCTGTTTATTGTATTGTTCCTTGTACTCTTTAGATTGCTTATTATATGTTTTAAGTCGTTCTTTATATTTAGAATCTTGCTCTTCTAAAATTTTGAGAATTTTGTCAATCTTTTGGTCTTGTTTTTCTATTTTTTTGATTAACAATGAATTATCTGATGAAGCAGTGCTAGCAAAAGCTAGCGAGGGAATAAGTAAGCCGGCTACTGCTGCGAAAAGTATGATTTTATTTTTAAACATTTCAACCTCCTTTTTAATTATTCTATAACATGAATCGCCTAGGTTGCCCTGCGACAAGCAATTGCATCTTTTGGCGGTTAGAAGGACTTTTAATTTCTTAATGATGTACCAGATTTGTGCCAAGTCCCTTATTTTTCAGACGAGCCATACAAACCTTTACTATGATTAATAAGTAAATTGTTTTGGTCCATCAAGAATACTGTTGTACATAAGATAGTAAACCCTAAAATCCAACAGAAAAGCGTGACAACAAGCATCTTTTCGACTTTTCTTGATATAATTTTATATTCTGGATTTTTTTGAGTCAACTCTCGGACTATTCTAAGCTTTTCTTTTAGAGAATAAAAAATCCAAAAAGGTGAATCTTCTTCTTTGCATACGAAAATGAATTTTTGAAGATTATAGTATAAAAAAACTATAAAGGGCACGACAAAAACTAAAATTGCATAAGGAATAACAAATGGTGTTGGGTCTAGCGGGAATATCTCCATCGTAACCTCCTTTTTAATTATTCTATAACATAAATCGTCACAGGTAAAGAAAATCCCCACTATTACCAAAAGACAATGAATAATTAAGAAATTATGAGAATAAACAAAGGTACCCTGTAATTAACAAGATTTCTTTGCGTAGAATAAGCTAATATTTCAACAATAAACATACGGTCGTTTATTTAGTTTAAGCATCAGCGTCTAGGAACGCTTCTAAGCGTCTAGTTGTTTAAGATGTAGAAAGATATGTATGTGTCAACAGCGTGCAGCAGGACGTAACCTCAAGCGAATGAAGGCTAGTCTTTAGTGTGTTTGTCGAGGAGGATAGAGAAATAGTACATATAAAAGTAAGGGTTCCCATTGGCTCAGAGGGCTTCCCACCCATCCCCTGCCCCTATGTATATTATAAACCAACACACTGGATTAATAACATTTTTAAGGATTCAAGGTTAACCATGTTACTTATAAACTCTTATTCTTAAAGCACTCGTAGCCTTTTACAGGATTTCTACAATAATCGGAAATCCTTTCCTGTTCCATAAGAATATGCCCACGATGCACATTATTCAATCGTATGCAATTACAAACAACAAGCAGAATTGTTATTGTCCAATAAATAAATATGAACTGAAAGTTTTTAGTTCTTTTGAAGGATACAATAATGCCAAAAAAAACTAGCGAACTACTGATAATCGCAAGCATGGAATAATTCTTTATTAATGTGTCTAAAATGTAACTACCAGAGCGTGGCGAATAAGCCATGCTTAAATAAAATGTTATCAATCCTGTTAAAATACAAAAAATAGCAATAAAGCTAGTGAGGAATTTCTTCATATTTTTATTATATCACCACACGCTAAATTATATATACTTTTAGAAAAGGGATGGTAACTAGTTTACTTTGTTGCTTTGAGACGGTTATCTTTCTCAAACTCTATAATTTTAAGAATTAGATAGAGTATTCCTCCAGGGAGAAGAGCAAAGACAAAAATAATACCTTCCGTCTGAACTACTTCGTGTTGAGCAAGGTTATTCGAACATCCTATGATAACAGGAATGGCGTATCCCACTAAAGCAGCTTCTAGGGTTCGAAACCGATATGCTACGAAGAATGTTATTGCGATGAGAATGAGTGGAGGTATTAATATTTTTAGTAAGACTATTCCAATTCCGTCATAGATAGGAACGCTCATTTCTCTTAATAGTGGCAAAAGTTGGAGCGTAAAGATGAATGTGGAAATAAATACAAAGAGCATCTTTAGAAGCTTCTTGAAAATATTCATTATTTCCTCCTAGGTTGCTTTTATTGTATCACCCACACGCTGAATTAATAACATTTTTAAGAAACTAGAGGCAACTAGTTTACCCGCTCTCTAAATTATAATAACTTTATGAGATTAGTCTTTTTTATCAGAAGCTTTGAACATCTCAGGGAAAACTTTCATAATAAACACTGTGATTATAAAAACTAAAAAGAAATTCGAAAAAATGAGTGTACCACTTCTCCAGTTTGGGATTACAATGGCGAAAATGATTTTTTTAGTGAGGTGCATTAATCCTCCAATATTCAGCAGATACATTGCAAATATTGTCCACTCCTGCGTTTTCCATCTTTTCATTGGACTGGTCATGTTTCCTCCTAGGCGATGGTTAGTAATATTTTATTTTACATCAGTTTTAACCCACACGCTGAACTAATAACATTTTTAAGGATTTAGAGGTTAACCATGTTACTTGCCAGGAAAGGAAAAGCGACAGATGGAATAATTATTTTCCAAGATGAATTCATTATAAATTTTCCTTTAAAATCATTATAAGCTAAAGTTGTGATTAAGAAAACAATGCATTGTAAATAATTGTATTATTTACCACATTCGATCTAGTGATCGATATTGAATAGCTTCAGAAATATGTTCTGGCAGGATTTCTTTTTGTTGATCTAAGTCGGCAATGGTTCGCGCTACTTTTAAGATTTTATTATGTGCTCGAGCAGATAGGCTCAATTCATCGATGGCAACTTTAAGCAGATCTTGTGATTCCTGGGAAACACAGCAGAAAGCTTTGATTTGACGATTTTGCATTTGAGCGTTGGAAAATACTTTTGTATCAACAAATCTTTTGTTTTGAATTTCTCGCGCGGCAACAGTTCTTTTCTTGATATCAGCTGACGATTCTCTGTGCTTGTCAGAAAATAAATCTTGTGATTTTAAGGATGGAACTTCGAGATGAATATCTATGCGGTCTAAAAGAGGGCCTGAAATCTTAGATAGATATTTTTGAATTTTTTGCGGTGTGCAATGACATTCTTTCTTGGGATCCGTATACCAGCCACACGGGCATGGGTTCATCGCAGAAACAAGCATGAATTTAGATGGAAATTTCACAGTTTTATGGGCTCTAGCGATATGAACGCAATGATCTTCAAGGGGTTGTCTGAGTGCTTCAAGGACATTTTGATTAAATTCAGGCAGTTCGTCTAGAAATAGAATGCCGTTATGTGCAAGGCTGACTTCGCCGGGCCTGGGAATAGTCCCTCCACCGACTAAAGCAGCATCACTTGCGGTGTGATGAGGACAGCGAAAAGGGCGCTTGCTAATATTTTTTAGATTTGCATCGATTAATCCAGATGCTGAGTGAATTTGGGCGGTTTCTAAAGCTTCGGCGATAGTTAAATTTGGTAATATTGTTGCAAGTCTTTTTGCAAGCATCGTTTTTCCGCTTCCAGGTGGACCGATTAGAAGAACGTTGTGTCCACCTGCAGCAGCGACTTCTAATCCTCTTTTAACATGCGATTGGCCTTTGACTTCTTGAAAATCGATATCATATGAGCTGGATTGATTGAATATTTCTTCGATGTTTATTTTAAAAGGTTTTATAGAGCTTGGATCTTGAAGAAAATGAACAGTTTGCTTTAATGATTGAACAGGAAAAACATCTAAATTATTGGCAAGAGCTACTTCATGAGCATTCTTTTCTGGGACAATAATACCGTCAAATTTCTTCTTGGATGCACGCATAGCAATAGAGAATGCACCTTTGACAGGCTCAATCTCACCGCCTAAAGAAAGCTCGCCTAAGATAATATATTTTTTAAGATTTGATATTGTTATTGTTTGATTTGAATTTAAGATACCAAGGGCAATGGCTAGATCAAAGAAGGGACCTTCTTTTTTGATATCACCTGGAGATAGATTAACTGTTATTCTTTGAGCGGGAAACTTATAGCCGCTATTTTTTATGGCAGAACGAACGCGTTCTTTGCTTTCTTTAACAGCTGGATCTGGAAGCCCAACAATAATAATGCAGGGAAGACCGCGAGAAATATCAACTTCAACTCTAATAAGGGTAGCTTCTAAGCCGGAAAGACCAAAACTGTAAATTTTTGAAAGCATAAACCTATACTTTGTTTGTGGGGACGCAAGCATAAATAAGGTAGCATAAAATGAATCTCTTCGTCAAGCCAAAAATAAGATCGGCAAGATTTGTTTTATTAATATTATTACTAATAAAAATAATGTATAATAATTTATAATTTAAAGGTAAATGATAAAAGATCTTGCTTTTTAGAGGGTCAAATTTTATAATGGTACATTAATATTGAGTATTTGCTTGCAGGATCTTCAAGGAAGTTTTGAAGGCTTTATTTTTGGGATAAAGGCGCAGACGGCTTCATAGCCTATTTTTTATAAAACATCTGCTTATTTTAAAAGGAGAAAATTTGAATACTGTTTTACAGGAATTTGTTTCTAATAAAGTTTTGATTGTTACGCTTTTAGTTTGGTTTATTGCTCAAACGATTAAGGTCATTATTGGCATTTTTAATGAAAAAAGATTTGATTTTAAATGGTTTATTGGTACCGGAGGCATGCCTTCGAGTCATGCGGCAGGTGTAACAGCTCTTGCGACAACATGTGGTATTCATCTTGGTTTTGATTCTGTGTCTTTTGCTTTGGCAGCTATTTTTGCTATGGTTACGATGTTTGATGCGCAAGGGGTTCGCTGGGCAACTGGTCAACAAGCGCAGATTCTAAATAAAATAATGGATGATATCTATTGGCGCGGCAAGGTTGAATCTGAGCATCTTAAAGAGCTTGTAGGCCATACACCAATTCAGGTTTTTGCAGGATCTCTTTTAGGGCTTGTTGTTTCAATTTTTCTTTATTATAAACTTTAATTTTTAAGCGAGGTGATCGTGAATAAGAAGTTATGGATTGTTGCAGGAGTTATTGTTTTTCTTGTGCTTTTAAAGGTTGTTTCAACTCCAAAGTCATCGAGTGATATTTCTAAAAAGAGTCGCGCTTCTACGCAAGAAGCTTCAGAGCTTTATGAACAGGCTATAAAGCTAGAAGAAGGCAAGGATTGGTCTGAAGCCAAAGTTGTTTATGATCAGATCATGAATGATCATTTTGATTTTGATCAAATCGAGGATGTTCAAAAGAAATTAGAAGAGTTAAATTTGAAAATTATTTTTTCTAATATTCAGACTCCGAGTAGTGTTATTCATATTGTTGAAAAAGGAGATTCTTTAGGTAAGGTTGGGCAAAAATATAATTGTACGATTGCGCTTATTAAGAAAAGCAATAATCTTAAAAATGATGTGATTCGTTTAAACCAAAGACTTCGTGTTTGGACAGGACAATTTAGCGCTTTGGTTGATAAGTCTCAAAATGCATTGACTTTAAAGTCTGATGACGAAATTGTTAAGGTTTATACTATTTCTACGGGAGAAAACAATTCAACTCCTGTTGGAACATTTGTGATTGAAACAAAGCTTGTTGATCCAGTTTGGTTTAAGAGTGGGGCAATTATTCCGCCGGATAGTCCAAAAAATGTCCTGGGAACACGATGGATGGGATTTGATATTCCTGGATACGGTATTCACGGGACAACAGAGCCGGAACTTCTAGGTCAACAGGTTACTGCTGGATGTGTGCGTATGCGTAATGATGAAGTTGAAGAGCTTTATGATATTTTACCATTTGGAACCAAGATTACAGTTGTTGATTAATTATTAATTTTTTTTAAGGGAAAAAATGAGCAGATTAGATTTTGAAAAACCTATTTATGAATTAGAATCTAAAATTAATGAGTTAAAGAATTTTGATTCTAAAAAAAGTGTTGATTTATCTCCAGAAGTTAAGAAGCTTCAAAACAAGCTTGAAAAGATGAAAATGGATGTTTATCAAAAGCTTTCTCCTTGGCAACGTATTCAGATCGCGCGTCATCCTGATAGGCCGTATACTCTTGATTATATAAAAATGATTGCTCAGGATTTTGTTGAGCTTCATGGTGATCGATTGTTTGCTGATGATTATGCAATGATTTCTGGGTTTGCAACGGTTGCAGATCAAAAGGTTTTGATTATCGGTCATCAAAAGGGACGTGATATTAAAGAAAATGTAATGCGGAATTTTGGTTGTGCGCATCCAGAAGGGTATCGAAAAGCTATGCGATTGATGAAGTTGGCGGAGAAGTTTAATTTGCCAGTTTTGATTTTTATTGATACTCCCGGAGCCTATCCAGGCATTGGTGCTGAAGAAAGAGGCCAAGCTCAAGCGATTGCGACAAATTTAATGGAAATGGCACAAATATCTGTTCCTATTGTTGCTATTGTTATTGGAGAAGGTGGTAGTGGAGGAGCGCTGGGTATTGGAGTTGCCGATAAGGTTCTTATTTTGCAACATGCGTATTATTCTGTTATTTCTCCTGAAGGATGTGCTTCGATTCTTTGGCGCAATAGTGTGCGTGCCCCGGATGCAGCTAAAGCGCTTAAAATTATGGGCGAAGATCTATTGGAATTTGGAATGGTTGAAGCTGTTATTGAAGAGCCTTTAGGTGGTGCTCATCGAGATCCAGAAGCTGTTGCCGAGAAGATCAAAACTCATGCGATTGAATATATTAAAGCGCTTAAAAAGTTATCTAAAAAAGAGCTTTTAGATGAGCGTTATCAGCGTTTTCGTAAGATAGGAAGATTTACCGAAGAAAAATAAACAATGATATTTTTGTCTGCATTTTAAACGGCTAATTATTTATGAGCTGCTCTCCCACAATAAAAAAAGATCTTAAAGATATTACATATGAAGAATTAGTTTCTTATCTTAAGGAAAATGATGAGAAAGCATTTCGTTCAAATCAAATCTTTGATTGGATTTATAAAAAGAATATTGATCGCTTCGATCAAATGAAAAATGTTGCCCCTACGCTTCTAAGGAAGCTTTCTAGCCATTTTAATTTTTTTCATTTTCATTCCTCCCAAAAGCTTGCTTCTAAAGATGGAACAATAAAATTTTTGTTTGAGGTCGATCCCGGCCAGTATATAGAAACAGTCTTAATTCCGGCAAAAGGAAGATTGACTTTGTGTGTTTCGACTCAAATTGGATGCAAATTTAAATGTTTTTTTTGTGCAAGCGGAAAGAACGGATTGATGCGCAATTTAACATGTGGTGAAATTGTTAGCCAGATTTTATGTGCACAAAAAGAATCTGGATTAGGCAAGATCACTCATATTGTTTTTATGGGCGTCGGAGAACCTTTTGATAATTATGATAATGTTTTAAAAGCTATAAGAATTATTAATGATCCGAAAGCATTTGGCATTGCTGCACGAAAAATTACAGTGTCAACATGTGGCATTATTCCAAAGATTAAAGAATTTTCAACTTGCGGCATGCAGATTGAGCTTGCAATCTCTTTGCACGGTTCGAATAGTCAAATTCGTAGTCAGCTAATGCCGGTGAATAAGAGATATCCGCTAGAAAATCTCTTGGAAACAGCTTGCGAATACAGCAAAAAAACAAACCGACAAATTACATTTGAGTATGTTCTAATAAAAGATTTTAATGCTAGTATGAAGCATGCCAGAGAGCTTGCAAAGCTTTTAAAGGGAATGTTGTGTAAGGTTAACTTGATTGCCTACAATCATGCTGATGTTAGTCGATGTTCATCGGTAACGCGTAAAGATATTGCTTTTTTTAAGAGTGCATTGGAAGAAAAGGGAATCGTTGTAACAATTCGAATGCCTCGCGGAGAGGATATTGATGCTGCGTGTGGCCAGCTTCGTTATCGACATACGAAAAAAAGAAAAATACAGTCTTAGCGGCCTATTGATTGGCCAGCTGATTGAATTAAACTTTGCATTTTTGGGTTCTGAAGAAGTTTTTGAAATTTTGGATTGTTTTGAATTTTTTGGAAATCTTGAGCCATAATGGCATTTGTAAGTTCAGGGTCTGATAGAACTTTTTGAATTTGCGGATCGCGTGAAATAGATTCAATTTCAGAGGCCACTTTTGGATTTCCAAGAATTTGTTGTTGATATTGAGTCATCTGCTCCTCTGATACTAGGCGAGAAGAAGGGTTGGAAGATTCAGTTAAAGGTTTGCTTGAAGATATGCTTGTAATATTGCTATCTTCAACTTCTATTGTTCCAAAAGATGTTTTGATAAAATATGTTTCTCCATCAAGGCCAACAATATTACCTTTAATCTCAGATCCATCGTTAAGCGTAATTGTTTTTAAGTTTTGGGCGTAAGAAGTTTGGCAAATAAGAAATATGCACATGAAGATAAGGCTAAAGCTATATTTTTTCATAAATCCTCCGATTTCTATTTTTTATAGTATAGCTTAATTATAGGGAAAATACAATTTTGTAGGATTTAAGATAAGCTTATTTTTTTATTCTTATAGGATTTAATTTAAGGTATAATATTTTACGTTTGGATGGGTGATTGAAGATAAGGAGCTCGTAAGAATGGGAACCATTGAACATCGAAAACTTTTTCGCGTTCAGACTACAATTAAGATTTCTTATGAATCAATGCGCGATTCATCTGTTCAAGGTGATGCGTACACTGCTGATGTCAGTTCAATCGGTGCCCAAATTATTGCAAAACAACCTATAGATGTTGGAGAAGAGCTTTCGATTAAGTTTTTTATTGAAAATCAAAAAGATCCAATTTGTTCATCTGCAAAAGTTGTTTGGCAGAAGCGATGTGGATATATTCCTGATAATCAAAAGTCGTATTATACTATGGGAATTATACTTCTGGATATGTCTTGTGATGATGCGATTTTGACATCAGATTATATTTTTGAAGTTGCTAAAAAACAGCAAATTGAGAACGAAAAGCGTATTATCGATCAACTTGAGTTAGGATAGTTAGCTACTTTATGGACCTTTCATTTATTGTTCCTGTTTATAATCAAAAAAATTCTATTGCTTATGCCTGCGATGCCCTTGAGCATGTTGCAAAGAATGTAAATTTAAAATGTGAAATTTTATTATGTGATGATGCTAGCCAAGATGGTAGCACTGAGGTGGTTAGAGAAATTTCTGCTCGGCGTTGGATGATCAAGGAGATTCTGCATAAACGGCATCAGGGATTTGGTGAAACTTTTCGCGAACTTCTTAAAGAATCTCAGGGAACAATTGTTATTTATTTAGATCCGACTTTACCGTTTGATATTGATCACTTTTCTGCTATTTTGGCTAAAATTAGAAATCGTGATATTGTTGTTGCTTCTCGCTTCGTAGGAGATAAGAATTTGAAGAATGTAAAAATAGGATTATCGTCAAGAATCTATCAGTTCTTAAGTAAAGTTTTCTTGAATGTTGACATCCAAGATCTTGAATCTGCTATGGTTTTGATGCGCAGGGAAAAAGTAATAGATCTGACTTTAAGAGCAAAAGAAAAAGGAATTTTCCCGGAGATGTATGCTCTCGCGCGACACAAAGATTTAATTATTAAAGAAGTTACTGTTGATTTAAGGCGTAATCAAAAAATACCCCATCCATCCGTCTCGTTTAAAGACTTTATTGACCTTCTAACAACTTAATTTGTATTTTGTGGGATTATTCTTTAGTGCTTTTCTAGAAGAAGAAAAGTGCTGGAGGAGGGAGTTGAACCCTCATGCCCGCGAAGACACTGGTTTTTGAGACCAGCGCGTATACCAGTTCCGCCACTCCAGCATATTTTTAAAATTGGTGGAGCTGGAGGGATTTGAACCCTCGACCCCTTGCATGCCATGCAAGTACTCTCCCAGCTGAGCTACAGCCCCAACTTTTCTTTATTTAATTCATTTAATACTAATTAATCAGTCGCAATTTTCTTAAAATAGTTTCTTAAAATATGTTCTCCAATATAACATTTGTCTTAAAATTTGTCAACGAACCTGTCGTTATGATTGTCAACCATAATTAATAATCAAGTTGACAATAAAAAGTAATAATTGTAATATATTTCTTTAAAGAAAGTCTTTATATGAAAGAAAAAATTATTAATTTCTTAAGAAGTGCTTCTGATTTTCTCTCAGGAGAAGAAATTAGCAAGAAGCTGTCTTTAAGTCGTAGTGCTGTTTGGAAACATGTTAAGCGTTTGCGAGAAGATGGTTATAAAATTCAAGCTGTTTCGCATCGTGGATACAAACTTATTTCTTGTCCGGATAAGCTTTTTGTAGATATGATTAAATCAGGACTTAAGACGAAAATTCTTGGCCGAGAGGTTGCTTGCTATGATTCAGCCACATCAACAATGGATATTGCTTCTCAGAAAGCTTTTGAGGGGGCAGATGAAGGGTTGGTTGTTTGCGCTGAAACACAAACAAAAGGGCGCGGGCGACTTGGCCGACAATGGCTTTCGTCTAAAGGAAAAGGCTTATATTTCTCAACTGTTTTAAGACCAAAAGCTCGGCTTGATGAAATTTCAGGGCTAACACTTCTTTTGTCTGTGGCGGTTGCGAAAGCTATTAAAAATGTTTATGGTTTTAGTGTTGAGATAAAGTGGCCAAATGATATTGTTGTTCAGCAAAAGAAGATTGCTGGCATATTGACAGAATTGAATGCAGAAATTGATCGAATTAATTTTATTGTTGTTGGAGTTGGAATTAATGTTAATGAGTCACAGCGAGATTTGCCTAAAGAGGCAACATCTGTTCTTGAGCAAACTGGAAAGAAATCATCGCGAGTTGAGTTGTTACAAGAAATATTAATACAAATAGAGTGGCATTATTTGTTGTTTCAAAAAGAAGGATTTGAATCAATTTTTAAAGATTGGAAGAGTCTTTCGCAGACATTAGGAAAACATGTTCGAGTTATTCAAGATTCAGGAACAATTGAAGGTTATGCGATTGATATTGATTCAACAGGAGCTCTTTTGATTGAGAAAAAAGATAAAACAATTGTAAAGAAAACATCTGGAGAGATTATTCATCTTCGGTAGGAAAATTATGAGTGTAGATTTTTTTGAGAAAACATTATTGGATTTAGAGCAAAAAGGATTAAAGCGGTCATTAAAAACGGTATCTGGAAAGCAATCTAGAAGGATAGTCGTTGATGGAAAAGATGTCTTAAATTTTTGTTCAAATAATTATCTTGGGCTTGCCGATGATGACCGACTATCTAAAGCAGCGTGTGAGGTGTTAGAGTCTCAAGGATTTGGATCTGGAGCATCGCGGTTAGTGTGTGGAAATTTAGATCGGCATCAGAAGCTAGAGATCGCGATAGCAGACTTTAAAGAAAGTGAGAGTTGTCTTCTTTTTAGTACAGGGTATATGGCTAATGTTGGAATTATTTCAAGTATTTGCTCTAGAGATGATATTATTTTTTCAGATCGATTAAATCATGCATCAATTGTTGATGGTATTGTTTTGAGTCGAGCAACGTGTAAACGGTATCCTCATAGAGACATGGATAAGCTTGAGCAAATGCTTGCACAGGCACAGGGTTATAAAAAAAGAATGATTGTTACAGATAGTGTTTTTAGCATGGATGGAGACATCGCTCCACTGGATAAGATTGTTGAGCTTGCAAGAAAGCATGATTGTCTTGTTATGATTGATGAAGCACATAGTTTTGGAGTTTTAGGAAAGAAAGGGAAAGGGCTTGCCGAGCATTTTGGCGTTGAAGATAAAATTGATATTCAGATGGGAACATTAAGCAAGGCCGCAGGATCTTTTGGGGCGTATTGTTGTGCAAGCAAATTGACGATAGAATTTTTTATTAATAAAGCACGTAGTTTTATTTACACAACAGCGATGCCACCTTCTGTAGCTGCAGCTTCGATTAAAGCCATCGAGATTATTAGAGATGAGCCGAATAGGCGAGAAAAAGTTTTAGAAAGTGCTGATTATTTAAGAGAATCCTTAAAGTGTTTGGGATTTGATATAATGAATTCCGTGACACCAATTGTTCCGGTTGTTGTTAAGGAAGATTCGGTGGCGCTTGAATTTTCTAAGAAACTTTTTGATGAGGGAATTTTTATTCAGTCAATTCGTCCGCCAACAGTTCCTGTGGGGACAGCGCGATTACGTGTAACAGTTATGGCGACGCACACAAGACAGGATATTAATTTTGTGATTGATGCGTTTAAGAGAATAGGAAAAGAGCTATGTCTTATTTCTTAGGGTCAAAGAATATTCGTTGGCATTACAATGCTTTTGGAAAAGGGGAGTGTATCCTTTTTATTCACGGCTGGGCTGGCAATATGAGAGTTTTTAGTCAACAGGCTCGACATTTTTCTCAAGATCATAAAGTTATTCTTGTTGATTTGCCTGGGCATGGAAAAACAAATTGGAAAGAAATTACGTTTGAAGATATTGCTTTTGAAATTAAAGAAATTATTGATGAGCTAGGTATAAAAGAATTTAGCATTGTCGGAAGTTCTATGGGTGGATTTGTTGGACTTAAGATTGCGCAACTTTTCGGAAATCATGTTTCAAGGCTTGCTATGATTGGATCGCTTCCGAAGTTTTTAAAAACTCAGAAAAAACCTCTAGGGTTAACGGAATTTGAAATGAATAAACTTAAAAAACAAATAGAAACACGATATCCAGATATTTTAGATATTTTCTTTCGATCTTTATTTACGCTTGAGGAAAGAGAAAGTGCTAAGTTTAAATGGATTCATGAGTTTCGAAAGCAAGAAAAAGTTCCGGAAAAAAGAGCACTTGAATGTTTTTTAGAGATGCTCAAAGAAGGCGATTTGACAGAATTTTTAAAGAGTGTACATATTCCAATCTTATTTTTAGCTGGACGCAAAGATTATATTTGCTCAGAAAGCTCTTTACAATTTCTTAAGGATGTTGTTCCTGGTGCGAATATTGAATTTATGGAAAATTGTGGACACTTCCCATTTTTAATACGATCAGATGAATTTAATCAAAGAATTGAAAATTTCTTAATATCAAAACAATGAACATTCTTATTCAAGATAAGCCTCAATCATCATTTTCAAAAGCAGCATCTAGCTATGAGATGGCGTCTAATTTGCAGAAGAAGATAGGGCTGGAGCTTTTGAAGTCTATTCCTGAAGATAAGAATTATGTTTCAGTTTTAGATGTCGGCATGGGAACGGGATGGCTTACCGAGCGTATGGGAATAAAATTTCCAAATGCGCACATAACAGGTGTTGACTTAGCGCCGGGAATGATTCTTAAAGCTCAGAGCAAAAGAATTGGTACTGTTTTGCAAGCTGATGCTCAGGTTCTTCCCTTTAAAGATTCGCATTTCGATCTTATTATTTCGAACTGTGCTTATCAATGGGTAGAGAAACTAGATCAAGCTTTCTGTTCAAGTCGTCGAGTTTTAAAGGATGGCGGAGATTTTTATTTTTCATGTTTTGGAAAAGAAACATTAAGAGAATTATGGACTTCTTTAAAAACTGTTTCAAAAGATTTGATTTTAAGAGATAAGCGCTGGGAGGATATAGACAAGAATCATATTTTCAATGCACTTGCTCAGTCTGGTTTTAGTGATATTGATGTTTATTCCAAGGTTGTAAAAATAGAATTTGATAATATGTTTGATCTCATTCGATGGCTTAAAACAATTGGCGCTAATCAGGTTAAGCGTAAGGCGTTTGTAGGTAGAAATATTTTGAATCAAGTTAATGATTTTTATCAGAATCAGTATCGAAATGCAGACCGTATTTATGCAAGTTTTGAAATCATAAAGGCAAAGGCAAGAAAATAATGAGAAAACAGGGCATTTTCATTACAGGAACAGATACAGATATAGGAAAAACAATTTCGACATTTGTTTTAGGCACATTGTTTCAAGAGAAGAATATTAATGTTGGTGTAATGAAGCCTATCCAGTGTTCGGGGCAGGATTCTGTATTTTTAAAAAGTTCTCTTAATCTTGATGATAAGATAGATGATATTAACCCTTTTTTTGCTAAAGATCCGATTTCTCCTCATCTAGCTTTTAAGCGTTCGAGGAAAAGAATTAACATTGAGAAAATAAAGAGAATCTACCAATCTCTTTTAGAAAAATATGATGTTGTTTTAGTTGAGGGAGCGGGAGGCTTGTCTGTTCCAATTAAAGATAATTATTTGATGAGTGACTTGGCGAAAGATTTAGATTTAGATGTGGTAATTATTTCGTCTTTTAAATTGGGAACGATTAATCATACACTTTTAACTGTTGAACAGGCACGAGATAAAGGGTTGAGTGTCAGAGGAGTTATCTTTAATGAATCAACAAGGATAAAGAAAAGTATTGTAGAAGAAACGAATCCTGAAGCGATTAAGGTGTTTGGAAAAGTTTCCATTTTGGGCTGTATTCCTTATTTAAAGAATTTTACAAAATCTGAAGTTTTGAAGATGTGCAGAAGGAAAATTAATTTGCCTTCAATTTTAAGGCGATCAAGGAAATCTTTAGCTAAGAAATGCGAGCAAGATGATAAGAAGTATTTGTGGCATCCTTTTACTCAGATGCAAGATTGGCTTAAAGCTGATCCTTTGATTATTGATTCAGCCAGAGGATGTTATCTTAAAGATGTTAAAGGACAAGAATATCTTGACGGTATATCAAGCTTATGGGTTAATGTTCATGGGCATCAAAATAAAAAGATTAATGAAGCAATTAAAAAGCAATTAAATAAACTTGAACATTCAACGCTTTTAGGTCTTTCAAATGTGCCGGCTATTGAATTTTCTAAGAAATTAATTTCGGTTGTTCCTAAAGGTTTAAAAAAAGTTTTTTATTCTGATAGTGGATCAACAGCTGTTGAAATTGCTTTAAAGATGGCGTATCAGTATTGGCAAAATATTGGAAAAAAGAAAAAAACAAATATTATTCATTTTTCGAATTCTTATCATGGCGATACTTTAGGTAGCGTGAGTGTTGGAGGGATTAATCTCTTTCATGAAGTTTATCGGCATTTGATTCTTAAAACAATTCAGTGGCCGGTGCCGAAGGCAGACGCTTTTGGTAATTCTATTCAGTTTAAGAAAGATTTTTTAAAATCAATAAATAAATTAGAAGTATTCTTAAGAAAATCTGGATCTAAGATAGCCGTGTTAATTGTTGAGCCTCTAGTTCAGGGGGCGGCAGGTATGATTGTTTGGCCAGATGGAATCTTAAAGCGATTATCAATAATGTGTAAGAAATATAATGTTCTTTTTATTGCTGATGAAGTTGCTACAGGTTTTGGACGCACAGGCAAGATGTTTGCATGTCAGCATGAAAAAGTTATTCCAGATATTTTGTGTTTAGCAAAAGGAATAAGCGCAGGGTATCTTCCTTTGGCAGCGACAGTGACAACCGAGAAGATTTATGAAGGATTTTTGTTTGATTATAAAGATCAAAAAACATTTTTTCATGGACATACTTATACAGGCAATCCTTTGGCTTGTGCGGCGGCAAATGCTAATTTAGATATTTTTAAGAGTGAAAGAACAATCGAAAAACTTCAAGGAAAGATAGCATTTTTAGAAAAAGAACTTAAAAAGTTTAAGAGTTTAGATCACGTAGGGGCTATTCGACAAAAAGGATTTATGGTTGGAATTGAGATTGTAAAAGATAAGAAAAATAAGAAAGAATATCAGTGGGAAGAAAGAAAAGGAACTGAGGTTTGCCAAAAAGCTCGAGAAATGAATGTTATTTTAAGGCCACTCGGCAATGTTGTTGTTTTGATGCCACCGCTTTCGATAACCAGAAAAGAGCTTAAAGAGCTTTGCTCGGTGGCATATCGAGCGATTAAGAGTGTAACGGAAGGCGACGATGCATAAGAAAAAGAATAAAACAGTTTTTGTGGCTATGAGTGGAGGTGTTGATTCATCGGTAGCTGCAGCACTTTTAAAAAAGCAGGGTTATCGTGTTGTCGGAATAACAATGTGTTTTAACATTTCTTTGGCTCCAGGAAAAAAGCCTTCATGCTGTGGTGTTGATGCGATTGAAGATGCTAAGCGTGTCGCACAAACATTAGATATCCCGCATTACGTTTTAAATTTTGGAAAAGAATTGAATGAAAAAGTTATTGATCCTTTTGTTAATGAATATTTATCGGGAAGAACACCAAATCCGTGTGTGCGCTGCAATCAGTATGTTAAGTTTGGAACATTATTAAAGAAAGCAAAAGCGTTGGGTGCTGATTATTTAGCGACGGGCCATTATGTAAAAATAAGTCGAGGACTGCTGAATAAGAGATTTAAATTGAAGAAGGGAGCTCAAGAGTCTAAAGATCAGTCGTATTTCTTGTATCAGATTAGAAAAGAAGATTTGCCCTTTCTTTTGTTTCCTTTGGGAGGATTAGTAAAAAGTAAAGTTAGGAAAATAGCGAAGCAATATAATTTAAAGAATGCTCAGAAAAAAGAAAGCCAAGATATTTGTTTTGTTCCTGATTCAGGATATCAAAAGTTTATTGAAGATCGAGTTGGAAAAGAATCTGTGTCGATAGGCTCTATCAAAGATAAAGACGGAAATGTTTTAGGTGAACACAAGGGTGTTGCGTTTTATACGATTGGTCAAAGAGAAGGGCTAGGCATTGCTGTTGGAAAACCGGTGTATGTTTATAAAATTAATAAAAAAGAAAACACAATCTATGTTGGGGATAAAGATTCTTTATTATCTAAAGAGTTTTCTTTAAAGGACGTTAATTTCGTGAGTTGTGATATTCCGAAAAAAGAGATAGAGGTAAAGGTAAAAATTCGATATAATCATCCAGAAGTAAAAGCGCGATTGGTTTATCAGGAGCCAGGAAAGGCAAAAATTTCTTTAAGGCGTGTACAAAGGTCTGTTACGCCAGGGCAATCGGCAGTTTTTTATAGAAATAATATTGTTTTAGGCGGAGGCGTTATTAACAAGGTTTTTTAAATGGGAGAGTTCTATGGATATTCAGATTGATCTTAAAAATTTAAAAGGGTTTATTGAAAAAGATGAGTGGAAGGCGCTTGAGCCTGCGATTGAGAAAGCTCATCAGGATTTAATTAATAAAACAGGATTAGGAAGTGATTTTACAGGATGGGTTGATTTACCGTCGAAGATTAGTGATTCTTTGATTGATGATCTTGAAAATCTTGGCAAAGATATTCGTTCTCATTCAGATTGTGTGATTAGCATTGGAATCGGCGGTTCTTATCTTGGTGTACGTGCGACAATGGAATTCTTGGTTGCTGATCAAAAAATACCAATTCATTATGCGGGAAATAATTTAAGCTCTGGATATCTTTTTCATCTTCTTGAGAAAGTAAAAGATAAGCGTGTAACAGTTGTTGTTATTTCTAAATCTGGAACAACAACAGAATGCGCGCTGGCATTTCGTGTTATTAAGAAATTCATGGAAGATAAATATAGCGTTGAAGAATTAAAGAAGCGTATTGTTTGTGTTACAGATGTACATAAAGGGGCGTTAAGAAAGATTGCAGATCAGCAAGGATATAAAGCATATCCAATTTATGATGATGTTGGAGGAAGATATTCTGTTTTGTGTCCAGCCGGTCTTGTTTCTTTGGCAATCGCTGGTGCTGACATTCGTCAGCTAGTTGAAGGCGCAAGAGTTGCTGAAAAGAAATTTATGACACCTAGTTTGGATGAAAATATTGCTCATCAATATGCGGCAGCTCGATTCTTGCTTCATCAAAAAGGGAAAAAGATAGAAGTGTTGTCGACGTTTTATCAGCGCTTATCTTATGTTGCTGAATGGTGGAAACAGCTTTTTGGTGAAAGCGAAGGAAAAGATGGTAAAGGAACATTTCCTGCATCTTTAAATCTAACTGCTGACTTGCATTCGATGGGGCAGATGATGCAAGAAGGTGAACGTAATATTTTTGAAACATTTTTGATGGTTGAGGATTCAGGGCATAAAATGATAATTCCTGATGATGATCAAAATTTGGATAATTTTAATTGTGTAGCCGGAAAAGATTTGGATTTTGTTAATAAGCAAGCTTATTTGGCAACATCAGAAGCGCATTATGAGGGTGGAGTTCCTAGCATGACGATTACTTTGCCATCGTGTAGTGCGCATGCTTTAGGGCAGCTTTATTATTTCTTTCAAAAGGCCGTGGCAACAACAGGTTATTTGATGGGGGTTAATCCGTTTAATCAACCTGGTGTTGAAGCTTATAAAAAGAAAATGTTTGCTCTTCTTGGAAGAAAATAAGAAGGCCCCCAACTTATTTGGGAGCCTTTTTTTATAAGGTGATAGACCTTGATCGCTTTCGCTATCTCGACCTCCTACTTCTAGATTAAGTATGGCACATTTTTTGTATTAATTCAAGTCCGGGAAGTCAGAATTCTTAAATTTAAATTTTTTCCAATAATCTTTTCTGATAAGTTGACAATAAGACAACACCATGTTAAAAATAAAGGGTCATTAATTTATACATATTTATATGAATACTAAAATCAAAATTTTTATAGGACTTTTTTTAATTATTATAGCCTTTGGGTGCGTGATGGCTGCTTCGTATTTCATTGATCAGCGCAACAAAGAAAGTGATGAGGATCTAGAGATTATGCAAGTCCAGCTTGCTAATCTTATATCTGAAAAAAGCCAAAGTTTTTTATCTAAGGCTGATCTTGAAAAAGTTGAAAGAGAGCCTATTAGGATCGAAGATGTACTTGCTAAGGCTGAGATTATTTATGGAGCAGATGAACTTAAGCGTATAGACGGAGTTTTGTGGATTGATCGTGAATCTTCTCAGTGTATGATAACTTTAGGCATTGTTAATGGACTTGTTTCTGGTTCATATTTAGATGTGTATGAAGAAAAAGAGCTTGAAGATGGAACTCTTAGAGCTGAAAAAGTTGACGACGTTGTTGTTGAAGAAACTTATGATATTATTTCATATGTTCGACCAGTAAAGAAAACTTTAGATGATTTTACTCGAGATTATTATCGGGTAAAAATAAAAAACCCTCTGTAAGTCAACTGCCATGATGAAACCCAAAACTCCAATCGGACAACTTCTCGTTGAGAAGAACATTATTAGTAGCGATCAGTTGAAAAAAGCATTAGTTGAACAAAAAAAGACTAGCGAGATGTTGGGTGTTACTTTAGTTCGTCTTGGTTTTGTTGATGAAGATAAGATTTACCTTCCTATTCTCTCCGAACAGCTCGGTGTTAATTTTATTAACTTAAAAGATCTTTCGATTCCTCAAGAAGCAATTGCTCGCGTTCCTGCCAAAATTGTGGATTATTATAAAGTTATGCCTGTTGAGTATAAAAATAATATATTAACGATTGCGCTTACCAATCCATTAGATATTCATATTATTGATGAAGTTGCACTTGCATCACGGTCGAAGATTGAGACGGTGTTGGCGAGTCATAAAGATATTGAAGAGGCTATTCGTAAATATTATGGCCTTGGTGCGCAAACAATCGAAAAAATGATGGATGGTGTTTCTGTTATTGATGAGGATGAAAAACAGGAAGAAGTTCAAGAGCTTGATTCAGAGGCATCGATTGGGAAGTTTATTAATCAACTTCTCTTAGAGGCGTATAAAAATAATGCAACAGATATTCATATTGAGCCTTTTGAAGATGAGCTTAATGTTCGATATCGCGTTGACGGTATTTTACATGATGCAAAAGTTCCTGCGAACATCAAACATTTTAAAGATTCGATTAATTCGCGTATTAAAATTATGTCGAATCTTAATATTGCTGAAAAAAGACTTCCTCAGGATGGACGGTTTAAGGTGCGAACTAAAGATGCGACATTTGATTTGCGCGTTTCTTTCTTGCCGACGCCATACGGAGAGAGCGTTGTTATTCGTTTGTTGAATTCAGCTAAATTATATAGTTTAGCTGCTTTAGGCCTTACCGAAGAGGACGAGAAGATTTTATCGAGCTTGATTTGTAAACCGCATGGTATTGTATTTTTGACAGGTCCAACGGGAAGCGGTAAGACAACGACTTTGTATTCATGCCTTTCTAAAATTAATAGCATTGAAAAGAAAATTATCACAATAGAAGATCCTGTTGAATATCAACTTAAAGGCGTGACTCAGATTCAAATTAATCAACAGATTGGTCTTACATTTGCTACGGGTTTGCGTTCTATGTTGCGTCATGATCCAGATATTATGATGGTTGGTGAGGTTCGAGATACTGAAACTGCTGATATTACGATTCAAGTTGCGTTAACTGGGCATTTAGTTTTCTCGACTCTTCATACGAATGATGCGGCGTCTGCTGTCGCGCGACTTTTAGACATGGGCATTGAGCCGTATTTAATTTCGAGTTCGGTTTTATGTTTCATTGCTCAAAGACTTGTGCGCATGGTTTGCCCAAAATGTAGGCAGGCTACAAAAATTAATAATGAGATGGCTCAAGAATTTGGCTTAAAAATGGAAGACGTGCAGGATATAACTGTTTATGAGGAAAAAGGTTGCGAGGCTTGCGGCATGACAGGGTATAAAGGACGTCAGGGAATCTATGAATTTTTAGTTTTAAATGAGCAAATAAGAGATTTAATCTCAAAGCGAACTTCAGCAACCCAAATTAAAAATAAAGCTGTTGAGTTTGGAATGAAAACACTTCGAGAAAGCGGATGGGAAAAGATTAAGAAAGGTCTCACAACCCCTAGTGAGGTTATCCGCGTTACTCAAGAAGAGGGCGCCTAGCTTTCTATTAATATATCTATTTATAAAAGTATTAAAAGTCTGTGATCTTGCAATGACATTTTTGCTATGTTAGAATGACATCGATATGACAAAATTTGTATATAGGGCAAAGCGAGGTCCTAGCGAAACTGTTGAAGACGTCCTTGAAGCTGAAAATCTCGATCAAGCCATTGAAAGAGTTATTGGCAAAGGACTAGTTCCTATTGATGTCGTAGCCTACAAATCAGATAAGAAAAATATTCCTAAGAAAGAAAAGAAAGTTTTCAGATCTAAAGTGAAAGTATCTGAAGTTGTTCAGTTAACGCGTCATTTGTACGATTTGATTGATTCTGGTGTTCCAATTCTTAGGGCTCTTGAAACATCATCCCGTCAGGTTTTGAATCCTTATTTTAAGAATGTTGTTGATCGTATTCGATTTCTAGTTGAAGAGGGTGGATCTCTGTCTTCAGGTCTTGAAGCTTATCCTCATATTTTTTCACCTTTATATATTAACATGGTTCGTTCTGGTGAAATTAGTGGAAAGCTCAATGTTGTTTTAGGTCGATTAACCGAATCATTAGAGAAGGATCAGGAGATTGTTTCGAAGGCTAAAACAAGTCTGATTTATCCTTCTTTAATTTTAGGTGTGGGATCAATGACTATTTTTGTTCTTTTGACATTTGTTATTCCTCGATTAACGGAAATGTTTGAAGATTTATCAGCTGAGTTGCCATGGCCAACAGCTTTGTTGATTAATATAAGTGGATTTTTAGCTCAATTTTGGTGGATAATTATTTTGATTTTTGTGGTATCTTTGTTTTATTTAAATAAATTTTATTGTTCTAAAGATGGAAGGTTTTTTATAGATCAAGCAAAGTTAAATATTCCTATTGTTGGAAAATTTATTGAGAGCGTTGAAATTTCAAGATTCGCAAGAACTTTAGCAACGCTGCTTGATTCTGGGGTTATTATTGTCTCAGCGTTGAATTCTGTTTCAAATGTTTTAGGAAATCAGGCACTTAAAGCTGATATTCAAAAAGCTGCGCAGCAGGTTGAATCAGGCGCGAGTTTAACAGAAAGTTTTGAGGATAGCCGATTTTTTTCTCAGATGGCGATCGACATGATTTCTACAGGAGAGCAAGCTGGTCGTGTTGAGTCAGCACTGCATAAGCTTGCAGATGTTTATGAAAAACAATCAAATCAAATAATGAAAACAATGAATGCTTTGCTTGAGCCAATTTTGATTGTTGTTATTGGTTCTGTTGTTGGGTTTGTCGTTATTGCTATGCTTCTTCCGATATTTCAAATGAATTTGATGGTTCGTTAAAAGAAAGGGTAAAGATGAAAAGAAAAAATAAAGGATTTACATTGATAGAAATCATGTTGGTTGTGATTATCTTAGGGATTTTGGTTGCGATGGTTGTGCCGAATTTAGCTGGAAGAGGAGAGCAGGCTAGAGAGGCTGCGGCAAGTGCAGATATTGAAGCAAATTTATCAATAGCATTAGATCTTTATGAACTTGATAATGGAAAATATCCAACAAGCGATCAAGGGCTTACGGCGCTTTTGGTTGAGCCAACAACTTCGCCTGTTCCTGCACATTGGAATGGACCATATTTAAAGAAGAAAAAGATTCCAAAAGATCCTTGGGGGGCTAATTATGTGTATGTTGCGCCAGGAATTAATAATACGCAAGAATATGATTTATCGTCATTAGGTTCAGACGGCATTGAAAGTGCAGACGATATTACTAATTGGTTAGAAGAGTCCTACGATTAATCGCCGTGAATAATATTAAAATTCTTCATTTTAAGAAAGCATTTAGTTTAATCGAACTTCTTATTGTTGTTATTATTCTCTCTCTTGTTATTGGGCTTGCTATCCCGAATCTTTCAAAAGGGCGAACAGCTGTCGAATTAAAACAAACTGCAAAAGATATTGCTTATGTTATGCAATATGCACAGCAGCGTTCTGTTATTGATGGGAAAATCTATCAATTAAAATTTAATGAAGAAGGAAGTCGGTATTGGTTGATGATTGAGGATCTTTCTTCAGGTGAGAATCTTTTTGAGAAAAAATTTAAAAGATTTACCGGACGTCTTTCAAAGATTTCAAACATTTCAAATAATATATCTGTGATATTGCCTGCTGATGTTGTTCAGTTTTATCCAAATGGATTATCTGATCGTGTTGAGATCAAGGTTTCAGACGGAAAGAACACAATCGTTGTATCAACAGAAAAGCAAAGAGGAAGTGTTTATGTTTTTGAAATGGAAAACTAAAAAGAAAGGATTTCTTTTGTTAGAGGTTCTTTTTACGGTTTCTATTTTATCTGTTGGAATTGTTTTGATTATCCAGTCACAAATGTCATCTTTGCGCGCGACAGTTTATGCTGATGATTTTTTAAAGGCTTCTTTCTTGTTAAGAAATAAAATGAATGAGTTTTTAGAGCAATCTGTTGTTGATAAGAATTTAGATGAGCAGGATTTCTTTAATTCTCCATATGAATCTTTTTCTTACAATGCTCGAACGATTGAGCCAGAGTGTCAGGATTATTGTGAAGGGTTAAAAGAGATTGTTTTAACGGTATTGTGGAAGAAGGGGAAAAGAGCTAATTCTATAACAGCCTCAAGCTATGTTTTCAGTGAGACTTCTAATGATTTTGAATAAAAGACGATACAGTAGAAATGGATTTTCTTTAGTTGAGATTTTACTCGGTCTTGCAATCTTTTCGATTATAGTCGTCACTTTATATAGTACATTTTGGAGTGGGATTAAGGTTGATGAAAGAGCTGAAGAAAAGAATTATACTTATGCAAATTGGGCACTTGAGCAAATGGCCAAAGAGCTTAAGAGTGCGAGTGTATACAATTTTTCATTTTCTTATCCAGATCAAAAAGAATTTATTGGAGAGAGTGATCGCATTGCTTTTATATTGCCAACGGATGAAGGCTTAAAATTTGTTGAATATTATCTTGATAATGAAGAAGAAATCTTTGTTCGCAAAGTTATTATGGGTAAACGTTCAAAGAAAAATATTTCTGTAACGCAAAAGAATATGCAATTTGATGAACGTAAAATTCTTGTTCGCCAAGAATTTGATTTTGCTGATTATGTTAGCGGAAAGAAAATAAATTCTTTAACGGAATCTGTTTGTTTAAATGTTGCTTTAGAGGGTTTAAAATTTTCCTATGCATATATTGAAACATTTGAAAATGAATCTAAGCTAGTATGGGAAGATAGCTGGATTGACAACTATACGCCTGCGGGAATAAAAGTTGAACTTAGCTTAGTGGGTTCTGAGTCAGGGGAAGCGATTCTTGTTCATCGAAATATTTATATTCCAGCTGGATTTTGGGGAGAAGAGGCTTTGTGAAAAGAAGACAGAAAAGATTTTTGTTAAGTAATCATTCTGGCGTTATTATGATTGTCAGCTTGTGGATCCTTATCATCTTATCTATTTTAGCTGTAGGCCTTGGAAGAAGAACACGAATTAATTTAACTTTGGCAAAATATTCTGTGGCAAAAACTCAATCAGATTATTTGGCATGGGCTGGAATCAATTATGCTTTAAATCAAATAACAAATTCAGCTTTGAATGAAACAGATAATCAAGTTGATACTTTGTATTATTGTGGAATTTACCCTAATGAAGAAAATGAATTTGAGAGTAATTTTCAAGATGTTAAGCTTGAAAGTGGAGACTTTAGAATTGGATATTTTATTAATTCGACAGAGGGGCAGGATGAAGATTTTTGTTATGCACTTGAAGATGAATCTAGGCGCATTAATATTAATGCATTAAATATCCAGAATTACAAAGCGTTTAGTTATCTTCTTGGGTTTCTTGGTGTGGAAGCATCATTTGCAGATGAAATTTCTTTTTCCCTTGTTGATTGGCGTGACTCTGATGATGAAGCTTCTGGATTGTCTTCTAGCGGTGAAGATGACTTTTATATGTCTAAGAATCCACCATATCATTGTAAGAATTCAAATTTCGATAGTATCGAGGAACTATTATTGATTAAGTCTATTGATTTAGAGATGTTTAAGAAATTAAAGAAGTATGTTACAATTTTCCCAAAGCAAGATAATGATTTGTTTATAAATATTAATACAGCATCTGAAATTGTTTTAAAATCTTTCTTTTATGCGAGTGTTGAAGATAATCCTAACGCATCATTTGCTGATGTTGATTCTTTGATTGCTAAAATTATTAATTATCGTCAAGGGTCTGATGGAAGGCCGTGTACTTCAGATGATCAGACGATTGTAAGAACTGATTTATCGTCACTTGCGTTAAATTCAATTGAACAAGTGATTTTTCTAAATGCATCAGGTAAAATAAAAGAAAAAGCAGATTTTTATCGAATTCATTCAATCGGAAAAAGTTTCTTCTTAAGCGTTAGCTCTAAGATTGAAACTGTTGTTAGCAAAGAAAGTCTTTCGATTGGATTCTGGAGTCAGAAATAAAGTATGAAACGATCAATTATTACAGCTATTGAAATTAGTGAATCTCACGTAAAGCTTTTGCAGGTTTCTAGAAGAGCTGGACGTATTCGATTGGTACGCCATCAAGGAAAAAAGATTACTGATCCTTCTTTTAATGGAATTGCTGAGCTTTTATCAAGCATGGTTGATGATAAAATTAAGGAATCTTATATCATTGGCATTGTTCCTCGAAGCCAGGCGATGATTCGTTATATTTCTTTGCCGTCACAATCTGATGAGGAAATTGGAAAGATGATTTCTTTACAGATTGGAAACCAGACTCCGTATGCCCGAGAAGATATTGTATTTGATTATTCGATGATATCTAAAGATGCAAACGGATACAGCAAGATCTTAACGACCATTATTCATCAAGAAATAACGCAAAAGTATTTGGATATTTTTAAAAAATGTCAATTAACTCTAAGTGGCTTGACTCTTAGTTCTAGTAGCATTGTGAATGTTTTTTATCATTGGCAAAAAGCGACTAAGAAAGATAATGCAGATCCTTTGATGATTTTAAATGTTGATACCTCAGATAGTGAAATTTGTTTTTGTTCTGGTGGAAAGCTTTTGTTGTCGCGTAATATTCGATTTGGAGCAATAGATCTGGGAGGTGATTATCAAGATGATTTTATTAAAGAAGTTTATTTAACAATTGAGTCGTATAAAAAAGAAAATCTAGGAGCGGTTCCAAGCCAGATTGTTTTGATTTCTTCTTTTCATGAAAGTATTTTCCTGAAAGAAAAGATTTATCAAAAAACAAATATTCCAGTTGATATTGTTGATCTTTACAAAATCTTTCCAAGAACTAGAGATTGTTTTGTTCCGGTTCTTTCCGAAGGAGATTATTTCTCATCGTCGGGCAGTTTGGGTTCTGTTTTTAAGGGGCCTCAAAAGCCGTTTGATTTGTTACCTAAAAACGTTAATGAAACAAGAAAAATTAAAGCTCAACAGGTGATCTGGGCACAGCTGATTGGTTTAGTTTTTATTGCCGGATGCCTTTTTGCGGCTTCACTTTATTTTGGTCTTTATCAAAAGAAAACTGTTTTGAATAAACTGGAAGCGCAAAATAAAAATCTTAATCCCCGAGTTGAGAAAGTTCGAATTCAAAAAGATAGAATTGAAAATATTGAGGATTATATTATCTTTGCGCCATCTACGGTTGATATTGTCTATGAGCTTTATCGGTTAACCCCAGAAAATATTTCTTATCGAAGCTTAATTATTGATGCGAACGATACGCTTGTTATTCAGGCGATTTGTGAAAATAGAGCTGATGTAAGTCAGTTTCAGAAGAATTTGATTGAGTCACTATTTTTTAAAGATGTTAATCTTGAATATGCTACGCAGAGAAGAGTGTTCGAAGGAGAGATTACTGATTTTAAGCTGGTATGCAAAACTGTTTATAGTTTATCAAAGGAAGAGAAATAATGTTTCCACGTTTATCAAAAAGAGAGAGTCAGATTTTTGTTTTATGCGTTTTAATGGCTTTAATTTTTGTTGGATTTCAATTTATTTATAGGCCGATTCGTTCACAGGAAAATTTGGTTGATCAAAGAATTAATGTTACAAAGAAGAAAATTAAGAAGAATATAATTATCTTAAAAGATGAAAAAAGTGTTAATGTTGTCTATGAGGAATATTTAAAGGTTTTTGGTCAAAAGCTTTCTGATCAGCAGCAGACGAATCAAGTTTTTTCTCAGATTGAAGCAGCGGCTAAGAAGGCAGAGATTAAGATTATCAATATGAAACCACAAAGAATCAGGGAAGAAGACCTGTTTCGGAAGTTTTCTGTTTCTGTTCAAGCTCAAGGAACCATGCAGCTGATTATGAAATTTATATATTTGCTTGAGCAAGAGCCGTATCATTTTCAGATTGAAGAAATTCGTTTCGAGAAACGTTCTATCCGCTCCGAAGATATTCGCTGTGAAATTATCGCAAGCCGAATTCTGATTGATTCCACTCTTTAAATTTAAAAAATACTTGTTTATTATTGACAATAAAGCGATGATTTGTTATTTTATAGGTATAACTATCTAAGTAGAGAGTAATACTTAAGTATATGAAAAATATATATTTACTAAAAGATTTAGCTGTTTCAACAGGTTATTCAACTTATACCCTTAAATATTATCTGGGCATCGGGTTGTTAGCGGAAATGGGACGTAGTCCAGCCACAAATTTTCGGTATTTTGATGAACATGCTATCGACCGATTAAAGGAAATTCGTAGTATGCGTGGTTGTGGATTATCGCTAAAACAAATTAAGCAGAAGCTGGATGATTCTTTATGAGCTATTATGAAGTTTTAGATATCTGCAAAGAACCTTTCTCAACCAGTCCTGATCCGGACTTCTTTTATCATTCTCGTGAGCATACAACAGCATTAAAGCGTTTGGAAATTGCAATTCGTTTGCGAAGAGGCTTGAGTCTTATTTTGGGTGATGTTGGTGCAGGAAAAACAACATTATCTAGAGCTCTTTTGCAATCTTTTAATGGAGAAGAAGACAAGTTTGTTTTTCATATGATTCTTGATCCAGATTTTAAGAGTGAATATCAGTTTTTAGCTCATCTAACGAAAATGTTTGGCGTGAGCCCTTTTTTGCGCTCAGCGATGGATCATAGAGAAGTTATTGAAAAATATTTGTTTCAAAAAGGCGTGGAAGAGGAAAAAACAATTGTTCTTTTGATTGATGAAGGTCAAAAATTATCGCTGCCTTTTATTGAAATTTTAAGGACACTTCTTAATTATGAAACGAATGAGTTTAAATTGCTTCAGCTTGTTATTTTGGGACAAATGGAACTTTTGCCGCGCATTAAAAAGATTAAGAATTTCATGGATCGAGTAAGCTTGCGTTATATTATTAATCCTTTGGATGAGAATGAAACTGCTGAGATGATTTATTTTCGACTTAAAAGAGCTGGATTTAGTGGCCATCATAATATTTTTACATATGAAGCTATTAAAAAGATTCATGCTTTGACTCAAGGATATCCAAGAAAAGTCACTTTGTATTGTCATAACGCACTTGAACGTCTTGTGATGGATGGACGAGAAACAGTGACAGGAGAATTGATTGATACTTTAGCGCAAGAACATAGACAATGGGGTATTGATGACTAAGGATGGATTGCCAGAAGAAAAGCTTTTGAAGATTATTCGAAGGAAAACAAAAAGTACGCCTCAGAAAGATAATAAAAAATCTGATTCTGTTCAGGTCGACGGTAAGGGGACTCTGGATATGCTTTTTGGAATGCTTAAGCATGTGATGATTTTTGTTGTATTAGCTTTAGCAGGATATCTATTTTATACATTTATTTCTTCTCAAGAAAGTGAAGTTTCTAAAGAGGATTTAAGCGTTTCTAAAGTTACCGAGAAGCCTATTGAGAATTTTGAGATCAAAAGGAAGAAGCCTAAGCTATACGAGCATTATGCTAAAGAGATTGAGAGAAGAGATATTTTTTCTAGACCTGAAAAGAAAGAAGAAATAAAAGAACCTGAAGCAAAACCTCAACCGGTTGACTTGTCAAAGAGTTTACGGCTAGTCGGTATTGTGCTTGGTGATGTTCCAGAGGTTATTATCGAAGAAATTAAAACAAAGAAAATATTCTTTATGCATGAAGGTGATAAAATTCTAGAAGCGCGTATTTATTCCATTCAAGAGGGAAAAGTTGTTTTAGATTACAGTGGATCTAAGGTTGAGTTGTTGCAATAGGATATATTTTATATTTTCTAAGGAGACGAAATGAAAATAAGAAGAAAATGGATATTATTGTGTTTAGTTTTTTTCGCATTACTAATAAGTACAGAAACAATTTATGCTCAGAAGCAAAACGCTGGATCTGTTGTTGATGATGCGTTAGATTTCTTTGAGCAGGTTGAAACAAGCAGCCAGATTCCGAGAACTTATACAGAGAAAGTTTTTTCTTCTCGAGATATTCAAAGGGGTCGGCAGAGATCGACGGGAAGCGCTTTAAATTCAAGCAGTGTTATTTTAGATGCTTTAGAGCTTAAAGATATGGACATTGTTGATGTTTTAAAATTGATTTCTAAAAAAAGCGGACTTAATATTGTTGCTGGAAAAAATGTTCGAGGCAAGGTAACGATTTATTTAAAGAATGTTAATGTTAAAGAGGCTCTCGAAATTATTCTTGAATCCAATGATTTGGCATATGTTGACGAAGGGTCTATTATTAAAGTTCTGACAGATCAAGAATTTCAGCAAATATATGGGTACAAGTTTGGACAAAAGACAGAAACAAAACTTATTCATCTTGAATATGTAAGAGCTGATGAAATGTTGCCTGTTTTGACGCAAATGAAAAGCCAGTCTGGACAAATTGCTTCTGATCCAAAATCGAATACGATTATTATTACAGATCGACTTGAAAAGATTCTTTTAATGGAAGAAGTGATTGAGCGTGCGGATGTTGCTTTGGTTACTCAAGTTTTTTCTCTGCACTATGCAAAAGCCGATGAAGTTGCAGGAAAGATTAAGAGTTTATTAACAAAGAATGTTGGTAAGATTGAATTTGATGAACGATCAAATAAGATTTTTATAACAGAAACTAAAGAAAACATTGAAGAAATCTTAAAGATGTGTAAAGCCTTTGATGAAAAGCACCCAGAGGTTTTGATCGAAGCGAAAATACTTCAAATTAATCTGAGTGATCGGTATAAGATGGGAATTGATTGGCAGGCTATTGTTTCAGATTATCATAATCTTGATCTTGGTAGTAGTTTTGATATTCTTTCTAGCGATGATAAGAGCGGAAAGCTAAGCATTGGAACAATTGCAAGCGATGATTACCACGTCTTGATCGAAGCGCTTGAAACTGTTGGAAAAACGAACATCTTGTCTAATCCAAGAGTTGCTGTTATTAACAATGAAGAAGCAAAAATTTTGGTTGGATCTAGCGAACCGTATGTTACAAGTGAAACGACGACGACGGCTTCTGGACCGACAACGACTTCAGAGACTGTTAATTTTATTGAAGTTGGTGTTAAACTGTATGTTACACCAACAATTCATGGCGATGGATATATTACTATGAAAATTAAGCCAGAGGTTAGCTCAAGAACGGGATATATTGATACGAGTACAAATAATCAAATTCCTATTATCGAGACGTCAGAAGCAGAGACAACAGTTATGGCTAAAGATGGAGTAACGATTGTTATTGGAGGGTTAATTAAAGAAGAAGAGATTCACACTGTTAATAAAGTTCCTTTGTTGGGTGATATTCCATTTTTGGGATCAATCTTTAGAAATGAGGATAAAGAAGCTAGAAAGACGGAGATTGTTATATTTTTAACGCCGAGAATTATTACAGGTGATTCTTTATCTGAAGATGTACTAGGTAATTAATTTAAGCGATGATTTTTAGAAAAATATTTTATTTATTTATCATTTTTTCATTGTTTCTTTCAGGGTGCGCTACGACTCCTTATAGAGGTGTGCAAAGAAATGATATTATTTTAAAAGATTTGTGTATAAGCTATGGGTTTGACTGCACGATGGATAGCGTGACTCAGGTTATTAAGTTAAAGCGTAAACATTTTGAGATTAGAGGGCTCATTGGAAGCAATATTGTTATTGTAAAAGATAAAGATATTCGATTAAGCAAGCCTATCAGGATTTCAAGTGCAATTGTATATGTGCCTTTTGATTTTGAAACAAAAGTTATTAGGCCTCTTTCTAAGAAGTCTGGATTTTCATCAAAATCGTTTCGAAAGATTGTTGTTGATGCTGGGCATGGGGGTAAAGATTCGGGTGCAATAGGAAGTACAGGATCTTATGAAAAAGATATTGTTTTTGATATTGCTAATCGCTTATCGGATGCTTTAAGAAAAAGAGGCGTTGAAGTTTTTCAAACAAGAAAATCAGATAAATTTCTATCTCTTGACGAAAGAGTTGATGTTGTCCGAGGCGAAAATGTCGATCTCTTTATTAGCATTCATGCTAACAGTTCTGAGAGTGCTTCACCTTATGGATTAGAGGTTTATTCTTCGAGATGTCTCAGTCAAATTGATATTGATGAAATTTGCTGCACTAAGAAACATAAGAAAATGTTTCTTAAATACCAGATGGATCAAAGTAATGTTTTTGCTCAAAAAACATTGTTAGATATGCTGTATGGGTATAAGCAAGAATCATCTTTTGACATTGCATCTCATTTGTCGAAAAATACATCTCAAAACATTGAAACAAGAAATCGGGGAGCTAAATCGGCTAACTTCTATGTCTTAAAGCATACGATTGTTCCTGCTGTTTTAGTAGAAGTTGGATTCTTGTCGAATAGAAAAGAAGAGCAAAAACTTAAAAATAGTAGTTATCGACAAAAGATTGCTGAAAGCTTGGCCAACGCCTTGATTCAGTATAGAAACTAAAGATATGAATAGAAAAAATCATTCAATTGGCGTATTTGATTCTGGTTTAGGGGGGTTGACGGTTGTCAAAGAGCTTATGCGTCAGCTTCCTGATGAACATATTGTTTATTTTGGAGATACAGCACGTGTACCCTATGGAACAAAATCCAAGGATTCGATTATTGAGTTTTCGAAAGAAAATGTTCAATTTCTCTTAAAGAAAAAAGTCAAAATGATTGTTGTTGCTTGCAATTCTTCGTCGAGCTTTGCATTGCCTTCCTTGAGAAAGAAATTTTCTCTTCCTATTGTTGGTGTTATTGAGCCAGGCGCTAAGAAAGCATGTGCGGTTACATGTAACAAAAGGATAGGTGTTATTGCAACATCTGCAACAATTCAAAGCAAGAAATATAATCAGGAGATAAGAAGAATATCTAAGAAAAATTCTGTTTTTGTTCAGTCTTGTCCTCTTTTCGTGCCATTAGTTGAAGAAGGCTGGTTTCTTGAGAAGGCAACAAAAGATATTGCTAGGAAATATTTATCCTCTATGATTAAGGCAAAGGTCGATACGTTAATTCTAGGATGCACACATTATCCATTGCTTAAATCTGTTATTCGATCGGTAATGGGAAAGAATGTTTTTCTAGTTGATTCTGCTAAGCAGGTTGCTACGGAAGTAAAATTTTTATTAAAAGAATGCGATCTTCAAAATGTGTCGCGCCGGCCTGGATCGCATAAGTTTTTTGTCAGTGATAAGCCACAACATTTTAAGGATCTTGCTAAGAGATTTCTTGGGTGGGAAATAAAAAATATTAAAAAGGTATAAAATATGTATGAACTAATGGTGAAATCAGATTTTGCAGCATCTCATTCTTTAAGGGATTATCAAGGGAAGTGCAAGAATTTACATGGACACACTTGGAAGGTGGATGTTGTTTTTCTAGGAGAAGAGCTTAATCAGGCCGGTATGCTTATTGATTTCACAGAAATTAAAGAAAGCTTAAAAGAGGTTGTTGATGAATTTGATCACAGACACCTTAATGATTTGGATCATTTTAAGAAAATAAATCCAACCTCTGAAAATATTTCAAAGTATATTTTTAAAGAAATCTTGTCAAAACTTCCTTCTGTTAAAATCAAAAGTGTTACTGTTTGGGAATCTGAGAATGCAGGTGCTACATATTATGAATAAAAAGAATAAGAAATCTGTTGTTCTGTTGTCAGGCGGCCTTGATTCAGCAACAACTTTGTATATCGCTAAGAACAAAGGACTCTGTCCTCATGGACTTATTTTTGATTATGGGCAAAGGCATGCTAAAGAAATAAATTGTGCAAAAGCAATTGCAAAGATTGCTCAATGTCCATTTCAAGTCATTAAGGTTTCTTTTCCGTGGAAAGGATCTTCTCTCTTAGATAAGAAAAAGAATATTCCTAAGAATAGAAATATTAAGAATGTAGAGGTGGAAATTCCGTCGACGTATGTTCCGTCTAGAAATATTATTTTTTTGAGTTTTGCTGCGTCTTTTGCTGAAAGCATTGGGGCTTCATCTATTTTTTTAGGTGTGAATGCCGTTGATTACTCAGGATATCCAGATTGCCGTTTAGATTTTATTAATGCTTTTCAGAAAGTTTTAGACAAGGGAACGAAGGCTGGTGCTGGCAAAAGAAAGATAAAGATTTGTACACCACTTATTTCAAAAACAAAGGCTCAAATTATAAAAATAGGCTTGAAGCTGAATGTGCCATATCATCTTACGTGGTCTTGTTATCAGGGTAAAATAAAGCCATGCACAACATGTGATAGTTGTCGATTACGTCAAAAAGGGTTTGATGCTGTTGGCCAAAAAGATCCATCGTTAAAATGAAATCCAAAATTACAGAAATTTTTAGGTCTATTCAGGGTGAGGGGAAATATTTAGGAATTTCTCAGCTTTTTATTCGTTTCTTTGGATGCAATATTAATTGTAAATGGTGTGATACAAAGATATCGGCAGAGCAAAATGATCAGATTCGAGATTATTCGATTAAAGATTTAGTAGATATTGTTTTTAAACAATCAAAAGGAATTCATTCTGTTAGTTTGACAGGAGGAGAGCCGTTAATTCAAAAAGATTTTCTAAGAGATTTTTTGCCTATTTTAAAAGAAAATAAAGTTTTAACTTATCTTGAGACAAATGGCATTTTGTTTTCGGCTCTTGAGGAAAATATTAAAAATATTGATTTTGTATCTATGGATTTTAAACTTCCTAGCTCAACGGGAGAAAGGGAGTTTTGGCAAGAACATAGAGCTTTCTTAGAAATTGCTCAGCAAAAAGATGTTTTTATTAAAAGCGTAATTTCTTTAGATACAACTGAAGAAGATGTGCGTATTGCTGTAAAACTTGCATCGGAAGTGAATCGTGATATAGTATTTATTCTGCAGCCTAATGCAAAAGAAAACATAGATGAAAGTGTTAGGCGATGCCAGAGATTTCAGGATATAGGATTTGAGTTCTTAAGCGATGTGCGTATTATTCCTCAAGTGCACAAGATTTTAGGAGTTAGATAAAATGATGAAAAAGAAAACATATAAAGGCTTACAAGAACAGATTCGAGATTTAAAAACACCGAAAATTGATGTTTGGAAGAATCAATATCAAGATCGTGATTATATTGTTGATTTGAGCACGAATGAGTTTACATGCATCTGCCCAAAAACAGGTTTGCCGGATTTTGCAACGATTAATGTTTATTATAAGCCCAATAAAACATGTATTGAGCTTAAGTCATTTAAATATTATTTAGTATTTTATCGAGATATTGGAATTTTTCACGAACATTTGGTTAATAAAATTCTTGACGATATCGTCAAGGTTTGTCAGCCGCGCTGGATTAAAGTTGAGGTTGTCATGAATACTCGAGGCGGAATCCAGACCACCGTTGTCGCAGAACACTCTTAAACAATTTATAGAAAGGATTATTGATCATGTCAAGATTAAGTGGTAGAAAATTTGATCAACTTCGAAATATTAAAATAACTCGAAATTATTTAAAAAATGCGCAAAGTTCATGTTTAATTGAATTTGGGGATACGCATGTTATTTGCACGGCAACTGTTGAAGAAAACGTTCCATTTTTCTTAAAGAATTCATCGACGGGTTGGTTGACGGCTGAATATGGAATGTTGCCATGTTCATGTTCTTCTCGAATTGCACGTAATAAAGTTTCTGGAAGAACTCACGAAATTCAAAGGCTTATCGGCCGTTCGTTAAGAAATGTTGTTGATTTCTCAGCTTTAGGCGAACGAACGATAAAGATTGATTGTGATGTTATTCAAGCAGATGGGGGAACGAGAACCGCATCGATTACAGGGGGATATATCGCCCTTGTTGATGTTTTAACAGCTCTAAAAAGTGACTTAAGAATGGTTAATTCTCCTGTTAAGGATTGTGTTGCAGCTATTAGTGTTGGAATCTCTGGAAATGAAATTCTTTTAGATTTAAATTACGAAGAAGATTCTAAGGCCGATATGGATATGAATATTGTTATGCGTGGTTCCGGAGATTTTATTGAGCTTCAGGGTACAGCTGAGGGGCGTGCCTTTTCTCGTGATCAATTTAATAAATCTTTGGATATTGCATCTAAGGGTATCGAAGAACTTTTTGATATTCAACGTAAAGCGTTAGAAGGATTTACTTCTTAAGGTTATTTTAATATAAAGGAAAGGTTGATGCTTGAACTTTTAATCGCAACACGCAATGCTAAAAAGCTTGGTGAAATACGAGATCTTTTAAAAGATTTAGATGTGAAGATTACGTCGTTAGTGGATTACAAGGAAATGCCTGAAATTGAGGAAGACGGAAAAACCTTTGCACAAAATGCTTTAAAAAAGGCGTCAACGATATCTTTGTATACGAAAAAGCTTGTCATGGGAGAAGATTCTGGCCTTGAAGTAAAGGCGCTTAAAAATAAGCCAGGAATCTTTTCAGCACGTTTTTCTGGAGAGAATGCGACAGACAAAAGAAATAATTTAAAACTTTTAAGATCACTTAAAGCTGTGCCTTTAAAGAGCAGGCAGGCTCGATATCGATGTTTTGTGGCTTTGACAGATCAAAGCGGAATTGTTGATGTTGTTTCTGGAAGCTGCAGTGGAGTTATTTCAAGTCGATCAAAGGGCAAGAATGGCTTTGGATATGACCCACTTTTTTTAATTCCTCGATATAATAAAACTTTTGGTGAGCTTGACCCTATCATTAAATCAAGAATTAGTCATCGGGCAAGAGCTCTTAAGAAGTTTAAGGTGATTATTCAAAAATACTTGGAAGATTGTCAATCAAGTCTCTAGTTTTCTTGATCATTCCGCTTGTTGAAGGAACAACAAAATATTTTGGTTTTTCTAATGTTCCCGTAATCTTAACGGTTAAAAAACTGTTAGCTTGATTTAAGATTACAGCAATAGCTTTTTGAAGAGATTGTGTTTTCTTTAGAGCGTCTCGTTCAAACTTCGATAAGACATCTAGATCAAGCTGGCCTTTAAAATTAATGGTGCCATTACAATCCAATTTCATTTGATTGCTTCTTAAAATTCCATCTTTTATAAAAACTTTTTCATTCTTTATTTCAAACTTACTTTGAGCGTTGTCAAATGTGATATTTTGATATTCTGGAACAAAAAGTAGCTGGCCAAGACCTTTTAAGAGATCAATGTGCCAGAGTTCTCCCTGATCAATAGAAGCAAAGCCTTTACCTTTGCTAAAGAGAATATGAGACAAAGGGCCGTTTCCCTCGTAAGACAATTGAAGTGTGCCAAAAAGATCTTTGTCTTTAATTGGTGTTGCATTTTTAAGTTTTTCTAAATTTAAATTTTTAATGTTTAAGACAATCTTATAAGGCATTTCTTTTATAGATAAATCTGCAGAAGCTTCTGAAGAAAAATCTCCGTCATAAAAAGTTCCTAATATTGAGCATTGATTGATGTAATCATCTCTTTGGTCATATTTAATTGAAACATTTTTTAGCTCATAGTCTTTAATTGAAATTTTGTCTGAAGTAATTTTTGCAAAGAAAGCCCAGTCTTTCCATTTTCTTGGATCTCCAGTAAAGGAACTTTTGATTGTGCCTTTTCCTTTTGGGTTAAGATTTTTAAATTTCTTGTTAAGAAAAGGGCTCAATTCTAAGAAATTTTCTAATCCAAAGCGGCCGTCAATATCAACATCAATATCCCATTGATCGCTTTTAGGGTAAAGTATTTCGCCTTGAGCAAGAAGATCAATTTCTTTGTATTTTATAGTTAGAGAATTGATTTTAAAGCGATCTAGCATGAGTTTGATTTGTGCGTTGAGCGTAAGATTGTTGATCAATATTTTGCTTGTAATGTTGTTAGACGCAATAGATCCATCAAGCTTATATTCTTGATTTTTAAATGTGCCTTTTAAATTTTTCCAGGATCCATTGTCAGGTAAGAAGTGAGCTGGAGATAAGTTTTTAACGGCATAAGAAATTTCACCAGAAATATCAGAAATTCCGGAAGGAATAGTTGTTGTTTTTATTGCAGCATTCTTTAATACGGCAGAAACTTCTACGGAAGAATTCTTTATAGTTTTTTGATTTCCTTGATATTTAAATTTAACGGAACCCTGTCCTTTTAAATCAAGACCGGGATCTGATAAAAATTGCTTTAAAGTGGTTTTAAATTCTGAGAAATTAATATTTGGCACCGTTCCGGTAATATCTAATATTGGGTTTTGAAGATTCTTTAAATTTCCAGAAATTTTAAAAAGTGTATTATGAATTAGAGCAGAAAGAGAAGATGATGATATGTTATTATTCTCAAGTTTTAGTTTTCCTTGAATATTGTTTGCATCTCCGACATGAGGAAGATTTGTTAGCTTTGCCAAAGTTAAATCGATTGTTCCAGAATATTGTGTTTTGATTTTCT
>Ga0307990_1000077_pt1 | contig 91077 bp, 66 predicted proteins | sample EllFjometagen129_FD_203168 | JGI IMG/M metagenome (GOLD analysis project Ga0307990, IMG submission 203168) | Marine microbial communities from Ellis Fjord, Antarctic Ocean - #129 | ecosystem: Environmental > Aquatic > Marine > Unclassified | place: Southern Ocean | collected 2014-10-08 | reverse complement strand
TCGCTTAGTTCAACCATAAAAATCATAGAAAACCGTCAATAAGTACATAACTCGTGGTCCGGCGGGTGTAGTTCAACACCGACTCATCGCTGGGTCTTGCAGACCGCTCAGAGTCCTATTTATTAGGAGCCATGTTTTTCGGTTTTACCTGGTTACCGGTTGCAGCGTCTTTATTTTTAAAGCCCGAAAAAGAAAAACAATTTGTGCTGACCCGATGGATCATGAAGCTTTTTTATCGCTCCTATGACCCGGTTATAAAATGGTCATATGACCACAAGAATGTCATTTTTAGCATGGCCATAGCATCTCTTATTTTTACAGGGATAATCTTCTCCAGGATGGGTGGAGAGTTTGTTCCCACCCTGGATGAGGGGGACTTCGTCATTCAACCTGTTCTTAAAACAGGAACCTCCCTTTCAAAAACGATTGAATTGACTACCCAAATGGAAAACATTCTTATTGAGGAATTCCCGGAGGTTGATCAGATTGTATGTAGAATTGGAGCTGCCGAAGTACCCACCGATCCCATGTCGATGGAGGAGATTGACATGATCATAAAATTAAGACCAAAAAAAGAATGGATTTCTGCAGACAGCAAGGAAGAGCTGGCTGACCAGTTTAAAGAAGCTTTACTTGTGATTCCGGGCATTGATTATGAATTTACACAGCCCATTGAAATGCGCTTCAATGAACTGATTACAGGAGTGCGTGCTGACCTGGCCATTAAAATATTTGGTGATGACCTGGATATTTTGTCAGAAAAGGCGATAGAAGTAAAGAAATTGATCACCGGATTACCCGGTGCAGCTGATATCATCCTTGAAAAAACAGCCGGGTTGCCACAGATGAGTGTAAAATATAAGCGCAATAAAGTTGCTTATCATGGCTTGTCCATTGAAACGTTAAACAACTATTTAACTACAGCTTTTGGCGGGGGGATAGCAGGAAGTGTATTTGAAGGAGAGCAGCGCTTCGATCTTGTAACAAGATTTCAACCAGAATACCGAAATGATATAGAAAATATCAGGAACATGTACATTGGTTTACCCAATGGAGAACAAATTCCCCTTCACGAATTGGCAGATATTGAATATTCTACCGGCCCGGCAAAAATTTCACGTGACAATACGCATCGAAGAGTTGTTGTAAGTGTGAATGTTAGAAACCGGGACCTGGAATCAGTAGTAACGGATATTGAGGGAATCCTGGATGAGCAGCTGGATCTGCCTCCCGGTTATTATATTGATTATGGCGGACAGTTTGAAAACCTGCGAAATGCTACACGACGTTTGAAGATTGCAGTGCCAATTGCACTCTTGTTGATCTTCATATTCCTGCATTTTGCTTTCGGCTCATTTAAAGAAGCCGGATTGGTGTTTACCGCCATACCTCTTTCAGTGGTAGGTGGCGTCTTTTTCCTATGGATAAGAGGAATGCCTTTTAGTATATCTGCAGGAATTGGATTTATTGCACTCTTTGGTATTGCTGTGTTAAATGGTATCGTACTTATTGAACACCTGAAGGAACTAAAGAAGCAGGGAGTCAGCGATATGCGGGAGCGTGTGCTTCGGGGAACCCGGGAACGCCTTCGTCCTGTATTGTTAACCGCTTCAGCTGCTGCATTGGGATTCCTCCCGATGGCTATTTCGCATTCTGCCGGGGCTGAGGTGCAAAGACCATTGGCTACGGTAGTCATTGGTGGCCTGGTTACTTCTACATTATTAACCATGCTGGCCTTGCCATTAATGTATGCTATCATTGATGATATTACCGGAATTCAGTTATGGCCACCCAAATTTAAAAGGAGAAAGATTGTGCCAATAATTCTTCTGCTCTTATTACCGGCAGTGGCTTTTCCCCAGAACCAGCCAGAACAAAAAGCACCCATAACGCTTACGCTGTCAGATGCCCTGGAATTGGCTTTTGAGAATAACAAGGAGCTGGCGGCATATCGTTCCATGATGGATGAGAGTGATGCACTGATCAAAACTGCTTTTGCTATTGATAAAACCCAGCTCTATTACAATTACGACGAAAATAATATAGCAGAGAATAACTATCCAATTGGTGTCATAGGAGGAGAACAAAGATTCGACTTCCCAACCTTGTATTTTGCCCAGAGAAATGCCAATCGCATAACTTCTCAGATGGCAAAAGATGAAATGGAGAAAAAGAAGCGGCTACTCACAAAAAATGTCTCTAAATCATATTATACTCTTGTCTATCTTCAGAACAAACAAAAGCTATATGAGCTGGTAGACAGCATTTATTCACGATTTTCTGATGCAGCAAAGATGAGTTATGAAGCAGGAAATGTTGCTTACCTGGAAATGCTGAATGCACAATCGAAGCAAAACCAGGCCCACATCCTGATGAACCAGGTTCAGCATGAGATGGATATTGCTATGGCGGGTCTTTCTGCATTGATATATTTTGATTCATTGTTTGTGATTCCCGTAGAACCTCTTACGGAACTCATTATAAAGCCGGAAAATGCTGAATCTGATCCGGGTTATCAGTATTTACTTCACAACATGCAACAAAAAGAAGCGGCTATTAAAGTTGAAAAGAACAAGTTGCTGCCTGATGTTACCCTGGGATATTTTAATGGAACAAATCGGTATTCGGGGGCTGCTAATTACCAGGGATTTGAGGTTGGGGTTGGAATCCCCCTGTTTTTTAGTGAGCAGCGTGCCAAAGCGAAAGCTGGACGATTTGCTATGGAAGCAGCTGATTATCTGAAGGAAGATTATCTGCGACAATACCAGGATAAAGTGGGTGAAATGATGACCAATTTGAAGAAATACAGGGAGGGAATTCGCTATTTTGAGCGCAGTGGAAAGCACTTATCTGAGGAGATGATCAGGGCTGCTAAGCTTAGTTATGAAGCAGGTGAAATTGACTTTTTCAGATGGGTTCAAAGTATTGATACCGCGGTGGAAATAGAACTAAATTACCTCGACAACCTCTTTAAATACAACAATATAGTGTTGGAAATAAATCACTTAACATTGTAGTTTAGCAACTATTGATAATTGATGACCTTGTTAAAAAAAGATAAATAATGAAACGAATTTATAGAAATGTACTTCTTATTGTCTCCTTATTATCGGTGACTATCTGGCCTTCCTGTAACAGTGGAAATCATGATTCTGATTCGGATGTTGAAGTTGAGGAGAGCGGAGATATGGAGACTACTGCCATTGTAATAAGTAAAGCACAATTCGAATCTTCCGGTATGAAGCTGGGTAATCCTGATACCCAGGTGTTTTTACAAACGCTGGATGCAAATGGATATATTGCTCCTTCTCCAACAGGATGGGCAAAGATTAGTTCGCTAATTTCAGGCAGGGTGAAAGAGATTAATTTTTCAGAAGGAGATTATATCAAGAAAGGAGAAAAATTATTTTCACTCGAAAGCAATGAGATTATCATGCTTCAGCAAAATTACGCAGAAGCATTTAATCAGCTGAATGCTTTAAAGACAAGCTACGATCGTCAAAAAACACTTTCGGAAGAGAATATCTCATCACAGAAGGAATTCATTTCCGCAGAGAGTGATTACAAAACTTTGCTGGCCAGGACCGAAGGATTGAAGGCGCAGTTGTCTATGATCAACATTGATTTTAAGAAAGTGGAAAAAGGATCCATTAGTTCGTCAGTTCCTGTCTATGCTCCCATCGGGGGATACCTTACTCAACAGGAAGTTGTTCTGGGACAATACATAGAACCACAGGAGCTCGTAGCTGAGGTGATAGATGTGGACAAGCTCCAGTTGAATATCCATGTTTTTGAAAAAAACCTGAAAGAGATCAGGACAGGTCAGCAAGTTGTTTTTCATAATCCTGATGATCCGGAAGTGGAGTTGAGCGCGACGATTACGCATATTGGGAAAACCATTGACAGCAAAACCAAAACGGTTCAGTGTATTGCAAAAATTATCAATGCTAATGAAACCAGGTTGATCAGCGGATTGTTTGTTGAGACCAGCATAATTACCAGTCATCGTGAGGCATTGGCTTTGCCAAGGGAGGCGTTGTTTGAAGATGTAGGAAGCTATTATGTATTTGGCCTGGCTGAGTACAAACAAGATGAGATGTTCTTCAGCAAAATTCCGGTAAAAGTTGGCATGATGAATGATGAGTTTTGCGAAATACTTGACTCAGGACTACATGATATTTTAGTTGAAGGAGGGTATAACTTACTTATTGAAGAATAGGCACTCGATATATTTCATTCTTATGATGATTCGGGCGCATAGAGAGAATCAAAATCATTCTGTTATGAATTTTACAAGACGAATTTATACATTATTGCTGGTAGTCACAGTTGTTCTGCTTATGATATTTGCTGAATCCTTGCTAATACCTTTTGTATTGGCAGTATTCTTCTGGTTTCTTATACGGGTTTTGAAGTTTGTCATTAGAAAAATTCGCTTTACAAAAAAGTGGCCCAACTGGTTGATGACTATATTGTCTTCTGTCATCTTGATATTTTTTATTGGATTAGTTGTTTCGATGATCACTAACAATATTCAACAATTGTCTGTATCAGCTCCTGAATATCAGAAGAACATTACTACTGTGAGTGAAAAGATCAACGAAACTTTCGACATCGATCTCGTGGAATCACTCACGGGAGTGGTAGAAGACTTTGATTTTGCGGGGATATTATCATCGATTTTCTCTGCGCTAACTTCAGTTTTCAGCGATGCATTTATGATTATCCTTTACCTGGTATTTATTTTATTGGAAGAGCCCATCTTCCCAGGAAAACTGAAAGCCATGTTTAAGGACCCAGAGAAACTTGAACATACTCAAATGATGTTGGGAAAGATAGATAAATCCATAAATAACTATCTGGCGATAAAAACTTTAACGAGTTTGCTTACCGGCACACTCAGTTTCTTTGTCCTGCTGTTTATTGGGGTAGACGCTCCTTTCTTCTGGGCATTTTTAATTTTCATTCTAAATTATATTCCGACCATTGGTTCTCTCATTGCTACATTTTTCCCGACCATATTTGCTATGCTGCAATTTGGTGATTTTACACACCCGGTATTGGTGTTGACAATTGTAGGTTCAATACAGCTTATTATTGGAAGCATCCTGGAACCAAGAATTATGGGTAACACATTAAATATGAGTACCCTGGTTGTTTTTCTTTCCCTTGCCGCCTGGGGAGCAATATGGGGTGTCGTAGGCATGCTTCTTAGCGCCCTGATCATGGCCATCCTCATACTTATCATGGCTGAGATACCGGGAACCAGGGCCATAGCCATACTCTTAAGCAAAAAAGGAGATGTGAGTTAAGGTATCTTCTCTTCAGTATCTCGTGTACAGCTTAAATTCCAGGGATCAAAAATGACTGGATCCATCCCAGCAGTGAGTACAGAGCTTTTCTTTTGGCAGACCAATAGCTTCTATCAGGTCATCAAGGTTTTGATAAATCAATGAATCAATGCCCAGGTTTTTAGCAATTTGCTTCACCATTCGATGGTATTTCTCATTCGCAGGATTGGAATATTCATGAAAATCTTTTTCTTCACCTTCCAGCTGAATGATTGCTTTCCTGGTGGCTAATTCTGACGTTGACCTTGACTGTGAGAAATTCAGAAAGTCACAGGGAAAAATCAGGGGAGGACAAGCGATGCGCATGTGCACCTCTCCCGCACCAGCCATGCGCAGGTCAGCGGTATTGTCTTTCAATTGGGTCCCTCTTACAATGGAATCGTCTAGAAAGACCATTTTACTATCCTTAATGAGGGCTTTATTGGGAATGAGTTTCATCTTGGCCACCAGCTCCCTGGTGTTTTGATTCTGGGGCATAAAACTCCTGGGCCATGTGGGAGTATATTTAGCATACGCTCTTTTATAAGGAATTCCATTTTCGTTTCCATAGCCAATGGCATGTCCAACTCCAGAATCCGGAATACCGCACACAAAGTCTGCTTTCACATCATCTCTTTTTGCAAGTGCCGCACCACAGCGGTACCTTACATCATCTACATTTATTCCTTCATAAAATGACGGCGGATAGCCATAGTATACCCACAGGAAAGCGCAAATTTGCATTTCCTCCTGTGCCGGCTTAAGTGTTTTATATCCATCTGCTGTTATTTCAACAATCTCTCCCGGGCCGATATAATATTCAATTTCAAAATTTGTATTTGGGAAAGATGAAGATTCAGATGCAACAGCATAAGCTCCATCTTTCTTACCTATAATGATAGGCGTTCTTCCCAGTTTATCGCGTCCCGCAATGATTTTATCGGGGGTCAGGATGAGCAGGGAACATGAGCCCTTCACGTTTTGCTGAACGTTTTCTATTCCGGCTACAAAATCCTCTTCTTCGCAAATCAGGTTAGCTACTACTTCAGTTGGATTAACGTTTCCCTGGAAATTTTCCGTAAAGTGCCTCTTTTTATTCAGGAAGTATTTTTCCAGCGCTTCAATATTTACAATCCGGCTAACGGATACAATAGCAAATCTTCCCATATGGGAATTAAAAAGGATGGGTTGCGGATCAGTGTCGCTGATAATGCCCATGCCCAGCTTCCCCTCAAATTTATTGAGATCAGGTTCAAATTTTGATCTGAAGTAATCATTTTCAAGGCTGTGAATTGACCTGCTGAATCCTTCTTTTTGATTATAAAAGACCATACCAGCCCGTTTCGTTCCAAGGTGAGAATGATAGTCGGTTCCATAAAATACATCGTTGACACATCTCTTTTTTGAAACTACACCGTAGAATCCACTCATTGTTTTTTGGAGTTTTTAGTTGATTAGGTAGTAGGTGTTAAAGCTATGAAAAAAAGTAATATTTTAGATTTAAGCTCACACTTTTCGCCTTCTTCAGAATGATTCAATATAGTTCTCTTTTCCCTTGTTTTTCATATATTTGATCATTATCCCCAATAGTTGCTGTTAACTAAACATTGTAGCTATGGCAATGAAAAGAGCATTATTTGGAATTTTATTATTATTTGTGGGAATGACGTCATTCTCCCAGGTAGATACAGTTGTAGACCTTATTGGTTTACAAACTCTTGGAGCAGAAGATTTAGAGTTTCGTTCAGACTCAAATCGATTGAAGATTATTTCTGCAGGAAGGATTTCTGCAAACCTGGATGATCTGCCCCTGGAAGTGTATGTCATTTCTCATGAAGAAATCTTAAAAAACCAGTATTCCACACTCACCGATGTCTTGCATGCACTCCCCGGAATCAAAACCTCCCGGCCCGGAACCGGAGAACTGGGTGAAAGTTTTCAAATTTGGGGACTAACGGGCAATCTTTATACAAAGATCCTTGTAAACGGTATGCCGGTAAAGCCATCTGTTGTTTCAGGCATGCCTATTGGAAGCCAGCTTCCTATCAGGCAAGCAGAAAAAATTGAAGTTATTTACGGGAACTCGTCAGCTGTGTATGGTGCTGATGCTGTGTCAGGAGTGATAAATATTATTACCAAAGAAGCCGATAAAGGAACTTTTGTCAGGGGAGATATAAGTTTGGGAAGAAATGGCCACAACTACATTAATTTTATGATTGGCGGGAAAGGAGGTAAGAACAATAATATTCTCCAGTACAGTTTTTATGGCACCAAATTCGAACTTTCCGACATGAACCTGGATTATATGGAAGAGGGATTATATAACCCAATGAATTTTTACCAGTCCAGGGGTGACAAAATAAGTATTTCAGGAGAAAGCTACGAACCTATAAATGTGAGTGATGCCCTTGTAGAGGAAGGAACCCCGGACTCTGAAGAATTTATGGATGAATATTATGGAGAGAATTACGATGGAACTGTTACTGAACCGGATATGGAGTCCTTAGCTTCGGCTGCTCATATGCTCGGGCTGCAGATGAAATTTAAAGGGATTACACTTTCTTATGATTACATGTATAGAAGAACCCATAGTGCATTGGGGCTCTCGCCTGTATTTTATAAGTACAATAACCCCCAGAATTTCTGGGGAGAAAGCATACAGAGAACCACGCTAAGCTATTCAAAGAGTTTTAGAAATGTCACATCTACAACACAGTTGAATTACCTGGCATATAATATGGACAACAATTCAAGCCAGGGTGTTACCTTCTTGATGAATACAGATAAGGCATATCGTTATTCAGCATCAAATGATTTCGAAATAAGCCAGGTATTCTCCGCTTCTCCTTTCGAAAATATTGAATTGGTTGGTGGCTTAGCTTTTAATCGATCAGGGAACCTGCCCGTGACCAACTATCTATTGACACCTTTTGAAAAAAGCGACTACAGTGCATTCTCAGAAAATATCACTACCAGGGATACCATGTTAGGTAGTTTTGGGTTTAATCCAATAGTGTTCAGTAACATTTCAGGGTTTCTTCAATTCTATTCAAAGTGGAACAAGTTTCGTTTTTTAGGCGGATTACGATATGATATCAATACCGAGTATGGTAACCGGTTTAGTCCGCAACTCTCGGTTTTGCACAAGACCACCCCGAAAACTTCATTGCGGTTTTCCGTTGGAAATGCCTATAAAGCACCGCCGGCATCTCTCACCTACCAGTCGCTGGCCTATCCGATTTCTGATAATGAAGTTGAATATCAAGTGGTTCCTAATCCTGATTTAAAACCTGAGAAGTTCAATACGCTGGAGCTTGGTGTAAAGAGTCAGTTCAGAAAAAAAACATCCATCAATCAGACATTTTACTATTACAGGATTACAAATCACATTATCCCCCAAACAATATCTACTGATGGCCTGGACCTGCCTTATTCTGTAAACGATTCTGTAAGGTCATGGATCAATTACAGCGAATCGGTATCAAATGTTGCTGGTAGTCAAACAACGCTGAGATTCGATAATATTTTTGAATCCATAAACTTGGATGCCGAAGTAAGCCTGACCTTCCAGGCCAGGCAGGATAAGCTGCCAAATGTGAAAGATTTTGTGTCGGAGTATCTTAAATTACAGCCCTTACATTCAGGAAAGCTTAAGCTTTCAATGGAACCGGTAGACAATATATACCTCTATATAGAAAGTCACTGGATGAGTAAGTGGTTGCGCCTATTGATTCCGTTTGAAGATTTATATGATGATCTTTTTGGCAGTACGGATGGATACTATGCGATGGATGCCTTGGCAAGCTTTAACCTGAGTAATCAGCTGAATATGTATGTTAAAGTAACAAACATTTTCGATGAGAAATATGGAATTGTGAATGCAACCATCCTGGAGGAGAATCTATTATATAATCCACAGCTAAGGAGAACCATAAAGCTAGGGTTATCATATAAATTGAATTAATGTGTGCATGGAATGATAAGAGTCAAAACATATAGAATTCCTTTCCTGCTTTGCTGTGTGATTCTGATTTCCTGTCAGCTTACTACTAAGGCACAGATTATTGGAAGATATCAAAATCCTGATTCCCTGCGGATGTTAGAACTTTACGATCAGGCAAAATCTCTCAATAACCAGAATCTTTATATGGAGGCCATCAGCAGCGCAGAAGAGGCATTACAATATTCCATGCGCCTTGATAAGCAATATTATGAGATCAGAATACTTGATCTTATTGGAGATATTTATAGTTCAAACAAGGAATATGCAAATTCCATTCCCTATTACTTAAGAACAGCAAATCTTTATGAAACCAGGAATGATTCAGTTCGTTTACCCTGGATTTATGAGAAGATTGCTATTGCTTACCAGGAGGAAGAGGTGCTTGAAAAGTCTTATGAATATTACAAAAAGGCCTTTATTCTTATACCGGATGAGGATGATTCGGAGAGATTACGTTTAAAAAAATTAATGGCTGTTACTGCATTCAAAAGCGAGCAGATGGATATTGCCAGGGAGCAGTTTCATGCGCTTGAAGAAATTTTCCCCCAGGAAAGTTCTGAATGGATCATCTCCAAACAATACCTAATACAAGTTTTTGATGCAGCAAATCAATACGACAGCGCACTGATCTATTGCCGGGAACTGCTCTCTATATTTGAGAGCAGGTCTGATAGTAGGCAGGCCTTTCGATATCACAATAATTTGGGATACTACCAAACATTGCTGGAAAATTATCGTGAGGCATCTGAATCATATATTGCAGCTATAAATTCCGGAAACAAGGCAAAGGCCGACCCAAAAGAAATAGCATTGATGATGACAAATGCCGGAGTTTGTTTTCAGAATCTGGAGAGAAGAAAAATGGCCATTGACTATTTTAACCAGGCCATTCAATTGTTGGATGAACATGATCATTTTGCAGAGAAATCGAGGGTTGAAAATATGCTCGCAACAATTTATTTCAGGGAAGGGGATTTGTATAATGCGGGACTGTTCAGTTTGAGAGCCATTGAATCTGCCCGGGAGGCGGGTCAACCGCTCCGGGAGTCGGAAGCATATTTTACCTATTCGCAGGTTCTAAGAGAAGGCAATGATCCAATAAATGCCCTGGAAAATTATGAGAAATATCTTTCTATCAGGGATTCATTGTCGCTGGAGAGAAAAATTGCCGAGCAGGAACTGGAAAAACGCAAATTCGTGCTGGAAAAGGAAGAGAGAGATTTGCAGTTAAGATTGAAAGAGGAGGAAGTCTCAGATTTAGCTATCAGGCAGCTGATGTTGCAGAATGATAAAATTGAGCAAGAAAAAGAACTATTGATGAGTGAAAAAGATCGTCAGATTCTTGAGCAGGAACGTCTGCAACAAGATGTGGTGATTGCCCGGCAGAATTATATTGCAATGCAACAGGAGAAAGAAAACCAAATGTTGGAGTTGCAAAAGAAAAACGCAGACACACGATTAGAGATTGAAGTGGGAAAGCAAAAAGAGCAGGAACAGGAGATTCAATTGCTGGAGCAGCAACAACGGCTTGACCAATTGGATATTGAAAGGCAGGAAGCGACAAAGAAGGCCTTCATAATTGTCTCGGTTGGTGGTTTCCTGATTGCGATTATCATTTTGTCACTTTTAATTTCTACCAGGAGAAAGAAGAAATTGCTGGCTACGCAAAAAGCGGAAATTGAGGAAAAGAATGTAGACCTGGAACAGAAGAATGAAGAAATCAGTACCCAGCGGGATGAGATTGAGGCACAGCGAAACCTGGTTTTTGATCAGAAGGAAGCCATCGAACTCTATAATGAAGAAATTATGAAGAGTATCGAATACGCCAAGAGAATACAATCATCCACATTGCCCGATCTGTCGCTAATGAAGGAATTTTTACCGGAAAGCTTCGTGCTGTTCAGGCCGCGCGATGTTGTGAGTGGTGATTTCTATTGGTTTGCAAATGTTGAGGGGAAATCAGTCTTCGTGGTGGCTGACAGTACCGGGCATGGCGTACCGGGGGCTTTCATGAGCATGATGGGCGTTTCTCTATTGAAAGAGATTGTACAGAAAGAATACATTACGCATCCAGGTGTGATTCTAAGAAGATTGCGGAAAGAGATCATTAGTTCAATGGGGCAAAAAGGAGTTTTGGGAGAACAGCGTGATGGATATGACATGGCCTTGATATGTGTTGATTATAAAGAGAAATTGCTTGAATATGCTGGGGCGTATAATTCACTGTACCTGATAAGAAAGAATAATATACCTGCTCCGGATCTTGAAGAGTTAAAAAACCAGGTGTCGGAAGTTCTCGGCGAATATACTTTGTATGAGATTAGTGCTGATAAAATGCCTATCGCCCATTACGACAGGATGGATAAGTTCGCTAATAAAGAATTTCCCCTGGCAGAGGGGGATATGCTCTACATGTTCACCGACGGCTATGCCGATCAGTTTGGTGGTAAAAAAGGAAAAAAATTCATGTATAAGCCCTTCAAAAAATTACTTCTGTCAAATGCACATCATCCCATGGAAGTTCAGCACAAAATACTGAATGATACCCTCAGCGAATGGATGGGTGTCCAGTCACAGGTAGATGATATTTGTGTGATGGGGGTGAAGATATAAACCACCTACTAAAAAATTAGTAGATCTACTAAAAAATTAGTAGGAGCTTTTCTGGTAAGAAATATTTATATATCCTGTCTATACGATCCAGAAGCAAACTGTAATACTTTGGGCAGTGATTCCCTCCAGTATTCCCACCTGTGTGATCCATTGCGAATGCGGAATTCATGCGGAATCTCTTTTTTGCGCATCTCGATATGAATCAGGGAATTACCTTCGAATAAGAAGTCATCGTCACCGCAATCAATATACCATTTAACGGACTTAACATCATCAACCGGCATGGTTTTTACTAATTCAAGGGCACTGTGCTGTGAATAGTATTCTTCAAGTTGTTTCTCCGTGTATTTCTGACCGTGGCGATTCATCCACTCTTTAGTTTGTTCAAGTGATAAAGGACCAATTGAAGCACTTAAAGGAGATGCTGTAGCAAACATTTCAGGGTGATGCAGGGCATACATAAATGAACCACCACCGCCCATGGAAAGACCGGCCACAGATCTGTATTTCTTTATTTCTTTAATTCTGTATTTTGTCTCGATAAACGGAATAAACTCTTCAAAGAAAAAGTCTTCATACCTCCACTTTCCGTCAGGCGAATTGAAATATCCACGCTGTCCGGTATTTGCATCCGGCATAACTATAATCATGGGTGTGCATCTTCCTTCTTTAATTTCTTTATCTGCGATGTATTGTACTTCGCCAAATTGCACCCAGCCGGTCTGGTCGTCACCTGCACCATGGAGAAGATATAAAACAGGATAACTTCGATCTGAAGATTCATAGCCGGGAGGCAGGTAAATTGCATAACTCCTTTCTCCTTTCAGGATATTACTGTCCATACTTAGATTGTCAGATATTTTTCCTGATTGAGCAACTAATCCGGAAAAGATTGATGTCAATAATAGTAAAGTGATAAGTTTTCTCATGAGAAAGAATTTTGAAATGTTAGTTTTGAAATTTGCAGAAATGCAATTTACAATATTTTCTAAATTTACAATTTAAACAGGTGCTTAATAGTGGAATGATTTTTGAAGAGAATAATTAGAAAAAATGTTAAGAAAAATCAGAAATATATTTGTGAAAAACACCGATTCAGAGATGGCAGAAAAGAGAGAAAGGAAGATCTTTGCAAAGATATATGCAAGAAAAGCAAAGAAATCATTTGATTCCGGAGTCAGGAAAATGGGAACCGAGGCAAAGGAAACGAAGGAGATGGCAAAACTGTTTTTCAACCTTCTTGAGCAAAAATTAAATTTAAAAAACCGGAAAGAACCACCAACAAAAGAAGAGGTAAAAGAGGCAATCGAGCAATTAAAAGATGTGGGCAGGGTTTCATTTTTTGCCACAATTTCTATACTGCCGGGAGGAGCTGTTTCTTTAATAGGGATTGAAATGCTGGCAGCAAAATTCGGCATAAAGAATTTCACCTTTATACCCTCTTCATTCAGAAAAAATTCGGAATGGCACTATCCTAAAGGCCATAGGAAAAAAGGTAAACAAGACCCCCAAACACTCAAAGAGAAGAATTAGCCAAAGTGTATTCAGTTCGTAACATTTTGGAAGATTTTACGTACATTAGGCAGCTCAAATTATCAGCATATTGTACTCATAATGATTGGATTAATTATACGTATATGCTTCGGGAAGTTAGTGTCGGGATCGAATAAGATAATTGCCACTTTAGCCATACTCATCTTCATTTTCAGCTCTGACGTCTATTCCCAGTTGGTTCTCAATGAAATGATGCCATTTAACGGCACAACAATATCTGATCAATTCAATGAATATCCCGATTGGGTGGAAGTTTATAACGCTGGAACGGAAACATTATCCCTTGAAAACTACTGGCTTAGTGATGATAAAGCCATTCCAAAGAAATGGAATCTTCCTGCAGTTGATTTACAAGCAGGAGAATATATGGTTTATTTTGCATCGGGAAGAGACATTACCACTGATATATCCTACTGGCATACCGTTGCTGATTTGGCAGATCAATGGAAGTATTATTTACCGGTTTCAGATATTGGAGATACGTGGAAAAGCACTGCTTCAGCAGCCAGTTCCTGGCCCCTCGGGAAGATTGGAATTGGCTATAGTGACAATGATGATTCTACCCAGGTTAGTCATACTATTTCATTGTATATGCAGTATACCTTCGATCTTACAGATCCATCCCAGGTTAATCGTGCTGCTCTGTACATGGATTATGACGATGGGTTTATTGCCTATCTGAACGGTTCAGAGATAGCAAGAAGTTCTAATATGGGGCAGTATGGAGATGTCTTTGCATATAATGATCCATCCCTCTCAAACAGAGAGGCGATAATGTATAATGGGAATACCCCGGAATTATATAGTGTGTCTGATTATATTGATCTCCTGCAAAGCGGGGAAAACTTGCTGTCCATAGAAGTGCACAATGTAAGCTTAACTTCTTCAGATTTGTCAGCTATTCCGTTTTTTCTACTGGGATTTAGTAGCGTTCAAGATCAGTTTTCTTTGGGGAATAGCCATATCGTAGTAAATAACGTTTTCCCTCATACAAATTTTAAGATTGCCTATGGTGGAGAAGCCATCTACCTCGCTGATGGAACAGGTTCAATCCTTGACTCTATACCTACATACTATGTGCCGCAGGATTATTCGCTTGGGAGAATAGTAAGTGATCCGGAACAGTTTGGCTATTTTGAAGAAGCCACACCCGGTTATGAAAATAGTCCGGTCTATGCCATGGAATTTGTTTCTGATTCGGTTGCTTTTATTGCAAGCGGAAAGGAGTATGATCCTGTTCAGGACCTTGAATTAAATGCAACTAATCTTGAAGATGTAATTTATTATACAAGGGATGGTTCTGAACCAGGTTTAAGTTCTTCTGTATACTCTGGGAACCTGTCTGTTAACTCTACGACAGTTATAAGGGCAAGAGTGATCAGGGAAAACCAGCTTCCGGGACCAGTAACTACAAAAACTTTCTTTACTGGCCGCAAACCCGAAATACCAAGGGTATCTGTATCAACAGCACCGGGAAATCTATATGATTATAATGAGGGAATTCTAGCTAACGGACCTAACTGGACTTCCGGGAACCCGCATTGGGGAGCAAATTATTGGCAAGATTGGGAAAAACCGGTGAATCTTGAAATTTATGATACAGATGGAACGGAGTGGCTCAACCAGGGTGCCGGCACGAAAGTATACGGAGCATGGTCACGAGCAAATGCCCAGAAGTCTTTGTCTTTCTTCGCAAGGAGCGCATATGGGGACGGGAGTTTTTCAAAACAACTTTTTGAGAAGAAGGATATCAGCAAATTCGAATCTTTCATCATTCGAAATGGAGGGAATGATTTTAACCAGTCTTTATTCAGAGATGCGATATCAGCTTACCTGGCTGATGATATGGATCTTGATCACCAGGCTTACCAACCGGCAGTCGTTTACCTGAATGGCGACTATCATGGCATAATGAATATGCGGGAAAAGATTAATGAGCATTTTATTGCTGCTAACAACCATGTACATCCTGGAGATGTCAATCTTCTTGAAGCAGGAGGAAAAGTGGTTGATGGAAGCGCGGCTTCTTATTCGGTGCTCCTAAATTATATTCGAAACAATAATCTTAGTACTTCTGCAAATTATGAAGCCGTACAATCTATGATGGATGTTGATAATTTTATACGTTATTGGATACTGCAGGTATATATCGATAACAGGGACTGGCCGGGTAACAATATTAAATTCTGGTCAACAGATGCGGAAGGATCAAAATATCGCTGGATTGTATATGATACTGATTTTGGGTTATGGGGACAGTATTGGGATTCAAATCCTGCATATGTTTATAATACGCTTCGATTTGCATTCAGTGAAGGTCCGGATATAACATGGGCAAACCAACAATGGGCTACGGAGATAATCAGGAATTTGATCGTAAATACAGAGTTCAAGAACTCATTTATTAACCAGGTGGCGGATAGAATGAATACTACATTACTTCCCGAAAATATTATTCATGTCGTTGATTCTTTTCAACTTGCGATACAAGCAGAAGCACCATATCATTTCCAAAGATGGGGTAATACCATGAGCAATTGGAACAATAAATTAGATAATATAAGAGCTTTTGCAAATGAGCGACCCTCATACATGATTGATGATATGTTGTTTCAATTTAGTTTGAATGGTACTGCCAGAGTCACTGCGAATGTAACCGATCCCGGTAGTGGTTCAATCAGGGTAAACAGCATCGTTCCAAAGGCATATCCATTTTCTGGCACCTACTATAAAAATATTCCAATTCAGCTTGAGGCTATTCCGGCACCTGGGTATAGATTTTCACACTGGGAGGGAGATGTCGAGTCATCCTCAAAGATCATTGATTTTAGCATGGCAAAAGGAGGTAGTTTTAATGCTGTATTCTACGCTGCACCGGAGCTCAATATAAACCTGGTTATTAATGAAATAAATTATGCGTCATCTCCTGAACGGAATACAGAGGACTGGGTTGAGCTGTATAATGGTTCACTTGTTTCAGTTGATCTGGGGGCTTGGCGATTAATGGATAATTCATCAGGAGGAATATATTTTATACCTTCCGGGACCATAATTCCAAGTAAAGGATACATGGTATTTTGCCGGGATATACCCGATTTTAAAAGGTTTTATCCTGAATCATCTCCTGTATTGGGAGAGTTAAGTTTTGGACTGAACAGTGACAGTGATGGTATTTCATTGCTGGATCCTTTTTACAATGTTCATGATGAAGTAATATACGGATCTGTTGCGCCGTGGCCGGAAGAGCCAAACGGTACAGGAGCTACCCTGGAGCTGATTCATCATAAAATGGATAATGCGATTGCCGATAATTGGAAAGCTTCACTTAATGATGAAGGAACACCTAACCAGGTCAACAGTCAGTTTAAGATCGGAATTGATATTCCCGAAATATTGCCGACACTTGATATTGAACTTTACCCAACAGTATTCAGTGATATAACAAGCTTGAGATTGAGTATTTCAATGGTTGAACAGGTAAGTGTATCAGTTGTCTCCATGACAGGTAGAGTGGTTGAAGTATTGGCAAACGGAACACTGATACCGGGAGAATATCAATACGATTGGAGACCGGATGCAAGCATTGAACCAGGAATGTACTTTATTCGTGTGAGCACCAACAGCAGTGCACAAACATTTAAGGTCATCTACCAGTAGTTGGAAACACTAACTCTTATAATATAAGCACTATGAAAAAAATGATTTTGCGTGCAGGATGCATTGTTGCGTTCTGTGCAGCTCTTACAATTTCTTGTAAAAACACTTCTGGTGGCAGCAAAACAACTGCTGAATATGATTTTACCTTTGCTTTTTTAACAGATATCCATGTTGAATTCGACAAAAATGCTGATAAAGGATTTACCAAAGCAATTGAACATGTCAATAGTATAGCACCGGATTTTGTTGTGATGGGTGGAGATCTGGTTGCTGATGCCCTGGGACAAACCGAAGAAACGGCTATAAGTTTTTATGATCTGTACCTCAAGTTGAGGAAGGATTTTGAATGTCCTGTATACAATGCGCTTGGTAACCATGAGGAATTTGGATTTTATGTTCGTAGCGGGGTGTCTCCTGATCATGAACTCTACGGAGACAAGATGTATGAGAAGAAAATCGGGAAACGATTCTATGCTTTTAATGAAAAAGGATGGCGCTTTTATATCCTTGACTCAGTTGAGGAAACGCCAGATCGTCATTATTTTGGGAGTGTAGATTCCTCTCAGCTGGCATGGATCAGGCATGATCTTGAATCAGTGGATCCCGCAACTCCTATAGTGATAACAACCCATATACCACTGCTTACGTCTTTCTCCCAGATACGGGGAGGAGCAATGGCCCAAAATTCGAGGGGACTGGTTGTAGAGAATTCAAAAGAAGTATTGGATGCTTTTGAAGGCCATAATCTTAAACTTGTTCTCCAGGGACATCTGCATATATTGGAAGAGGCCTATATCAATGGCATTACTTTTATTACCGGGGGAGCCGTTTGCGCCAGGTGGTGGGAAGGTCCGAAAGATGGAATGGAAGAGGGCTATGTCCTTCTCAAGGTAAAAGGAGAAGAAATTGACTGGGAGTACATTGACTATGGATGGGAAGTGTGATATGGATCAAGGATAAAGTAAAAAGTAAAAAGGAAAAAGGGGAAGCACATTGCTTCCCCTTTTTTATTATACGGTTCCCGAGCGGAGCCGAAAGGTTATTTTTTACTTCACTTCTACAAGCACCGGCTCACCGAGGCCTATTTCAGACAGCGGTTTTAATTGTGTCGCTGCATCACCAACCACTACATAGATCATCTTGTCAGGGTTGATATACTTCTGAGCCAACGCTTTGTGTTGCTCTAATGTCATGTTGCGAAGGACATCTTCTTCCTTCTTAACATAATCCTTCGGCAGATCAAATGAAATGATTTCATCTAACATGCCTTGTAATGCATACAATGTTTCATAATTGAGGGCATTGGATTTCAGCATGGCATCTTTGGTAAAGGCAAGGTCCTCTTCAGGAATACCCTCACGGTATTTATTCATCTCGTCGATGAAGATTTCCACAGCTTCCTTAGTAGCACCGGATCTCACACTTGAACTGGCATTAAACGTACCATAAGTGTTATTCCTTGAGAAGCCAGAGCGTGCCCCGTAAGTAAATCCTTTTTCTTCACGTAAGATCATGTTGAGATAGCTGTTAAATGCACCGCCCAGCTTATAATTCATGACATTAGCTGCGTAATGATCCAGGTAATCTCCTGGCTCATAAAGATTTCCTATACTTATTACAGACTGTTTAGCACCCGGAAAATCTACGAAATAGATTTTTGACTCCGGCTCGTTGCTTACTTCAATCTTAGAAATATTCACTTCTTTTGGAGCCCAGGCCTCTGCAAGAGGAGCAAAAGCAGCATCAGCATCAGCTTTATTGATATCTCCAACCACTCTTAGCGTAGAAATGCTGGGCGAGAATATAGTTTCATAATAAGCTTTCAGATCATCAATTGTTATCGCTTCAATAGTTTCAATAGTTCCACTGTTTGGTAAGGCAAGTAGTGTCCCTTCACCGAACAGCAGATTATTAAATGCCTGCCTGGCAAGATAATTTGAATTGGCTTTGTTTCTCATCAGCATGTTGATGTTTTTCATCTTGGCCAGTTCAAACTCTTCCTCATCCCATCTTGGCTCTAACAAAATCTCTTGCACCAATTCAATGGTTTTATCAAGGTTTCTTGCTAATGTACTTACCGATACTGTAATTGCTTCAGATCCTGTATACATGTAAATATTTGCTCCAAGCATGTCGATGGCCTCTTCCAACTCTTCAGGTGTTTTATTGGCTGTTCCTTCCATCATCAGGTCAGTAATCAGATTGGCAACACCGGCTTTATCAGGTTTATCCATCAGGTGTCCGCCTTCTATTTCAATGACATAATTTATTAGTGGCACTTCGTGATGCTCAATACCTGAAACTTTGATTCCGTTATCAAGCTCTGAGGTCCAGACTTCAGGAACATTAAGAACAGGATCAGGACCGAAAGGTGGTTCCACAGATCTGTCAAATGAAGATGGAGTTTTTTCAATTTCCTCATCTTCGGCTATTACTTCCTTATTGCCATAAGCATTGTCCAGACTCTCTTCTACAATATCAGCTTTTACACAATTTTCTGCTATAAGTCCTACTTCTCCTTTGGGAACAAAACTGGTTAACACATAATTGTTATCCTTGATGTAAGTGTTGTATACACGCAGAACATCTTCAATAGTAACAGCTTTGATGTTTTCAATATCCTGTTTTATAAAGCCGGGATCACCGGCATACTCATTATAATATGCCAATTGGTATGCTTTTCCCAATACAGAACTGATACCGCTATAGAAACCGGTTTCAAGTCCTGCTTTGATTCTTTCAAGGTCAGATTCCTGAATTCCTTCTTCTTCAAACATGGCAAATGCTTCAAATATTGCTGCTTCAGCATCTGCAAGACTGGTGCCTGCATTTGCCGGAACGGAGATGTAAAATTTACCACCTAATTCCATCGCCCTGTTATACACTCTTACACGAGAAGTCATCTTCTTATCTTTTACAAGAACCTTATACATTGGGGCTTTTTTACCAGTACCCAATAATTGACTAAGAAAGCTTAAGGCATAGGCATCGGGGTGGAATTGCTCTACAGTAGGCCAAACCATGGTTAGCAAAGGTGTCCTGGCAAAGTTGTCTTCATGGTAAAGTTTTTTGGTTTCGTCAAGTGTGAAAGGAATAGGATCCATATCTGTCACTTTTTCGCCTGAAGGAATCTCCCCAAAATATTTTTCAACCAGGGGCTTGACATCTTCAATTTCAAAATCACCTGCAAGTACAATTGTTGCATTGTTAGGTACATAGAAACTGGCGTGAAATTCTTTTACATCTTCGACTGTAGCAGTGAACACATCTTCCATTTCGCCAATGACCTGCCAGCTGTATGGATGTCCTTCAGGGAACAGGTTCCTATCAATAACCCAACCATTATGGCCATAAGGATTGTTGTCAACCACCTGTCGTTTCTCGTTTATTACAACGTCTTGTTGATTTGCAAAGGCAGATTGAGTAATAGTATTGACCAGGTACCCCATCCTGTCTGATTCCAGCCAGAGGGCTAATTCGAGGGCATTTTTTGGGACAATCTCGTAGTACATTGTTCCGTCATTACCAGTTCCTCCATTAAGTGTTCCTCCTGCACCCTGGATCTTCTTAAAAAATTGATCCTGACCAACGTTTTCTGATTCCTGGAACATCATATGCTCAAAGAGATGCGCAAAACCGGTCTTACCAATTTTTTCCCTGTTGGAACCAACATGATACTGAATTGCAACAGAAACAATTGGATCTGATTTATCCTGGTGAAGAATAACATCCAGGCCATTTTCGAGTGTATAATGCTCAAAATCAATAGATAGGGTTTCTTTGTTGCTCTGACATGAGACTACAAGCAACAGTAGAAATGCGGTTAGAATATAAGTGAGTTTTTTCATAAATTAATGATTAAAGATGAGACGTTTGAATTATTGACGTATAAAAATACCTAATTTCTTCTTAATAAGCAGCTACTATTTTATCAAACATATTGGATGTTGTGTTAATTTTTTTTTGCGATACGGGTGGAGGATCATCTCTTACATTTTTCTAAATCTCAAATTGAGATAATAAATCTCCATTTTGTGATTTAATTCCCCCAGTATTAACATTAAAATTGGTCATATGAGAATTGGTATTGTACTTGCTATCCTGGTAATGTTAGCCTCTTGCCAGGCAAATAAAAATCCGGAAACAGAAGCCAGTAAAGAACAATAGATATCAGAAAAATTGAACTCCTTGATTTGAGTAAATAAAGGTATTTGCAAATTGTTGTTTATTTCACACTTCCCGGAAGAAACATATCTTTGGTTTGAAGGTTGAATTCATGTAGCATTTCAAGTGACCAGTCGAGCTGTCCAAGGTTTTCTGCAGAAGTGTTATTGGTTCCCATGGCAAATTTTACACCCTCTTCCTTGGCTCGCTGAATAAATTTCCCCCCCGGCAATTTTAACCTGCTGTTTAACTCCAGTGCGACACCGTTATCTTTTAGCGCCTTGATAACACGATCCACCCTTTCATCGGTCCATAGTTCTTCATACCGGTCTTCAATTTCTTTTGGGAGAAAAGTGGGATTTACATAGATAGAGATAGGCTCAGTAGCAATTTTCTCTATCTGAGCCACCAGTTGTTCCATGAAATCCTCAGGGTCTCCAACCTCGGTTTCTTCGGGGATCCATAAGCGCATACGTTTACCATTAGTATTGGTCCATGTCATAGCATCTGTGAAAGCATAGTCAAACCCGGCTATCAAATCGGGAGAAAACATATTTACCCATTCCCGGCCTTCAGCTTGCATGGCTTTAAAGATTGGTAATCCTTCAATAGAATTCAGGTAATCTTCCAGTTCTTCATTGCTTTGTATGGGAAAGTTAAGGCCGCAGTTAGCTGCAATACCATAGTTAACTCCCAGAGAAGAAGAAATATGTAATGCCTCATCCATGGTAAGACCTCCCTTGATATGAACATGATAATCGACTACTGGTATATTCCTGATATTCAGCATAGTAATTTGTTTTATATAGTGGGGATCATCACTTTTTTGAACCTCGCCGGCAGCAAGTTTCTCAACAGTTAATTTACGTATGCTGAGTTCACTGTTTCCGTAAAATGTTTTTATGGCAAAGGTGCCTGAACCGAGTCTCCGCTTTTCGTATTCACTCGTGCGGAATGGAATCTCTGGCTCGACATAATTCACAACGGGAAGGTCATTGACAAATACTTTGATGTGATTTTCCACAACGCGAATCCGTAATTCAAACCAGTCCCCGTCATTCACCATGTTATAGTTTACATTCCTGATGGATGCCAGGCTTCCGGTTTTAAGAAGCCGGTTCCAGTCTCCAACGGCAGAATTATCAATTTTTATTTCATAGCCACGCTCAGGATCTTTATGTCTTGTATGAAACATAAGGGCTCCAGAAGCACCAGGACTGGTTTTTATTTCAGCAAGAAGCTCGAAGTTTTCAAATGTTTTGAAGAGTCCCGGCCGGTATACAAGCGTCTTGTATTCTCCGCTTATATTAATGACTTCTTCACTTATGTTCATTTCTTCACCACTCCATTTTGAAAGGTCTTTTAAAAGATCAAGGGATTTATTAGTCGAGTTGCAGCTATACAGGACAAGGATGGCCAATAATAAAAATGTTACTTTTTTCATGGATCAGGAGAGGTTTACGTGATTGATTGTCAAAATTAACAATAACTGTGATTTTCGGGTGTATGTTTTTTTAAAAGCATAGATACACGACTTTATTTCGCGAAATACCTTAAATTTATGGACTTAAAATTCAGAGAGAAAGAATAAACATTTTCGATTCCCTGATGTTAGCTAATTGAAAATAAATTTGAAAAATAAGATGAAGAGAAAAACATTGTTAATGATACTCGATGGTTGGGGATTAGGTGATGGATCCGCTGCCGATGTAATTAGCCGGGTAGCTACACCTAATATGGATAGATTATCAAAGGAATATCCTTATTCGCACCTCCTTGCGTCGGGAGAGAATGTTGGTTTACCTGATGGTCAAATGGGAAATTCAGAAGTTGGACATCTCAATATTGGTGCCGGGAGAGTAGTGTACCAGGATCTTGTAAAGATTAATAAGGCGGTTGAAGACGATTCTATCAAGGAGAATCCGGTTTTGGTTGAGGCATTCTCTTATGCAAGAGACAATAACAAGCAGGTTCATTTTTTGGGTTTGTTGTCTGACGGTGGAGTTCATTCGCTGAATAAGCATCTATACAAATTATGTGATATGACCGGGAAATATGGTATTGAAAATACCTTTGTTCATGGTTTTGGCGACGGAAGAGATACTGATCCGAAAAGCGGAAAAGGATATATGGAAGAGCTAAACGCTCACCTGGAAAATTCAAAGGTAAAGATTGGCTCATTTATTGGCAGGTATTATGCTATGGACCGCGATAAAAGATGGGAAAGAGTGAGTGAAGCTTACCAGCTCCTGGTAAATGGAGTTGGAACAGAATCAAGGGATATTATCGGGTCAATCCAGGCGTCATATGACAAGGAGGTGACGGATGAATTTATGAAGCCCATTGTAATGGTTGATGAAAACAGTAATCCGGTAGGGAAGATACAGGAAGGTGATGTAGTTGTATTCTTTAATTTTCGAAACGACAGGGCAAAGGAGTTAACTATTGCTCTTACCCAGGAGGATATGCCAGAACATGGTATGCATACCATTCCGCTGCATTATTGTACAATGACTCCTTATGATGCTACATTTAAGGGCTTACACATAATTTATGGTAAGGATAACGTAAGAAATACCATGGGCGAGGTACTGGAAAATGCCGGATTAAGTCAATTGCGCATTGCAGAGACAGAGAAGTATGCCCACGTAACATTCTTTTTCTCAGGAGGCCGGGAAGCTGTTTATAAAAATGAAGACAGGATTCTTGTTCAATCACCCAAAGTGCCAACATATGACGATCAACCGGAGATGAGTGCCTACGAATTGAAGGATAAGATCGTTGCGGACCTGAATACCAGGAAACACGATTTTATCTGTTTAAATTTTGCAAATGGAGATATGGTAGGTCATACAGGCGTTATAGCAGCTATTGAGAAAGCCATTGCCACTGTTGATGAGTGTGTTGGAGAGGTTGTTGCCGCGGCAAAGTCCAATGAATATGATGTAATGATCATTGCCGATCACGGAAATGCTGACTATGCAATAAATCCTGATGGTTCACCGAATACTGCTCATTCACTGAACCCCGTTCCATGTATCATGGTAACAGATGATTTTAAATCAATTGACAATGGTATCCTGGCTGATGTAGTACCAACACTGTTGCATGTAATGGGTGTGGATATCCCTGAAGAGATGACCGGAAAGGTGTTGGTGAAGTAATAAAGGGGAAGAATGGGAGATAGGATTGATTGTTCAGGAAGCAGTAAACCATTTTTTCAAACCCTATAGTTTTTTATATCCCCTCCTTAAGAAAGGAGGGGATATTTATTTTAAATAGAGAGCTTTACTTCCCCTCCTTCTCAAGGAGGGGTGCCCGTCGCAGACGGGTGGGGTGGTTTTACATACTCAACACATAATATTCAATCACATAATATCCTTCTTCTTTTACGCCAGGCTTGAAGGGAGGTAATTCATTGACCGTGCGTCCTTCTTTCAGGATCACGCTTTTATATTCTTTCGTATGTAGGATTGTGCCATTTGTGTTTTTTATAATCACTTTTAATTTTACTTCCCTTTGATCTCCAATATTCAAAATGACAGGTGTAATAACATCCTTCTTTCCATAAACAACATCAGGGTTATTGCTGCCGGGCATTACATCCTGCAACACCATTTTATTGGCATAAAAACCAAGTTTTGCATTGCCAAAGGCATCAAGAATTGGTTTTCTATAGGTTCCACTGTTGGGACCTCCATGCAAGCAATACCAGCTGAAACCATCGATGTCGTGGATGCGTTGCCATTTTGTGGATTCGTAAGCACTGAAGGCCTGCCATGCCTGGCTGGCTTTCCATTCATCGTACTCAAAGCGCCGACCAATGCTTCCCTCATCATATATGTTTTCGTAGGAAGGCATATTGTACCAGGGTTGCCCTTTTGCCAGGGAAAAGTTCTGCATTCCGATGGATTCCTCATGCTCAAAGTTTATATATGCCCTGACAATCAGCGGAGCTGTCCACTCTTTAACAGGCACCAACGCATTACCATTTTCATCAATAGTTTCTTCATCGTTTCGGTAAACATAATGGCGGTTATATGAACTCGGAGCGATTAACCTGCTTGAATCATTTGAAGCAACGGTATTATACATTTTTGTGATGAATCTGTTGGAATATTCCTGTGGTTTTCCCGTGAATTTGTTGGGATGATTTGAACCTTCCCAGATCACGATACTCGGACTGTTAAATACCTGGTTCATATATATGGGATATCCTTCAAAATTTATTCCTCCCCATTCTCCTTCACGAATCCATGATCCGGTGGGCCATATTAGCATGAGCCCCAGTTGATCCGCCATTTCAGCTACGCGGGGGTCATTTACGCTGTAAGCGTATGTCCCGCCGGCATGGACATGAATACGCAGGGAATTCCCCATTTTCTTACTCACAAGCAGCTCCTCAGCCACTACCGTTGAAGGTGGACAACGGTTCCATTTTGCAATATTTTCAATGGGCATTCTGAACCCCATGGTTTGAGCACCACCCAGTAATTCCGGTAAGCCATTGATGCGAAAGATTCCACCTTCCTGGGACACTGTGCGGATACCGGTAGTAAAAACTTCATCATCAAAAATTTTTCCTTTGAGGAGCAGCTTGACTGATACTTTGTAAAGGTTTGGCTGATCATGACTCCAAAGTGCGGGATGGTCAACTATAACCGGGATTCGGATATGAACGGAATCCCTGGCAAAAATCATGACTTTCTGTTTCACGCTTGCTGCTTTTGCAAAAAGTTCGTTTGGGTGCCAGAGGTAGTAATCAATTTCCAGCTCACCTGAAAAAGTTGTGTCCGAGTCGTTTACCAGCTCTACCAGGTGTTCCTGTGTGGCTTTATCGCCGATGTTGGATGTATATGCTTTAACATTTTCAATATATGTACTCTCCGTCAGGTCAAGCCAGGCACGACCGCAGAACCAGCCAATATTTCTGTCATTGGGTGAGTGGTATAGCGCTCCTTTATTGAAGAAGGAAAAAATACGGATGGCAATGAGATTTTCCTTATATGGATGGAGAAATTCTGTAATATCTATTTTAACAGGATGTTTTTCCCGGGTTACGAATACCACTTCTCCATTGATCCATACTTCTCCTCCCGGATCCAGGGATTCAATGTTTAAAAATGCCTTATCAATGGCTCCCAATTTGATCTTTTTCCTAAGATAGAGGTCTTCACCAGATTCAAGCGCACCACCGTGCACAATGGGAAGAACATCATTTTGCCAATTCGAATCATCATAGCTGCTTTGTGTCCAGTTGGTCAAATCGGGTTTTATGTCAAAACGCTCTTGAATAAATGGTTCAATGAGATAGGGATGATTTACAAAACAAGCTGTGGTATCAAAGCCCAGTCCAATAATATCATCCAGGGAAACCCCTTCTCCACTAAGAATTTCAAGTTTATTTACGGAAGCGATATTTTTAAAAGCTACCCAATTACCAGTTTTTTTATCATTGATAATCAGGTTATACCGACCATTTTCCAGGTCTGCTTCGATTTTGAAGTTATACCATTCTCCCGGGCGATATGCTTCTCCCATCCTGTCATACCCGTTTTCTGTAAAGAAGATGTTACCATTGGAATGAAATCCCACTTCCGCAACCACAGTATTGTTATGTTTCAATGCAATACTAAAAGGGACATTCCCATACTTGCTCTTTGCTTTCCATGCGAGGTGAAAACGCCAATTTTGATCATCGATGTCCCTGGTTATTTTTGAATTCATTTCCTTGAAGACGAGTGCCCCATTTTCTATGGCAGCATTTTCTCCCAGGGGCCAGGTTTTTATATCTTCTACAGATGCTTCATGTCCTTGTTTCCCGTAACCCAGCTTTGACCACTCATCGAGAATAATTCTCTTCCTTTCTGCAGGCAGGGGTTTAGATTTCAATCCATCCAGAAACCTGTTCCTCTCTGCATCATCAACAACGCGTTTATCTAATGTTGTATCCATGAACCATCTTCCCGCAACAGCTGCATAAACTTCCAAAAATTCGACTCGTTGCTCTGTGGTAAAAAGCTCATTCTCCCCCTTAAAATCAGTAATTCCATTGGCCTCCTTTTCCTTTGAAAAATAACGCAATTCAAATGAAGAAGCGATTTGAGCATTTAGTTGTGTGGAAAAAACAAAAAGCGATATCAAGGCGACACCTGTAAACCTACATGGTTTAGTATTATTAAAATTCATAGAAAAATGGATTTATAAAGCCCAAAGATAATCCGGGATTTTCGAAATTGGCATATTCAACAAAAAAAAAGGATCAACAGCCCACTGCGTAAGCCATAGCTTTAGCGAAGGATTACTGCCTACTGTCAATCGTCTATTGAAATCAACTGTTCCCTCATCCGGGTAATGATCTTATTGATATCGGCTAATGTCTCCGGCTCATATTGGATCTGAACATTTGAAGTTTGAATACGTTTTTGAGTAGTGTCTACACTAAAACCTTCGATGGGGTATCTTATTTCTACCTTATCAAATTCTTTGCGTAAGCGTTTTACCATCAGCAAATAACGGGTAACGCGCAATGATTCCTGGTGACTACCGAGAATAGAGTATATACTGTTGAGTGTGAATTTTTGTTGTAAAATTTTATTGGCCATGTCTCGGTTTCCTTCTTCTTCCTCGTAAATGCTTACGCCAATATACATGGCTTCAATCCATCCGCCCAGAAGCGATAAAGAAGCAAGATTTTCATTTCCATTTTCATTAAAAAATGCATCAGTTTCTGCATAAACACTTTCAATTACAGCAGCGAGAGAATCCTGGTTTCCAATATTATGTTCCAATTTCCGGGTTGCTTTTTCGAATATTTTATGAGGAATTTGAAGATTTCCGGAAAGCACTTTAATAGATGTATAATATTCAGCAGCAAGTGATGTTTGCTGCATAATCTTCATATAACTCAGGTCCACACCCAGCACACCAAGCATCACTGCCATTTGCTCCGGATCGGAGTAGAGAGGTAATACGTTTACGGGGGCGGTTAATTGTGGATTGAAGTTCGTTCCAGGCCGATTAAATAGTTCTGCCATGTCTGTTGGCAGATACATCGAGTAAATGATTTCTTTTACCTCTGAACTCTCATTTACACCGGGGTCTTCTGATACAAACTCTTTTGCTTGTTGTTCTGTTGAAGGTTCTGCCTCTGGTTCATATTGTTGAACCGGCTGATTTTTACAGGATATGAGCAATAAAGTGAGAATTAAACCCAGGAATACAACTCTATTCATGGTTAAATTTTTATTTAAAGGTATAAAAAATGGAGCAAGAGAGAAAGCATGCTTGTAAACTATAGCATTTTCCTGGTTTTAATGGCCCCTATAATGATGTCAACCATTTCATCAATAGACAGGGTCATACAATTAATTTTCAAATCGAAACGTGTATAATCATTCCCTTTACCCTGGAAATAGTCACGGAAATGAGCTCTTTTTTTATCAATCGATTGTGCATAATTGCGTGCCTGGTCGATAGTCATTTCATATTTCGAAGCCACACGGACAGCCCTCCACTCAAGTGGCGCTTCCAGCAGAATGTGTAATGAAAGCGGTATGTCTCTTGCAATGGCAACTCCGCCACGACCAACAATTATCGCATTTCCCTGGTTGGCAAACCTTCTTATCACCTTGGCAATGGTAGTACGAATCTTCAAATCCGACTTATAATAGTCTTTCGATTGTGCTAAGAGAATATCCTCGAAAACACCACGTGATTTATAGTCGAAAACGTGTTCTATCTGGTCGTAGTCAACATTTAATTGCTTGGCAGATTCGTCGAGAATTTCTTTGCTGATCCAGTGCCATGGCAGGTCCTTTATTTTTTTTGATTTACGCTGATTAAGCGTATCGGAAAGCGTGTTGGCCAGTAACTTTGCCGGGCAACCCAACTCCCTGGAGATAGTAATTACCGGTCCGGGAAAGATATTTTTTGCGGGATCATCTTTGTACCAGTCTACCAGATATTTTGAAAGGTCAACTTTCATTTGGGCTCTTTTTTTTTGTTTTCCACAATTTAAGATATTTAGACGGCAAAATCAAGTTGAATTGAACTAGAGTCAAGCTGAAGTGAACTAAAGTGAACTAAAGTTGGAAGTTGGGAGGTCAGGATGAGGGTAATTAGCATGAATGATGACGCCAGCGCAAAGTTTGGAAAACATATGAAAAAAGTTAGATAATTGAATTTATTATGTTTTCTTTATATTTTTACTCATAGTATCAGTTAATTAGACATTATAATTGTTTACCTAAAACTATAAGAAATGAAGAAAATCACGGTTGTTGGGGCAGGAAATGTAGGGGCTACCTGTGCCAATGTTATTGCGGCAAAAGATCTTGCCCGGGAAGTTGTTTTACTTGACGTAAAAGATGGTTTAGCTGAAGGAAAAGCCCTTGATATATGGCAAACATCCCCAATACTTCACTTTAATACCAGGGTAACCGGTTCAACAAATGATTATTTAAAAACGAAAGGGTCAAGTGTTGTTGTGATTACTTCCGGACTTCCCCGCAAACCAGGTATGTCGAGAGATGATCTGATCAAAACAAATGCCCTTATTGTTAAAGAGGTTACGGAGAAAATTGTAAAGTACTCCCCGGATGCAATTATAATCGTTGTATCTAATCCCCTGGACGTGATGACTTATGCGGCATATAAAGCAGCAAATAAATCTTCAAATAAGGTATTTGGAATGGCTGGAATTCTTGACACGGGAAGATATAAAGCATTTATAGCAGATGCGCTAAGTGTTTCCCCGGAAGATATTCATGCTATGCTACTGGGTGGACATGGAGATACCATGGTTCCTCTGCCACGCTATACCTCCATAAATGGTATACCGATAACTGAGCTTCTTGGCCCCGATGTTATTGAGAGAATTGTCGAAAGAACAAGGAAAGGCGGAGGAGAACTTGTTAACCTGATAGGAACATCTGCATGGTATGCTCCTGGTGCTGCTGCTGCCCAGATGGTAGAAGCGATTGTGGACGACCAAAAAAGGATTTTTCCTGTTTGCGCCATGCTTAATGGAGAATATGGTTTAAAAGATATTTACCTGGGTGTTCCTGTGAAACTTGGGAAAGAAGGAATTGAAGAGGTAATTGAAATTAGCCTGGATGCTTCAGAGAAGAAAATGTTGAAAGCATCTTCAGATTCAGTTAGGGCAGTTATGAAAGTCTTTGATGATCTGAAAATTTAATGAGCACATTTTTTTAAAATTTAGCGTCTCTTCTTTGACAGGTATTTATACCATTTTATAAGAAAGAGACGTTTTTTCTTTTTTATATTTCCAGGCCAAGCTTTCCCACCGGCCTTGAACATCCTTACACTATGCTCCGTTTTTCAAAAAAATAGTATTATATTTGCGGTTCGAAAATTCAATGTAAAATAACTCACTATTAATAAATTAGTTAAAAATGCAAAATAAAAGTGCTATCAAGTTATTAGCAATTATGTTTGCTGCGATTTGTGTCTACCAGCTGATGTTTACGTTTCACTCCTTGAGAGTTGAGCGTAACGCAAAGAAGTATGCTCAAGGAGAAGTTACAGATGAGAAATCATATCTTGATTCAATGAAGAACGAGGAAATATATAATTTCTTGTGGATCAAGAAGTATACTTTCCAGGATTGTAAAGAACGCGAGATAAATCTCGGTCTTGACCTTAAAGGCGGGATGAACGTGGTGTTAGAAATTGCTGTAGAAGACATTATAAGGTCAATGGCAGCTCCACAATACCTGACGGATCCTGTGTTTTTGGAGACCATGTCTCTTGCTAAAGAGAAAAATGTCCATTCATCAACAGATCTTATTGACTTGTTCGCAGAGTCTTTTGAAGAGCTGAACCCCGGGGCACAGTTGGCGCAATTTTTTATGACGCCTGACTCCAGGGGAGAAATTGATTTTAGTACCACAAACCAGGATGTAGTTGCACACCTGAAGCAGGAAGCTGAAGATGCTATTGATAATTCCTATAATGTATTGCGTAACAGGATCGACCGTTTTGGTGTTGCGCAGATGAATATTCAACGACTGGAGAGGCAAGGAAGAATTCTTGTTGAACTTCCAGGTGTGAAAGAGCCGGAAAGGGTAACAAAACTTCTTACCGGAACAGCAAACCTTGAGTTTTGGACTACCTATCAAAACACAGACATTTGGAGCACTCTTGAAGAGGCCAACAGAACAATTGCGAATATTCAAAAAGCATCAGATGCACTGGAAGGAGATATTTTTACTTCAGAAGAGAAAGCAGCCCCTGAGGAGACAGTTGTAGAAGATGCCAGTGCTGATGAACTTCTGACGCTGGATGACGAGCTTGGACTATTGTCTGACACAAGTGATCTAAGCATCCTTGGAAGTTCAGATTCTACAGATCTTTATAGCGATCAGGAAGCTCAATTCTTAAAGGAGAATCCACTTTTTGCAGTAATGAGTCCTTATGTGGATAATTCAGGACAGTTGATTCCAACAGCCATTGCTGGCGTTGTTGAGGTGAAAGATACTGGCATAGTAAATACATATTTATCCCTTCCACAGGTGAAACAGCTGTTTCCATCAGACTTAGTGTTTGCATGGCACTTTCAAAACATTGGAGACGAGAAACCCTATATTTACTTGTATGCGCTTAAAGCGACAAGGAATGGTCAGCCAGCTATGGATGGAAAATATATCACTGATGCAAGGCCGGATAATGACCAATATACAGGTGAGTTTGAGGTTAGCATGAGTATGAATGCTGAAGGTGCTAAAAAATGGGCTAACCTAACAAGGGAAAATGTTCAGAAATCAATCGCTATTGTTCTTGACGAAGTGGTGTATTCAGCGCCAAATGTAAATGAAGAAATTAAAGGAGGCAGCTCATCTATATCGGGAAACTTTGCACAAAATGATGCTACCGACCTTGCAAATATTCTGAAATCAGGGAAAATGCCAGCCAGGGCTCATGTTGAGTCCAGCGAGGTAATTGGACCATCATTGGGAGCAAAATCTGTTAAGGATGGTATGAACTCATTCATTATTGCCTTCCTGGTAGTGCTTCTTTATATGGTATTCTACTATAGTCGCCGTGCAGGTCTTGTTGCGGATATTGCCCTGATTGCAAACATGTTCTTCCTGATTGGTGTTTTGGCATCACTCCAGGCGGCGCTGACCTTGCCAGGTATAGCCGGTATTGTGCTTACTATTGGTATATCGGTGGATGCGAACGTGCTGATTTATGAACGTATACGAGAAGAACTGGCAGCCGGAAAAGGAATGAAAGCAGCAATTAAAGATGGTTATCGGAATGCCTATTCAGCGATTATTGATGCAAACGTTACTACTTTCTTAACCGCCTTGATACTTTATTTTGTTGGAACGGGACCGATTAAAGGTTTTGCAACAACATTGGTTATTGGTATTATCACGTCACTATTTTCAGCTGTAATTTTAACCAGGCTTATTTATGAGCGCATGCTGCGTAAAAATAGCAAGCTTACATTCTCTACCAAGTATACTGAAAATGCATTCAAGAATACAAAAATTGATTTCATTGGAAAACGTAAATTGTTCTATGCCATATCAGGGCTTATGATTGCTCTTAGTATTGGGTCCCTGGCAGTAAGGGGGTTGAATGGTGGTGTTGACTTCACAGGAGGTAGAAACTATGTCATTAGCTTTAAGCAGGATGTTGAAACAGAAAATATTCGTGAATATCTAGCTGAAGAATTTGGGGAGTCTCCAACCGTTATCACATTTGGTCAGAAGAATACTGTAAGGATTACTACGAAATATTTGATTAATGACGATCGTGCAGAGGTGGATTCCTTATTAAAAGCTAAGATGTTTACTGCACTTCAACCGATATTGGATGATGATGTGGTATTGGATGATTTTCTTAACGGGCAAGATTATATTATCAGTGCACAGAAAGTTGGGCCAACCATTGCAGGCGATATCAAGAGAAGCTCTGTTTGGGTGATTTTCTTGTCACTGTTCATTATCTTCTTTTATATTCTTTTGCGATTCCGAAACTGGCAGTTTGGACTTGGCGCTCTTGCTGCATTGATGCACGACGTGTTCATTGTGCTTGGATTGTTCTCGTTCTTGTCGGGAATAATGCCATTCTCCTTAGAGATTGACCAGGCATTTATTGCTGCCATACTTACTGTGGTTGGTTACTCCATTAACGATACGGTGGTAGTATTCGACCGTATCAGGGAATATGTTGGATTGCACAGGAAGCGTGAAAGGAAAGATATTTTCAACTCTGCCTTGAACAGTACACTGAGCCGTACATTTAGTACATCCTTGAGTACATTTGTAGTATTGCTTACCATCTTTATTTTTGGTGGAGATACAATACGCGGATTTACATTTGCATTGATGATTGGTGTTGTTGTAGGTACCTACTCTTCACTGTTCATTGCTACACCTGTAGTATATGATACCATCAAGAAAGAGGGAACTATCCGCGTTGTAAAAGGAATACGTAAATCATAAAATAATTTTAGCCGAAAAAAAGCCCGGAATTTTCCGGGCTTTTTTGGCTTTATGAAATTTTATTGATGTCAATTTAGTACAGTTATTTTATATCTTTGTCAGATGCAGTTTTCATTTAGTGCCATATTGCTTTTTATTAGCGGACAGGAAGTCATAATTCTCCTTTTATTTATTCTTTTGCTGTTTGGTGCGAAGGAAATACCCCGAATGGCAAAAATGTTTGGACAGGGGATGAAAGAATTTCGTCGGGCAACGGATGATATTAAGCGTGAAATTCAAGATAGCTCCGGGGATGTTGTTAAAGACTTCAAGGAGATAAAAGATGACCTTTCCAAGGATGCCAACGAAGTAATTAAGGGTGTGAAAAAGAACATGGATATCGATTAATCCAAGGGATCCCAATGGACAAATCAATAATTTTTTTGATACTTGGACTTATACTTCTGCTTGTCAGTGGTAGATATCTTGTGGAGAGCAGTGTGACCATTGCACGGCATTTTAAGATTCCCACTATCATTATTGGTTTGACGATTGTTTCATTTGGAACCTCTGCCCCTGAACTCCTGGTAAGCTTGCAAGCTGCCCTGCAGGGACATCCAGAAATGGCTATTGGGAATGTTGTGGGAAGTAATATTTCGAATATTTTGCTGGTTCTGGCTATTACAGCATTTATTTTCCCGATTACGATACAAAAGCAGTTCATTCGTCGCGACTGGCCCATTATGATGTTCATCTCCTGTCTGCTTGTATTTTTTCTTCTAGACCTGGAACTTAAAAGTTATGAAGGGATAATTCTATTGAGCTTACTTGTACTATATATTATTTATAGCATAAAACAAGCTCGCAGTCCGAAACACGCAAATGAATTTACACAGGATGTTACTGCCCATGGAATGAAATGGGGAACAGCCATCATTATATTTGTTGTTGCCTGTGTAGGCCTAAGCTTTGGAGCAGGCTTACTGGTAGATAATGCAGCAATTATTGCGGGAAGAATTGGTATAAGCGAACGTGTTATTTCCATATCCGTGGTAGCTGTTGGCACAAGTTTGCCAGAGCTTTCTACCTCGATAATTGCTGCTTTTAAGAAGGAATCAAATATTTCTGTTGGCAACATCATTGGATCAAACATAATGAACATAATTTCTGTTCTTGGTGTAACCACCATGGTGTCTCCCTTAAAAACTTCTGAGCAGACTTTAAGAGTAGATCTTCCATGGATGATTGGTGCATCCTTGTTGCTATACTTGTTTATGATTCCGGCGCGGAGTTCGAAAATATCCAGGATTGAAGGAAGCATAATGCTATTGGCATATGCCGCATATATTTTCTTTATCTTTACCGTATGACGTCTATTATACGTGCACATGAGATCAAAAAAAGCTATGGAAATCTCCAGGTGCTCAAAGGAATATCCATTGATATTAATGAAGGTGAAGTAGTGTCAGTGGTTGGCGCTTCCGGTGCAGGAAAAACCACCCTGCTGCAGATTCTGGGGACGCTAAGTACGTTCGATAGGGGTAGCGTTTTTATAAATGGTTCAGATACAGGAAAATTGCAAGGAAACAATTTGTCGAAATTCAGGAATCAAAATATTGGTTTTGTCTTTCAATTTCATCAATTACTGCCTGAATTTTCTGCCCTTGAAAATGTTTGTATTCCGGGATTCATTGCGAAGACACCCAGGCGAAAAGTTGAGAAACGAGCTGCTGAATTGCTTGATTTTTTGAAATTAAGTGAACGGATGGAGCACAAGCCGGGAGAGTTGTCTGGTGGAGAACAGCAAAGAGTAGCGATTGCACGGGCACTTATTAATGATCCGGCTGTAATTCTTGCGGATGAGCCATCCGGGAATCTCGACACAGAAAACAAGAACGAATTGCACCAACTCTTCTTTCAATTGAGGGATGAATTTAATAAGACCCTCGTTATCGTTACCCACGATATGCAACTCGCAAATATGGCTGATCGTATGATCCAGATGAAAGACGGCCTGGTAGTTTCAGACTAATTCCGTTATGGGTAATCAATGGTTCCGTTTTAAACACTTTGAGATACAGCAGGACCTGTGTGCCATGAAGGTAGGCACCGATGCTGTTATTTTGGGCGCATGGACAAGTATAAGTCACGCAGAGAGAGCCCTGGATATTGGAACAGGGACAGGATTGTTGGCTTTGATGCTTGCCCAGAGAAATTTGAAAGTGACTATCGATGCCATCGAAATTGAAAAGAACAGCGCACAGCAGGCGGCGTCTAATTTTTCTTTAAGTAAGTTCTCAAGTCGGTTAAAATCGCACGACATTTCTTTCAGTGAATTTCTCGGGATACAGCATAGTCAGCCATATGATCTGATAATCTGTAACCCTCCATATTTTTCTGCTTCCTTAAGAGCTCCAGTGAAAGAGAGATCACTTGCCAGGCATGATGATAGCTTGTCGCTGGAAGAACTATTTAAAGGCGTGGCATCCTTGCTTCACTCAAATGGACGATTCAGTTTGATATTACCAGCTGGTGCATATGATAGGTCGAAAAGGATTGCTGAGAAATACGCACTTTATCCGGCAAGAATCCTCCATGTGAAACCAATTCCTGATAAGGAGCCAATTAGAATCTGCATGGAATATAGTTTTGAACCAGGCACAACCGAGGAGAAAACCCTGCTTATTGAAGAAGGAGGAAGACACATCTATTCAAAAGACTATATTAAGCTAACCAATGATTTCTACCTGGATTTATAATCTATACACTTCCAACATCCAAAGGCATATTTATTTCTTCCTCGACAAACTTAATACCATACTTTTCCAATTTTTTCAATACGGGATTGTATACTTCCTTCATGATTGGCAGGTGCACTCCTGTGAGGGTTATTTTTTTCTCCATGATTAGCCTGGCAGTAATGGCAATAGGCAATCCAACAGTGACGGCCATAGCTGTATTATAGGTGTCGGAGCCGATGTAACTCAGGGTTGAATAAATCTTCTTACGAGAGCCATTTTCGTTATAGTCAAACTGATGCTGCATGAGAATCATATCTTTATCACCAGGGTCCAAACTCCATTTTTCTTCTAGAATTTGTTGCAGAATTTTAGCCGGAGACAATCCCTCGACCCCAATTTTTTTGTCTTCAAATATTCCCAGCCAGCGCAATCTTTCCATCATAGGGGAGTTTCTGTCGATACCCAGATATAAAGCAAGCTTTTCTTCCACAGGGATGTCTACCCTGTATGCCATAAAGCTGTTGATGAATTCCCTGTAAGTCATTTCTTTGGTCTTTTCCATGCTGTAGGAATCATCTGTTGCTCCAAGTTGTACGAATGTATCCCAAGCTTCGCAGAACCCGGGCCGGCGTATTGTCCCCCTGAACATAGTCTCCAGGTCATGCAAACCGTAAGTTTCACGGTACTTCAGGGAATCACGGTTACCATAAACTTCAAATTCACCTAATACTGGAACATGAATGGTTTCAATGCGTTGAAAAAGTTTCTGGTAGGGAATATATTTAAATTTACCATTGTGCAAAAATCTGGCACCATCTTTACCTGCCAATACTACATTTCGTGGATTCCATGTGAATTTATAATGCCAGGGATTGTTTTCAAAGCCAGGCGCCACAAGTCCCCCGGTGCTGGATTCAAAAGCGGTGAGCTGAAGTCCTTTTTCTTGTATTTTATGGATCATTTGCATGGCCGACATATGGTCAATGCCAGGATCAACGCCACACTCATTCATTATTATAATTCCATTCGCTTTTGCTTCATCATGAAGGGCCCTAACTTCATCGCTTATATAGGAAGCGGTGACCATATTTCGCTTCTGGTCAACACAGGTTCTTGCAACCAGCGGGTGCATTATTGCAGGTAACATCGAGATAACAATGTCTGCATTTGTAATTTCAGTGACTCTTTGTTTTTCATTGTTAACGTCAAATTCAAACGCACTGGTGTTTTTTGCCCCCTTGGTTTTCGACATAGCCGTTTTCAGGGAAATATCACCCACCCGCAAATGAATATTCATTTCAAGGGCATTGTCAATGAAATATTTTATCAATGAATTTGATGATAATCCGGCTCCCAGAATTAGTACAGTTTTCATAGATGTTAGCATTTGAAAAGTGAAAGATTAAAGATACAAACTGGGAGGAGGAATCATCAGGAAGAAAGAATCTTATAAAACATATATTTCGGATTTTTTTATGCTTTAAGGGCATGGAATTCACTAAAAAAAATACGTATATAATAAGCTTATTATATACGTATATTCTTTAAACCGCCGACATCCTGAGCTTTAGCGTAATCTCACTGCCTACTGCCTACTGCCTACTGCGTAAGCCGAAGCTTTAGCGTAGGCTTACTTCCCCTTCATCTGTGCTTTTAAAATCCTGGCAATATATTTTCCAATAATATCGAACTCCAGGTTAACAATGGTTCCCGCTTTGAAGGTATGGAAGTTTGTTACATCGTAAGTAAAAGGTATGATGGCTACTTCGAAGGAATTGTCTTTTGAATTAACCACTGTTAGACTAACTCCATTGACTGATACAGAGCCCTTTTCAACAGTAAGATGTTCCTCATTTTGAGGATCAAATTCGAAGGTATAGTACCAGCTTCCATCTGCTTCACGCACATTTTTACAAGTGGCAGTGAGGTCAACATGACCCTGCACCATATGACCATCTAGTCGACCGTCTAATTTGGTGCTGCGTTCAAGATTGACCTTGTCGTCTAATTGTAATAGTCCAATATTTGATTTGATCAGGGTTTCTTTAATTGCCGTAACAGTATAAGTATTATCTGTAATATCAACAACGGTTAAGCAAACGCCGTTGTGCGACACGCTTTGATCTATTTTTAGTTCATTAACAAATGAACATTCCATGGTAATGTGCAGGTTTTCCTGGTCCTTGACCAGCTTCACAACCTTTGCCGTTTCTTCAACAATTCCTGAAAACATTTCGTTTTGTGTTTTTTTAATGTAGAGACCTTGCATGCAAGGTCTTTATGAATGTAAAAGTAACAGGAGATTAGCTATAGTCCAAACGCTTTCTTAAAGGTATCTACGTAATCCAGTTTTTCCCAGGTAAATAACTCAACTTCCAGTTCCAACTTTGGCCAGTACTGTGAGTCAAATACTTTCTTCACGGTTCTGGGTGTACGTCCCATATGTCCATAGGCAGCAGATTCTCTGTAAATTGGAGTTCTTAATTTCAGGTGCTCTTCAATTGCTTTGGGCCTCAGGTCATACACTGATACGACCTTATCAGCTATTTCACTATCGCTTAAGCTGATCTTCGATTTCCCATTAGTATTTACATATACTCCAACAGGACGGGCAACACCAATAGCATAAGATAATTGAACCAATACTTCATCAGCAACACCAGCAGCAACAAGGTTTTTGGCAATATGACGAGCTGCATATGCAGCTGAACGGTCTACTTTTGAAGGATCTTTTCCCGAGAATGCACCACCACCGTGGGCTCCTTTTCCTCCATATGTGTCAACGATAATTTTTCTACCTGTTAGGCCAGTATCGCCATGTGGTCCGCCAATAACAAATTTTCCTGTTGGATTAACGTGCAGGATAAAGTCATCTTTAAAAAGCTGTTGTATTCTTTCCGGCAATTTTGTTTTTAATCTTGGAATGAGAATATCCCTGACATCAGATCTGATCTTATCAAGCATACGCTCATCATCCTGGTCGAATTCATCATGTGAGGTAGAGATAACGACAGTATGTATTTTCAACGGCACATCATTGTCGTCATATTCAATGGTTACCTGTGATTTTGAATCAGGACGCAGGTAAGTCATTTCTTTGCCTTCCCTGCGAATATCAGCAAGCTCCTGGAGGAGTTTATGGCTGAGATCAAGTGGAAGAGGCATGTAGTTGTCGGTTTCAATTGATGCGTATCCAAACATCATTCCCTGGTCACCAGCACCCTGATCCATTGGATTAGCACGTTCAACACCCCGGTTTATATCCGGTGACTGTTCATGTATAAGTGTCATTATACCGCAACTGTTCGCTTCAAACTGGTATTCACTCTTTGTATACCCGATATTACGAATTACCTCTCTGGCGATTTTCTGAACGTCGATATAAGTTTTAGTTTTTACTTCACCTGCAAGTACAACCTGGCCGGTTGTAACAAGTGTTTCACAAGCTACTTTAGAATCTGGGTCAAACGCTAGAAATTCATCCACAAGAGCGTCAGAAATTTGATCGGCTATTTTGTCAGGATGCCCCTCTGATACGGATTCGGACGTAAATAAATATGGCATTATTTATAATGTTTAGTTAACTAATATTTATTTATGGAAAGAGATTGATTGTATCGGAGAGATACTGCTTTAGCATTTTTTTTCCGTGGTTGCAATCAGTCAAATCATTCCACAAAATTGATATACAAAGTAAATCATTATTTGAATCTAAACAAAAAAAAAGCAGCGAATTAACAACGCTGCTTTTTTAAAGTATATGATAGATTTTACTGACAGTTTGATGTCATCATCTTTTTTTCGGCCTTATCAAAGAAATCTTTATGGGTTACTTTTTCATAGGCTGCGCATGCCTCTTTATATCTAACTGTATTCTGGTAAGCCACGCCCAATTCATAAAAGATTGCAGAGCGTAATTTTTCATCAAAATCAGCTGCATACTTAATTGCTTTTTCTCCATATTCAATGGCAGCATCGTATTCTATTTGTTTATTTTTTGCAGAAATTGCATTATAATATGCAAAGGCGTTATTGTCATTTGCCTCAAGGGCCTGATCACAAATATCTATAAGGAAGGTATAATCTTCTTCCTCCGGATCAATCATCATAAGTTCTTCTTCAATAAGTCCGCGAAAATACTTATTAATTGATGAGTTAATTTGTCCAATTACTTTTTGATCTCCTTTTTCAGTGGCCATATCTTTCGCAATAGCGAAAGAAGCAAGCATTTCTTCTGGTTGATCAAGTTTTTCATAAACAAAACCTTTACCCTGGTGTGCCTTATATATTGAGGGCTGGAGTGAAAGAACTTTATCGTAATGTCCAAGAGCTGCATCATACTCTCCTTTCTTAAATTCTGTTTGACCAGCAAACATTGAAGAGAACACAACTCTTTTCTTTGCTTTTACAGCAATATCTTCTTTTACTCCAAACTTTTTAGAAAGCTTGACTGTTTCTTCATACAAAGGGACAGCTTCGCTATAGTGTTTTCTCTTTTCAAGAGTGCTTGCCTGGCTGTAGTGTACATAAACCAACTGCTCTTTTGCAGTTTTGACCATATCGTCAGCTTCTGTACCAACAACATCAGATAATGAAAGGGTGTTATTGAGATAAATATAAGCGGAATCGTATGCTTGGTTATTTAAACACCTGACACCTGAGTTATATTCGATAACTACGTCGGCAAAGGATTGTGACAGAAGGATTCCTGTAATAGAAAACAGGCCTGCAATGATTGCTAATACTCTCTTTTTCATAAGTTAAAACTCTTTTTTTTTGGTTTTCGAATCGACAAATATATGAATATATGAATATGTTTACAAATACAATGCCAGAAAATATTATTGTAATTATATTAATGATCAATAAGTTAGACAAGCCCTTTGTGCCTGATCGACAGGAATTTCTGCTTATGCTTGAAAATTCAGAGATGAAAATGTGGAGTAGAAATATGAAATAGTTGAAAAAATATCTTCCGCAAGGAATGAAAAACTTATTGTTTTGTAGTTAATTCTCTGAATACTTCCTCCAGACTTTTCTCTTTGCGGTTGAGAGAAAGTACGGACAGGTTTTGTTCAACAGCGAATTGGAATATACTCGACCGGATATCTTTGTTTTGTGATGTTGCAAGCAAGTAAATATGACCAGGAAGCTCAAGGACTTCTTCCACTCCTTCCACTTTTTTCCAGAGATCAGGAGATACAGGGGATTCGAGTTCTATCTGGATTGTTTGTCCGGAAATATTGTTTTTACCAATATTACCGGCATCCTCATCGGCTTTAATATTTCCTTCGTCAAGAATGATTACCCTGTCGCAAATTGCCTCTACTTCCTGCATGATATGGGTCGACAACATTACAGTTTTCTTAAGCCCCACATTTGATATGAGATTGCGAATTTCAATGATCTGGTTGGGATCAAGCCCGGAAGTTGGCTCGTCAAGAATCAATACTTCAGGATCATGAATCAGTGCCTGGCTGATTCCTACACGTTGTTTATATCCTTTAGAAAGCTTTCCTATTTTCTTGTTTTTCTCCGGACCAAGCCCTACCAATTCAATGATTTCATCAACACGTTTAGCTGCTATTTTCCCTTTAATACCATAAAGACCCGCTGAATAAAGGAGGTATTCTTTTACGTACATATCATAATATAGCGGATTATTCTCGGGAAGGTAACCAATCATTTTTTTAATTTCCATGGGCTTATCCCGCGTGTTCAATCCATTGATGAACACTTCTCCGGATGTGGGGGGTAAATAACCGCTTATCATCTTCATCGTAGTGGATTTCCCGGCTCCATTAGGACCAATGAACCCAACAATTTCACCACTTTTAATTTCAAATGAGATGTTATTTACTGCCCATTGCCCGCCAAATCGTTTTGAAATATTTTTTACGCTTATTGACATGCTTTCAAATTGCTGGTAATAGCCGTGATAAAATGGGAATAAAATTCTGTTTATGCAGAGACAGACCGAATCTAACCATACATAAATTGTGAAACCTTAGCAAAATTAGATTTTGGATTCACACACATCACTGGTATTTTCTCCTCATTGGATATGAGGTACTGCTCATGGGCACCAAACACATAATCCATAGTTGTAATATGCTTGGTCGTGGTTATCAGAATCAGGTCAGCCTCGATGCTTTTAGTGAATGCCAGAATCTCTTTTGTGAAATTCTTGCTCTTTCTTGCTGTATGTATCTCGTATTCAATATTGTTCTGAATCAGGAAGCGAATAGCAAAATTCAGGTTTACATTCATTTTTTTAAGAAGCGATTTGTCTGTAACCGGGGCCTTATATAGATGAATTTTTGAACTCAGGTATTTCCCGAGGAATATTGCCCACTGAAGTTTTTCTTTGTTCTCGGATTTGAAATCAATGGGGAAGACAATATCTGTATAGCGATCTTTTTCAGGAGGAGGTGCCTGTACAACAATGAATGGTACGGTAGATCCTGAGATAACTTTCAGGGCCCAACTTCCAAAAAATTTCTGTGCCCCTTTCATGCCATGGGTACCCATGATAGCAAAGTTCACATTATTCTCTTCTTCTGATGCAAAGGCTGAGATTTCTTCAAATATGGTACCTTCTCTCAGGACATAACCAATCTCATGGTTCAACTCCTTCGATAAGCGTTTAGTATCTTCTTCAAGCTTCTGTTCCAATTCAGGTAATTGCTCCTTTTCCTTGGTCACATGAAACAATGCAACATGATCATCTACTATCTTCGAAATTCTGATTGCGTGCTTCAGTGCATTTAGGGATACTTCTGAAAAATCCCATGTAACCAGTATGAATTTTTTTTCTTTGGTCATCTTTCTCTATTTGATTGAGATTGTAAAATTAACGCATTCTTTTTATAATGTAAAGAATGTAAGAGAAAAACGTACTTGATCTTCATCTTATTATCTATTTGGATAGATAGTGAGGGTTCTTTTTCTCTTCCTTAAGTATAAAATAGTATTTTTGTACTTTGTGAAAAATAGAGATAAATGAGAAGATCAACAGTAAAAGAATTATTTGCAGCAGGAGAAGTGAACAGTGAAGTTTTGCTAAAAGGCTGGGTGAGGACAAAAAGGGGTAATAAGCAAGTTGCATTTATTGCTGTTAATGATGGAACATCTATTCATAGCATACAGGTTGTGGCCGATACGGAAAAGTTTCCGGAGGATCTTTTGAGAAATGTTACAACCGGGTGTTCTGTATCTGTTACAGGTAAATTGGTAGAATCAATGGGAAAAGGCCAGAAGGTGGAAATTCTGGCTGAGTCGTTGGAAGTGTTGGGTAAAGCAGACCCGGAACAATATCCGCTTCAGAAAAAAGGCCACTCCTTTGAATTTCTTCGTGAGATTGCTCATCTAAGATTCAGAACAAATACTTTTGGTGCAGTTTTCAGAATTCGGCACGCACTGGCATTTGCCATTCATAAGTATTATAACGACAAAGGATTTTATTATCTCCATACGCCGATTATTACTGCATCAGATGCTGAGGGAGCCGGTGAGATGTTTAAGGTAACAACGCTTGACCTGGACAATGTTCCTAAAGATGAACAGAAAAAAATTGATTATACCCAGGATTTTTTTGGAAGACCTACCAATCTTACAGTTTCGGGACAGCTTGAAGGTGAATTGGGAGCGCTTGCACTCTCTTCCATATATACATTTGGACCTACTTTCCGGGCAGAGAACTCCAATACACCCAGGCATGTGGCAGAATTCTGGATGATTGAGCCTGAGATGGCGTTTTATGATATTACCGATAACATGGACCTGGCAGAAGATTTCCTGAAATACCTTGTTGCTTATGTGTTGGAGAATTGCAAAGATGACCTGGAATTTTTGAATAACATGGTAGATAAGGAGCTTCTTGAGCGCTTGCAGTTTGTGATCGACAATGAATTTATACGACTTGGGTATACAGAGGGAATTGAATTGTTGAAGAAATCTGGTAAGAAGTTTGAGTTCAAAGTTGAATGGGGACTGGACCTTCAAGCAGAACATGAGCGTTACCTGGTTGAGGAGGAATTTAAAAAGCCGGTTATCCTCACAGATTACCCCAGGGATATTAAGGCGTTTTATATGAAGCAGAATGATGATGGGAAAACAGTGAGGGCAATGGATGTGTTGTTTCCAAGAATAGGAGAGATTATTGGGGGATCACAGCGCGAAGAGGATTATGACAAACTCGTTAACAGAATGAGGGAAATGGAAATTCCGGAAAAAGAATTGTGGTGGTACCTTGATACTCGAAAATTTGGTACCGTAGAGCATAGCGGATTCGGATTGGGCTTTGAGAGATTATTGATGTTTGTTACAGGTATGAGTAATATCAGAGACGTCATCCCCTTCCCGAGGACGCCAAATTATGCAGAGTTTTAACAAATAGAGGATGCTTAAACAAAGACTTCAGCAAAAACTTTTACAAAAGTTATCGCCACAGCAGATTCAGATGATCAAGCTGCTGGAGATTCCCGCCATACAGCTGGAGCAAAGGATCAAGAAGGAATTGGAAGAAAATCCTGTATTGGAAGAAGGGGCTGAGGACCAGTATACTGATGAGGATACAGATCCACTGGACAGCACAGATCAGGAGGAATTTTCGCTCGAGGACTATATGCAGGATGATGAGATTCCTACCTATAAACTCCAGTCTCAGAACTACTCAAAAGATGATAAACATGAGGAAATTCCTTTTTCACTGGGGAGCAGCTTCAAGGAGCAGTTAAGCGATCAGCTTGGACTCAGGAAACTCTCAGAAAAGCAAATACTACTGGCAGAATATATCATTGGTAATATTGACGATGACGGATATGTCAGGCGTGAATTAGAAGCGATCTCGGATGATCTTGCATTTGCATACGGAACCGAAACATCTTATGAAGAACTGCATGAAGTATTGATGGTTATACAGGACTTTGATCCTGCAGGAGTCGGAGCAAGAAGTTTGCAGGAGTGCCTGATGCTGCAATTAAAAAGAAATGATATTGAGGATCCTGTGCATGAAACGGCATATAAAATTCTGAAATTCCATTTCAATGAATTTACAAACAAGCATTTCAACAAGATCATCCAGCGTTTATCTATTACCGAAGAGGAACTTAAGGAGTCTCTGGATGTAATACTGAAATTAAATCCAAAGCCGGGAGGAGCATTTGGAGATGCTCAAAGCAAATCATTTCACCAAATCGTGCCGGACTTTATCCTGGAAGTAAACGAAGGTGAATTTCAGCTTTATCTCAATTCAAACAATGTTCCAGAATTGCGGGTAAGTAAGACCTATTCTGAAATGTTGGAATCTTATAGTGCCAACAAAAAGAACGCAACAAAAGACGCCAAGGATGCCGTGACATTTGTAAAGCAGAAATTAGATTCTGCCAAGTGGTTTATCGATGCAATTCGCCAGAGACAAAACACCTTGTTGTCAACAATGGAGTCCATCCTTGAGTATCAATCGGCCTATTTTACTGAGGGGGATGAAACTATGATGCGCCCCATGATATTAAAAGATATAGCTGATATTACAGGGCTTGATATATCTACAATTTCAAGGGTAGTTAACAGCAAATATATTCAAACTCATTTTGGAATATTTCCATTGAAATACTTCTTCTCTGAAGGGATGCAAACTGATTCGGGAGAAGAGGTATCAACACGTGAAATAAAGAAAATCCTTCAGGATTGTATCGATGGAGAAGATAAGCGTAAGCCGCTTACTGATGACCGGCTTGCAGTAATCTTACAAGAAAAAGGATATCAGATAGCTCGTCGGACCGTGGCAAAATACAGGGAACAGCTCAACTTACCGGTGGCACGATTGCGAAAAGAATTATAATTACACTTATGGAGAAACTTCTTGCAAAAATCTTCTCTGTCTTGTTTCACCCACTTTTAATGACTACAGCCGGATTGCTGATACTTTTTAATTCGGGAACCTCACTTGCAGTAGTCCAGCCAGAGGTAAAAAGAATATCCATGATTGTGGTTTTTTTGTTTACCTGTGTGTTTCCCATTGGACTCTTTGTAATGCTATACTTGACGAAGATGATCAAAGATTTTGAAATATCTGAAAAGGGAGAGAGAACCTTGCCCATTGCGCTGACCATTGTCCTTTTGCTATTTACTTTTTTTGTGATGAGAGGGATTCCTCAATTGGAACGCGGACATATTTCATTTTTATTGGCACCTTCAGTTGGGATGTTACTCGTGCTGATTATTAACAATTACATGAAAGTTAGTATACATATGCTTGGGATAGGAGGGGTCCTGGGAATGCTACTTATCGTCATCGTATTTTACAATGCGCCATTACAAACGCTGTTCGTATTGATGATACTTGCTGCGGGAATTACTGGTACAGCGAGGTTAATTCTTAAATCACATACTCCTAAAGAGCTATTGGTAGGTTTGCTGACAGGGTTTATGACTACCGCTATGATAATGATTATTTTCTTAATCTGATATTTTCAGCCCCCGGGATTTTGGAACGGGTTTGTTCCTGGATCTTTTCGGCCGTTCAGGGTCAACTTCCTTATAGACTTTCTTCTGAACTTCCTCCTGTATGTTCTCTTTTTCAACTTTCTGTTCCTTATCAAGTTGATCCTTCAACAGGTTTAGCTTCATCAGGACTTCATCATACAAATCGTCTAGTAAATGAGGATATTTTGTATACTCTTTTAACGTTAGTTCAAATGTTTCTCTTTCAACTTCGTGATCAACAAAAATCAATCCATACAAATCAATGCTATCGTTTGGATTGTATTTGCGGTAATAAGATACATCATTCGTGATTCCATCCAGAAGATGAATATCCACCATTAGCTCAACCATCTCATCCCGGGGTAGAAATTTTTTTCCCTTGATTTGTTTTTTTTCATTACAGCCGGAGGCGAGAAGTATAAATACTGATGCCAGGAGGATTGAAATACCTGGTCGAAAAGATCTATTTGATGTCATTGAACCTGTATCCTATCATTAATTCATGTGAACCCAAATTGTATTTTCTCAAGTCAGTGATACCAATATCATAGGCATATCCGAAGTAGAATTTGTCATCGTAATTATAGCCAGCCATTAGACTAATGGCTTCGTGAAAACGGTATCCGATTCCCGCCCAAACCATCTCCTGCCATTCAACTTTAGTGTTTAGTTCGAAACGGAATTCTTTTGGAGCAGTGGCCTTTATAATTACTGCCGGTTCCAGGATCCAATCTGGGTCAACCTCAAATCTATATCCCCCGGTAATAAATAGATGGCTCTTGAGTTTATTCAGGCCGGTTTTTTCATCAAATATTGTGAGTTTATTATTCAAAAGTTGAGCAACAGAGATACCTGCATAAAACTCATCTGCATACATATATACTCCAATACCCGCATCAGGCACATAAGTAGTACTTACTACTCCCTGGATAACATAATCAGAAGGATCTTGAGGGGTAAGCTGAGTACCATCAATTTTATATTGTAACACACTGAAAGAAAGCCCCATTGACAGCCTTATGTCTGGTGTAATAGCAATATTGTAAGCATATGATCCGGTAGCGCCGGTTCTACTGGTCGGGCCAGTAACATCGGTATAGATATATCCTCCAAATCCCATGTCCATTTTTGTATGGGGTCCATAAAATGCTATCGAGTTGGTAAGGGGCGGATCTACCATGCCAACCCATTGAAAGCGATGATTTGTCCGAATTTGATAGTAGTCATGAACTCCGGCCAGGGCAGGATTGATAACGAAATCATTGAACATGTATTGAGAATACTGTGGCAACTGTTGTCCTGTAAGATTCATTGATCCGGCAAGAAACAGCAACAATATGTATGTATATAGTTTTCTCATTCTTTACCGTATAATCGTTACATTACCTGTTATTGGTGTTGCGTCAGGATAAGGTATAATTATATAATAATATGTGCCAATAGGAACGTCTTTGCCTTTAGATGTACCATCCCAGCGTTTGTCATCTGAATACCCGATGGAAGAAAATACCCTGCTTCCCCAGCGCGTGTAAACTTCGACTAACATTTGTGGGAATCGACTTGCATTTTCAATCTCAAAATACTGGTTAATGTCATCTCCATTATTTGGAGAAAAAGCATTGAAAACTGTAATGTCCTCAATAACCTCAATACGCACAGAATCTGATTCAACACATCCATTTTCGTTGGTTGCATAGACGACGTAAATAATCGTACTTTGTGCTGTTGCAAGCGGATCAGCTATATCATTGGCGTCCAGACCGGATGAAGGAACCCAGTTATAAGATTCAATCGGGCCACCAATTGCTTCAAGCTGAATTGTTTGTCCTTCAAGAGCAACAGTATCCTGTGTGACTTCTATACCAACAATTGGCAGTATAGTTATAGTCATTGAATCAATATCATAACAACCATATGGGGATGACGTTTCAGTCTCAGTATATGCATAGGTAATTGTTTCAATTACCTCAACAGCAATTGGATTAGATATACCCTGGTTGCTCAGGTAGGTTACTGGTTCCCAAAGCACAACATCTCCTGCTTTTCCATCAAGTATAATAGTTTCACCCTGGCAGATTGTTGTGTCCTGTCCGGCATCAGCATTTAAAATGATCAGCGAAGAAATAAAGATATCCTCTGTAATACTGCAGCTAGTGTTATCTGTAATTATAACACTGTAATTTCCCGCAACAACATTAGTTAAATCCTCTGTGGTGCTCCCGTTGGACCAGCTATATGAATAAGCTCCAGTTCCTCCGGCTACTGTAATATCAACTGCGCCGGTCTCACTGAATGCATTGCAATTGGCTGCTGTTGGAATAGAATTTACCAGGAGCTGATCTGGCTCATCAATATAAACAGAATCCCAGTATAGCTTGCCGTCTTCATCGAAAGCTCTTAAAATGTACATGATGTCTCCGGGAAGGTCTTCAAAGCGTGCTGAAGTAACATAAATTGCACCATCATCAATGGAATATTGTACTTCTCCGACACCATCCTGGGGTTGGAATTCAATGAAACCATCATCAGCACCAAAGCATGATACATCGCTTGAATCAATGATCATGATTAAGGGTAATATATCATAGATATGGATAGTTTCTTCATGTACACAGCCAAGGGCATCTCTCACAACTACATCATAGTCTCCTGTAACAAGGTCTGTATAAGACATGGTTGAAGAGAATGTTCCTGTTAATCCGTCAATGGAATAATCATATGGAGGAGTTCCGCCAGATGGAGAGGATATGGTAATGGTACCAAGTACATCATCTACATAATCAGTTTTATCGATTGTGGCAGTAATTTCTAATGGCTCATTGATTGTAACGTCAACGGTGGATGTGCATCCTCCTGTATCTCTCGCGTAGATGGTATATTCTCCGCCTGCTATTCCGGGAAAGTCGCCGCTGGCCTGGTAAGTCATTCCGCCGTTTGAATATTCAAATGATTCCCACCCGCCGGTTGCTGTTGCGGAAATGATCCCGTTCGTTCCTCCATAACATGGAGACACGTGTGTAAGCAATGCGTTAAGGGAAATAGGTATCGGATTAACAAATGTATAATCATTTACATGCAATGCGCAGCCATTGTTGTCTTTCACATATACTTCGTAGGTGTCAGGTATTAAGCCAGTAAATGAAGCAGAGCTTCCAAAAGTAACTCCATTGTCAATAGAGTATTCGTAAGGAGGTGTTCCCCCGGAAATATATATATATATTTCGGCATCATTTGATCCGTTACATGAAATGAAATCAGTTCTTACGGAGTCAACAACTATGACTGTGGGTTCTTTTACAGTAATGATGTTGCTTGTAACAGGGCCACATAGAGCTGCATCAACAACATCCACAGTATAGTCACCTGCCGGTAGACCACTGAAGGTTCCATTATTCTGTGGCGGCAATAAAGCTGGATTCAGAGTAAAGATATATGGCGTTGTTCCTCCCGTAACGTTTGTCAAGACTGAACCGGTTGATGCACCGTTGCAAGCAACTGCAATAGTGTCCTCCAAAATAAATGTTATCGGGTCAGGTTCAGTTATTGTTAACAGCGTATCTGTTTTACATCCATTAATATCTTTCGCTGTAGCCGCAGTGTCGCCTGCAACCAAACCTGTAAATAATCCTAAAACCTGGAAGCTCAGGTCATTCAATGAATACTGTGGTACCCCGGTTCCTCCTGTAGCATGTAAGTCTAATTCCCCATTGTTTCCTCCGCTACATCCTGTAACGTTGGTGATGTCTGCCTGGTCAAAAACCAACTTGTCAGGTCTCAAAACCTCCATTAAGGTATCTTTTGTACACAAACTATCATCAATGATCTGAACATCATAAGATCCTCCTATAAGATTCAGAAATTCGCCGTTGATTTGAGTTGCTCCTCCATTTATTGAGTATAACAGCGTTCCTGTCCCTCCACTGGCAATTAAGGCGATACGTCCCTCGGGAGTGTCCCAACATTCAGTAACATTATCTACTTCATGAAAAGGTATAGATATGGGGAAAGGTTCATCAACCTCAAGAGCGCCATTGATGGTTCTTTCGCACCCGACATTGTCTTTTATCCTGAAGTCATAAAAACCTCCAGGAAGATTTGGAAAGGAACTTTCCGTTTGCCAGTTGACGCCTCCATTGATAGTGAATTGATAGGGAGGTACACCTCCACTATATGTATTCACAGCAATTTCTGCATCAGCATCTCCATTGCAGGTATTAGACCCAAAAACACCATAGTCGGTATAACTAATCTGCCCTGGCTGATTCACTGCAATTGCATCACTTGTTTCACAGCCATTGAAATCTTTGGTATAAATAGTGTATGTTCCTGCTGGTAGTCCTGTAAATAAGTTACTTCCCTGGTAGGGGAATCCAAGCTTTCGGTATTCATATGGTGCAACACCACCGCTTGGTGTAACTTCTATTTCTCCTGTTAATTCACTATAGCAAGTAACATCTGTTGGAGTAAGTATTGATGAGAGTTCAGCGGGCTGTGTAAGTATTACAGCATCAGGATAAGTAACCATACAAATACTGTTATCAGTAACTTCAAGGGTGTATTTATTTGCTGAAAGAAGGATTGGATCCTCATCCGTTGAAACGACTGTCCCAAGGCTGTCTTTCCAAACAACGCTGTAAGGTGCTGATCCTCCGGAAATTGATATGTCAATATCACCATTATTATCACCAAAGCACAAGAGGTTGGTTTGTCCGTCAAATGATACGGTAATAGCTGTCGGTTCACTAATGGTTGCTACGTTCGTAAATACATTTGAACAGGTATGGGAATCTGTTACAGTAAGGTCGTATTGTCCAGCTTCCAGACCGGTAACATCTGCAGTGGTTTCGTTAAATCCATTTGGTCCGGACCAAAGAAAAGTGTATCCTGGTGTTCCTCCGGCGGGAATAACTGAGATTGTTCCGTCATCATTCCCATTACATGTAATATTATCAGATGTTGCACCGAAGGTAATCTCTGTAGGTTCACTTATGGTGACCTCATTGGGATAGTCAGTACTACATAATTTGGAATCCTCGAGCAGCAAAGAATAGTCACCAGGTTCGAGTCCGCTTATATCTTTTGTAAATTGGGGGAAGGCTCCCGGACCATTCCATGTGAAATTATATGGTGCAGTTCCTCCGCTAAGGGTTATGTCAATTGCTCCGTCGTCTGATTCAAAACAATTTGCATCTAAAGGGCTAAATATTGCTACCAGCGGATCCGGTTCAGAAACTTTTTCTGCCGGGAAATCCTGGGTACAAAAAAGAGCGTCTGTTACTGTTAATGTATAATCCGCTGCTGCTAGTCCTGCAATATCTTCAGTGTTATTCGTATAGGGAAGTGGACTGTCCCAACTATAAGTATATGGTCCAACACCTCCATTTATTGTAGCATCAATTGCGCCATTTCCAGATGCATTACACTGGAGGTTAGTGACATCGAATGTGGCAGTGATTTCTGTGTTTTCGTTTACTACAAGGCCTCCGAATACTTCAAAGCATGAATGTGAATCAGTAATCGTTACTTCGTATGTTCCGGCAATTAGGCCGGTTTGATCTTCACTGTTTGGTGAGGAGATACCGGGGCCTATCCAGACAAAACTATAGGGAGAGGTTCCTCCGGCCGGTGAAATATCAATTGCACCTGTTGCACCGGTATGACAATTGACAGGCGTGATAATTTCTGTCTTGGTAATTACAGCAGGTTCACCAATCACTGCGAAGTTATTAATTATTAGTTCACATGCCTGGTTATCAGTGAGTTTAATCTTATAAGTATCAGCAAACAAGTTAGTCGGATTAGTTCCCGTACTGGTGTGAGCGGGATTTATCCCTGTCCACTCAATTGTATATCCCGGAGTGCCTCCACTAACTGTTGCCTCCGCAGTTCCATTATTATCACCATTACATATGGCATTTTTTGAGCTTAGCAGGGATGCTGCGACTGCCGTTGGTTCCCCAAGATTTATCGTATCCGAAAAGATTTTAGGACATCCTTTGTTATCTATAACCTGAAGTGTATATAAGCCGGCAGAAAGTATACCAGTTGGATCTTCATCACCTGAGTTAACCGGTCCTGTCCAATTGGTGCTTGCATATGGTTGAGTACCACCGCTGATTGATACTTCAATGGAACCATCGGAGAACCCATAACATGTAGGTTCAACAACTTTATCAATACTTAGGGCAATCAGCTTAGGCTCAAAGATTTCAGCCGCCGGGTTGTATATTTTTGTACATCCGTCATCGTCAATTATCGTTACCTTGTATTCATCAGCGATCAGGTCATCAGGATTTCGTTTTGTACTTGTATGCCCTGTAGTAAGCCCTTCCCATAAGAAAGTAACAGGATTTTTTCCGCCGGTGAGAGAGATATTTATCTTGCCTGTACTTCCTCCATAGCATAAGACGCTATCGGAAGAGACTACAGTCATGATTATCTCCGCGGCTTCTCCAACTGTATAATCACCGCCTAAAACAGTACATTCATTTGCATCGGTAACGGTCACTTTGTAAGCCCCTGCTATTAATCCAGTTTGGTCTTCAACGGTTGGGAATACAATACCGGGCCCCTCCCAGAAATAAGTATAGGTAACTCCACCAAATGGTGTTCCTCCTGCAGCAGTAATATCAATGGAACCGCTTGCATCACCATAGCAAAGGGCATCAGTAATTAAATCATCAGTTACTGTTAACAGGGGCGGTATGTCAATAAACAAATTTGTGGTGTCATCAGTACTTAAACAGGAACCGGTATTGTCTGTAACCGTAACAGTATATGTACCTGTACCCAGATCGATAAATAGCCCATCAAGATTATTCTTTGAGTCGGCTCCGGTTAAGGTATAAAGCAGATTGCCTGCTTCACCAGTAGCTTTCACATCAATGATTCCGTCATTGACCCCGGCACAATTGATGTCAGAAATAGTTGTTGATATTATTTGAATAGGATCAGGACCTCCAATAGTAACCGGATTCAGAAATAGAGGAGATGTTTCAGTATGACCTATGTCGTCAATAATAATGTATCCAACCCCTTTAGGATGATCTTTGAATTGGACTATTCTGCTCGCAGTAAAAGCTGCGTCAACCACCACGCCCTCTAGAAAAAAGGTGTAACTCAGATTCCCAATCCCTCCGCTTACTTCAATATCAACAATTCCGTCTGAAAGACCACCACAACTAACATTGGTAATGGAAGAATCAACAAGTGTGATCGTCTGCGCCTGCATGGTGATTGTAGTCACCAACAGCAGAAATATATTTATGAATACCTTTTTCCCCATACTATACCTTTAAGGTCTGCCGAATTGTATCGCACACTAAACTGAGAGCTTATACGTATTACGTTCGCATAAAGTTTCGTGTATTTTGTCAAAGTTTTACCTTAACTCATAAATTTAGAATATTTTTAAATAGGCCTGTTATTATTTATCAACAAGTTCATGTAGCGTAAAGAGTTAATAAATAGCCAATTAACTCATGTTTCCGCTTTCCATCTGTTTTAAATATCTTTTACTGATTACTCTCACAGGGTACATGGCTGCAAGGAAACCTATAAATAACACGGTCAGCCACACCAGCAATACATCTCCAATTTGTAAATCAACCGGATAAGCATCAATAATAAATGTTCCGCTTCCGCTTAGTTTTATAAGTTCAAATTTATCCTGTATCCAACTGATTCCTGCGCCAAAAAATAGTCCGATAAAAGATCCGGTTATGGAAATAAGCCATCCTTCCATAAGGAAAATTCTACTGATCAGTTTTTCAGTAGCACCCATATTCCTCAAACTTCTGATATCGTTCCTCTTGTCAATGATCAGCATGCTCAACGATCCAATGATGTTGAATGAGGCAATGATTAGTATAAAAGTGAGAATCAAGAAGATAGCCCACTTTTCTGATTTCATTACTTTGTAGAACAGTTCATTTTGCTCTGCCCTGTTTTTTACATTATAGTCGGGACCCAGGATTTCAATTATTTGGTTCTGAGTTTTTTCCGGATCAAAAGCATGATCCAGTTTCAATTCTACGGAAGTAATCTCTTCAGTATATTCCAGGAGGTCCCGCATGAATTCAATGGGAACGATTACATACCTGGAATCGTAATCCTGTTCAATACTAAATATTCCTGAGGGAAAGATATGTTTTCTTCTAAAGGCATCATCCGGATTGGCAACATTGATTTGTCCTAAACGCTTTGGCATATATACGAAAAGAGGATTTATAAAATTCAGACCAATCTGCAGATTATAGGCCACTCCCTGGCCGACCACAGCATATGATCGGTTCTTATCTTTAAGTTTCATATTGCCATCGTATACCATAGAGTCGATTCCGGTTACCTGGATAAATGACTCTTCCACGCCTTTGATAGTTGCAATATGCTGTCTCTCTCCATACTTAAGTAAGGCGTTTTCTTCAAGGATTTCAGCATAAACAGCTACGCCGGGAAGGTCTTTTAAGGATTCGAACTTTTCATCCGGAATAAAGGTTTTTCCTTCTACAAGACTTATTTTAATATCGGGATCAAAGGAGTTGAAAAGAGACTTTACTACCTCGTCAAAGCCATTGAAGACAGAAAGGACTACAACAAGTGCCATTGTACCAACAGCTACCCCAAGCATTGAGATGGCCGAGATAATATTTATGGCATTCTGAGCTTTTCTCGCGAACAGGTATCGACGTGCTATGTAGAGCGATACTCTCATTTGATGCATTTAACAATCAAACCGGTGCCTGTTTTGTGGGTTTGATAAACGTCTATTATATTTAATACAAAACTAAAAGGAAAGGTAACCAGGTAGTAGAATGGGAGGATCACAAGAAAGACTTTGCTTGCGTTGACCATCTTGATAGGAATTTTCATAGAAAGGCGCCATGAAATTTTACCGGGAGATCCATAGGAATATTTCGATTCTATTTGCTTGAATCCTGCACTCTTGAGTTTTTCTTCGATATCAGAAATGGCATACCCATCGCGAACATGCTCTTCAATAAAGGAATCCTCATGGTCGTGGTGAACATCGCTACCCCCCTGGTCTGAAGGAGTTGAAATAAGCAGGACCCCTCCGGGTCTCATACTTTTATAGAGATTCTTAAATACAGCAACATCATCTTCAATATGCTCCATTACGTCGACAGAAAGAACAAAATCATAGGCCCCAGGATTTGAAAACTGTGCCAGATCTGCGTATTGAAACTGAACGCGGTCGCCACGCTTGATCTTTTTAAAGAAAGTATTGCAATCATCGATCTGTTCCTGTTTGATATCCAACCCTGTGATTTTTGCAGTTGGGAACTGTAGCGACATCGTGTAATCGTACTGTCCGAATCCAGATCCGGCATCTAGTATTTCAGGATTGGCGGGAAGAGATGACTTCATCTTCCGTATTGTACTTCTGATGTGCCATGAGCGCAACAATAACAGGTTCAATAAATGATAGAAGACCTTACGTAAAAATGGTGTTTTATTAAAAAACGCCCCCAAACTCCTCTTAACCGGATCGTACTTCATTCTTTACTCTTTTAACAGATTATCTATTCTATCTATGTAATCCAATGAATCATCAAGATAATATACAAATTCAGGTATGGCGCGAACCTGATTTTTGATCTTCTGACCAATCTCATGTCTTATTTTAACCGCATGCTTTTTAAGTGTCTCTATTGGTTCATCATCATTTTTTAATGGAAAGATACTCAGGTATACTTTGGCCACACCCAGATCGGGACTTACCCTTACTACGGTTACCGTGATCATCTTCCCCGGAAGTAATTTCCGGCTGTTTTTCTGGAGATATTCTCCCATCTCTTTTTGTAGCAGCCTGGCTACTTTTTGCTGACGTGTTGATTCCATAATCTTATAATTCCCCGATAAAATACAAATAATTGTCTCTCAATCTCCCTGGTTTTATCAACAGACCCTGTTTATCAGGGGTTTAAGAAAGCAGACAAAAGTACAATATTTAAATAACATTTTATAGTTTTGTAGTTATTACAATAAAGGACTAATACAGACATGGAAACGGTATTAAGCGGTATACGATCAACGGGAAATCTGCATTTGGGGAACTACTTCGGTGCAGTACAGAATTTTGTGAAAATGCAACATAAGTACAAATGTTTTTTTTTCATAGCTGATATTCATTCGCTTACTACCCATCCCAAGCCCGATAACCTGCATGATAATATTAGAAAAGTTCTTTCTGAATATATTGCCTGCGGGATTGATCCGGAGCTTGCTACCATATATATTCAAAGTGATATTCCTGAAATTTCTGAGCTCTACCTTTTGCTCAACATGAATGCATATGTTGGAGAGCTGGAGCGTACTACTACATTTAAAGAAAAAATCAGGAAACAGCCAGAAAACGTAAATGCCGGATTGCTCACATATCCTGTTTTGATGGCGACTGATATTATCATTCACAATGCAGATAAAGTGCCGGTAGGAAAAGACCAGGAACAAAACCTTGAAATGGCTCGCAAGTTTGCCAAACGTTTTAATCATATGTATGGTGTGGAGTATTTTAAATTGCCTGAACCATTCAATTTTGGAAGTGATTTAGTAAAAGTGCCGGGATTAGACGGAACGGGTAAGATGGGTAAATCAGACGGAAATGGTGTTTTCCTGATTGATGAACCGGGCATCATCAGAAAAAAGGTGATGAGAGCAGTGACCGATTCAGGACCAACATCTGAAAATTCACCCATGCCGGAACCTATCCAAAACTTATTCTACCTGATGGACCTCATGTCTGAAAAGGAGACTATTGAACATTATAAAAACGCTTACAATGATTGTTCAATACGTTATGGTGATTTGAAAAAACAGTTGGCTGAAGACATAATTAAGTTTACAACTCCCATCAGAGAAAAGATTCTTGATGTATACAATGATAGTGATTACCTGGGTAAAGTTGTGAAGAGAGGTGCTGAGCAAGCAAGAGAAAGCGCTTCTAAAACACTGAGGGATGTAAGAGAGATACTCGGCTACAAACCCTTTTAAAAATAAAGAGTCCGCCTCTGAGAGACGGACCGTGCCCCGAAATTTGTCAGGTATATGCTTGGATGAACTGTCAACTAAAAAGATGCAAATTCTGTGCCAAAGTCTCGGGTTTGGGGGTCTTTTTTGTGTTTCTTAGCATGATTTCCCCCAATTCCAGTCTTTCCCCCATAGAAGGGAAAGGGTTGAGCATATGCTTATACCCCCCAGTTCACCTCTTCAATGCCTTTCTCTCTTAAATACTCATTTGTTTTTGAGAAGTGCTTGCATCCGAAAAAACCATTGTATGCCGAAAAAGGTGAAGGATGAGCTGCTTCAAGTACAAGGTGTTTTGTTTCGTCGATGAGTGGTTTTTTCTGCTGGGCAAATCTTCCCCATAGAATAAATACCACATTTTCCTTCTTTTGAGAAACAGTCTGAATGACTTTATTGGTGAACGTTTCCCATCCCTGCTTCTGATGTGATCCAGCTTGTGAAGCACGCACTGTGAGGGTTGCATTAAGCAGCAACACACCATTGCTGGCCCAGGATTCCAGGTTACCATGCGCGGGAACAGGCAGATTAAGGTCTGCATGAATTTCCTTGAATATATTGACCAGGGAGGGAGGCGGTTTAATTCCCAATGGAACCGAAAAGCATAAGCCATGGGCTTGTCCTGTACCATGATATGGATCTTGGCCCAGGATTACCACTTTCAGCTTGGACAGTGGTGTTTTATTGAATGCATTGAAGATAAGCGGACCCGGAGGATAGATAGTGTGCTGAATTCTTTCGGTAACAAGAAAGGCTTTTAGCTTTTGGAAATAGTCTGCCTGGAAGTCTTGCCACAAAGCATTTTTCCAGCTTTCATGTATCGTTGGATTAATACTGCTCATCAGACCATGAAATTATCAATTATCTAACAGAAACCAATAACAAAATCAAAATACAGTTCTGATGGAAAAAATGAAATTCCGGCCCGGTGCGCTGACTCCGGATGCATAAGGTTTATAGAATTGATCGAAGATATTTTCAATGGCAAGTTGCAGTATAATAGAATTGTTGACCTTATAAGAAGTATTTACATTAAAGGTCCACCAGCTCGGGTACCCAAACACGCCTGCTTCCGATTGGTTGTCTTCACCATAGGGAGAGAATTCATCACTAAATTTCCATCCATTGTAATACACATAACTCTCAAAACGGAAGTCTTTATAGTCGTAACTGATGCTTACTCTTCCAAATACTGGCGGGATATGGCCCAGAGGAACATCGTCGCTCAGGTTCCATCCTTTGGCATAATTGAGAGATCCTTTCAGAATGATGTTGCGGTTAAAATCTGAAAGGACATTGATGGTAGCTCCATAGATATACGCCTGAGATGCATTATAGTTTGTCGCGATCTTATACAAATCGCCATCATACATCATGGAATCCTGTCCGTTTAATGTAAAATCGGTACGTACAATTGCATTGGTAATCAAGGTATAATATCCAACAACATCGAGTCGAATGAATCCCTCCAGAATTCGGCTAATCCCAAGCTCAGCATTGTAGGTGTATTCTGGTTTAATATCATTGTTTGGGACCAGTATATAATCATCTTTTGCTCTTACTTTTCCATAGTCGTCGACATTAGGATTCCTGTAACCGGTGGAGAGGATAGCATTGATTTGCCATTGTTGTGTTGGATGGTAAACAATACTTGTACTTCCTGTGACAGACCCATTTGTAATATCGGTTCTGTCGAATGGAAGGGCCGGATTGGTATATACCGAATGGAGGGAAGAGAAATTAAATCTCAAACCGCCATTAAACACGAGATTATTGTCAAATATTCTTTTATAATTACCATACAAAGAAGAAGAAAGGGTATTGCTTCCACCGGAAGGATACCTGGTCTGAGCCGGCATTACCTCATCGATTGATATATTCTGGTAATAGGCCCCTGAACCCACAAGGTTATATAGCAGATCGTATCCATAGTTAAGTTTCCTGTTTACATTCCACACTTTCAACAGGTCTATGTTTGTACTGAGCACATTAACAGTTTCCAGTTGGAAGAGCCGGTTGTCGTCTCCAAACTTTCGCGTGATTCTGTCTTCATCGATGCGTTGATATGCAAATGTTGTTGTAGAATGGGTAAAAAATTTATTGTCATTCCGGTTCTGGTTTTTCACTGATGCCAGCAAGCGGTTTTGAGGTCCGTAATAATACTCCGCATATTTTAGCACTCCGTTTTTATAATCGTTCAGTTTGTCCAGTCGATGAATATCTGATGAAGTGGAATATTGTAAATTCAGGGTCCAGTCAATATAGGGAGAAACAATATATTTGAATTTCTGTACCAGGTCCACCTGGCTAAAACCTGTATACTTTTGAATATTTTCATCGGGGTTGACAAGCATAGAATCTTTTTCGACAAACCTTTCTGCGTAGTTCAATGTCTTGCCCCAATCGCTGTAGAACAGGTTCCGATTTGAGCCCATCCTAATCTCTCCAAAATCCTTGTAAGTTATACTGCTTAACGAACCAAATTTCTTTCCCGCAATATTCATGCTGATATGCCCAACTTTCCCTTTGTTTGCTGTGGAATATTGTGCATATGCATTTCCTCCTACTTCAGTTTTGTAGTCTTCAGCAAATTCAGGGTCCTTTGTGTAATAATGTATTACTCCGCCCAGGGCATCACTTCCATAAATAAGCGAACTTGGACCGAAAATTACTTCTGTCCTCTCCAATATTGCATTATCAATGGTTATGGAGTTTTGTAAATGTCCGCTTCGATAGATGGCATTATTAAGCCGCACACCATCAACAACCAACAAAATTTTATTTGCCTCAAATCCTCTTAATATAGGACTCCCACCCCCTGCCTGGCTCTTTTGTATAAGAATGTTTCCTGTTGATTGCAGAAGGTCTGCAGATGTTTGTGCCGGGCTTTGGGATATGGCCCTCTCCTCCATCACGCTCACCGTATAAGGCAATACCTGCTTACTTTCCCGTGATTTTGATGCTGAGATGACGAATTCATCCATCAGGATGTTTCTCTTGCTAAGAAAAATAATTTTTTTGTGGAGGACTTCTGAATAGGTGTATAAAACAATATTGTATGATGGGTGGCGAAAAGTAATGGTGTCATCCATAGAAAAAGGAAGTGTACCCGTAAACCCGAGACTGTCTGTTATTGCCGCTTTTTCCCTTGAAGTATTGAAGAGGGTTACATTTTCAATGGCTTTTCCTGTATTTTCAGATAATACCCTAATGCGCTGTCCATAGGACTGGGAGGCCATTGCCAACAAAATAAAAAAAAGAAGATGTTTCATTTATAAGATATCATATAGCGGCAAATAATGCCACAAAAATTGTACCAAGGAGCATGAAGTTATTGTTCCCGGAAAAAATATGGTGTAAGTTACATTTTTAAAGGGAATTGGCGGTTCATTGGTTCATCGGGTTCGACCGTAGAGACGCGATTTATCGCGTCTCACCATTAAATAGAATGATGGAATAGCTAGTAGAATAGTGGAATGATAGATTACTGCATTAAATGAAAAGAAGGAATAATGGAATAGCAAAAATATGGCTTAAAAACTTCAATGAAAAACAATTATACCTTTATGACTGTTATCTTATCTTAGCATATGAATTCAATATAATTGCCGATGAAAATAATAGGATTTGCAGCAAGTAACAGCACTCAGTCGATCAACAAAAAATTGGTTGAATATGTCATTTCCTGTTTTAGAGACAAAGAAACAGAGGTTTTGGATATCAATGATTTTGAGATGCCAATATATAGTTCAGACAGGGAAGAGGGTTCAGGAATACCCCAACTCGCCCGTGACTTTGCCGGGAAGGTTATGGAATCAGATCTGATTGTTATTTCCTTTGCTGAACACAACGGAGCATATTCGGCAGCATTTAAGAATATTTTTGACTGGATTTCAAGGATTAGAGACATGGATGTATGGAAGGATAAGAAGTTGTTTTTGATGGCCACATCTCCCGGGGGCAGGGGTGGACAATCAGTTTTAAAGTTAGCTGATGAACGTTTGCCGAAGCATGGAGCGATAGTACTTGATACGTTTAGTTTACCAAACTTTTTTGAATCCTTTAGCGAAGGGGAAGGGATCATAATAGAGGAGTTACGGGCAGAGCTAGATGAGAAGATTAAGAATTTGGTAGAGAAAAAATAACTGATCATAGATTTTGCTTTGATTTGAAGGCTTAGTTGTGTAATTTCGTCCACACATTTAAAAGAATACCCAGAAAGAGTATTCAATACTAATGGATCGAATTACAACAATAGTGAATGAATTTACTCCGATATCATTACCGGAGATGGATTCCGTGAAGTTGATGAACAGGATTGACACAAAATATGTCTTGTCTGCCAATCGTTTGCCTGGTCTACTTGTTGAAGCAAAAGATAAGTATCGTATTCTTGAGATAGACAAGCAAAGGGAACTGCTTTATCGAACAACCTATTTTGATACAGACGATTATAAGATGTACAATGCCCATCAAAATGGGAAGCTGAACAGGTTTAAAATCAGAACCAGGGAATACGTTGTGTCACAAATTCATTTTCTCGAAGTAAAGTTTAAGAATAATAAGGGAAGAACACTGAAAGACAGGGTGAAACGTGTTGAAGGATCAATGTCTTTTAAGGAGAAAGAATCTTTATTTCTTGAGGATGCGGCTCCTTTTTCTATTAATGACCTTAGTCCAAAACTTTGGAATAAATTTACCCGGCTGACATTGGTTCATAAAACAGCCCAGGAAAGAATCACAATTGACTTTAATCTCTCGTTTAAAAATGATAAAGACAAGGAGATAGAACTTCCTAAGTTATCCGTTATTGAGGTGAAGCAGGATAAATACACAGCAAATTCCGACTTTCTTCAGATCTTGAAGAAGAACCACATATATGAAATGCGATTTAGCAAGTACTGTGTTGGGTCGGCACTTCTTAATCCTGATTTAAAGTATAATCGCTTTAAGCAGAAATTAATGACTATTGACAAATTAAATTAACAAGTAATGATTGATTTTATACAAGAAGGTATAGATGCCATAAGCCCGGTTTTACTCCAGGCCGATGATGCAAATGCTGTTAGGTTTTTAGGAATAAAACTCATAAACACTGCTGATTTCATTGAACTCCTGATCAGGTTTGTCTTTAATATGACCATTAGTGTAATAATTGTAAGGTATCTATACTACGCTGCGGCAAAAAGAAAAGATTACCTGTTTACTTATATTCTTATTAGTGCAACGGTTTTCCTTCTTTGTTATTTACTTGAAAGTGTAAAACTTGAGTTAGGATTTGCTCTTGGACTCTTCGCTATATTTGGGATAATTCGCTACAGAACCTCCCAGATAGCTATTAAGGAGATGACCTATTTGTTTATTGTCATTGGACTATCTGTAATCAACGCCCTCGCCAATAAAAAGGTGAGTTATGCTGAGCTTGTATTCACAAACCTGGCCATTGTTGCTATTGTTTGGGGCCTTGAGCGTATCTGGTTGATTAAGCACGAATCAAGCAAAAGGATTACTTATGAAAAAATTGATCTGATTAAGCCCGAAAGGTATAATGAGCTGGTTGCTGATGTTGAGAAGAGAACAGGTCTAAAGGTTAACCGTGTTGAAATTGGATCGATCAATTTTTTAAGAGACACGGCGAATGTAAAGGTATATTATTTTGCAAGTGAAAATCGTGTTAACCAGGCAGATGAAGATACTCTGGATACAAGGAATAACGAGGGCCGAAACTAAAAATCCTCTGGATCAAGGGCACATTCTTCCATTGTTGGTAAGTTATCCCGGATAAAAACTCATTTTTCCTAATTTTGAATAAAAGTCAAAATATGGTAAAAAGGATTCTTGTCGGCGGAATATTTGCGCTTGTTGTCATTGGTTTATTATTAATTTATTTTTTTTCCCGGACCAATACTTTTGAATCAGCTGAGGCATCCCAGGCAGTATCTGAAGATGCAATCCTATTTGCAGAAAATATTGATTATGCATATTTTTCCGGGGAGTTTATCTCTGAAAACCAGGTATGGAAAGAGTTAAGAACATCCGGGACGTCTTTTTCAGCATATGATTCTGTGTTTAAATTTTTCTCCTCTTTACTGGATTCCCAACCTCTTCTGAAAGATGCCATTGAAAAAGGTCCTTTAAGTATTTCCTTGCACTTGATGGGAAAGAGTAAGCTGGCAGTAGTAATTTATTTTCAACCGGGCGAGAACATAACTATTAATGATCTTGAAACAGAGATCACGGCTTTATTTGGTGAAAATGCCATTGTGAACGAAAGGAAGTATGAGGCAGTGAATTTGAAAGATGTCTCACTTGCAAAAGGAGGCATTATACCGTCTCTCACTTATGGGAATAAGAATAGACTCTTTATATTGAGCACATCTTCCATTCTTGTTGAGGATGCAATTCGAAATCTGAACTCCAAAGGAGGAATATATTATCAGAAAGGATTCCAAAAAGTTGCTAATACAGCCGGGAAATATGTGAATGCCAATATTTATATAAACTATGCTATGCTGGAGCAAATATTTTATCCGGCTATAGAAAACAATAACAGGCATATTCTTAATCAATTTTCGAATCTGGCTGATTGGGGAGAGCTTGATGCTGATTTGAATAATGATGCCCTTGTATTTAATGGGATGACATGCTCAGAAGATTCCCTGGCACAGTATCTGAATTTGTTTAACGGACAGTCATCTGTTAAATTGGAATCCGTATCGATGATACCTTCAAATACCACAAGGTATCTGTGGGCAGGGATCAGTGATGCAAATCTTTTCAAAAAGAAAGTAGAAGAACACTACACAAAGCTCGGGCGTATCCAGGAGTTTAGATCTGCAGACAATAAGCTGAAAACTCTTTTTGGGGTGAGTCCTTATTCAGATTTATTGGAGATTATGAAGGATGAGGTTTTTTGGTTAAAAATGGACGCACAAAGCTCAGTTGAAGAATATGAAGTGGTTGGAATTGAAGTCAATAGCAGGAGCGAAGCCATAAGTCGCTTAAAGTCGTGGACATTGAATTATGCAGCCGAAAAAGGCATTGATCATTCTTTGCTTGTCAGCCAATATCAGCTTGACGATCAAACCAGTTATGAGATTTATCATTTACCTGTGCAGATGTATGAGGGATTTTTCCAGGAGCATTTTTTGAAATCATACTTTGCTATCTATGACAGATTTATTTTTTTCAGTGACTCTAAAGAGGCCATATCAAGAACGATTTACCAGAATGTATTACATAAAACCCTTAACAATGAAGCATCTTACGCTAAGGTAAATAACTTTTTATCCAGCAAGGGGAATTTAACGCTCTATATTCGTCCTGATAGATTCCTGGAGAGCATATCTGGTTATCTTGAAAAGAAAACAAAGCTCCTGGTAAGGACGCTCGAACCCGCATTGAAAAAAGTTCCTGGAGTAGTTTTTCAATTTGTAAGTGAAGGGGATGTGTTTTATACAAATTTCACCTTGAAATTTACTTCCCAGGTAAAAGAGAAGTCACTTACCGAATGGGAAAGTCTTCTTGATTCAATGGCTATTATCAAGCCAGCGTTGGTTACAAACCATAATACTTCCGCAAAGGAGATTCTTGTTCAGGATGCCACCAATTCATTGTACCTGATTAACAGCACAGGAAGGGTTCTCTGGAAGAATAAGTTAGATGACAGGATCAAAAGTGAGATCTTTCAGATTGATTTTTATCAAAATGGGAAGCTTCAGTATCTTTTTAATACAGCATCGGGTATACACCTGATTGACAGAAACGGAAATTACGTGGAGCGATATCCAGTTAAATTCCGTGCAGATGCAACCAACGGGCTTGCTTTATTCGACTATGATAATAGAAAAGAGTACAGGATTTTTGTGGCATGTTCAGACAGGAAAGTGTATGTCTATGATATTGAAGGGAATATAATCCCGGGATGGAAATTCCCCCAATCGGAAGGAGTAGTTGAGAAGACTATCCAACACTTTAGATTGAAGGAGAAGGATTATATTGTATTTTCTGATCCGATCAGAACATATATGCTGGATCGTCGCGGAAGAGAAAGAGTGAAGCAAAAGGAACTGGTTGCGGTTTCTAAGAATAATCAATTCTACCTTGATATGAATTTGTCACCCCAGGCTGCTTACAACTGATATCGGAGGAAATGTCATTGAAATTGATTTTGAGGGAAATATGAAGAAAATTCTTACAAATAGTGCAAGCGGGGATCATTTTTTTCGTATAAAGGATATTGATCAGGATGGTGCTGTTGAGTTTATTTTTGCAGATGGAAATGAATTGAAAGTGATTGATTCTGAAGGCGAAAGATTTTTTTCTTACAAAATAAAGAGCGATATTGAGATGTTACCGGATATATATCAGTTTTCAGTTTCAGATGTAAAAATTGGTATAACAGATTCTGAAAATAACAGAATCTATCTTATAAATTCCGATGGTTCTGTATATGAGGGCTTTCCTCTTGAAGGAAATACGCGCTACAGTATCGGATATTTTACGGGCTCCGACAGCAGGTTTAACCTGATAGTGGGAAGTGCCAATGGATTTATATATAATTATTCAATTGAATAGCCATGAAACGCACACGAATATTACCAATACTTCTAGTTGCAGCTATGATTTTTGCATCATGGTCATGCAGTAGATTTGAAGCATTTAAACTGGATAACCTTGACACAGAGATGGAGTTTAAACCTAGTGTTGCGGCTCCATTGGCTTACGGCAGTTTTAATTTGCAGGATGTGCTGGAAGCCGTTGATTCCACTGGCTTGGTATCGCAAACAGAAGACAGCTTGCTCTATATTTATTATACCGACACCGCTTACTCCGTAAAAGCCAGTGAAATAGTTGACCTCCCGGATAAAGTAACCAGTCAGGACTACATTGAAGCAGATATTACAATACCTGATTGGAACGCACTTCCGGATGGAGATTCTTTGATATTTACCAAAACTAAAATACTGGATTTTGAGATCGAAGCAGATGACCAAATTGATAGCGTCAGACTCAGTGGGGGCAGTCTCACCATGGATGTAACGAGTGGCTTTCGTCATTCTGGATCGTTAACGATTTCAAGCAGTCACATTTATGATGATAATGGCGATTCGCTTAATCTTAAGTTTACTATCAGTGAACCTGATGGTATGTATGACTCCCTCTCTACTTATCCTATGGAGGGATATACGCTTTACGTTCAGGAAGACGCAGGGACTGCCTTTCTAAGAATAAATTATAATCTGACTTTAATAAAGGAAGCAGGTAATGGGGTTACTCTTGGTGACAGAGCAGATATTGAGACCTCTTTCGATGATATGGAATTTAGTCATATTTATGGTTTTGTGTCCGATCGGGAAGTACTTAATGTGAATCAGACGCTCTCTCTTGGCTTTTTTGATATTGCCTCAGCACTTAAGGATATTACTTTAAAGGCGCCTGAATTTAATCTTCATGTGGATAACTCTTATGGAATTCCTATGGAGATAGATCTTTCAAATATAACAGCCAGGTCTACCAGCGAGGGGACCACCTTGCCTTTGATATTTGATCATGATTCCCTGAAAACTTTTAACGTGGATGCCCCTTCCATTGAACAATTGGGACAAACGGTTAATTCTATACATTATATAAACGGTGACAACAGTAACCTGGAGGAAATCCTGGCATCATCTCCCAATAAACTGGATTTTGATATCATTGCAAACACAGGAACGACACCTGGCGTCCAGAATTTCATCTTGGACACCAGTAAAATGGATATTATCATAGAAGTGGTATTACCGATGTGGTTGCAAACAGGAGGATATACAATGCAAGACACCATTGATATGGATATCGGATCCATTGTTGGAGACCTGAATTTTGTTGATAGTGCGTGGATTACAATGAAATATGTCAATGAATTACCGCTGGAAGTAAGGTTGCAGGGATATTTCCTCAATTCAGCGGAAGTGGTCCTGGACTCACTTTTCAGTGAAGGTACTGTTGCATTACTTGAAGCCGCACAGGTTGATGAGAATGGGGAAATAGTGGAAGAATTATTGACCGAAGAAACATTTGTAATTGAAATGACCGGAGAGCAAATGGCGAATCTTTCTGATGCCACATTATTATGGTTTAAAGCAGATGCTTCGACCACTGATAACGGAACAAAATTCGTCAAGTTCTATAGCCACTATGAGTTAAGTTATAAATTATTTATTGAAGCATATTTCTCAATAAATACAACTGAAATGGATTTCGGATCCGAAGAATAATAGCAACCTTCAGAATAAATATCTATGAAACGAGCTAAAAAAATATTAATTACCGGGACATTTATAATCTTTGCAGCATTGCAAGTTGGAGCTCAAATTCCAAATTCAATGTTTTTCATGCCTGGTGTCCCCCAATCTAACCGGATTAACCCTGCCATACAACCAGGATGTGGATTGTATCTTGGTATGCCGGCATTGTCACCATTCAGAATGCAAATAAGTTCCAGTTCCCTGGCATTTCAGGATGTAATTTATTACAATTCTGATCTGGGTGTTCCAATCACTGCTTTTCATCCTTTGGGTGATAAGGAAGCGTTTCTTGCCAATCTTGATCCTGTAAACTTTATTTTAAGTGATTTGGGTACATCATTGATATCTTTAGGTTTCAGAGCCGGGAAAAATTTCTTCTCCTTTGATTTAACTACGAGGGTTGATGCGAATATTTATTATCCTAAAGGTTTATTTGAACTTCCAATTTATGGTCTACCTGATGGTGCAACAACATCGTTTAATGGAATAGGAGTTGATTTCACAGGTTTCATCGAAACATCCCTTGGATGGTCGCGAAAGGATCTTGTTATACCAAATCTTGACCTGGGAGTCCGGGCTAAATTTCTTTCGGGTTTGGCGAACGTGACTACAGTGAATTCAGTAATGGAAGTGAGCACTTCAACTGATGCGATAAATTTGAACTCAGATATGCAGTTCAATATTGCTGCGCCGTCAATGATAGGCATTACCGAAGCAGACAGCTCTTTTTTCCCGGATATTCAACAGGATGATGAATATTTTAGCAATACTTCTCCAGTTGATATTGTTAAAGATGTTTTTCTTGATAATGTTGGTTTTGGGGTTGATATAGGTGTTAATTATCAACCAATTCCCCAGGTGATGGTAAGTGCATCGTTACTGGATTTGGGGTATATAAATTGGAACAATACTATTGCAGGAAGCATGGCATTTGCATATGATTTTATTGGTGTTGATGCAAATCCTTTTACAGGTATTGATACTACTTTCATACAGGAGATGCTGGATTCAGCAGAAGCTTCAGTAGGTATAACTGCAGGGCAGCCATATGCCTCACGACTAAATACTAAATTATTTATCGGGGCTTCCTACTATCCTATTGAGAAGATTGGCTTTGGCTTGTTGTCAAGAACTGATTTTTTGAATGACAAAATTGCTCAGCAGTTTACCGCAACGGCTAATATGACGACTGGCAGATTCATCAACCTGTCGCTAAGCTATACCTACATGGACAGGTCACCGAAGAACTTTGGGGCAGGCTTATCATTTAATGCCGGCCCGTTTAATCTGTATGTAATTTCTGATAATATAATTAGCGGTGCTTTATGGCCGACCCAAGCACGTTCTGTTAATTTATGGTTTGGAATGAACCTTTGCTTTGGTTATAGGGTTGATAAGAAAGTGCCACCACCAAAAGACCGACCGCTAATCTTATAGCAGCTATTACTTCGTCTTGATTTGTTGCGCGAGATTAGTAGCGAAGACGAAATCGTTAAGGTCCTTATTGTCTGTATGGAGCACCTCCTTATTGGTGCCCTCCCAGCTTTTCTCACCATTGAACATATAAATGACTTTCTCCCCAATCTCAAGCACTGAATTCATGTCATGAGTGTTCACGATTGTAGTAATCTGAAATTCTTCAGTAAGGTCTTTGATAAGATTATCAATCAGAATACCTGTTTTTGGGTCCAGGCCTGAATTAGGCTCGTCGCAGAACAAATATTTGGGAGACAGCGAGATTGCCCTGGCGATAGCTGCTCGTTTCTGCATACCGCCGCTGAGCTCAGAGGGCAACATTGTATTGACATTTTTCAATCCAACACGTTCCAGGCAGAAATTTGAACGATCCTGCATTTCTTTCTTAGACAATTTTGAGAACATATTAAGGGGAAACATAACATTTTCCTCAATTGTCATTGAATCGAAAAGGGCGGCACCCTGAAAAAGCATTCCCATCTCTTTTCTCAGCTTGTTCATTTCTCTTCTGTTCATGCTTTGATAATCCTGGTCATCATAGAAAACATGCCCCCTGTCAGCAATCAATAATCCAACTATGGTTTTTAGCAGTACTGTTTTCCCGGAACCGCTTTCACCAATGATCAGGTTACACTTTCCCCGCTCAAAGTTGGCTGATACATTTTTCAAGACGTAGCGGTCGTCAAAATGCTTATGTATATTCTTTACAGTGATCATTACAGGATAATATTCGTGAGAACCAGGTCGGCAAGGAGAATCAGGATGCAACTCAGTACTACGGCCCTGGTGCTGGCTTTTCCTACTTCCACAGCCCCTCCCTGCACATGGAACCCATGGTAAGCAGACAAGGTTGATATTATAAAGCCGTAGAAAGCAGTTTTTATCATCGCGTAAGAGAGATAATGAGGATAGAAGCTATATTGAATTCCTAATTTATACTCATGGACAGGGATAACATCTCCAATAAGGCAAACCAGGTATCCTCCTATCAATCCCATCCCAACACTTATTACACAGAGCATAGGAGTGAAAAAAACTGTGGCAATTATTTTTGGAAGTATCAGATATCCGGGGGCATTAATACCCATAACTTCAAGTGCATCAATTTGCTCAGTTACTCTCATCATGCCAATTTCCGAGGCAATACTGGATCCAATCTTTCCTGCGAGGACAAGTCCTATCATGGTTGAAGAAAACTCCAGGAGCAGGGAGTCTCTTACCGCCACCCCAACTAAGTAACTTGGCAATAGGGGGTTTTCAATATTGTAATTCGTTTGAATGGTTATTGCAGCGCCCACGAAAATAGATACAATGACTACAATTAATATGGAGCCGATACCATGATTCTCTATTTCCCTGAGTGTTTGCCTGTAGTAAACTAAGGTTTTTTCTGGCCTGGCGAATGTTTTTTTAAGAAGAATAAGGTATTTCCCGATATTTCTAATCGCTTTAATCATTGGGCTAAATTTAATAATAATTCCTTGGGCATAATATAAAACATGCCAGTTCTTATAATCGTATGCTTTTTTGCAGTATTTTTATTTATCAATGGAAAATTTCTTCTATGAATAAAGATTATTATTGCGTAATAATGGCTGGTGGGGTTGGCAGCCGTTTCTGGCCTTTAAGCAGAGCCAGGTATCCCAAGCAATTTATTGATATTTTGGGTGTAGGAAAAACGCTCCTGCAACAAACATATGATCGGTTTAATGTATTAATTCCTGAGGAAAACATCTTCATTGTTAGCAATGAAGAGTATAAGAATTTGATTGCTGAGCAATTGCCGGACTTACCTGTAGAGAATATTCTGCTTGAGCCATCAAGAAGAAATACGGCTCCGTGCATTGACTATGCCAATTTCAGGATATTACATCAAAATCCCAGTGCCAAAATTATAGTAGCGCCTTCTGATCATCTGATACTTAAAGAGGAGGTTTTTCTTGAATGTGTAGGCCAGGGAATGGAATTTGTAGGGCAAACTAATGCCTTATTAACCCTGGGGATAAAGCCCAACAGGCCTGAGACCGGGTATGGTTATATACAGGCAGTGCAGCAGCCGGTAAAGGGCTTTGAGAAAGTAAATCTTAAAAAGGTTAAGACTTTTACAGAAAAGCCGGATATTGAATTAGCAAAGGTGTTTTTTGAAAGCGGTGAATTTTTCTGGAATTCCGGGATCTTCTTCTGGTCGCTAAGTTCTATTATGAAGGCCTTTGATAAGCACCTTCCGGAAGTGCACAGTTTATTTAAAGAAGGTGAGACTATTTTTGGATCAGCGAAGGAGAAGAAGTTTATTAAAAATGCTTATGAGGAGTGCAAAAATATAAGCATTGATTATGGCATCATGGAGAAGGCGGATAATGTATATGTATTAACTTCTGATTTTGGATGGTCTGATCTTGGTACATGGGGCTCCTTATATGAGCAGATGCCAAAAGATAAAAAGAAGAATGCTGTGAATGCCAAGCATGTATTTTTATATGATTCTTCAGGTAATATTGTTAATGTACCAGATGATAAACTGGTATTGCTACATGGATTAAAGGATTATATAGTCGTTGAGTCTAACAATATCTTGCTTATTTGTAAGCGTGAAGATGAACAGAGAATAAAGCTGTTTGTAAATGATATTCGAGCAGAGCTTGGGGAAGATTTTATTTAAAAAAAAAAGCTGTCAAATCTTAGACAGCTTTTTTTATGAATATGATGTTCTGTTAATATTCCCAGAGATCGTGCTCTTGAACGAATATATCACTTTTGATACGTTCTGCTTCCATTAAAGCATCCTGTCCACTCATAAAGTCGATGATCAACCTGTTGGCATGGATATTTGTTTCTCCTGCTATAGTGCTGGCGAATCTTCTCTGCATAAACAGGTCATCAAAGGAAATACTTTGTGAATCGTTGTTTGGATTAAATACTGGATGTGTAGCAAACATTCTCCGGCACTCAGGGAAATACACATAATACGGTACAATTCTGTTAGTTCCTGAACCTTGTACTTTAGGTAAAACAAGCACGGGAGCAAGAGCAACAATACGCACCCTCATTTCTGAATGTTGCTTATCGAAGTACCATTTTTCCCTTACATAAAACTGTTTTACATAGGTGCCTCTTACATCTGCAAATTCAATTTGTGATGAATCAGCATTATAGATAAATGTTGCTCCTATTTTTTTATAGATTTGGTCTTTGGTGGTCCTGGCCTGGAATGGATTGTTCCAGTTATCATTAGATTCATAGGGTGTAATCTGCTCAGAAGCAATACCTTCCATTAATAAAAGGTACAAGCTATAACGACTTTCAATTGGATCAGTTTCAGGATAACGCAATGGATAGTTCATTCGTTGTCTAAGGTCGATAATTCTCCAGACATCTTTTGCCCACATCACATCTGCTTCTCTTATATATGAATAAGGCACAGCTTTTTTTGTAGGAATGATATTCTCTCTTGAATAGACATCTTCAGGGGCTACATAATTAGCCGCTGGAGGTGGCGTAGAAAGATTACCAGGTGTTAACGACGTTGTAGGAGTAGGTGTATTTTGGCCATTAGAAATGGCCAAGCCAGCGCCCAACAAAATTACAACGAATAGATACTTCATGGCTTTCATGATTATATAATTTTAATAGATATAACATTGACATCACGGACAACTCCGTCAGGCCCAATGGCCTTGATATCTTCAATATTCACCCTTTGTCCGGGTCTCATTCTTCTCAATATTGTTTGTTGTGCACCTGTAAACTTACTGTTTTCAGATGGTTCAATAAGGTTTACACCACCTGAACCCAACACGTTTACTTTGAATTCAGTTACTTCATATTGAACATCGAAAAGGAAATTGTCTGCAATTGCTACAAGCTCTGTTATGCTTACCAGTTCACTTAGTGACATAGATCCACTACCTTTTCTGAAACCGGTTGGTATTACCGGTTTGCCCCCAACTCTTTTAGCAATAGTGGCAGTTGGGTCAGGAAGATTTTCTACCCTGAATAACTGCTGGCCCATCATACTTTGTTTTCCATCTACTTCAGCATAAACGCTCACAGTACTTTTGGTTTCTTTTGGTCCACAGCGAACAATATAATCACCTGCGGATACACGGTTAATCCTTCCGGCAGTTATTCTGGGCCTAACGGCTGTTTCAGGAACTCCAGAAGCAGAAACAGAGACAGGATTATCCACCCCTCTGTAGAACACGTTCATTTTTGTTGCTGAAATCACTGCATTGGCTGCAGAAACGGTATATGTAGATTCAAATTCCCTGGTAATAATCTCGCCATCATTGTCTAACCTAAGCACGCCTCCCCATGTTCTTGTTCCTTCTGAACTTGAGGTAGCGGTGTAGATCCCTTTCCCAAATTCAACCGGGAGGATGTTTCCACCTTTGAGAATTACTTCTGGTATTTTTGTTGAATCATAAGCAGCTAGAAATACCTGCGCCCTGTATTCCTGTCCTTTGAATACATTGCTATTTTCTGCCAGCACAACAGCATCAATAACATTTACTTTAAAGTCTTTTGCATCAACTTGTTGTAGCAGGTAACCCAATACGTCAGATTCAACATTTCTAACATCGGCCTGAATGGCTGATAAACGTGTAATTACACCAGCGAGGGGCAAATGCTCAAAATTATAACTTTCCCAGGGAGCTGCCTCCTGTCCTGCCTTTTTAGCAGGGTGATCGTGTGTAGACAGGTTTCCAAGGATTGCCTCCAAAAGAGGTGCGAATGTAGAGTCTTGTCCGATCAATTCCTCCAGATATTCTCTGTAGTCATCAATCATAAGTTTCAGCTCTTTCCCTTTCCCTTTGGTAATCATCACCTCTCCCGGGGTGTTGTTATTATCCTTTACTTTTACAAGGTCAAGATCAACTTGACCATCGATAATCGCGTCTGGATCCTTCACACTAACGATTTCAACCTTACACTCATTAAGAAATTCGTACAATTCACTGGTCTTTTCCTGCACTTCATCAGCTCTTATTTTCCAGTCTCCAACCTTTTCTGGATTCTGTGAATAGGCAAAATCAAAAGTACTGTAGATACCTCTGTTTTTCGCAGCAAAATTTTCGGTTGTTTGAACCAGACCCTTATCGACAATAACAAAAGCATCCAATACTTCTTTTGATACATTCAATGCTAACATTGCAGTTAGAATTAAATACATCATGCCGATCATTTTTTGTCTCGGAGTTTCTTTTCCGTGTCCCATAGGTATGGATTAATTTTTATTACTTCTTCTTCATGCTCATCGCAGAGAGCATGTTGCCGTAAATATTATTCAGTTCGGAGAGGCTCTGGCTTAGTCTGGTAATTTCGTCTTTGTATTTTTGTGTTTCATCTACTGAAACTTTTAGACTGCTTACCATTTCATTAAGTCCTTTATATACATCTGCGGTTCCCTTAAGATGTTCTTTGCTTCCTTCAACCTGTTGTGTATATGTGCCATTCAATTCAGCCAGACTTTGACTGAGTCCATCCAATTGAGATTGGAATTTCTTCTGACTATCAGAGATTTGAGCATGTTCTTGCTTTACCTCACCGCCCATTGCTTCATATGCTGCTGTTAAGTTTGCACTTGATGCAGCAAATTTTTCAGCAATCTCAGTTCCTTTTTGATCGATCATCTGAGATGATTTCTTATAAGAAGCAGCCAGAACATTCACTTGCTCATTTAACTCACCGGTATTAGTTCCATAGGCAGTTGCTACATTGTCCATGTTGGTAGCGGCAGAACCCATTTTGTCAAAATACTCTTTGGTGGCCAGAGATGATGTAGTAATATCGGCAATTGTTTCAGTGGTTGATGAGATAGACCCGAGGCTTTTGCCAAGTTTCTTTATATCTGATTCATTGATTTGAGATTCCTGCATCAGCTCATCGAATTTCTGAAGTCCTACATTTCTGTCGGCAATTGCTTGTTCCTTATACTCATCTATTTCGTCTGGATCAGACATTCCTGCTAATTCAGGATATACCATGGTCCAGTCTAATTCTTCGTGTAAGGGCTCAAATGCTGAGAAGAAGAAGATAATGGCTTCAATAATCAAACCGAAAGAAAGAGCAATTCCAGCTCCGGGCCAGTGCATAATTTTAAATAGTGCTCCAAGAATAACAATGGAGGCTCCGAATCCATATAATTTGGCCGTGAACGATTTCCAGCCCGACGTTTCGACAATTTCTGTAATTCCCATAATATAAAATTTAGTTTTATTATGTACCTAAATATGAACGTACACAACGGAATCCCACATAGGATTTAGCGGTATCCTGATATTCATAGTCTCTCATACTTACCTGCAGATATCTTGCTACATCTTTCCAGGATCCTCCACGAATTACTTTACGTTTCATCACCGGTGGATCTTCGGGAAGAGCATTGTATTTGTAGTTTGGATTAAGTGTGGCTGAGAATACGTATGCTGAAGGATCGTATGCATTAATTGTCCATTCGGCTACATTACCTGCCATATCATATAATCCATATTCATTTGCTGAGAATGTGGCAACCCGCTCTGTTGTTAAGGCACCGTCGTCAATATAATTACCACGCAAAGGCTTGAAGTTGGCAACAAAACAACCCAATTTATTTCTTAAATAAACACCACCCCATGGGTACATACTGTGATCAAGGTTACCCCTGGCAGCAAATTCCCATTCTGCTTCAATAGGCAGTCTGTAATCCTGTACTAATGGCTGATTGGCTTGATGAAGAGCATCATTAAGGAAATTTGTTCTCCAGTTGCAGAAAGCATTTGCCTGTTTCCAGGTTACTCCAACTACCGGATAATTATCGTAAGATGCATGCCAGAAATACATGTTTGTCATTGGCTCGTTGTAGGAATATGTGAAGTCGGCAATCCACACAAGCGTATCAGGATAAACTAAAATATTCTCTTCCATCAGGAATGATTTCCGCCCGCTAATTGTATCTGCAACTCCAAGGGCATCAATTACTTTTCCGCCACTATAGGAAGCAACTTTTGTTATGGGGTCAACTTTTACCCTGTTGCGTGATTTTGCTGCCTGGGCAAGATCTACCCAGTAATAGTGATAGATATACTTGGTAACATCCTGTTCTTTTCCACGAGAGGAAAGCCTGGCATCATCACCCTGGAAATAAATCTTCAGCCCGTCAATCAAGCCTTGTAAATTAGCCCTTTCATCTTTATAATTTGACAAATTCAGTGAAGGTTCCCAGTTAATTCTGTTAAGCCCCTCCACGTCCTGAAGGGTTATATCTGTTCCTGTTCCTGCTGGGTCGGGACCAACCTCTTGGAAGTCCTGCGGGCCGTTTACTGCAAATTCTTTACGAATGATAGAGTCTCTTACCCAAAATACAAATTGCCTGTATTCATTATTGGTAATTTCAGTTTCATCCATCCAAAATGCATCAATTGATACAGTTTTTGACATTGAGTTCTGTGTCCATGCTACATCCTGATCACTTGGCCCCATTGTAAATGACCCTGCTGGAATGAATAACATTCCATATGGATCAGGTTCAATGTAAGCTTTGCGACCGGAAACGCCCACAAGTTCACCGGTGTTGTAGTTTGTACAACTTCCTAAAATTGCTACCAGTGATAACAGTATTAATGCTCTTTTCATGGCTATTCGATATTTTTGCAAAAAACAGTCTCTATTTCGAAGGTTTAAGTTATAAAAAACAAGTTAAATATAGATAAAATATTATAAAAATCTTATGCTTTCATATTTTTGGGGGCTCTTATCAAGACTAAGATCAAAACAATATCTGACTGTAATCTCATGAGAACCGCTATTATATTTTAATAAAGGTGACAATTCAAAGTCGTAAGAATACCCAATGCGTATCCCGTTCAACATTTCAACACCGAACAATGCGGTAGCTGCTCCACCTATTGTATAGGAAACTCCGCCCCAGAACTTTTTATTGTATCTCAGGTTGGTATTCAGGTATATATGATTTGACCTTCCGTCGGTCTGAAGCATAAAAGACGGAATAATTTCGAACATTGGATTAGATAGTTGGATATTGTAGCCTGCTACTGCATAATAATGCCTTACCATTTTTGTTTCAGCATATTGTTCCGGATAATCAAATGATGTTTGATTCAAATGTGTGGTGGAAATACCCGCATATAAATTATCAGTAGAATAATAAACTCCAAGTCCCATATCAAAACCAAACACACTACCTCCATTTTCTGGTATTGCGACATCACCAGAGGGTTCAATTACATCGGCGCCATTCCATGTTGGTGTCAATGATTGGTTAGCAAGTCCCAAATTTATTCCAGCACCCAATACTCCTGCACCAAGATCCACTTTATAGGAGTAGGCCAGGTTTGCATAGAAATCGTTATTGAAAGCTAAATTATCGTTCATGAAACTTAGTCCGATACCATGTGTTCTCCCGAGAAACTTAACCGGCATATGTGCCGTGAAAGTTGTAACGATAGGGGCGTTCGGCAATCCTGTCCATTGATTCCTGAAGGCCGCAGCAACGCATATTTTGTCAGACTGGCCCAATGCTCCGGGATTGTACACTGGAACAAGGAACATATTTTGACTGAATTTAGGATCTTGTTGAGCCAATAAATTCATTCCAAGAATAAGTAACAATATGACGCCTGCCAGTTTTTTCATTCACTCTGAATATGAAGCAATGCCTTACTTTTATAGCATTTATGCCAAATGTAAAATAAGTAAAAAATATCCGTAGGCACAAATCTTATTAACAGAAAATTGTTAATAAAGCCGACTATTTGAAATAGTACTCCCAATATTAGTTTATCAAGCTCATTTTAAGCATTCTATCCTTAAGAACGAGACCCAATAAAATTAATTTCCCAGGCGATGAAGAAATCTCCACCAACGGTCAGGGATTTCATGATTACACGCCATTTGGTAATCCTCATACGAACAGGAAACAAAAAAGTTGTGATTTGTAGCAGGATTTTTTACGGGAATTTCAATCCACCATCTTTCAGACAGGGTACTTTTATGAAAAATAAGCTCCTGATCTGTTTCGTTCATAGTAATGATGAATTTTTTTGTATGTTCTGGAGTATCTACAGGGTTTTCCTTTATCCTGTGTGAGAGGCCGTCAATAAAATACCAGACAGATTGAGCGGCAAGATGACTGGTTTGCTCGTTCAGGTCTCGCGATGGATCACATTCAAAAATTCCGCATACCTTAACCTTCTCGCTTAATCCCGCATACCGTGTAAGTGTGCATAATTCGTCACCAAACAGGCCATTTGGAGAAGGAATGGTTACTCCCGGCGCATCTGAATGTCTGACTACATTCATATCTATCGAGATAAAGTCTGAATCTCTGATCAATGGTTCAGCCAGGCGTAAATTACCCCTTATTTCACCCAGTCTCAGGCTTTCCATGTATTCTTGCTCCATGATGTCAAATTGATCATCAGCAACAAAATAGGCCTGGTGAGCTATGTTGGAAAAAATGAATTTCTCTTTTTTCTCTTTATCCAGTATATAATCCAGGTAGTTCCTTGAATGTAATTTCTTCTCCTTATCTGGCCAGAAATCAATTCTTGGATCTATGGAGAGAATCTGCTGAATTCCATCAAGCTTTTCCATGGCAAGCAGTACTCCGAAGGCAAGATCCTGTGAACCACCAATGAAGAAGGGAATCACCTCCCGTTCAAGTAATTCAAGGGTAACATCACGTATGGCAAAATAGGAATCTTTAATATTATCAGTAATTTTCAGATTACCCAGGTCATAAACCTTAACATTATTATTTATTTTTTTTAACTGGTAAAGCATTCCCCTGATGTAATCCGGTGCCTTACCACTTCCACTTATAAATGCATTTTTATCCTGCGGTATGCCTATCAGGGCAACCTGGTAATTTTCAATTTGTTTAATTGGATGATCAGGTGTGTGAGTAGAGATATTTCTGCTAAAGGAATATTTCTCAGGCAAGAGATGAAATTCTGGCCTGTCGAGACTTACCGGGTCAAAGTATCCATTCAGATCCATAGTGGGTGGGGTTATTTTTTTCTTTTCCTGGCTGGTTTATCGGGAGTGTTTTTAATAATCTCCAGGCATTCATCCAGCGTTAGTTCAGCAGGAGTTTTACTCTTTGGGATTTTGTAATTTTTCTTTTCAAAAGAGATATAGGGCCCGTATTTTCCATTGAGTACCAATAATCCTGGTTGTTCAGCATATTCCAATATTATTCGGTTCTTCTCTTCTTCCCTTTTTATCTGGATCAATTCAATTGCCTTGTCTATTGCTATAGTGTGTGGATCATCTTCCTTTTCCAAAGAATAGAACTTATTGTTGTGTCTTACATACGGACCAAAACGACCGATAGCAACAGTGATTTCTGAATCTTCAAATTGTCCCAGATTTCTTGGGAGTTTGAAGAGGTCCAGGGCTTGTTCAAGAGTAATTGTTTCAATACTTTGTCCTTTCAGCAAGCTTGCAAACCTGGGTTTTTCCTCATCTTCAGCTACTCCAAGTTGCACCATAGGTCCAAAACGGCCGATCTTAACAGATACAGGTTTTCCGGTTCCGGGATCATCTCCAAGAATCTTTTCTCCTTTTGACCTTTCAGAGCTTGCCATTGTCTCATCAACCCTCTTATGAAACGGACCATAAAATTCACCAATCATATCTGACCAGTTTGAGTTGCCCAGGGCAATTTCATCAAACTGCTTTTCCACATTTGCAGTAAAGTTGTAATCCATGATATTGACGAAATGTTGTTCCAGAAAGTCATTTACAATGGATCCAATGTCAGTGGGGAAAAGTTTTGTTTTTTCTGAACCAAAATTTTCACTTTTGTTTTTCTGAGATACCTCCCCACCAGTCAGGATCATGCTTGTAATTTCCCTTTTCTGTCCTTCACGAGTCTCTTTAACTACATATTCCCTGTTCTGGATTGTAGAGATGGTTGGTGCATAGGTAGAAGGTCTGCCAATACCCAGCTCTTCCATTTTCTTCACCAGGCTGGCTTCTGTGTATCTTGCTGCCGGGGTTGTGAACCGTTGCAATGCTTCAATGGTTTTATATTGAAGAGGTGAATTTTCGCTCATAGGAGGCAGTAGACCTTTTGATTCCTCTTCATTATCATCATCAGTTGATTCGATGTAGACTTTCAGGAAACCGTCAAATTTTAATACTTCACCGCTTGCAACAAAATGCTCAGAAGCATTTGATATGCTGATATTTACAGTAGTTCTCTCGAGCAGGGCATCGCTCATTTGAGAAGCAATAGTTCTCTTCCATATTAATTCATACAGACGTTTTTCCTGTGATTTACCATCTATTTCCCGGTTGCTGATGTAAGTTGGCCTGATGGCTTCGTGTGCCTCCTGTGCTCCTTTGGCCTTTGTCTTATACTTTCTAATTTTAAGATATTCATCTCCATATGAAGATGTTATCTCCTGTGAGGCCGTTGAAATAGCAAGTCCGGATAGATTTACAGAGTCAGTTCTCATATAAGTAATATGTCCTGATTCATAAAGCCGCTGAGCCACCGACATGGTTTGTGCTACTGAGAAACCAAGTTTTCTGCTTGCTTCTTGTTGCAAGGTTGAAGTAGTAAATGGCGGCGCCGGTGATTTTTTCCCGGGTTTCTTTTCTATACTATTGATCACAAATTCACTTGTCTTGCACTTTTCAAGAAACTGCCCCGTTTCTTCAATAGTATCAAACTTTTTCGACAATTCAGCCCTTACAACCTGTTCGTTGCCATTGGTATAGAAATGCCCTGTAACTTTGTAGTAACTTTTTGCGCTAAAAGTGTTGATCTCTCTTTCTCTCTCGACAATTAGCTTAACGGCTACACTCTGAACCCGTCCGGCAGACAAAGATGGTTTTATTTTCTTCCATAGAAGCGGAGATAATTCAAACCCCACCAATCTATCAAGCACACGACGGGCTTGTTGCGCATTTACCACATTTTTATTTATTTGGCGTGGATTATCAATGGCGTTTACTATTGCGTCTTTTGTGATTTCATGAAAAACTATCCTCCGTGTTTTCTCATCATCAAGTTTAAGAACTTCCTGCAGATGCCAGGCAATGGCTTCTCCTTCACGGTCCTCATCAGAAGCTATCCATACAGTAGTTGCTTCTTTGGACAAGTCTAACAGTTCTTTTACAATTTTCTTTTTATCTACAGAAACAATGTATTCAGGTTTGAAATCATTGTCAATGTCGATACCCAGGTTTTTCTTCGCCAGGTCACGCACATGTCCAAAACTGGATTTCACTTTATATTCTTTCCCCAGAAACCTTTCAATGGTTTTTGCCTTGGCAGGTGATTCGACAATTACTAAGTTCTCAATCATATTTTTATCAGTACTTCGTTATTTAAGAGACCACAAAATTATATCAATTGATTTACTAGCATCAAATTTTTGCTATAAATTATTATTATTTTTACATCAAAGATCTTTATTATGCTTAAAAAAGTTGACAAATCTACTCTTTATTTATTCATTCTCTGGACGTTATACGCAATCCTCTTCTTTTTTGTTATTCTGATGTTTGTCAGAGCGGCAAACGGGAAAATGGGTTTTATGCCGACTTTCGAGGAACTTGAGAACCCACAAACCAATTTGGCATCAGAAATCTACAGTGATAACGGAGAACTTCTTGGAAAGTTCTTTGTAGAGAACAGAACTTTTGTCGAATACGAAAATTTATCCCCCTATCTTGTTGACGCACTGATTGCTACAGAAGACGTTAGGTATAAACGACATTCTGGAATTGATGTTCGTAGCCTGACTCGTGTGGCTGTAAAATCGGTTTTATTGGGCCAGGGAGCAGGTGGTGGCAGCACTATTTCTCAACAATTGGCAAAAAACTTGTTCCCAAGGGATACAACATATATCAGGACGAAAATTGGGAAGGCGGGTCATATGATAAAGACAAAACTTAAGGAGTGGAATACTGCAGTTCGGCTTGAGAGAAGTTATACCAAAGAGGAAATTATTATCATGTATCTCAATACTGTGCCTTTCGGAGGAGAAGCAATTGTTGGAATAAAATCAGCGGCCTGGACATTTTTTGAGACGACAACGGATTCTCTTACGCTAGAACAATCAGCTATTCTGATTGGAATGTTAAAGGCACCGTCAACCTTTAATCCTTATAGAAATCCGGAAAACGCCAGGGGCAGAAGAAATGTTGTGATTGACCAGATGCTTAAATACGCTTACCTGGATTCCACAACGGCAGATTCTGTAAAATTACTGCCTGTTAATGCTACTTATAATCTTGCAAGTCACACCCAGGGCTCAGCGAATCATTTCAGGACATATCTACGGGTGATTATGAATGCAAACATGCCTGCCCGGGAAAATTACCCGAAATACAGGTATGAGACGTACAAACGAGATTCGCTTCGCTGGGCAAAAGACCCGCTTTATGGATGGGTCAATAAAAATCCAAGACCAGACGGGACTGAATATAACCTATACAGGGATGGCCTTCGAATTTATACTACTATCAATATGAAGATGCAGGTGTTTGCTGAGGAGGCAATGGTTGAGCATCTGAAGGGATATCTGCAGCCGGCATTTTTTAAAGAAAAGAAAGGCAGAGCGGATGCTCCGTTTACTGATATTGAAAAGGAGGATATTGATAGAATCATGAATCGCGCTATGCGGCAATCAGAAAGATACAGGAAACTAAGGGGAAGAGGTATGCCGGAAGACTCTATTTATATGACATTCAAAGAAAAATCAGAGATGTCGATCTTTACATGGGAGGGAAAACGTGACACAATTTTGACTCCATATGACTCGATCAGGTATCTCAAACATATTTTAAGGTCGGGATTTATGGCTATGGAACCATGGTCGGGACATGTTAAGGCTTATGTGGGTGACCATAATTACAGGTATTTCCAGTACGATCATGTTACACAAGGCAGAAGGCAGGTTGGATCAACAGTAAAACCATTCCTTTATCTTTTAGCCATGCAGGAAGGTGTCTCCCCCTGTAAACAAATCCCCCTGGTACCGATTTCTTTTAAAACGATTATGAACGGGGTTGATACAGTTTATACACCCAGGGCTTCAGGAACCAACAGGTACGCCGGGAAATATGTGAGTTTGAGATGGGGCCTTGCCAATTCACACAACTGGGTTTCAGCATGGTTATTTAAAAATTATAATCCGGAAAGTGTTATCCAGTTGATGAAGAAGATGGGAATCTCCTCGCATATTGATCCTGTTCCATCATTGATATATGGTCCTTCGGATATATCTCTTGAAGAGATGGTGGGAGCATTCAATACATTTTCTAACAAGGGAATATATGTGTCTCCAACTTACGTAACACGTATTGAAGATCGGTATGGGAATGTGATTTCAACTTTTCATGCCCGTGAGCTCGAGGCAATTAGTGATGAAACTGCTTACCTGATGATTACTTTGCTGAAGGGTGTTGTTGACAGGGGCACCGGTAGCAGACTTCGTTATGCAAAGCCATATGGATTTGAGCTTACAGGAGAGCTGGCCGGGAAAACTGGTACGACACAAAATCAGAGTGATGGATGGTTTATGGGGCTTGCACCAAATTTATCTGCTGCTGTATGGGTTGGAGCCGAAGACCGCTCTGTTCACTTTGATAATCTCAGGATGGGAGCCGGAGGCAGCATGGCATTGCCTATTTGGGCAAAATTCTTTGAAAAGGTTTATGCTGACTCGACACTGGGGGTTACAGAGGAGGATTATTTTGAAAAGCCAGTTGGCTTCCAGGAGATCCCGGATTGTCCTGATGTGTCTGAAAAGCCCTCAGGTAACGACTTTGGAGATTTCTAACTACCTGGGGATCGCTTCAATTAATTTTCGGGTATAACTATTAGCCGGATTCATATAAATCTGTTCGGCATCACCTTGTTCCACTATATTTCCTTCTGACATCACAATGATTCGGTCGGACACATATTTGACCACTGTCAGGTCGTGAGATATAAAAAGATAGGTAAGTTTATATAATTCTTTTAAATCGTTCAGCAGATTTATTACCTGGGCCTGAACACTTACATCCAGGGCAGAAACACTTTCGTCGAGAACTATAAATTCCGGCTGACAGGCAAGTGCACGGGCAATTCCAATGCGCTGGCGTTGGCCTCCGGAGAATTGGTGTGGATATTTGTTTTGGCATGATGCCGGAAGCCCGACTTGTTCAAGGAGCCGGATAAGTTCAGTGTTTATTTCTTTTTTCCCCTTTACCAGTTTATGCACAATCAGAGGTTCAGCAAGAATACTTCCAATAGTTTTTTTAGGATTCAGTGAAGAATAAGGGTCCTGAAATACAATTTGTAATTCCTTACGCAATGATCTGAACTTCTTTTCCCGAAGCATATTTATTTTTGTTCCCTTATAGGAAATTGAACCGCTCTTTTCATTCAATAGATGGAGAAGGGCTCTTCCCAGGGAAGTTTTCCCACAGCCGGACTCACCAACCAGGCCAAGAGTTTCACCCTTGAAAACTTCAAATGATACACTGTTTACAGCTGTAATATCGCCACTTTTTTTCTTTCCGGGATATGATACGGTAAGATCTTTAACGGCCAGCAAGGGCTGGTTATATTTTACCTGTTTATTTTGTTTTTTGGCCCGAGGTTTTACGAAATTTTTCTTCTGAAGAAAATCTGATATTGTGGGAAGGCGATACGGGTTTTTATCCAATCTGGGCTTACAGGCCAGCAATCCTATGGTGTATTGAGATTTGGGAGAATTCATCACCTCATTTTTCGAGCCACTCTCAACAATTTTCCCCTGGTACATTACTGATACTTCGTCGGCAATCTGGCTAACCACCATTAGGTCGTGAGAGATAAACAAGATGCTCAGATTATATTTTTCTTTCAATGAGAGTAAGAGCTCCAGGATACTTTTCTGAACAGTCACATCTAGTGCAGTGGTGGGTTCATCGGCAATTAAGAGATCGGGGGAAGTAGAAAGTGCCATTGCAATCATCACTCTCTGGCGTTGTCCTCCGGATAATTCATGCGGCCATGAATGGTACATCCTTTCCGGATCAGGCAGTTTTACTTCATTAAATAAGTGAATAGTTCTCTTTTTGGCCTCTTTCATTGAAATCTTCAGGTGGGTAATTAGAGATTCCTTCACCTGCTTACCACATTTCATAGTAGGGTTCAGGGAAGTCATTGGTTCCTGGAAGATCATAGAGATACGGTTTCCCCTGATAGTATTTAATTGTCTTCTTGAGCAGGACGAAAGATTGACCTCTTTATTACCTGGTGAATAAATGACCGATCCTGATGTAATGTCAAGGTTTTTGGCAAGCAGATTCAGAATGGAGAGTGCGGTAAGTGTTTTTCCAGATCCTGATTCCCCCACAAGACCCATGATGGAACCTGCATTGATTTTCATTGAAACATTATCAACCAGGAGATTCTGTTCTGAAGCGATTGAAAGATTATTTAGGTGTAGTATTGCATCAGTCATTGTGGTGTCGATTCCTGAAAACAACTACTTTATTGCCGGAAAGTTCAATTTTCCAGATAGGGTGCATCATCTTTTTTGCCATCCGATAATAGAGCATGGTACGGATACTGGTTTCACGACCTTTGTTTTCATCTTTATATTCCCCGCTGAACTCGTAACTGTGAGAGTAAGAATGATTTTCGTGATAAATAAGTCCGATTTCTGATACAGTGGCAATTATGCGGTAAACTTCTCCGCGGTTTGTTTCGCTGTACTCGTCTTCAAACTCTTCATTCAGAACACTGAAATTGACAATATTTTCAAGGTAATTATCTTTTTTCTTAGCAAATAACACTTCATAACGCAAGCCAGATCCAGTTGTAAAATAGTAAGCTGATCCGGAAGGAATACCAGGTCGTTCAATTTCGTAGGCAGGGACAGTTTGTTTCAGGTCCTCCCTGAAAAGTGGCTGGTATTGTATGTCCTCATCGTTATGCATTAGCCAAATAGATGTTTAGGCAACTCCTGTACCTTGGTTAGTTTAGTTATCTCAATATCAAAGCGGCTTTTATTAACAGTGCTGTCGCTGTATGAGGAGACAAATATCTTCTTAAAACCAAGCTTTTCGGCTTCAGTAATACGTTGTTCCAGTCTGTTGGCAGGCCTGATTTCTCCTGACAGTCCAATTTCTCCGGCAAAACAACTTTTGCTGTCTAGCGCAATATCCACTGCTGAACTGAGTATTGCCGCAACTAATGCCAGGTCCGTTGCCGGGTCATCCACACGTAATCCTCCTGCAATATTAACAAATACATCTTTACTGGAGAGTTTAAAGCTGGCTCTTTTTTCAAGAACAGCAAGCAGCATGTTTAGTCTTCGGGTGTCAAATCCATTTGAAGTTCGTTGCGGAGTACCGTAAGCTGCTGTGCTAACCAGTGCCTGTGTCTCAATCATGAGAGGTCGTGCTCCTTCAATATTTGCTGCAACTGCTGAACCACTCAGATCGGTTGATTGTTCATTCAAGAGCACTTCGGAAGGATTCAGGATTTCACGGAGCCCTGTATTTTTCATTTCGAAAACACCCAGTTCTGAGGTAGATCCGAACCTGTTCTTACTGGCACGTAGGATTCTGTAGAAATGGTGAGTGTCTCCTTCAAATTGAAGAACCGTGTCTACAATATGCTCAAGAATCTTTGGTCCTGCAAGATTTCCTTCTTTGGTAATATGTCCTATTAAAATCACCGGAATACCACTCTGTTTGGCCACCCGGAGCATTTGTGCAGCACATTCACGGACCTGGGATATACTACCCGGGGCCGATTCGATCTCTTCAGAAAAGAGTGTTTGAATGGAGTCAATGATAACAAGTGAAGGTTGTACCTGTTTGATCTGGACAATAATTGACTGTAGAGAAGTTTCAGTAAGAATCAGGGTATGATCGCTTGATCCTTCAAGTCGTTCTGCTCTCATCTTCAATTGCTGGGCGCTTTCTTCCCCGGAAACATACAATGTTGTTCTTTCAAAGCGCAAAGCCAGCTGAAGCGCCAGTGTTGATTTTCCTATACCCGGTTCACCACCGATAAGAACCACAGACCCGGGAACCAATCCTCCACCAAGTACACGGTTGACCTCGGCATAATTCATGTTATACCGCTGCATTTTATCCGATTTAATCTCGTCCAGCTTTTCGGGTACTGCTTTTAAGCTTACATCGGTACCAATATTGCGAGTGGGAGCTTTGTGAATGACTTGTTCAACATAGGTGTTCCATTCACCGCAACTGTTGCACTTCCCTATCCATTTTGCGGATTCAGCCCCGCAATTCTGACATACATATACTGTCTTGGTTTTTGCCATGCAATTGTAAAGGTAACAAATAGCAGGATATGTTATTCTAGCCCTTTTCGATTTTATCGATGAGTGAGCTTGAAGAGAATCCTTCCAGGAATGGGATTGTGATAACTTTGCCACCACTTGAAGTAACAAAGTCATATCCAACAATATCTTCCAATTTGTAGTCTCCTCCTTTTACAAGAACATCGGGTAAGATGCAGCGAATAATCTCCAGGGGGGTTTCTTCCTCAAATAAGACAAGGTAATCTACAAATACCAATGAGGCCATTATTTCGGTACGGGTAGATTCATTATTCACAGGTCTGTTGGGCCCCTTTAATTTTCTTACAGATGAATCAGTATTTAAAGCAACAATAAGAATATCGCCTTGATTTTTTGCTGAGGAAAGCAGGTGCAAATGTCCTTTGTGGAGAATGTCAAAACACCCATTGGTGAAAACCAGTGTTTTTCCTTCACGAAATTCAGCAGAGAAAACACCAGGGATATCTTTCCTTGAAACTACTTTCTTTTTTATGAGATCAGGCAGATTCACTATCACTTGTTTTATTATATGTTTTGGACTTTTTTCCTTTATAGAAAATGAAGAACATGGCTATACTTCCCAATACTAGAACGAGTAAGGTTTGAGATTCGTGTTGCAAAGTGGCAAAAACGAGTCCTTCTGTTAATTCCAGGCCAAAAACGAAGTGAAGGCCACGTGAAACAATCCAATGGAATGCGCCAATTCCCGCCTGAACCGGTACAACCATCCCGAGGCTTCCTATAACAAGCAGGAATATCGCGTCGACAAAAGTAAGAGAGTCGGTGACTCCTGGTAATGCAAATACAACAACATAGGTCATAAGTGCGTAGTTGAGCCAAATAAATAAGGTATGAAAGAGAAACTCCCACTTTCTTTCCAATTTCATAACGGTTTTCAGGCCATTGATGATCCCTTTTACAATATCACTGAATTTCTTGAAGAGTTTAAACCTGTAAAGTCTTTTCCTGTATATAATTATGAGAGCCATGAATAGGATTCCAAGAATACCGATAATCAAAATCAATATCCAGATGCTACTCATTCCATTGGCTATTTTATCTCCCATTGGATTAAAGAGATACTCCTTGAAAAATCCACCAAATTTTTCAAACCTGGCAATCAATAAGAATACCATAATCAATATCAGCATCAGCATATCCAGGGCGCGTTCTACAATAACGGTTCCGATAAGGGAGTCAACTGGAATTTTTTCTTTTCGTCCGAGAGTTACACAGCGCGTTACTTCACCAATTCGGGGAAAAGCATAATTAGCCAGGTAGCCAAATAGTACTGCGTTAAGGGTATTCCAGAGGGATGGGTTGTATTTTAGCGGTTGAATGATCAAAATCCAACGGCGGGCCCTGCTTACAAAGGCAAATATTGAAAAGATAAATGAAAGAATAACCCAACCATATTTTGTGTTTTGGAAGATTCCTTTCATTTCTGAGAAGTCGATTCCGCGAAACGCAAAATATAACAAAACAAGACCCATAGCTAAAAAAGCCATGAAGCGAAGTATTTTAATGATGGTATTTTTCAAAGTGGGAATTAAATAAGTTTGTTGGAAGCGGTATCAGGGAAGATGACATTGGGTTTAAATGTTTTCGCTTCTTCAAAATCCATTGAAGCATAGGAGATGATGATGATGATATCTCCCACTGCTACTCTTCTTGCGGCAGGGCCGTTCATACAAATCTCTCCTGATCCTCGCTCCCCGGTAATCACGTATGTCTCAAGCCTTTCACCATTATTGAGGTTCACAATCTGGACTTTCTCATTTTCAACCAGGTTGGCAGCATCCATGAGATCTTTATCAATAGTTATGCTTCCCACATAATTGAGATCCGATTCTGTTATAGTAACCCGGTGAATCTTCGATTTGACTACTTCAATATTCATGGCACAAAGTTAATCAAAATAAATATTATCAATAAGTCTTACCTCTCCTAATTGAACAGCGATACAAGCTACTTTGTTCACCTTGGAACCCCAATCATCAATTGGCATAAGCGTCACATTATCAACTATTTCAAAATATTCCAAGTCTAACATGGGTTCACTATTTATTTTCTCCTTTACAAATTCTGATACTTGTGATGGTGAAAGCGTATTCTTTTTTTGCCTGGCTGCAAGTAATGTTTTGTAGATAAGGGGCGCAACAGCCCTTTCTTTTGGAGACAGAAGTTGGTTTCTTGAACTCATTGCCAGGCCATCCTTTTCCCTGATTATTGGACATGCTACGATATCAATATCCATTTTCATGATATTTGCCAATCTACGGATGATGGTTAGTTGCTGGAAGTCTTTTTGCCCAAAGTAGGCGCTATCAGGATCAGTAATTTCAAACAATTTACTTACGATTTCTGCTACGCCTGCAAAATGACCGGGCCTGTGTTTGCCCTCCATAACGGTATCAAGCGGTGAAAGATCATACGCTTGTTTGACATCAGAAGGATACATTTCAATCACATTTGGTGCAAAAACCACATCAACCGGGTAACTTTTCAGCATAGCAAGATCCTGATCCAGATCACGCGGATACTTATCAAGGTCCTTTTTGTTGTTGAACTGAGTCGGATTTACAAAAATGGTTACTACCAGGTATTCATTGTCTTTTGCAGCCGCACTGATGAGCGATAAATGCCCGGCGTGCAGAGCTCCCATGGTAGGGATCAAGCCAATTCGCCGCTTGTTTTTCCTTGCAGAATCAAGGATCTCACGGAGTCCGGTTATATGGTGTATGGTATTCATGTTTTACTCTTCAAAGATATATATTCCATGTTAAAATATGGGCTTGAATATGAGAAGTAACATGTAGAATACAGGGCCAACGCACATAAAAATCTGAGAATGTGTTGGTATTAACAATTTTTTTAAGGTTGTTAACAGTGTTGAAATCGTAAATTTGTAGAATCGGTGAGTTTATGAACAATTGTGGATAATATGAGG
>Ga0307990_1000076_pt1 | contig 91124 bp, 60 predicted proteins | sample EllFjometagen129_FD_203168 | JGI IMG/M metagenome (GOLD analysis project Ga0307990, IMG submission 203168) | Marine microbial communities from Ellis Fjord, Antarctic Ocean - #129 | ecosystem: Environmental > Aquatic > Marine > Unclassified | place: Southern Ocean | collected 2014-10-08 | reverse complement strand
ACAGACTCTTATTTATCAAGTTCACAATTTACTTTTTTACAAAGATATGAATGTTCGGTTTATATTTGAACATTTAGGCTGTTTATTTTTCTAAAGTGGCTTGTTTGTTAGATTTCCAAAATTGCGCCTAACGGTTTGTGTATGTGGAGTGCGGGATTAAAAGTACAAAACTTTCAATTACGCATGGAGCCAATTCGTTTATTCAATATTTCAAATTTTCCGTCAATTGTCGAAGACGAATTGGCGGTGTTGCAACAACGAACTGCGGCTGAATTACCCACTGAAACCCGCATTACATTTACACTTTGTTGTGCGTTCGTGTTTTTCTTCATAGTTTAATATTCTATTTCATAATCTAAACCTTTAGCAGACTCAATGCACATTCTCATGTCACTAGCTCCAATATGAGCATTATATATTTCTCTTTCTTTATTAAGTTGTTTTACTGTCTCATATAACTCTTGGTAGTCCGCATTTGAAACTTTCTCGGCAGTATCATAGCCTGATTCCAGTAATACGAAAGCAAATGTATGGTTTACCCATCTTATTCTGGAAAGGTCGGTCAATTTAGTTAGCATCATTATTTCACTCTCTACAATCCCTGTATTTCTAGAAAGTTCGTTCCTCTTTTCATTCGTCAGAACTTTTTCGTATAACTTAAATGTGTTTTTAATACCTGATTTTTCCAGTTTATGAAAAGTATTCTCAGCAATACATGTAAAATCTTTTATTCTATTTGGTTCTTTTCAACATGACGCACAACGTACCTTTATAGTTAACTTGTCTATATTTATTATTATCCTCATTTTTGTATCTTGTTGGTATTGTTATCATTAGAATCCATAAAGTAGTCTAATGGGCTCTTGATTTTTGCAAGACTGGAATTGGCAATGTGCGTGTAAATTTCGGTGGTTTTTGGACTTGCATGCCCCAAAAGAAGTTGAATGTGCCTTAAGCTTACACCCTGCTCAATTAGGTGTGTGGCAAATGAATGTCGGAGAATATGAAGTGTGATTTTTCGCTCAATACCAGCGAGCTTCGCAGTAATCTTAACAATGTTGTAAAACTTAATAGCATTTATGCGTTGGTTTTGTTGGCTTGAAGAAATGTTCTTTTCTCTGATCAACTCCAGGATGTAGCCATTGATTTCTTCTTTGCTTATGCCAGTAAGGTCGCTGCCGGGAAAATATCTTATAAAGTCAGCAAAATAAGGCAGGTAAATGGCTTTGGTATTTTCGGCATATCGTTTTTGCTCCAGCAAATTTATGTACTCAGCAGGAGTCGAAACCTGTGGCTTTGGTGCTGCTTTTTGTTTTTTGGTTTCCTGAAATTCAACCGGAGCATTTTCCTTCAACGCAGAGTAATTCAACCAGACCACATCTTTCAAGGCCTCAAATACTTTATTCAAATTAAATTCTTCGCGGGGAATATGCTCCCGTAGGGATGCCCGCTTCACGAGGCAAGCTTTAGCACAGAACTTCCGGCTTTGACTCCAGGTAGTGCCTTTGATAGTCTTTACCTTACTGATGAGGGTGTAATCCTTTTCAAAATCAAAGCTCATCACCGCTTGGTCGCGGTGTGTGTCGAAAGCCGGTTTTATTTCAGGATTTCTCATTCCGTGAATTCTTTATTTTTTAGACTGCCAAAATTAGAGAAATATTTAATGAGAATGAATATAAATTTTGGGGATTCTTAAAAGTTGCTATCCGTGCAGGGATGAATGGCCGGTTAACAATTCACGGTTAACAAATAACGATTAACCCGCCTTGCCGTTTGCAGTTGGCTTGCGCAAAGGCGAGGCAGGCAATTAACGATTTCTGAAATCCTGGTTGGTGTGTTTGCCTCGGAAATCAGTTTTTAGTCGCCCGGTGAAAACTGTTTAAGAACCTGTCTGTTTTAAAAGTTTAGCGTATTGCCGGGAGTAATTCACCGGGTGTCTCGTCAACTTCTTTAGTAAAAGTGCCGGGAATAATTCACCGGGTGACTTGCGAACGCTAGAAGTCGCCCGGTGAATGTTGTTTAAGAATTTGTGTGATCTACAACTTTAGAACAAGTGCCGGGAGTAATTCACCGGGTGACTCAATTAACCAGGGGGCGGCTACTTAACCAAAACCTTTTTTATCACTTTTCCTTCCGGGGTTTTGATCTGTAAATAATATATGCCGGCTTGCTTTTTGGCAAGCTCAATATACATTGTTGAATTTGAAATTCGGGAATTTGAAATTTCGATCTTTTTCCCGAAGATGTTGAATAAGGTGATTCCTGAAATATCCATTTCATCAGGAACTGCTATTTTGAAAATTCCCGGGTTTGGATTTGGAAATATCAGAATGTTTGCATTTAAGTTGGCTAATTTATTTTCTGATTCTTCGATAGCCGAGGTCAAAGTTCTTTCTGGCAAGTCCGATTCCCACAAGCCACGGCCAAAAGTGCCGGCCCGCAATTTTTGGTTTGTATAATTTACTTCCAGCCAATTCACGATAACCGCAGGAAGATTTTCAGAAAATAGCTCCCATTCAGCCATGCTTGCATCCCTGTAAAAAACGCCAATATCGGTGCCGGCAAAAAGTGCATCGTTGCTTCCGTTTATATGTGTCAGGCAATTTACGGGCAGGTTGGGAAGCCCCTGATGATAATCGCTCCAGTTTATCCCATCAAACATTTTAATTTTATAATCTTCGAGATAGCCGCTGTACGAAACCCAGATTTTATCGGGGTTGCTGCTGCTTACCGCGATATCTGAAATAAAATAAGTTCCCCAGGTATTTCCGGGGGTGGGCGGTGTAATGTCTGTCCAGTCGTTGGGGTTTGTTCCACCCCCGCCTGAGGTTTTAAAAAGCCGCACGGCATCAAATTCCGTGGCCCAGTTATCCATTTTTACTCCTGTAAAATAAAGGGTTTCGGGGTTGGTTGGAGCAATTTCGAGCGCCCATATCGCGCACATACTATTGCCCCAGCCTGGTGGAATTAAAGTATTGATATTGGTAATTTTATACCAGTCGTTGACTGTGGCTGTTGAAGCATCATCAACTTTCCAAAGGTTGAGCCGGGCCTGGAAAAGTGTTTTGTTATCAGAAGGATCGGCAACCAGGGCAGCCCCAAACCACGAAGGTTCGTTTACCGGGGCGCTTCCTGCCATCATAATTTCCCAGGTGGGGTTAAGGCAATTCTCCGAGGACCTGAAAATGGTTCCATTGGCGGGAGGTGGCAGCGTAGCATACATCAGGTTTATATCCGAATTATCCATAAGACATTCAAAACCATCGGCATTATTAATGATAGAAATCCATTGGCTGTTTTTATGGTAAAACAAGCCCCCATCCTGGCATCCAACCATGATTTGGTAAGGATCGATGGATGAACTCCCAAAATTATAAATGGTGGAAATGCCCAAGCCATTGTTGAGTTCGATGGTAGGATTCCCGTTGAAAGTGCCGTAAAACTCACGTTGATTAATCTTCCACCTTTCAGGCCCTCCATCTATAAATGGCTTGGGGAAAGACAAATCTTTTTTAAACAAGCCTCCATCGGTGCCGGCAAAAAGCACATTTTCATCGTAGGGCGAAAATATCAGCTCATGAAAATCGATATGCGCGTTAAACAACACCCTTTGCCAGGGCACTTCGGGAAATTCCAAATTATAGCTATACACCCTTACTCCGGCGCAATACAGCACTTTTGGGTTCAGGGGCGAAACGGCCATTTCGGTTCTGCCACCTGTTATTCCGGAGCCAACCGATCCACCGAAAAGCCCTGTCGTGGGTATGTTTGTCCATTGATCATTTTCAATATCGTAGCAAAAAAAATGGAAATGTGAAACGGATTGCCAATTGTAGGGTGGGGGAGTATCGCGCGAAATGCAATTTACATATAAGTATTCTCCCTGCGGTGCAATGGCCATGTTGAGGGTTTCCACATATTCATCGCCACCCAGCGCATTTGGCCAGGGGGTAGAGGTAAAATCCAAACCGTTTTCTGCTGTTGCAATGCTGTTCCAGGTGTTAAGATTCCCATTTTCTTCAGAATAAATAATGTCGATGCCGGTGGCAAAAATCTTTTCCGGATTTCCGGGATAGAAGGCCATATTCCGGATGTATTCATAATCTTCGGCATTAGCCGGGTAAACTTTTATCCAGGAAGGATTTTCGTTGTTGCGGTTCTCGGTTTTAAAAATCCCCAGCGAAGTGGCTGCAAGTGCAACATCATTATCGGTAGGATGGAGTATTATTTTCCCGATGGTGAAATGTGTGTTGAGCCAGTTCAAACCTGCCTGTTCCCAGGTTTGGCCTGCATCTTTGGAGCGGTAAATTCCAGTTGACCAGGTCCAGTGGCTGTCCACATCGCCTGTGCCCAGGAAAATATTTTCAGGGTTTACAGGGTCGATGGCTATAGATGAAACCCCCAAAAATGGAAGTTGAAGATCGGTGTTCAGATTTTCCCAGTTTTGGCCGCCATCGTAGCTTGCCCAAACTCCGCCTGATGGGCAGCCAACATAAATTGTGTTGGTGTCGCTTGGGTGAAAGGCAATGGCATCAATTCTTCCGGGGCCACCAATATCATTTGTATTTGGGCCGAGTTCTGTCCAGTCAGATTTAGCTTTTATGCTTCCCCGGTTTTTCGGATCGTAAGCGCTAGTAAATTCTTGTTGCTTTTTTATGATAGAATCAAAATTATAATGCGGCATGAGCCGGGGCCCCCAAAACCTTTCCCATCTTTTAAATTGATTGAAATCGCTGCTTTCGGTAATGTCGGTGTCCTGACCTTCATAATTCCGATAAAACGATTGCTGAACTTGGTTGAAGCTGTTGGCGTCCAATTTATTGTTCTGTGTATTCACAGTGAATGAAATGCTTAGCAGGAGGATTATGAACAGCATTAGTTTTTTCATGGTGTGATTATTTAAAAGTCTTATGATTTGCATTGTTTTCATTGCGACCCCCCGAAAATCGGAGCTGGCTGTACCGGGTTTGCATTTCTTTTTTCCACACATTGGGCATTCTGCTTTATTCTTGTTTTTTGTGTTGATGTCATTTCGAGAGTTCACCCAAAATTTTTGGGCATAATGAGGAGATGACATTATGAAATGGATTTCTCACCACCAGTTGGCGGTTTGAAAAGATTTCTCCCTCCAAAACTTGCTACGCTGCGTTTTTCCAGTCGAAATGACAAAGCCCCGGGCTGTGAATGGGGTGGGTGAAAGTGGGCGCTTTGCGCCCACTTTCACCCACCCCCATCTTCTCCCAATGCCTTGTCACCTCGAAGGAGTTTGCGACTGAGACCTGCCTCGCCTGCACCATTGCATACACCAGCGACCCGCTTCGCCAGCGAGGCGAGCAAGGCGGGGGTCTGTTTAATAGCTGGGTTTTCAGTGTCTTACACAAACATGTCATTGGTACCAAAACACACAGCGAAGCAGTCTGCCCCGATGCTTCGGGGGTGTGTTGCCGGGAGAAATCTATTCAACCTTGTCATTAGTAAACCCCCCGAAAAATCGGGACTGGCTGTACCGGGTTTTCAATTCAATAAACGCTTTGCGCACACCGCTCACTGCTCACCGCTCACCGCTCACTGCTCACCGCTCACTGCTCACTGCTCACTGCTCACCGCTCACTGCTCACTGCTCACTCCACAACAATCTTCCTTACAAATTTTCCATTATTTGTTTGGATTTGCAAATAGTAAATTCCTGCTGGCTGCGCATTTAAATTGATCCCGATTTCGGAGGAAGTGTTGCTGTAATTATTCCTCATTACCTGCTGCCCAAAAGCATTGAAAATGGAGATTTCGATTTTATCAATCCTGCCTGGAAGCGATAAATTAAATACACCACTGTTTGGATTTGGAACTACAGTAAATGATGAATTTTGTAAATCCTCAATTCCGGTACAAATTGATGCTTCGATGTCGAGGGCTTCAGAAAAACCACTTCCACCGCAGGCATTTATCGATTTTACATGCAGTTGAACCATTCCGGTATAATCGGGAGTCCAGGTAATGGAGGCCGTGGCCGATGAGCCTTCGATGGTTCCGGCCTCTTCGGGGATGAGCTCCCATAAGTATTCGTAGTTTGGCATGGGAGCGCCAATGCTGTATTCGTAAACCATACCATAATTTGTACATACCTGGGTTTCGCCTTGTGGCATTGCCGGTATTGCAGGGCTGGTTTGAATATAAAGTGTCATTTCATCAGAAAATGATCCACCGCCAATACCATCGGCAAAAACGGATAGAATAACTTCGCCATTTTGTTTGTCCTGAAAGCCGGGCGTATAGGTAGGTTTGAGCATGTTGGCATTGTTAAAAGTGCCATCGCCGGCAGTTTCCCAGTGAATGCCTTGTACAAATATTCCACTTGCATTGGGCAGGAAGGTTTGGCCTGAGCAGATAAATGCATCGCCTCCTGAGTTGATGGCCGCCACCGCCAATGGCGGGAATTGAATGAAATCGATCCAGGCGCAGTCATCACCGTTAGCTACGCCCTGGTCTTTATCGTAAACCCAGCGCAGGGTGTGCATTCCGGCGGGTACAGCGCTGCTCACCTTTAGCCAGGCTTCCTCGCCGGCCCACTGCGCTTTCAAGGTGTTATCCACATAAAATTTCAAATAATCATAGCCCGATTCTGATGATACTTTCCGGTAAAAAGAAATGGTATCGGTGGCAACAATCATCACATCAATAGAAATTTCGCTTGTTGCGTTGTTTCCTATGGCTCCCGAACGGATGCAATAATTTCCTTCCCAGGGATCATCGGTGCTAATTTCCCAGTTGGCATTTCCTGAAAATTCCCATTCCTGCCCGGTAAAATCACCGGTCTCGAAAGTCTCAACCACCATCCCGATATCGAAACTATAATTATCTTCAAACTGATACCACCCCGAATTTACCAATGCCTGAATCTGGGCAAGATCTCCCATATTAGCATCCTCACTCACGTGGATTTCAAATTCAAAGCTGGTACTTTCATCGATTGAAAGTGCCGAATGGTTCAACTCTCCGGTGATAACAATAACATTTTCGTTAAGCGAGGAAATCTGCATACTTAAATCAGGAGAAATGGAATGTCCGCTGTTAATAATTGAAAAGCCAAGGATCGCATTTTCGCCGGGATCGAGTAAGGTATTGCCGTTGCCACCATTCGAATCGTCGATCCAAACATCGGTAAAATCAATTTTTGGTGCATTGGCAACAATTTCAAAATCAGAAATCCAGTTTTCCTGCCCGGTTGCGCTCACGGTAATTTCAAAACTATGCATGTCGGGAACATCAGGAGCAATCTCTAATTGAAAAGCATCTGTGATGGTAACAATTTCGCCGGCATCAAAATTTCCAAACTCCATTAATATAACGGGGATATACATATAAGCATCGGGTGAGCCCAGCAAAACCATAACATTATTTGCCGGCTGGCTGCCCACATTTTGCAGACTTAGCGTTAGCTGGACGGTTTCTCCATAATCGGCAAGACCATTGTTATTCCCGGCTTCATCGGTTATTTCGAATGCACTAAAAATTACATAAGGTTGATCGCTAACCACAGCAATGGTTTCGTTATAAATATTCCGGTTGTGGGCTGTAATAAAAATCTCGATGGATTCGCTTGAGCTAAGGGGATTAAATAAACCTACAGTCATATTCCCGGTTTCATCGGTAACTCCCCGTCCCAGCAGAATTCCATTTTGCATCAGGCCAATTCTCGCATCTGGCGCATCGGTAGTAATTTCAATTTCGCTAACCCCAATCGGTAATGCAGCAGGATGGCTTACAGTAATATCGGTGGGCTGGGCCGTCCAGATGTCCATGGTCGGGTCGCCGAAAAGCGTGATTTCATAAGCGCACCAGCGGATTACCGGATTGTTGAGGATATTGGCGGCATTGTCTTCACGGGAATCACTGTTTGCAACACCAATTTGTGTAATGTCCTCCCCAAAAATGGCATCATAAAACTGGCGGTCCAAATATTGTGAAGCACCATTAGTGTTTCCGGATGAGTACCATCCATAGCGCGAATTGCCAAGGGTAGCCACTTCGGCAGTTGGGATGGTGGTAATTTTTTCGGAGAAACAATCGCTACCGTAACTTGAGCCTGTGCCACGGTTATCAAAAGCACCGTTGTAGCATCCCTGTGAATATCCAATGACAAAGCCGCGCGATATTCCATCGTTTTGAAAATTGGAGATGGTGATATCGTTATTGTATATTTTCATGTTGTAGGTGGTGCTGGAGTGCCCCAGATGATTGAGGAGATTGCAGCCCACATTGTTGAACTCATCAAACACATCATTTTTATTCCAGTTGCCTAATTTTTCGTACAGCTTATTGATGCTGAAATTATCCGAAAGGCCTGCAGTGGTGTAACCAAAATTACTACTTCCATTTGCCACATCATCTTTTGAATCTCCACCCCAGGTACTCTCATCTAAAGCCTCACCTACCATGAGTGCTTTTTCGATGTCCTGTACAACAGGAGCATCCTGGTATTTGATGAGTTTGTTGCTCAGGTTGGTAATTTCGGTGGGGGAATCCACACATATCCTGCCGATGATAACTTCTGCGTAAAGGTCTTCCTCGCCGGGCTCACCATAATAATCGTTGTTGTTGGCATCCCAGGTTCCATCAAGGCAGCAATAGTACATATCCGAGGGGATGTCATCATCGGTTTCGCCAAAACCTGTGTTTACATAAAACCCGCGGTGGGGCACAACGCGGCTTGAGGCATTGTTGGGATCGGCATCGCCACCCAAAATAACATAAGTCAAACCATGGTTTTCGTAATAATCGATGATGCAGTTCCTTATTTTTTCCTGATCGTCAACTCCGGGATAGTTGGCATAAATATTTTCGATGGTTTCAACCTGAACCAAAAAGCCGCGTTCGGTTTTAAAATCCACGTAAGTTTGAAAAACATCCACATAATCGTTTTTTGTAATCAGGAGGAGATCAACATCTTCGTCGCGGTTTGGCTCAAAGTAATAATCAGAAATCATCTCCGGATTTCCCACAATCCTTGCAACACGCTGTTCGGTGAGTTTATTTTGGTTTCCTTTTCTAAGCAATTTGTCCGGGTTGTTTTCGGTTTCGATTTCCAGGGTTATTTCTTCAATAAATTTAGCCGAATGATTGGCAGGGAAAAATTCCATTATATTTAAACCGGCCACCCCAATGGCATAGCCGCCCAAATACTGAGTGCTTGCCGATTGAATAATTTTACCGGGAAAAGCTGTTTCCGAACTATAGATTTCGTTGTTAGGCAAAGGCTTGTATCCGGCAGGTGCGGGTTTGGAAATCGGGAATTGCCGTCCGGCCGGGACAATGTTGATCCCTAAAATATCATCAGAATACTTAACTGAAATGATATTGATGTTTTTGATTTGAGTTCCTTGAGGCAACAAAATTTCAGCGCTGTACAAAGGAAGGAGTGGTTCACCCTCTTTTCCGAAATTCAGGCATCCTGCAATTTGAGGTTCAACAAAACCGTCATATCTTTCGATAAACTTTGGCGAATTAAAACTAAAAGTTTGTGTGAGTTTTTGAGCGGTAATGCTGCTCATGGCAATTAATAGGAGCGCGATAAGTAAAAGTTTAGATTTCATTTGAGTTATAGATTTATTTAATAAAATTCAAGTAGTATTTAGGCCATAAAAGTATGGTTTTAAATTTAGATGATTTCGTTGGGTGGGAAAAAGTTTCTTTGCCGGGAGGCGAATGAAGCGAACGAAACGAAGTAGGCGACCGGAGAGAACGAAGGGAACTAAGGGAACTAATAGAACTAATAGAACGAAGCGAAGTATGCGATTGAAGGGAAAGGTACCAATGACATATTTGTGTAAAAGGCTGAAAACCTTACTATTAAACAGACCTCTCAATCGCCCCGATAGCTATCGGGGCTCTTTCGAGGTGACAAAGCTCCCGGTATGGTTGTGGGAGGAGGGGAATCGGGCGCAAAGCGCCCGATTCCCCTCCTCCCAACTCAACTCGTTGACGGGGTCATTTCGACCAAAAAACGCAGCGAAGCAAGTTTTGCCGGGAGAAATCTATTTTATAATGTCATCTCCTCATTATGCCCAAAAATTTTGGGTGAAGTCTCGAAATGAAGCGACAAAATATGGTAAGTGAAACTGATATTTTGATCGATGACCAGGAGTATTCGCATTATAAATGTTAAGATCTTGTTAAACCCCAACCTTTGGTTTGTCATGAGCCACTGTTCGTATATTTTTTTTCTTTTTGATTTAAAAATTTACTATTAACTAATCAACAAATAACAATATCATCATGACAACACAGCCCAAAAACAATGTTGTAGGCTGGTTTGAAGTACCTGTTACCGACATGAAAAGAGCAATGAATTTTTATGAAACCGTTTTCGATATTAAACTCGAGCGCAACCAAATGGGGCCGCTTGATATGGCCTGGTTTCCGTGGAGTGAAGGAGGGATGGGATCATCAGGTTCCTTGGTTTATCATGCCGAAATGTACCGCCCATCCGCTGATGGTGTGGTAGTGTATTTCACAGCCCATTCAGGCGATCTTGCCAATGAGTTATCTCGTGTGGAAGCCGCTGGTGGAAAAGCGCTTCAACCTAAAACACTTATCAATGAGGATATCGGATATATGGCATTAATTGTTGATAGTGAAGGAAACCGCGTAGCTTTAAATTCCAGGAAATAAAAAATGTAAGCACCACCTTTTGGTTTAGAAAATTTATCCGGAATATCACAATCAACCCGGAATATTTTCCTGTTTTTAACGGTATATTGAATTATTTGTATTTATCAATACAAATAAATGTGTGCAATTTTTAAACATTGTTAATTAGTGTGTTAACTGGTTATATTAGTATATTTTTGTATGATATAAAAATTGAGGCATAATTTACAAATATTGAAAATATATTTGATGTTTTGAACATTTCCTAATATTATGTACCGTAAATATTTTGTGTATTATAAGGGTACAATTCCATCCATTTATTAATCAAGAAATATTTAGTTTTCAACAAAAAATATTTCATAAAAACATTAAATTTATTTTGGCTAATCGGTATGTTTTGTTTATTTTTGAAGCAATAATTATCAATAATAAATTTAATCTGCATTGCAATGAAAACAACACTACTTCACATTGTTATCTTAGTATTAATAAGTTTTTCAGCTTATTCACAAGAGCAAATCCATTTTCAATTTTCAAATCCTGAAATAGTAAACAGCGAAGCTGAAATTTTACAGTTTGACATTGCTGTTAAAGCAGAAAATTCTGGAAATTTTCATCGTGATTTTCAGCTATATATAAATTACAATACTGAGGCTTTTGGTGAGAATATAATTTTTAATAATTTGCTTACAATTATACCTCTGGGATTAATGGCAAATCATTATTCGATAATTAATATTGTTGACAACACCAATTCACGATTTGCGATAATAACCCAAGCCAATGAAGAAATGAACCAATCGGCATCATCCGATTATTTTACCGAGCTGCCCACAGCATTCGAAGGTTTTTTGAGGGTTGAAATCGAAATTGCAAATAGTGAAGTAAATGCCGGAATTACCTTTGATGAAGACCTGATGAACGGCGGCCAGTATTTGCAGTCTGACATTTCCACGGAACCTCTCGCTTGTGCCAACCCAAATATTTATGGCAACGATTTGACCAACTTTTCACTTTTTGGTTTGGAGCTTGATGTCAATGCAGGGTGGACGGGGCTTTCGAGTTATATGCTTCCTTACGAGAAAAATATCGAAACCATCATGGGGCCACTTGGGGAGGCATTGGTAATTGTACAAAATTTTGATGGCGTTTATTACCCTGAAGCCAACGTAAATACGCTTATTGAGTGGGACAATAATTCGGGTTATATCATGAAGGTTTCAGAAAGTACCCAAGTGAAATTTTTCGGGACTTTGAGTAATGGTGGAACAGTTACCCTTGCGGATGGATGGAATATCATCCCGGTTTTAAGTTCGTGCAATGTTTCGGCAGAAGATATTTTTAGCGATATTTTACCCGATTTAGTTGTGGTAAAGGAAATTGCAAACACAGGCGTTTACTGGCCGGGGCAGGGTGTTAATTCTTTGATCACACTTTCGCCCGGGAAATCATATTTGGTTAAAGTTAATGGCGATCAGGTAATTAACTTCCCATCGTGTGAATAATACAAGGATAAAATTCTAAATATAAAACTCCGGTTCATTTACGAATCGGAGTTTTTTTTGTTTGCCAGCAAAAGCCTACGTTTTAATATCCCGGTGCGCTGCACCTCCCGTATCAATTCAAAATAAATGCTTCTACAAAGATTGTCGCCACTCTGTGGCTTATCTTTCAGGTGCGGAGCACCGGTAATCTTTGTAGAATTTTATCTATTAATTGGGAGAAAGGTGCAACGCACCGAAATATTTGATGCATGGTTTTTGAAAAACATTCTCCTAAGCCTTGCGCAAGAAAAAATATTATCGGGGAAGACTGGAAGAAATACCCAAATTAAAAAACCAGTAGCCGTTTTTGTCCTGGTTATCCACCTGGCCATCCAAATTCATATCCGGATTTTTGTAGCCCTGATTCCCGGCATTGCTTTCCCATTCAGTTTTATCTTCCAAATTTATGATGCCATCAGCATTTGCATCGGCCGAAAACATGCCGAAAATAGAATCGCCCAGTTGTTTTTGTGCATCCACACCCCAGGCCTGGCTGTTAGCCGCCGTAAAATCGTAAGTATAAATTCCTCCGGTTTGTGCTAGCGGATTGGCCGACATAATAGCAAGATGATTTCGGTGATGTACAACAACAAAAAGACTGGAACTTATTTGTAACACCGGAATTTGAACATAAGAAAAACCGTTTAAATCGACAATTGAACCATCGCTAAGCAAAAAAGCAGCCCGATGGGCAATGCTTGTTTGACCCGTTGCCAACGAAGCTTCCGTTGTGTCGCGAAATTCGAGAAGCACCCAATCCACAATTTCTGTATTTGGAATTGAATCTACATTTTCGAAGCCTTCATAGTTCCACGGGGAAATATTATAAGGCTGGGCTGTAGGAATATAAGCAGGATTGATCTCTGTTTTCATGTTTGTTTCGTAAAACGGACCTTCGAGAAAAGCAGTAATATCGATCGACAACGAAAATGTAGAAGCCATGGGAGAGTTGGTATCGCCAACAGCAAAAGCAGAGAACTCAGTAATTCCGTTGCGGGTGATAAAAAACGGATTTCCACCTCCGGCCTGACCGTTGCTTTGTGGATTCCATGTTTCGTTGGCATAAAATCCCAGGCCACAATGGGCACGATCGAAGAATTCATTTTCCGAATTTTCGTCCCAGCCTGCCGTGATGCTTAGCATGCTTTCACCCGGAGTTTGTTCGCTAATCACCCAGGTATTGTTTACGCAATGGGCAAGCGATGGAAGGGATTGCCCGGAAGTTCCATGTTGCAAAACATCTGCAAATACACGAACACCCAGGGTATCGGCCAGGCCTGAATTACTGATGCTTAAAGGAAGATAGGCCGAAGCAGTGCCAAGCGGAAATGAAACTTCTCCATTGCTGACCGGGCGTTTTACCTGTCCCGAATTTTCGGCGACAACATAAGCAGATGCTGAATACCCGGTAATTTGAGCTGAGGCTGACAGACAGAGATTGGCATCATTTAACAAAAAATTATAATCTGAAAATGCCAGGGCACTGGCAATAGCGATTTCCGTATCAAGGGACACCTGATTTTGGAGCAACAAATTACCAAACCATGATTTTGAGCTTCCTGAAATAGTCTGGATTTCGTTACCGAAAAAACGAACTTCACCGCCGGAATTTTTCATCAGGCTGCCGGCACTGGCATTATTAATCCAGTTTTCTGTAATTCCTATCGCCCCCGAATTGTGAATGTTTCCATCTAAAAGATTATGAAAATTACCTTTAATAATTAGTTGCGATCCCTGGTTGATAACGATTTCAGCGCCATTATTCACAAGAAACTGTGCTTGCGCAAAAAAGGCAATAAGCAAAAAATAGCATATTATGAATAGTTTAAATGCTTTCATAGTTAATACTCATCATTTTCGTGAAGGCGTATCATATCCTGAAAAGGGATTGTTTGCCCCGGCAAAATTGTATTTTCATCAAAATTTTGCTTTGTAATTTTGTTGGTTTTGGATTGAGATAAATCCGTCAAGCTTGTATTTTCTTTGATTCGTGATGTTGAATCCGTCTTAGCAGCCGGCCCAATTTTTATAGCACCTGCCGAAGGTCGGATTACCACACCATTGCTCGCGCCGGAATAACTTACAGATTCGGAATAATTTCCGCCCGAACCGTTGTTGGAACCGGCAACCAAAATAAGCTCAAGGGCACTTGTTCCGGGACCGTGCCCGGCATCGGCCTGGTTGAGTGCCGTTTGCAACCATTGGTGTGGCAAAACAGCCGAACCCACAGTAGAACTAAAATGATGACCTTCGTCAACATATTCGCAATTTGATTGCCAGTAACTATTCATGGCGGCTTCGGTATCATCGGCTTCAAAACTGGTGCCCCGGTTGCCATAGCTTGGCGGATTGCAACTCCCGTAAGTATGTACACCAATGGCATGGCGGGTAACTCCGCTTATTCCGTTACTTTGAAGCACGCTGCCCGAACTTCCGCCCTGGGTGTCGGCAAGGTATTCAAAATATACATCGTAAGAACCGTTGAAAAACTCGCCGAGGCTTGCGCCAATATCGTATTGAAGGGTCTGACTGTAGGAATTGTATGACCCTTCGCATCCAGAGGGATTTTGGTCGGTTCCAAAACCACGTACCAAAATATAGGAAGGAGCCAGGCTTTTGGATAAATGATAATACGATCGCTCGGCTTCAAGCGGCGTTTTTCCCGTATTTGAGTTGGTTCCAACATTAAAAATCCCCCAATCATCGCCGGTATCAGAATTTTGATACACACGACTCGAAAATATTATCGGGTACTGATCAGCAGCTGCACAAGCCACAAGTGTACCATCGCACAACGAATTAGGCACATGAAACTGGATTACCTGCAAATCGTAAGTGCCCACATCAAGACAGTGGCCGGCAGTAATATAAAAACCGCCGGCAGTAATCCAACCCGAGCAGCCAATGGGTAAAATACGGCCATCCACGTTTTCGTACGAACTTTGTACCCGCGAATCACCATAACACAAGTAATCAACAGGCGGTGTATTTCCCAAAAATTCACCAACACTAATTTCGGACAACTGAGCAAAAATACTCGAGTCGCCAGGTGCAACCATCAACTGAAGTTGCAGGGTGTTTCCATTAAGAAAGGCCGTTTGATTTTGCCAGTCCTTAATGGATTGAGCATTAAAAAACTGCTGGTCGCCATCATATTCGGAAGTAATAATCAGGTAGGAGTTTTTACCAAGATCAACATCCGAAAAGCGAAGCCTCATCCAGGGGGCTTTTTCTTTTGCAGTGATGGTCTGATTTATTTTAAGGTAGTCAGCCTCGGGGAAGGGTGTGGTTTGTGCCTTTGTTTTTTGATAATAAAAATACTGGCTGTATTCGATCATATGCGCATTGAGTTCCTTTCCAGCGAGAGGACCCAATTTAAGCTCCTTTTGTTCGTAATGATAGGGCACATCGGTAGGCTGGCAAAATGTGCTTTGCCCTGCCATCAATAAAATAAAAAGTAAATATGCAGTATTTTTCATTTTGTTTAAAAATTGCCATGTTCTGTCCGCCATCTGGCGGGAATGCACGAACGAATACTAATCTTGTTGTTTTATTGCCCGGTTCTCATTTTCCAGTTCTTTCACGCGCTGGTTAAGCTCGATGATGTAGAGGCTCAACTCTTCAATTTTCTCCAGCAATCTCAACTGCATATCACCCACAAGGTGTCCACCATTTTCGCTTACTTCTTTGGCCGATGGTATTCCCGGCAGGTGATGATTATTTTTTATACTTTCTTCAAATTCATCAATAGACAGCAAATCATATTTTGGATCAAAAACATAATCGGGCCAATAGCCCTGGCTATCAATAAGTATTTCTTCACATGCCATTTTGCCGCTTACCGAAAGCCGGTATCCTTCAGCTCCCGAAGTAGCTCCAATCACCACGTTGCCATTGCCTTCTATCACAAGCCTGTCAACATTCGAGGTGCGTAAACGCAGACTTCCGGACATGCGGTTGGCAATAAAAAAATCATCGCCAAACGACTGCATCCAGGCTTTATAGGTTGTTCCTGAATAAAACGAAATAAGCGGATCACTCGAAGACTCAAATCGCATTACTTCAATTTCGCCGGCAAGATGCAATTTTGCCTTTGGCGAATTTGTTCCCATACCCACATTACCATCGCTATAATAAATATCATTCTCGCTTTTGGCCCAAAAGTCGTTGGTGCTTGTTCCTATCCGATGCCAGACGATGCTATCAAAATAATAATAGCCCGGATCGTTGTCGGTTTGATAGATTATTAATCCCGTGGCGGGATTAGATGGTCGTTGCAACTCCGACATACGTGGTGTCAAAAAACCAAGTCCTTTAGCCTGAACATCAAGCATAGCCGATGAGTCGGGCAGGTTTCCATTGGTGTTTACGGCAACTTGCGCTAATATTCCCAGGGGCAAAAACATTGCAAGAATTACAGTAAAGATTCTGTTTTTGTCTGGGAAATACCCGATAAAATTCCAATTACATTTCATTTAAAATAAATTTTTAAAAGCCTGCCAAAAGAAACTGCAGGCTTTTTTTAGAAACAAAACCAAACGCTATCAATATGTACTATGAGAAAGAATATCATAACTAATTGATGTTCAATTAATGGGTCAGGATATCTGACCATAAGCTAAAAATATACGTGCCTTACGATTATTCGGGCACCTGGCAGTTATTATTCCTGTTGTTGTACCACAAGGTATTTTTGTCTTTGTTATCCGCCTCGCTGTCCATGTTGGCATCTCCCGAAAGGTAACCCGAAGACCCGGCCTGCTGATTCCAGTTCATAATTATATCATCTTCGTTTATCACTCCATCGCCATTGGTATCTCCACCCCTCATTCCATACACATTGGGGGCAAGCAATATTTGAGCATCCACACCATAGGCTTTGGTATTGCTGAGTGTAAAATTATAATTGTAAGTGTAGTTGAATCCCATTAAAGCACTGGAAGACATTATTCCCAAGTGGTTGCGATGCCAAATTACGACAAAGAGTTTTTCGTTAATCTGTGTTGTAAACAACAAAAAGGATGTTCCGTTAGCACTAATAATTGAGCCGTTTTTTAACACAAACGCTGCCTGATGCGCCACACGACTTGCCGGAGTTGCCAGGTCGGCACTTGCAGCATCGCGAATTTCAACAAGCACCCAGTCCACAATATCTGCGTTGGATATCGAATCCACCGCTTCGGTTCCCTGATAATCCCAGGGAGCCACATTATAGGGCTGGCTTGCTGGCAATAAACCGTTTTCGTTGAGGTGGGCGCTCATAGCAGAGCCGCTGTATGCCCCTTCAAGAAATACTTTCAGGTTTAATTTATAGGTGGTTAATGCACCCATGTTTTTAAACGCCTCCAGCACTTGCTCAAATAAAATATCCGTGTTTTCCTGTGTATTTATTCGTGCAGTTTCCACGGCGAGGGTAAAAATTCGTGAATTATCTTTTTGATTATAAACTCCTGAGTACAAGGTATCGAGGGGATAGCCCTCAGGACCCATTTTATAAACACCCCTGGCAGTATTGGCCATGGTAAATCCATCGGCATAATTCATCGTTTCGTAAACCCACAGTACAGAATCCATGGTACACAAAGGATTACCAGCTACCACATCTAATTGAGGAAGCCCCAGTCCGCCATCATCGCTATACGACTGGGCGGCATAAGTCTGGATGCCCATGAAATCGTTCACAAATTGTCCGGGAACAAAGGTATCAGGCGCATTGCCAAAAACATCGTACATAAAATCGAGGCCCTGCACCCACACAATGCCTTCGTTATTCAAATAAGCTATCAGTTCGCTGTTAAATTTATAATCATCCGGATTGCTCAGATCCCAAAGTTTCAGATCGGTGCCATCGTTTCCGGTGTACCATATCACCACATCAAAATCTTTCATAAAATCAAAATCGGGATAAGCGCTTTCGCTTGCGGTATTAAAAATTGCATACGTGTATCCAAGATTCGATAAGGTAGTATCGATATCGAGATAGCGGTTGGAGTAGTTGTTGTCGTTTACCAGCAGGACTTCGAAATCCGATCCCTGATTGGTAATGGTAATTTGAAGCGAATCGGAAACCCCTGAGCCATCGGTGGCAGTAGCCTTTACCATCACCGTGCCATTTCCAGAGCTAAATCCTGATGCTTGCAAGAGGCCGTTTTGGTTGATGCTTGCAACCCCGGTTTGGTTTACCACACTCCAGTACACCATCTGATTTGTGGCAAAGTCGGGTTGTACGGCAGCATTCATTTGCAGCGTACCATTATTCTCGCTAATGGAAGTTGATCCACCCTGGGCCGAAACAGTAATATCCTCTACCAGTATTCCCCCGCCGGTTATCCCTTCGAAATATGTAAGTATTTGCGAAAACAGGATATCCGTATTTTCTTCGGTATCCATACGCGCTGTTTCCCACGAGAAAGTGAGCACTTTAGCATAATCGTGTACATTATAAATCCCGGCAAGGTAGGTATCCAAAACATAACCGGGAGGACCCATGCGATAAACGCCCGTGGCTGTCGGAACCATTTCCATGGCATCGGCATACCACATGGTAGCATAAGCAAACTGCACCGGCGAAAAGGTACAAATCGGGTCAGGGTTTCCGGCTTCGATGTCCAACTGACCCACGCCAATATTCCCATCGTCAGCGTAAGATTGGGCAGCATAGGTTTTTACACCCATGTAGTCGTAAATAAACTGGCCGGCCTGTAAAGTGTCAGGTGCAGCACCTAAGATGTCATAAAAAAAGTCGAGTCCCTGGAGCCACACCACACCGCCAACATCCAAATATGAAACGAGGGGAGCATTGAATTTATAATCATCCGGATTGCTCACATCCCAAAGTTTCAGATCCAGGCCATCGTTGCCCGTGTACCAGATCACCACATCGTAAAACGACAGGGTAATCAGGTCGGGGTAAGTGCCGGTTTGCATGGTATGATAAATGTCGTAAGCGTAGTTTAAGTTCGTCAGGGTAGTATCCAGTTCCTTGTAACGATCCACACCATTGGCATTATCATTTACAAGGAGGATTTCAAAATCGGAACCCTGGTTGCTAATGGTTATCATTAACGAATCGGAAACCCCCGAGCCATCCACAGCTTCAGCTTTTACCCACACCGTGCCATTCCCAAAAGTTGTGCCGCTGGCCTGCAACAACCCCTGGTCGCTGATGATTGCTGTAGTGCTTCCATCTATCACCGACCATATCACCGTATTGTTTGTCGCAAAAGGAGGCTGCACATCGGCAAGCATTTGCAGCGAGCCATGGTTTTCATTAATGGAGCTACTCCCGCCTGCTCCCGAAATAGTTATATCAGAAACAAAAATAATATGGCTTGCAAACTGATCAAAATATTGCAGGCCCTGGCTAAAAATTGTATCCATATTAGCCTGGCTGTCAATTCTTGCAGTTTCCACTGTAAAAGTCAGCACCTTGCCATCACCTTTTTCATTGTAAACAGCAGCAAAATAATTATTCAAATCATATTCATCAGGCCCCATTCTATACACCGAATCAGCGCCTGATGCCGGTGTTAAAGCATCAGCATACCACATTGTGGTAAAAGCCCATTCCATTGGAGTAAAGGTAAATATTCCGTTTCCGGGAACTATATCCAGTTGGGGAACACCATCGGCAAACACGCCATCATCAAGATGTGATTGGGCAGCATATTCAGCGATGCCAAGATAGTCGTACACAAAATCTCCTCCTACGAAAGTAACAGGAGTAGTAGCATACATGTCATACAAAAAGTCGAGACCCTGGAGCCAGAACATTCCGCCGCCGTCAATATAGGTTTTGATGTCCTGGTTTACGGTTTCGTTTCCATTCCAGAAATACAAACCTGAGCCATCGTTTCCGGTGTACCAGATTACCAGGGCATGTGCTTCCATTATTGCGAGAGGCGGCGATGACAACTCCTCTGCGCAATCGTAGAAAGTATATGTATAGTCGAGGTTTGTGAGCGAAGTTTTAAGCACTTCAACCCTATCGGGGGCATAACCATTATCGTTAACCAATAAAATATTGAGTTGTGCCTGGGTGCTTGCAGCCGACAGCAATAATCCGATAATCAGACTGAGGTAAAGTTTTCGCATAATGTTGTTAGTTGTTAATTTTTTAAATTATAAAACTATTGAATAAATATTTTTTTTGTGGTCAGGCCCTTATCTGTAATTATCCTCACAAGGTAAACGCCTGTTGGCCGGCTGGCATTTAATTCACAATTCCCGTTTTGCAAGGCAGCGGTGGCAATCATTCTTCCGCTGATATCGAGCAAACTCACTTTTCCATCCAGGGCTTCGATGCCTTTAATATGGATAATATCGTTTTGCACGAAAGCGGTAAACTGATTGGCAGGGGCGGGTGAAGCAATGGCATTTGTTTCGGCAAAGCCCAGTTTAAAACGATTGGGGTCATCGCCATCGAAGGCGGTAAACAGGTAAACCGGATTGGCTACCATGTCCTGCACAGTGCCGGTTTTGAGATCGCTAAGAAATACATCCGTGTCAGGCATGAGTTTTTCCAAGTCGAGTTCGATGGTGAATTGCGAAGCGTCATTCTTTATGAAGCCGAGGCTTATTTCGAGGTCTTCATTTAATTCGGAAAAAGTATTAGTACTGAGTGCATGTTCATCATTTAGCGAATAAAAAGAGGGTGCGAAACCCTTGAAGAAGTGCGAATCGAATAGAGGGTCATAAGTATTTGTTGCCTGTTCGTTAAGCCTGATATTGGTTTCCTGCGCGGTATTGTTCTCAAGGTCGCGGGCGGTAAGCATGATGTAGTGATCGGTATTTTTGTACCATGCCTGGTCGTCGTGGATCCGTGCGGCTTTTGGGATGTTTAGGGAAGCTGCCGATGCTGTGGCCTCCACCATAAAGCCGTTGGCTGAAGGAATTATTCCGTTGGCACCGATATCCGAATAGCTGGCATTGGTTTCATTCCAAACCTTGGCGGTTGTGCTGATGCTGTTCAGCGACCAGTCATTGCCTGTACCATGCCACTTTATGGCACTTGGAAAGGGGTTTCCCAGCAAATGCGCACCTGTGTATTCATTTGCGGAGGTATAGGTAAGTCCGGAGATGGCTACATCAGAATTATTTAAGACACCGGTAAATTCTTTTGTGTCGGTGTTTTCCCAGGCAGTAAGGTAGCCGGTACCTGGGATGATTTGGGTGGGGTCGCCTGCTTTATGGTTCATCCATAAACCAGTAGTTTCTTCCCATCTGTACAAATCATCGTTGTCGCCGGGGTCAAAATCAAAGCCATTGATATCAAAAGTGGCAACGGGTGAGCCGAGCAAATGCCAGCCATGGTCATCATCGCTATATTGTACGATGTAACGTTCAACCGTGGCATTTACCCCATCGTTTTCGATCAAAGAGCCGGTACCGGAAATATTTGATTTAATTACCAGGCCGGCAGTTCCTTCTGAATTGATAAGCGTACCATCAACTGTCATTTCCCCATATAAAGTTGCAACACCTCCCGATGGAATGGTTAATTTGTATGTTGCAGGAATTGTTAATGTGCCAATAACAGTTAAGGGTGCATCACCAATATTTAAATTGGAAGCTAAGGTGAGATCAAATGAAGAATTTACTTGAATATCTTCGGGAGTAAATGTACCACCTGAATGGGTAAAAGTACCACTAACATCTCCGGATATTGGGCTAAATCTAAGGTATCCTGTACCAACACCATCAGCTTTTATTGTACCACCTGATTGAGTGAAATTACCATTACAATACATCCTCCAATAGTTAGTACCACTAGTTAAGTTTAAAGTTCCACCCTGAATATCAACATTCCCGTCAATATATACTGAGGCGTTAGTACCGATCGATCCTGTAAATCTCAATTCATATGTATTTGTGCTGACAAGCGTAAAATCACCATCAATATTTGTTAGTGCTCCACTAAAATAAACATCGCTTGTTTGTCCGCTACAGTTCCAGATAAAATTTCCAAATTCCTGATCTGTGTGATATGTACTTGACATATCTCCTTCAATAGCCCCGGTTATTTCACAAGTAGAATTATCATGCCAGGTTGCTTCTGGAATGTATCTATTTGTACCTGCTAATTCAAATTTTCCTCCATCATTAAATGCCAATAACTCTGTGCTGACAGGATATAAAATAGCACCATTACCTTCTTTTCTTAATGTGCCGTCAATTGTAAGATCAGTTCCTGTGCCATCATTTATTGTTAAAATACTTGCATCTCCAACCGTAATTTGTCCTCCGACATCAATGGTTGTTTGATCGATGCTATCAGTTTCAGAAATAGTGATAGTATGTCCATTTTGGATAGTAATTATATCATCATACATGCTCGGTGATAAAGTAGCATCTACCCAATTTTCAGCACCTGTATTGTCGTATTCCCAATTTGCAGCAGCATTCCAATTGCCGGTAGCTTTTGAGCGGTATGAGGGACGGAGCAATTTAGCAGTTGCAATTTCTCCATCAAGATAATCAGCAATTAATATATCATCAGATACTGTTCCTGCAAGCTCAACTCCTGAAATATAAGTAGGTGTGGCTGCTTGATCATTAAAATGCATTAAGAACACAGTATTTGCATCACTGCTATACTCTTCCTTGTGTGTTGATAGTTGCATAGCAGATGTAGCTCTTGCAATATTTGACATACGGATTTCATCTATCTGACCATTAAAATAATTAATATCACCATATCTTTTAGCAATAAAAATACTATTTGTTGAAGTTTCCAGATTCCATGCTTCTCCACTATTAGCAACCTCAATTCCGTCAATATACATACGGGCAGTACTACCATCGTAAGTTACAGCAACATGATACCATGTATTTAAACTTAAATTTTCGTTTGCTTCTGTGCCAAGGTTAATTGAACTGTTCCTGTCCCTGAAATAAATTCCAAAATCACCGCTTCCTGTTGCATTCTTATCACGAAGTGATAAATTGAAAACACCATCCCTAAACAATAAATCATCATAATCTGTTTGTGCATCGGCATTAAACCAGCACTCAAAAGTCCAATCTGTTATAACATCAAGATTATTACTGGCATCATCGCCCACACGAACATATTGTGAAGTAAAATCCAATGCGTATTTGTTCTGCGCAAAAGTACCAATGTTGAAAAACAAAAAACCAAGCATTAAAACAAAACCGGAAATTCTGAATAAGTATCTTTCTTTCATAGTATTTAAATTTTTGATTGATAATCGTAATAAATTTTTGATTGATAAAAGTACAGACGCAAAAAAAAGATTTTTCCCCTAATGGCATTAAAAATTATTGCGGATAAAAGGGCTGGGGAAGAAGCTTTCTCCTGCCGCAAGTGCGGCATGTTTATGATTAGGTGGAATAGACCTGCCTTGCCGGCAGGCAGATTTCTCCCGGAAACACATCTCTGATGGTTTGGGGCAGGCTGTTTGGCTGTGTGTCTTGGTGCCAATGGCAAGTATTTGAATGGAGTTGGGGTACACTTTGTGAGAGAGACCCCCGCCTTGCCGCTGATGTAAGCAATGGTAATGGCGAGGCAGGTCTCAGTCGCTTCGCTCCTTCGAGGTGACAAGACATAGGTGGGACTTGGGGGTGGGTGAAAGTGGGCGCGAAGCGCCCACTTTCACCCACCCCATACATAACCCGGGCTTTGTCATTTCGACTGGAAAAACGTAGCATAGCAAGTTTTGGAAGGAGAAATCTAATCCATAAGTAAACAGCAAATTTATTTCCACAGTTTTTCGCAAAAAATAATCTACCGGCTAAAAAATTTCTTTAAGGAGGGATTCAGGGTCAGTACTTCCCTGATTTTTTTTATGGCAATGGTAATGTGGTTTTCAACGGTCTTCTCGGAAATGTTCAGAATCTCAGCGATTTCTTTGTGCCTTAAGCCATCAATTTTTTTGAGCCTGAAAACCAATCCGGCCATCCGGGGCAAGCCTCCCACCAAATCATCAATGGCATCGCTTACTTCCTTTTTCAGCATCAGGGTTTCGGGGGTCATGTTGTCGCCATGCACTACATCGTGGTAATCGTAAACAAAATCGGGTTTGTTTTTCCTGATTTCAGAAATTACGGCATTGCGGGTGCTTTTGTATAAAAATGATTTGAGGCTTTTGACAATAACGATTTCATCTTTTTTAATCCAGATTTTCAGAAAGACATCCGAAACCAACTCTTCGCAGAGCTCCTCATTTTTTAAAAACAAATAGGCGAAATTGCACAAGGGCTGGTAATACCTGTCGAATAAAAGCTCATAAGGCTTTACATCACCAGATTTCATTTCTTGAAATAATGCCAAATCACTATCTGTTATTGGAGTGCCCATGCAGTATTTTATTATCAGCCACCCTATTTGTTGGTACTGAAAGTTCCGTATTTTTGGTTAAGAATATCCCCTTTTAAAAGGGTTCTACTACTATTTTAGTGGAAAGAAACTTTTATTTCCAAATTCTAAACTCCTTACTTAACGTTAATCAAGTATCGTGAATAATGCATCTTAGTGAATCTTTGTGCCCTTGTGCCTTAGTGTTTGATTTAAGAAAAAAAACCACTAAGACACAAAAGCACTAAGAAACACTAAGTAAAAAAGAACAAAAAAAAATTGAATATGACGACACAATAATTTTCGGTAAAAACTACATAACTAATTGGTGTTCAAATATTAGGTCAAGATCTCTGAAATTTAGTTAAACAACAAATTCACCATACATATTTTATCTGGCCTCGTTCTGTACCGAAACAATTAACAGTAGCACCTTTATAGGTTACAAAAAAATTATCTCCTGCAAAAATAATAAAACCAAGTAGCTTTTCCGATTTTGACTTTCCTGAAATAAAAAAACCTTTTCGTTTAGGGGGAAAAGTTTAGAAATGCGTCTTGTTGTTAGTGATTCCGGGTTTTGCTTGTACGCGGCTCATTCATTGATTCAAATTTTAAAAAAACGATGATGAAATTCAATACTATTTTTTTTATTGCACTTTTCTCTTTCCTCTCATTTTCGGGGATAGCACAATTTAATGTGTTGCTGGTTAACGACAATGCCAATGGTGTTGACCGCTATTTGGAAATTGATACCACGCTCAGCAACCTAAGCATCAATTACAACATTTACAACACGGTAGTTACCGGAACCTTCCCCGACATCAACACCCTTGCATCCTACGATGTTGTGATTTGGTACACCGGAAATGATGGTTTGAATTTAAAACTCTGGGATATTTCAAATCCTGACGATTATCAGTTTAATGCTCCGCTGATGAGCTATTTGAACAATGGCGGTATCGTGTGGCTGCAAGGGCTCGATTTTTTATTCGACATTGTAGGCACTGCTCCCGATCCCTTTTTCCCGGGGCAATTTATTTACGATTACATGGGCATTTCGTCCTATTATGCACAATCGTACTCCGATGATGGTGGCGAAGGTGTGCCGCAATTAGATGTTGTAGCCGGAAACGAGCTTTGTACTTTTACCCCTATGCAATGGGCTTATGCCACCATGTGGTATGTTGATGCGCTGGAAATTACGGCTACAGCCCAGGGCGTTTACAAAATGGGGCCACAGAACTACGCGCTTGAAGGATACATCTCGGGCGTTTACAACGAATTTGGCGATTCAAAAATATTTACCCTTACCTGCGAAACTGCCCGTCTCGACACCGAACAACATACCGACACGCTGTTTGCACAGGTACTCGATTTTTTCGCCACTTTTTCGACTGGCGATATCCCGGTCGAGAATATTACAATCAGCAGCGAGGGCGGGGCAACAAGCATAAACGAAAACGGCGGGAGCCTGCAAATGTTTGCCGAAGTATTGCCCGACAATGCCACCAATCCAGGCATACTTTGGAGTGTTGAAAACCAAACGGGTATGGCGCAGATAAACCAGGGAGGATTGTTGCAAGCCACGGGAACTACCATAGGAAACGGAACTGTTCTTGTAAAAGCTACGGCCATGGACGGCTCAGGTGTTGAAGATTCATTCCAGGTAAGCATATCGGGGCAGGGCGCCGATTTTGAAGTATTGCTGGTGAATGACAACGATATTACCCCCACACGTTATTTTGATATCGATACTACCCTCACCAATCTTGGCTATGCCTATGACGTTTATAATACGGTACTCACCCAACAATTTCCCGATATTAATACACTTTCGTTTTACGATGCCGTAATTTGGTACACAGGTAACGATGGTGTGGATCTGGATTTATGGGATGTTAGCGATACCAATAATTACCGCTTCAATGAGCCGCTTATCCAGTATCTTGACGGGGGTGGAATGCTTTGGCTTCAGGGGCTCGACTTTCTATATGATGTTTATGGTTCGGCACCTGATATTTTTGTAGAAGGACAATTTGTTTATGATTATATGGGATTGAAATCTTATGTAGCGCAATCGTATGTTGATGATGGTGGCGAAGGACTTCCACAACTTGATGTGGTTGAAGGTAACTCCATTTGTACACTTACACCAATGCTGTGGACTTTTGCTACCATGTGGTATGCCGATGCCCTGGAAGTTACAAATAATGCAGAAGCTATTTACAAAATGGGACCGGCTGATTATACTTTGTCCGGATATTTTTCGGGGATTTACAATGTTTATGGCAATTCCAAAATATTTACGCTCGCGGTTGAAACTGCCCGAATTGACACAGAACAAAATACGGATGCCTTATTTTTGGAGGTGTTGAGCTATTTTGAAAATAATTCGGGCAATGAAATCCTGGTGGAACAAATTACGGTTAGCGGCGAAGGTGGAGCGACTACCATAAACGAAAACGGCGGCACACTACAAATGTATGCTGATATCCTTCCCGAAAATGCTACAAATCAAAACCTAAACTGGAGCGTAAATAATGGCTCGGGTATGGCCTCCATTAACCAAAATGGCTTACTACAATCAAGCGGAACATCAAGTGGGAATGGTACCGTTTGGGTTATCGCTTCGGCAATAGATGGCTCAGGTATCAGCGATTCTTTGCTCATTACCATCTCAAATCAAGGTTCTGATTTTGAGGTGTTATTTGTGAATGATAATGGTTGGGATCCTGTAAGGTATTTGGAAATTGATACTACACTTAGCAATTTGGATTATACTTATGATATTTTTAATACTGTTACAGAGTTTCAGTATCCTGATTTTAACACGCTTTTGGATTTTGATGTTGTAATCTGGTACACCGGAAACGATGGTGTTGACCTCTACTTGTGGGATACCAGCGACACGCTCAACTATACCTTCAACCAACCTTTGATGCAATATTTGGCCGCAGGCGGCAATATCTGGCTGCAGGGGCTCGACTTTTTATACGATGCTGTTGGATCGGTGCCTGTTAGTTTTACCGAAGGTCAGTTTATTTACGATAAATTGGGAATCAAAACTTATTACGCCCAATCGTATGCGGACGATGGAAATATGGGACTGCCCCAGATGGACGTAGTTCCGGGAAATCCTATTGCTATACTTTCGCCGGTATCGTGGGTTTACGCTACCATGTGGTATGCCGATGCCCTTGAGATTACCGATGATGCTGCAGGAATTTACAAAATGGGTCCTTCGGGTTATGTTTTTGATGATTATTACACCGGGGTTTTAAAAACTACCGGAAGTTCAAATATTTATTCACTGGCGATTGAAACTGCCAGGCTAATTTCCGAAGAAATCACTGATGTGTTATTTGAAGAAACATTGGAGTATTTCCGCCTCGTTACAGGAATAAAGGATGCCCCGGAAAGTTTTGAATTAAGCGAAATATACACCTTTCCCAATCCGGCCAGCGATTTCGTTACCTTTAGTTTTGATGTTTCGAGACCTGCTGTTACCAGTTTAGACATCCGTGATATTACCGGCAGGCTTGTATATTCTCAAAATATTGCTACTCAAAATCCGGGAAAAAAGGAATACCGGCTTTCGCTGACTTCGCATCATTTTCATCCCGGCGTTTACACCTATACACTCACCCGGGATAATAAATCTAATACAGGAAAATTTCTCATTATTAAATAACTAAAACTAAAATTTTTAAAAATGAAAAAAATCGTACTACTAACACTGGCATTCATCGGCTTTGCTTTTGCAACAAGCCATGCACAAATGAGTATTTTGCTGGTTAACGACAACGGCTTTGCCCCGGAGCGGGTTGAAGTTATTCAGGCTGCCATTACCAATGCAGGATATAATTATGCCTATTGGGATGCCGCCGCTGAAATGGCCGGTCCTTCTTACGACTTTATGCAATCGTTTAGCCTGGTAGTTTGGTACACCGGCAACGATGGCTCAGGCTTATACCTTTGGAATGGCGATGAAACAGCAAATGAAGATATCATGAATTACATCGACAATGGTGGCATGTTTTGGCTTCAGGGTTTGGATTTTCTCTACGACAAATATCCTGAAACCCCGGGTACTTTTTTACCGGGCGAATTTGTTTACGATTACCTCGGCATTTATTACTACGCCGGCCAATCGCATGTTGACGATGGCGTATGGAGCGATGGCGTTCCCCAGCTTGATGTTGTGGAAGGAAACGGAATATTTACCATCCCCCAAATCCTGTGGTCGTACGAAACCTTATGGTATGTTGATGCCCTGGATAAAACGGATGATGCACAATATGTTTATCGCATGGGGCCATCCGGCTACGACCTTTCCGATTATTATTCAGCCATTTATTTAGAAAAAGGAGATGGGAAAATTCTGACCTTTACTTTTGAAACGGCCAGATTGGATACCCAGGAAAACACCGATGCACTTTTTGGTGAAGGCCTGGTCTATTTTGAGCAATTTGCCACTGCCGGGATTTTGGTTGAAGAAATCACCGTTTCATCAGAAGGCGGCGCTGTAACTATCGAGGAGAATGTCGGCACACTCCAGTTTTCGGCCGAGGTATTGCCCGCCAATGCAAGCATACCTTTTGTAAGCTGGTCGGTAAATAGCGATGGCGTTATTGCAAGCATCAACCAGGATGGACTTTTGCAGGCCTCGGGTACCGATAATGGCAACGGCATGGTTTGGGTTAAGGCCGAAGCCATGGACGGCTCCGGTATTGCCGATTCGATGCAGGTAACCATTTCGGGACAGGGAACAGAATTTACCGTGCTGCTGGTAAACGATAATGCCAATGGCAGCACCCGCTACCTCGTTATCGATACTTCGCTTACAAACCTTGATTATGTGTATAATGTTTACAACACGGTAGTAACAGGCGATTTCCCCGACTATAACACCCTGGATGCTTATGATGCCATAATTTGGTACACAGGCAATGATGGTGCTGAACTGAAATTGTGGGATGTTAGTGATACAACAGGTGCTATAAATACAAATCTTAAGTTTAACGCCCCACTCTTGCAGTATATCAATGAAGGTGGAATTGTTTGGCTTCAGGGTCTCGATTTTATTTATGATATTTATGGAGGAGCATTCGATATATTTGAAGTAGGCGATTTTATGTACGATTTCATGGGCATTAGTGCCTACGTTGCTCAATCGTACGCGGATGGAGACCCATTGATGCAAATGGATGCTGTACCCGAAAATCAGATTACTTCATTTGGCCCGGTAACATGGATCTATGCCGAGGGTATGTATTATGCCGATGCTCTGGATAAAACAGACGAAGCAGAAGGAATTTATACCATGGGTCCCTCAAACTACATTTACAGCGAGTATTTTACCGGAATATATACCAAACCCGGGCAGGGACACCTTTTTACACTTACAGTAGAAACAGCAAGAATTAACAATCGTGAAAATACGGATGCCTTTTTTGGTGAAGTACTCGGGTATTTTGAAAGCCTGGTTCCAAACAGCATCGGGGAAATGAATGCTATGGAGGACTTTTCGTTGCAGAATTCACCAAATCCTGCCAAAGACCAAACTACTTTTTCATACAAGCTAAGCGACAATGCTGATGTTACTTTTACCATTTTCGACCTTTCGGGGCGGAAAGTGTTTTTCGAGAACTTTGGAAAACAAACTGCAGGTCAGCAAAGTTTTGATTTTTATCCCGCACAATCCGGATTAACAACAGGTTTTTATACTTGCACACTAACAGTAAACAACAACTTTGCTACACGCAAAATAATTATCAGATAATCAATCAGCTTAACCCGGGTCGGTAATTTATCGGCTCGGTTACTCTTTTAACAAGAATAAAATGATAAAATCTAAATACAAAATATTTTCCGTTTTCATGGCCTTCATGCTTTTGGCAGGATTTGGCTTTGCCGGAAATCAGCTTAATCAAGCTCAGGCCATCAGTAAAGCCAATGCTTTTTTGGCGGAGGCCGGGCAAAATCTAACTTTTGGCCAGGCTGCGGATGTATCCATTGCTGATGTTTCAGTTTTTATGGTTGAGAATGAAAACCTTGCCCACATCGTTCATTTGAAACCGCAGGGTTTTATCATTGTTTCAAGTTACAGTCATCCTTCACCAATTATTGGATTCTCGATGGAAAGTAATTTCCCCGACAAGGCCGAATCATCAGACCTGCCTGTTTATAATGTGGTAAAAGGAATTGCATTGTCGATGAAAAGCAGGGCTAATGAAGCCCCCATTGTGGAACCATCACACAAAAATACCAGCGAAGTAATTTACGGGCCTTACGTTACCACACTTTGGGGGCAGGTAAATTGCCAAAACAATCAGGGCACATCCATTTATGTTACCAATTACTACACGCCCAATCATTACGCTGCTGGCTGTGTGGCCGTATCGATGGCTACCCTCCTTCATCATTATCAGTGGCCCTTAAAAGGCGTGGGAAGCCATTCGTACTACGATGGCTATGGAAGCTCCAACGGCAACTACTCGGCCGATTTTGGAAACACAAATTACAGTTGGGATGATATGCTTTACAAATACAACAATCAGGCATCCACTACCGTGCAACAGGAGGCAGCCGGCGAATTGGCTTTTCATGCCGCTGTGGCACTCGAAATGGATTTTGAATACAACGGTTCAACATCGAATGTTAACAAGATTCCGGGTTGCGGAGCCGATTATTTCCGTTTTTATTCTTTTTACAAATCAGAATCTTCATCGGTTTTCTGGCCGCGTCTCGACAAAAACATGACAGAGGCCAACCCGGTAATTCTTTCCGTTTCTTCCAATACTGGCTACGGGCACTCGGTGGTGTGCGACGGCTTATGGCTTACCAACAACGAAGAAAGATTTTACCATCTCAACATGGGCTGGTGGGGCTCGGGCAATGGATGGTTTACCATTCACGAGGAATTTAATGCCAGCGGCTATACCTCGATCGGCGGTGGAATATTGGATTTTATCCCCATGCCAATACTCAACGATGCCCTGATAGCTCCCGATACTAACATGTTTCACCTCAACTGGGTTTTTACGCAGGTAATCGAAGCTGATGCTTACGAGGTGCAGCGCAAAATCAACACTGGCTCGTGGCAAACCATCGCCGAGGATTATCCTGATACTTCCTTATTGATTGTGGTGGAAGATTTGACGGATGATATCTATTTTAGGGTAAGGGCAAAAGTAAACGGCGATTGGTATCCCGCATCATGGTCGAACCAGGTGCAATTAGATATTCTTACAAATATCATAAGATTAAAAAATGATAAACAAGTTTCGGTTTATCCCAATCCCTTCAACGAAAATTTCACAATTAAATATCCTGAAGTAACAGGCCAAAATAGCAGCATAAAGATTTACAATGCAGCAGGCTTACTTTATTACGAAACCAACGAATCCCTCGACCCGGCAGGTATAAATGTGAGTTCGGGCTCATGGCCAAAAGGCTTGTATTTTATCGATGTTGAAACTGTAAATTCGCATCAATTATTAAAAACAATAAAGCAATAATAATATGTCAGACAATATGATTTTAAAGGTCATCCGGTTTTTGAGCCATGAGGCCGATATTGCCGATTACAAGGCAGTGCAATCATGGCGCGAACAAAATCCGAAGGAGTTCGATAAACTCAAATCCATCATCGAAAACACACCTTTTGAGAAAAAGACTTTTAACAGTGAAGTGCGCAAAGCACAACTGCTGGCCAAAATACGAATGCAAGCCCGGACTTCTACAAAAGTGCGCACATTTAATGTGAATTATTGGCTGAAAATTGCCGCCATATTTGTTGGGCTTCTATCGTTGGGAATTGCTGCACACTTTTACAATCAGTCGCTGTATTTCGAGCAGATGAATGGCACTGCCAATGTTATGGAGGTTAACCTTCCTGACGGCTCAACAGTTACCCTGGATAAACAAAGCGCTATTTCGTACAAGAAGGATTACCTGAACCGCTTTACGCGTGAGGTAAATCTTACGGGCAGGGCTTACTTCCAGATTGAACGAGATACCCTGCAAAAATTTATAGTTAACACTACCCAAACACAAGTGCTTGTGCTGGGTACAAAATTTACCGTTTCTGATTATTATGCCAAAACGCAGGTTATCCTAAACGAAGGAAAAGTGCGGGTTTGTGAGAAAAAATCGGAGAAGTCCTTTATTTTGAAAAGCCCCGGAGAGCAATTGATTATTTCAGATAATGGCCGGGTAAAGCAGGGATTGGTGAATAAAAACCTCTACTTCTCCTGGCTCGAAGACCGCCTGAATTTTAATTCATGCAAAGTAAGCGAAACCATCGAATTTTTATCAGATTCGTACGACCTGAATATTGTAATCGAAAATGAAGACGCGCTCAATACACAACTTTATGGCACGGCACCTTCCGACAGCCCCCTGCTCATAGTTGAAGCTATTGCCCGGATTACCAACCATACCATCGTTAAAAACGGTGATACCATCACTCTTGAATAAGTACTTTTAATACAGGAAAATGAAACATACTTACTTAGGCAAATTAATCATTGCATTGTTCTTTTTCGCGGGAGTAGCCGGTTTTCCGGTTTCAACAATGGCCAATGCACAAGAAGGCGAAAAAATATTTGAAGACATCATTAAGCAAATCCAGGATAAATTCGATGTATCCATAATTGTGGATGCCGAAGCCCTGAATTTACGATCTGCCCTGCAGGAGAATATCACCCAAAACACCGAAAAAATCCTCAACAGTAAAAATGCCGATGGGGCTTTAAAGCAGCTTACAGATGGTACCCACTTGCAATACGAAAAATTGAGGGAAGATTTTTTTATTATCAAAATCAGGAAAGAAAAAAAAACTACAAAGCCACAAGAAAAGGCTCCTGAACCGGATAACGAAAAAACCATCAAAGGGAGGGTAAGCCAGAAATCAACCGGCGAAACCCTGCCCGGTGTCAACGTTTTTGTAAAAGGCACTACATTAGGCGTGGCCACCGACATCGATGGGAACTACGAAATTACTGTTAGCGAAAAAGCCACCACGCTGGTTTTTTCGTACCTGGGATTTAAACCGGACGAAATGAACATCCTCAACAAAGACATCATCAATGTTGAGCTTTATGAAGATGTATTTGGCCTGGAAGAGGTTGTAATTGCCGGTGTTGCATCAGCTACCCCCAGGAAAAACTTATCGGTAAGTGTAACAAAAGTAGATGCAAAGGCCATCAACGAAACGCCTTCGTTTTCGGCTGCCGGGGCATTGCAGGGCAAAGTTGCCGGCGTTAACGTGGTGAGGGCAAACGGACTGCCGGGCAGCGGAGCCTCCATGCGCATCAGGGGTTCTACATCCCTGACGGGCAACCAAAAACCTATGGTTATGCTCGATGGCAATATTTTATATACCAACCTGGCCGACATCAATACCGACGACATCGAATCGATGGAGATAGTAAAGGGTGCGGCAGCAGCAGCGCTTTATGGCTCGAAAGCCGGAAACGGCGTTATCGTTATCAATACCAAAAGAGGAAAAGGACAGGAAAAATCCTCCGTTGTTTTCAGGCAGGAAGTGGGCTTTCAACAGTTGGCAAAACAAATCGAGCTTTCCGAACATCACCCTTATAAACTTGCCGACGACTGGGAAGATTATCCTTACACCCGCTACGCCGGAATCTGGTACAACGATGATGGCAAACCGTTAAGCGGAAACAGGGTGCTGGCAAATGGCGACAGTTCGTATGCCGACCAGCCTTATGCCCGGGTCATCAATCAGCAAGACGAATTTTTTAGACAGGGGATGTACAACACCAGCTACATTTCGTTTATGGGCAGCTCGGCAAAATCCAACTTTATGATTTCCTACGAAAGAAATCACCAGGAAGGGATTCTTTTGGAAACCAATGGTTATACACGAAACAATTTGAAGCTGAACCTCGACCACGTGCTTTCAAATAAAATTAAAATCTCAACATCAAACTTGTTTTTAACTACCAAATCGGATAACCCGGGATCGAACGACACTTTTAACGATCTCTTGTTTATTGGCCCCGATGTTGACCTTACCCAAAAAAATCCGGATAGTAGCGATTATTTGATAAAGCCCGATCCCTGGAGTATTGCCGAAAACCCGTTGTATCCCTTAAAGTATCGCGATCGTACCTCCGAAAGAATGAGCTTTATCGGCAATGTTAAAGTCCTGATGAATATTACCAACGATTTGAACTTTGATGCAAAATACACCTACGAATACCGTAATAAAACCTGGAATACCCTAACACCCAAAGGCTATCTGTCCGACTATCCCACCTATCGCTTGGGTAGTTTGTATAAAGAATCCTATTATGAATTTGATCAAACCTTTCAGGCTACACTTAATTACAACAAGCAAATTAATGATTTTACAGGAAAATTAAAATTGAGTTACTTATACGAAAACTCTACTTACAACGACTTCTGGGTAACCGGACGTGAATTTTCGGTGGCTGATGTTCCGCAACTCGGCTATACCGACCCCACCAAAGCCTCGCTGGGTTCTAACCAAGGTGAAATTGTGGCGATAAACTACATTGGTATTTTCGATTTTGATTACAAAAACAAATACCTGATGTCCTTGCAATACAGGGTTGACGGATCTTCCCTCTTCGGTTCTGAATCCAGATGGCATCCATTTTTCAGGGTTTCGGCAGGCTACCGGATTACGGAGGATTTTATTATTCCGGGCATCCAGGAACTTAAAATCAGAGCAGCTTATGGTGGGTCAGGACAACGCCCGGGCTTTAACAATCAGTATGAAAGCTGGGATGGCTACAGTGGATACATTGTACCGGGAACCATGGGGAACAAAAATCTGCAACCTGCAATCACTAAAGAATTTGAAGTAGGTATGAATATGGAATTCCTGCATAAGTTCTATTTTGAGCTTATCTATTCTGATGCCAATACCGATGGTGCCATTCGATTAGCACCAGTACCTGCACACACTGGTTATGCAGAACAATGGAGAAATGTAGGTGAGATAAATGCAAAAGTGTGGGAAGCCACTTTGGGTGCAAAGATGTTTTCGGATCATCAGTTAACCTGGGATGCAAACCTTGTTTTCGATCGGGTACGGCAAAAAATTACCAGACTTGATGTTCCTTCTTTTAACACGGGGCCCAAAAGTGCCTTTTACTTTAGAGAAGGCGAAACCTTTGCTGTACTCTATGGCTACCAATGGCTGACCAGCCTAGATGATATGGCCCGGCAACTTCCGGCAGGAACTACCATCGATGATTTCCAACTGAACTCGGATGGATATGTGATTGCTGCCGGCACCGAAGGTACCAACCAGGAAATCCCCATAGAGCTGGATATCGACAACGACGGGCTGGCCGACAAGGTGGAAATCGGGAATGGAAACGCCGATTTTAACCTCTCGATGAGCAACACCTTGAACTACAAAAATTTTACACTCTATTTTTTGTTGTCGCTCAAATATGGCGGGGATGTTTATAATTATACCCGTCAATACACCTATCGCGATTTGCGGGCAGCAGAATTTGACCAGGCCAGCGTTCCAATCGAACAACGAAAAACAATCAACTATTACAGCACCTTTTACAAAAATACCGAAATCAACTCCTACTTTGTCGAAAACGGCTCTTTCCTTAAAATGCGCGAGGCATCGCTCTATTATACCTTTGACAAAACGCAACTGGGGCCCGTTTTGAAGGGCTTAGTCAAGTCGATAAAGCTGGGCATTCAGGCACGCAATATTTTTACAATAACCGATTATACCGGCTACGATCCTGAAGTAGCATCGGGTTCCGACTTATCCAATTATCCCTTCGATGATTTTGGCTATCCCAATTTCAGAACTTTTACCGCATCACTCCAGGTAAACTTTTAATGCAAAAAGCGATACAAATGAAAAAGACGACAATATATATTTCACTGATAAGTTTGATGCTGCTTTTTTCGGCATCATGCACCAAAGATCTTGATATCGAAAACCTGAATGACCCCGATAAGGAGAGGGCATTAAAAAATCCTGAAGATGTGAAAAGCATCGCGTTGAGCGGATTTTACAACTGGTTTATGAGCAACAACTCAAGCATTTCACCCCGCATGGCTATGTGGGTAATGGCCGATCAGGGCACTTGTTCGTGGGGCAACAGCGGCATGTATCATCTGTCGTCAGAGCCACGACAGGTTTTCAGCAATTCGGTTTCTTATACCTACGCCTACATTTTCGAAGCCTATTGGGAGGAGCTTTATGGAAACCTGGTGATGATGAACAACGTGTTGGAGAAAATTTATGACGGCATGGAAATAAATATCGAAGGTACCGATGAAACGGAGATGGTAAAAGCCTCGGCATATTTTATCCAGGGACTGTCGCTGGGCTACCTTGGTCTGGTTTACGATCAGGCTTATATTATGAAGCAATATTCCAATCCCAATACTGAAACCCTCAGTCCTTACATGGATGTTATCGAAGCAGCCATCGTTTCATTGGATTCAGTGGTAGTGATTTGTAACCGGCCGGGAGTATCGTTTACCCTGCCCGATAATTATATTAATGGTTCCTTGTACAGCGATGTTGAGTTGGTGAAAATGGCCAAATCGTTTGCCGCAAGGTTACTGGTTTATGCACCGCGCAACGCGACCGAAAATGAGCAAATCGACTGGAATCGCGTGCTTGCTTATGCAAACGCCGGCATCGAAACTGATTTAGCACCTTACATGGACGGATCAACCTGGACCAGTTGGTTCAGATATTATACCGTGAGGCCGGGATGGGCGCGGATAGATTGCCGCATTATTAATCTGATCGACCACAATTATCCCTGGCGTTTCCCGGATGATGGGCAAAACCCTTCGGCGGCTTACCCGCACGATCAGCGACTAAACACCGATTTTGTATTCAGTGCCCAAAACAATATGAAACCTGAAAGGGGCTATTACCATTATTCAAATTACGAATATGTGCGTTATCCTTTATCAATAACCACAAGTACGGGTCTTTCGCCCGATTTCCTGGTAAGCGAAAATGATCTCTTTCGAGCCGAAGCACTGGTAAATACCGGTGATATTGCCGGTGCCGTGCAAATCCTCAACAGCGGGGCGAGAGTGCTAAGAGGCGAGCTTTCGCCACTGGCACAGGATATTAGCAAAGAAGATGCTTTAAAAGCTATTTTTTACGAAAGGGATATCGAACTGATTCAAACCGGATTTGGCATTGCATTTTTTGATATGCGCCGCCGCAATATGCTTCAGGAAGGTACACTTTTGCACTTTCCTATTCCTGCCAAAGAACTGATGGTAATGGATTTGCCCGTTTACACCTTTGGTGGTGTTGGCAGTGCCGATGGGGTAAATACTTCCAACGGGGGCTGGTTTCCTACTGAATAAACTGGGGTATTTTCATTTATACCCGAAATGTGTTCATGTTTTCGCTTATGAATTATTAGTGTCTTTTTGAGAGTTCACTCAAAGTTTTTGGGCATAATGAGGAGATGACACTATGAAATAGATTTCTTGCCGCATGTGCAGCATCGAAATGACCCCGTCCACGGGTTGATTTGGGAGGAGAGGAATCGGGCGCGAAGCGCCCGATTCCTCTCCTCCCACTACCCAAACGGAAGCGTTGTCACCTCGAAGGAGCGAAGCAGCCTGCCCCGTTTTTTCGGGGATTGAGAGGTCTGTCTAATAGTAAGGCTTTCAGTGCTTTACACAAACATGTCATTGGTAGTCCAGAAATTTCAGGAAACAATCTATAATTTTTAATCGGACAGAAATGAATATTTTTTTAGGAATTTAAACATCAAATAAAATGATAAAAAACATTCTTTTAACAATTTTACTAATCGGCTTTTTGCAAACAGGCTTTACCTGTACAACCGCCGTAATTTCGGGAAAAGCCACCCCCGATGGCCGACCCTTGCTTTGGAAACACCGCGATACCTGGGTCGTACAAAATAAGATGGTTCAGTTTTTTGACGGGAAATATGCCTGTGTGGGTTTGGTAAATACGGTGGATACCACCAATTTGAGTATATGGATTGGCTACAATAGCGAGGGCTTTTCGATTATGAATTCGGCAAGCTACAACCTCAACAACGATACCGTGGAACTCAACGGGCTGGAAGGAAGATTAATAAAGGAGGCATTGCAAAACTGTGCCACTGTGGATGAGTTTGAACAAATGGTTATCAACTTCGAAAAACCTACCCGGCTTGAAGGAAATTTTGGTGTAATTGATGCAAACGGAGGAGCTGCCTATTTTGAACTCGGAAATTTTGAATACCGGAAATATGATGCGAACAATCCCGAAGATGCACCCAATGGTTATCTTATCCGTACCAACTTTTCGGTATCGGGCGAATATGGCGGTGGTGGCGGCTATATCCGTTACGAAACCATTAACGAGGTTTTTGAAAAAGCCGTGAAAAACAATACGCTCAACTATAGCACAATCCTGCAGGATGGCTCACGCAACCTGAAACACTCGCTGATGCAAACCGACCTGAACTCATACAGCAATTTACCCGAAAACACACCTACGACCGTAATATTTAAAGACTACATTCCGCGAAGCGGCACTTCTTCGTCCTGCGTGGTGCAAGGAGTTGTGCCCGGCGAAAATGCCGTACTCACCACTATGTGGAGCATCGTGGGATTTCCGCTTTCATCGTTTGCCATACCTGTTTGGCTCAACCGGGAAGTTGATTTGCCCACAGTTGTGATGTACGACAGCATTGCCAAAGATTCGCCCCTGTCGTGCTATTCGCTGGCATTAAAAGATAAGATATATTCCTACAAACCGGGTTCGCATAGCGATTACTACATCGACATCAACCAGGTAGTGAATGCCGACCATAGCGGATTTTTGCAAAAAGTGATTCCCATCGAAAACGAAATATTTGGCAAAAGCGAGCAAATCCTTAAAAAGTGGAGGCAAGAGGGCGTTTATGATAATGATGAAATGACAGCCCTTTACCGTTGGATCGATAATACCATCACCACTTTTTATTTGTCGAATTTTAATGTAAGTTGCGATGAACAACCTTAAGTTTTCCTATTCGCGTATTTTCAGGTTTTCCTTGTTTTTCTTATTTGGGATACTGTTTTTTATGGGATGCCAGATTTCTGAAAAGAAAAATAATACGCCAGCCAAAGCCATTTCAAAAATTCGTGTCGGGGTTTACAATGGTAATGGTGCCAGCGCCGTGTGTGTAATCGAAACCCTGGAAGCCTTAAAAATTGATTCAGGAATATTTTGCCGGGCAGTATCGCCGGTTGATATTCAAAGCAATGTTTTAGATAGCCTTGATGTATTATTTTTTCCGGGAGGCAGCGGCAGTAAGGAGTATAATAGCTTGGGGCTGTTGAATGAAGAAAAAGTAAAAACCTTTGCTGCAAAGGCTAATAAGGGGCTCGTGGGTATTTGTGCCGGCGGCTACTTATTTGCCTCCACCGAAGGTTATCCTGCACTGAAGATTCTTAAAGCAGAAACCATTCGTGAGCATTACGATCGTGGTCGCGGGCTCATCGGATTTCGCCTGAACGAGGAAGGGAAAAAGATATTTCCGGAGTTGAAAGACTACGACACCAATTTTGTACAATTTTACGATGGCCCCATCTATGAAATTTCAGACCCCAAAAATGTATTTGTAAATGCAAGCATTACCTCGGATATTGCCACCCATAAAAACGATCCACATGGTGTAACTCCGGGTAAAGCAGCATTTTTAACTGCTCCTTTTGGTGAAGGGAAAATATTTGTTTCGGTGGGGCATCCCGAATCCACCCCCGGTATGCGATGGATGGTGCCACGCATGGCAAGATGGGTCGCCGGCCAGGATTTTATTTCCTACAATTCCATCCTTGTCCGTCCCCAAATCAACAGCAAAGAAATATTATACTTCCCCGAAACCATTGCCCGTGAAAAAGAAAACTTCTGGAATTTGTTCAGCGAAGATGATGATGAAATCATACAAGCCATCGACAATCTTTACACCATCAAATCAAGACCTTCCATCCGCTGGTCGATTGGTCTATTGCGCCATAACTCGGCAATAGTAAGGTTAAAAGCCGCCGAATACCTTGTCGAAACCGAATACACCCACGCCATCCCCGATCTATCGGCAGCAACACAAACCGAACAAAACGCCCAGGTAAAGGAGCAACTTTCAGGCTATCTGTCAAAATTAGAATCAATGGTTTATTAAGTCATGCTAATTTTTCAAAATCTAATAAATAGCAGATAGGAAAAGGGTAAGTATCCTTTGGCTTTATTAACCTGAAAAATTCATGAATTTTTCACTCAGTCGGCTAAAAAGCCGACAGAGCCGAATTTCCTTTGGAAATTCGAGGGTTAACCCTCGAAAATATTTATTTCAAATATTTTCGGCCTTCGGTGATTAATTCAAAAATTCAACGAATTTTTGAATTAATCAGGTTAAATCGTATGCAATGATAAATGAGTGTATTCTAAAAACTTCAATACTATTAAAAGCGTATTTTTGTTCGGATAATATTAAAACAACTGACTCATGACATATACTATCAGGATTCAAGCAACAAAAAGTCAATTGGCTAAAGATTTGCTTTGGTATTTAAAAAATCTATCCAAAACGAAAGAATATGACTTTTTGCAAATCATCGAAGAAGATGACAGCGTTTTGTCAGAAGAACAAAAAAATGAACTGGATTTAAGATATGAACATTTCCTTCACAATTATCAGGATTACCCGGACTGGGAAGATGTGAAACAAAAGTAATGATAGATAGATTCAAAATCGGGATATAGTTAACACAATACAATCCCAGTAGATTTTATTTGATTCACTACCATTTTTGTTGATACAAATCATTGTTATGATATTGAAATCTATTTCTCCCTTTTGAATTAATGACAACTTTTTCAAAAACATTAAGAGTATTTGGCAAAACAGATTTCTCAGTCCCCGAAAAACGGGGCAGGCTACTACTCTCCTTACTAATGACATGTTTGTGTAAGAAGTTTGAGTGCAGGTTGCCGGAGAGACCTCTCAATCCCCGAAAAAACGGGGCAGGCTGCTGCGCTCTTTCGAGGTGACAGGGCTTTGGGAGAAGGGGGGGGTGGGAGAAAGTGGGCGCGTTGCGCCCACTTTCTCCCACCCCAAATAAATCCCCGGGCTTTGTCATTTCGACTGGAAAAACGCAGCGTAGCAAGTTTTGGAGGGAGAAATCTATTTTTTAATGTTCCCGCAAGGGCGGGATTTTGCTCACTCAACATTTCCTCATTATGCCCAAAAACTTTGGGCTAACTCTCGAAATGACCTTGTTCACACTTTGAAGCATCCGTCATCTGGCGGAGGCTTGGGTATTGCGCCTGAACAATTTCATTCACCCGTAAAATTTGCATCACGCTTTTCCAAAAATGCTTTTTTCCCTTCCATATAGTCCTTGCTTGTAAAGGCTTTCAATCGCAATTCTTCTATATGTTCGTAAGTAGTGGTACTCAATGAAGTGGATTGAGCAATTGCAGTAATTTGTTTTTTCGCAACCGAAACACTCAGTGGGGAATTTAAGCTAATGGTTTTGGCTATTTTGTAGGTAAATTCCTCAATATTTTCGGCATCAACAAGGTGGTTGAGTGCGCCCATTCGCTCGGCTTTTTCGGCAGAAACAGGGCTGGCGGTAAAAAACATCTCTTTGGCTGTTTGCAAACCAAAAGCTTTAATTACATGCAAAATTCCTGTCGCATTATAAGCTACTCCTAACTTTGCCGGTGTAATGGCAAAGGTGGTTTTCTTTGTACCGATAATAATATCGCAAGCTGTCGCAAGGTCGCAGGCACCACCCCAAATACTACCCTCGGCCATGGCAATAACCGGTGCGGGGAAGTTGGTAATTGCACGCCTGGCACGCTCGAATGGATGGTTGGAAGTGAGTGGGTCTTTGCCGTCATCGGGCAACTCGTCAATACACATTCCTGCCGACCATACTTTGCTGCCGGGTAAGGCCCGGATAATAACCACTCGCGCTTTCTTTTCTTTAAAGGTTTCAAGGGCAGCAATCACTTCTTCCAAAAGCTGCATGGAAAGGGCGTTGCGTCTTTCAGAATTATTAAATGTGATAGTTCCGATAAAATTTGAAAATGATTGAAGAATCTGGCTCATACATTCAGTGTTTTTATTTTTGGATAAAAATAGAAATAATAAACAATACTGGCCGATTACTGCTTATTTAGCCTGACCTATTCATAAACCCAGAAATTAATGGGCTAAAGCCCCGGTTTAACGAGTCTTTAACTTACCCCAGGCTTAAGCCTGGGGTAAGTCATTACTTTACAATACAGGGCTTTAGTCCAAAACATGAATTATTCAGGTTAGAACATTTGTCGAAAAAATATTTTCAGTCTTCAACTTAAATTATACTTTTGGTTGTTAAGAATTATCATCGAAAGATATGATCGTATTGAATATGAATAAAAATATATTGTGGAAATTTGGGGCTGTACTACTGATGCTTCTTTCCATCTTTTCCTGTGAAGAAGAGTTCCAACCCGGGTTGGATAAATATGAAGATATTCTGGTAGTTGACGGACTATTAACCAATGGCGAAAATCCTGTCATGGTGAAATTGTCGGTTTCAAGTCCTGTTTATGATCGGAAATACATTCCCTTGCCTAACGCCGAAGTGTACCTTACTGATCTGGAACAATCCATTGTTTTGCTTTCTGAAACAGAGCCGGGAACTTATGGGGCTGCCAATGCCTCATTTCGGGGGCAGGTTGGAAATGTTTATCAATTGCATATTTTATTGCCAAATGGAAAAAAATACATTTCGGATGAATGTTTGATGAAGCCTTCGGTTTCCATTGATTCAGTGTATGGAATAGCTCAAAATCCTGAATTGAATGAAATTGAATACGATTACCCCGGTCTGCAGTTTTATGTTGAAAATCATGCCCAGGCATCCGACACCTCCTATTATTTGTGGAGGTTAGCGCAAACCTATAAATATCGCTCCACATTCGAAATCGATTATTACTGGGCAGGTGAATACCTTCCTTATCCAAATCCAGACTTCCTGCATACATGTTGGATTACAACTAATGTTGGCGAAATTATTTATGCTTCTACAAAGAACCTCAACCCAAGTGCGGTAAAGCGCTTTCCACTTCATTTTGTATCTTCCGATACAAAAAAATTGAGTATTAGGTACAGCCTGCTGGTAAAGCAATTGAATATTTCGGAAGATGCTTTTACTTTCTTTAACGTGCTCGAACAACAAAACCTTGACCAAGGGGACTTATGGTCGAAACAGCCGGTTCAAATTCGTGGGAATTTGTATAGTATCAGTAATTCAGAAGAGCCTGTTCTGGGGTATTTCCTGGTTGCCGGAGCCACCGAAAAGCGGATTTTTGTGGATCGTCCTGAAATACCGTTTTATTACACCGAATGTACCCCCAATTTTGATTTGCGGTTTATCCCGTTTGAGCCATCCGGTAATTGGCCTATTTACATCGATGACATTATGTTTGCCGGATGGGCAGCTGCTGAGCGTGATGCGTGTTTCGACTGTCGTTTGGATGGTGGTTCACTTACTCCTCCTGATTTTTGGGAGGATTGATTTACATTTCATTAACAATTGGTTTTAGTATAAATCCACGGGCCAGATTGGTATGAGAAGGGAGCAATTGAGGCAGGTTAGTAGCTGACGTTGTTGTAATTATAAAAAATTAGCTGAAGAAGCCTTTTGGGATTTTTTTAATTTGCCTGATAAATTCGTTGCTTAAAAAATGTTGATTTGTCGATTCGAATTTTATTATACATACTTTTGGTGATTATCATGTATTAATTAATTATATTTAAATTTATGATGGACAAAACAATTTTAACAATTCTCGTATTTTGTTTTGTAGTATTTTCTGCCGGAGCCCAGGTAGGAAATAAAAAAACAACCACCGATTCAAAGAAGAATCCGGTTGAGCAAAGCAAAATGGACAAAGCAAGGGCAACGGAGGTAAATCAAGCTGATCAACAAGTAGTTAATCAGAATGTACCAATTATCACTTTCGATAAATTGGTTCACGATTATGGAACCCTTAGTCAAAATGATGATGGGAACTGTGAATTTAGATTTACCAATGAAGGGAAAGAACCATTGGTTCTTACCAACGTGAAGGCGAGTTGAGGCTGCACTATTCCAGCATGGCCAAAGCAGCCTGTATTACCCGGTGAATCTGATGTTATAGTCGTTAGATACAACACCAAAAGGGTAGGAACAATAAACAAAAGCATTACTGTTCGATCAAATGCAACCGAATCTCCGGTTATTTTGAGAATCAAAGGAAAAGTTAATGCAGCTCCTGCTACTACTATACCTGAGCAAAATCTCAGAAGCAGTGGAGCACCAGTAAAAAAATAAGTAGTTAAACTACTGAAAAGAAAAAGCTGAGATAATATTTTATCCCGGCTTTTTTGTTTTTGCTGGTTTTAGTTGGCATCTCGGATTCTTGTCCACTGCCGGGGCATCCCACTCATAGTCGCTACTAAAAGAACCCTATCGACATATTGAAATAGCTTTCAGATTTTGGTATTTGTGTTACTTGATACTTCTCCTAAAAACTGAACTTAAAATTTACTCTTCATTCTCGAATAAGTCTGAACAATGATAAAAGTTTCTTTATCGGGAAATAAAATTTTCTTAGGGTGTGTAATTCATTCATCTTTAATTATAGTCGACAAGTCAATAGTTATAAAAGTGTCATTTTGTTTTTCGTATAATGTTTTTCCAATGATGAAGGCCTCTGAGGTAATATTTATTTTAGCAATTTTTTGTCCGTTATTATCAATTATCCATGTCAACTTATCATGTGCAATAAATTTGTATCCTTTGGAATGTAAATAATAAATACTTAGATCTTCATAATCTATTGTTTCTACAACATTCAGTTGATTATCAATAGACAATGTTTTTCCATTACTAGTAAACACGTATAATTTTGTAGTATCAGATTGAGGCAAACTGATGTATTCTTCATCCTCATTAGTTATGAAAACCTGGTTGCCTACAAAATATTTCAACTCACCAAATTTTTCATTTGGAAAAATTTTCTCGTTTATTAAGCTACCAGTTTCATGTGAATACCTTGCTATTTTATTTTTAAAAACCAAATAAATATTTTCATCCATAATTTTAAATCCAAGTATCGGGTCATCTTTTACATTAATTATGGATAAATACTTTTGTTCTCCAGTATCTTTTTCAAAGGCTGCAATAAATGATTTTCCAAAGCTCAATTGTCTATACCCCATCAATGCGTAGCCTTTATTAATCATATAAACAAGACTGTCATCCATAAAAATTGTTGACTTACTTGGTAGGTCTTTAGGAAATGGATGACTCCAAATAATTTCTCCAGAGTTTTTATCAATTTTTGCCAGTTGTTCCATTGATGAAAAGTAAATATTTAAACTGTCCATAAGAACATTTGAAACAACATCACGAACTAAATTGTGTCCCGTTGACATTACAAAAGTGCCTGTTAATAGCCCAAGTGCAGCACCAGCTACATTTGCCGCGACAGTTCCTGAATAATCCTTTTTCCCAGTAATTGTGTTGTAATCCCAACCTAAGCCATTGTTAATGTTAATTGAATGCAATCCAGCAGCAACAACAACTAAGGTTGAATCATTTGTATAAAAAACATCATTCCAGCCATATTCACGATTTAGTTCTTTTTTCCAAATTGCTTCTCCATTCTTCAAGTTAATTCCTTCAAGTTCATTTGAGTATCCTGTTGAGCTTTTATATCTATATCCTATTCCAATATTATCAACCGGGTCAACGTAATATATGTTATTCTTAACTTCCCACAGTTCATTACCTGTGTTTATATCTAAGCAATAACTTTTATTTGCAACAGTAAAAATCATTGTATTGCTAAATTGCTGTAAACTACTAACTTGATATGCTATCTTCTTGCTCCACAAAAGCTCCTTGTTATTTAGGTCATATTGCAAAATATTCCCTTTGTTTCGAAGCCATTTTTCTTTTTTTATCCCCCGTAATTGAACAGTAAGGAATCCGGCTGTTGTGTCGAGAAAAAATTCATGAATTCTATCTGGAAAGATATATTGAATACCCTTTATTTCAGTGTCAGAAACAAAGTTTTTGCCAAAAGTCTTTTCATTAATATTTACATGAAATTTATTTTTTTGACCATAAGACGTAATCGAAGCAAAAAGTAAAAGACCTATTAACAATTTTTTCAGTACTAATTTTTTTTTCATATTGTCGGTTTCCATGTTTTGTATGCCCTAATTTATTGGTTTCATCACCACCTAAAACCCGTTCAACTGCATTGTTACGGTTGGGATTAATAAAAGAAATCCCAAAATAATCAACACGATCATAAATGGAGTAATCCATTTTACCCATTTGTCGTAAGGGATTTTGGCTACACCCAGCACACCAATCAGCACGCCCGAAGTTGGGGTAATCATATTGGTAAAGCCATCGCCAAACTGGAAAGCCATAACGGTAGCCTGGCGCGAAACCCCGATCAAATCGGAGAACTGCGACATGATAGGCATGGTCAGGGCTGCCTTGGCCGAGCCCGATGGAATAACCACATTAATGATGGTCTGGAAAACATACATCATCCCCACAGAGGCTATCTCACCCATTTCCCCCATCGATTCGGAAATATAGTACAGGAGGGTATCGATAATTTGTCCGTTCTGAAGCACGATGATAATGCCACCTGCCAGCCCCACCACCATGGCTGCCGACATAATATCTTTTACACCTTCCATGAAAAGGCCGGTTATTTTGTTTGGCGAGTTATTCATGGCTACCCCCGAAGCGATGCCCATGGCAAAAAACAAGGTGGCTATTTCCATCACATACCAGCCGTAACCCATCACGCCTACAATGAGGTAAAGGATGGTAAACATCAATAAATTCAAAACAAAAAAGTGGGCTGATTTGCGAAGCGATAGAATCCCGCTTATTAGAAATACGCCCGTGAGTATGGGAATTACCGGAAAGGTAGCAGATGAATTGCCAACAGACAGCGTTGTTTGAGGCATCATAAATGAATACAGAATCATTACAGCAAGGATGATGAAAAAAGTAAACCAGGCTGATTTTGGCGTTTCAAATTTGATGTTTTCAATATCTTCAGTATCTCCTTTTTTGCGCCAGTATTCGTCATCTTCATAAACGACAGATTTTTTTGGATTCTTTTTAATTTTTGCGGCATACCTCAAAATCCAGCCAATGCCAATTGTGTTGATCACGATCCAGCAAAAAAACCTGTATTCGATGCCCGAAAATAGCGGGATGTCCGACAAGCCCTGTGCAATGCCAATGGTGAAGGGATTAAGCAAAGCCCCCGCAAATCCCAGCCCGGCAGCAACAAAACACATCGAAACACCCACGATGGAATCGTAGCCCATAGTGATGGCGAGCGGGACAAATATGATGATGAAAGCAATGGTTTCTTCGCTCATCCCAAAAATGGCTCCAAAGGCGCTAAACATCAACATGATCAGGGTGATGACCATGTTGTTTACACCAATGGCTTTTATAAATTTATTGTGCTCCAGTTTTTTCGTGAATTTCAGGAAGGAATAAATCCCCACGTCAATGGCGCGGCTGTTGTTCATAATCCAAAACGCCCCCCCGATGAGCAGGATAAAAACAATGATGTCGGCCTTATCCACAAAGCCATCAAACAGCGCCGAAAAAATCTGCCAGGTCTGTGGGGCATTTTCGATGTAAGCAAACGATTCGCTTTGAATAACTTCCCGCTCTGAGCCATTAACAACAACGGTTGTCCTTTCGAAAGCTCCGCCGGGAACTATCCAGGTAAGTATGGCGGCAAAAACAATAATGGCAAAAACGATGACGTAGGTGTGTGGAATTTGTCTTTTTTTCATATTTCGCTAAATTTCCGATTCATATTTTGAAATACAAAAAAACAGAAATTTTTTGTGAACAATGGATTTAAATCTAAAAATGAAAAATTAATTGGTTGTATTAGAAATCAATTATAACAGTAAGATAAGTTTGTCTGTAAGTTCATATATCAGCGATAATTCACTTATAAACCCTATAATATGAGGATAATGTATATGGTTGGGTGGTTTAATGACCAAATATTACGCATCTGATATTTCGGTACGTTACACCTTTTTTCTAACTGATAAGATGGACTTCTACAAATGCCGATTTTTCATCAAGCATGCTCGCCCTCCGGCCGGCAGATTCAGGGTGCTCCGCACCTGTAGGATAAGCCACAGCGTGGTGACAATATTTGGTGTGCCGGGCATGTAGTAAACCTAACAGGTGCGTGGGAAACCCCACAAGTCCTGAGAGAGCCGTGATGACCGGAATCTCATAGTCGAAGGCAAGGGCGTCCACCGTGAGGTGGAATCTGAAGGAAGCCATAGACAAATTGTTGATTTGACGTACAGAAATCGGATACAAGGTCTGTCTTTCCGGGTAACTGACCCATAAATCAGGAAGCCCAAAAGTCATTCAGAGGAAAGAGGGGTAAATCCGGCAAGTCAACAGGAAAGGGTTACTGCTTACCCCGGGAGGTCTTTACAATATCTATACAATCTCGCTCGGAGAGCGAGGATCAATGGATAGGCCAACGGGAAACCGAAGGTTTAGAAACGTAAAGAAGTCAGCAGAGGGCATAGTATCACTCAAAAGAGTGAGAAGGCCTGAATCTATTAATCAATGAAAGCTTTCAACGAGGCGTAAAAGCAAAGAGCAACAGAAAAGAGAAGGCGGCGTTCAAATGACGATATTTGATTTGTCCGTCAACGAACCTTCACCCGACCCAGCCGGCAGTACCGGTCAAAGTCAGGGTACAAGGGTTGAATTGTTGTCGCAACTGGAGCTTAAAAGGTTAATAAAAACCGCCTTGGTACGGAGTACGTATGCCGGGTGGTGTGGGGGGACAGCGGCGCAAGCCGCTTCCTACCCGATTAGTAAAATGAATACATGAATGTATCGGGAGGTGCAGCGCACCGAAATATTGAATAATACAGCGGAGTTTTTCAGCAGCTCCAAAACAGTTATCTTTTTACAAACTTCAAAATTTCGGTAGAACCATCGTCACTTTCAATTGTCATAATATAAAGTCCCTTTGCTCTATCCTGAAGACTATATGGAATATCCGAGTTTGGAGCGAGTCCAGAATAAACCTTTTCTTCCAAGAGTTTTCCTTGAACGTCATACAAACCAACTTTGATGTTTCCAGGTTTATTGTAATGCAGAGTAAACTCATTTAAAACAGGGTTCGGCGAAATATATGCATTGTCTTGTTTAACTTTACCTTCAAGGCCCTCCATTAAATCAATATCAATATGTTGTGCTTCGCTCACTTTTTCATTTCCACAAACGTCAACTCCAGTAAAATATCTTGCCCAATTTTGAATAGGGTCGTCTCCGCCCAATAAAACATCGTTGTAGGAAGAATCGGCCAAAGGCAAAGTTGAATTATCGGACCATGTGGGCCAACCCAAGTCATCCGGATGCATCGAATCATATTTTGTAATCGTCGTGTCACCAGGCATAGTTTCAACTTCGGGAGGAGTCGTGTCCTCTACATGAATATTTTGAGTATGTGAAGCAATCGGAGTATTCCCAGAATTATATGTCCCAGCAACTAAATTCCAAGTCCTAGAAACATTATAATCAACATCTGAGCAAGTCCCGTTCGAGGTTTGATCGTCCTCATCAGCGTAACTAACTTTAGTTCCATGATACAAATTAGCGGGAGAGCCATTCGCTAAAACAGAAGTATCCGCCGGAAATTCACGAGTTTTGTCTTCCGGCATTTCAGCTTTCAAAAAAGGATTCCAGGATTCCATTAAATCCGGATGAGTATAATCAATAACGGGACTTCCGGAAGAAATATCATAATCAACAAGACTTCTTGCCCCATATTGCCATTCTTCAAATAAAGAATTATAAAAATAACCATACCATTTTTCTTTCATAAATGTATTAAAATCCCAATCTCCAATTTCTGGGAATTGGTCATTTTGAGGTTCAATAGCAATTTTATCATAAAAATTAGTTGCATTTTGGTTTTCGGGATTTCCCAAGTGAACGCTATTAATTGCATGCGTCCCCGTAGAAGCCATTGTGTTGGTCTCTAGCAAAGGCAGTCTAAATATTCCATTATGAGTTAAATCAAATTCTAAATTTGTTCCATTAGGTTCTGCAAAACCACTATTTGCTATGTCATAAACACCCCTCATGTTAATAAACAACTGTGCCATGTACCCAGAACAACTCCATCCACTTGGCCCAGGAGAAATTTCACTAGTCGGGTCAATTGCCAACGCTTTTTCCAAATGACTAATTTGCTCCGGTTCCGTTTCAAATTCCCAAACATTAATGTGATTTCTTTCCCCCATTAAGTATTCATAAATTATTTGTTTGTCTTGGGCAGTTCCACTTACACCATCCAAATCTGTATCTCCCCTATAGGTTCCGTCATTAAACGGATCTGTTCCAGAAACTGTGGAATTGTGGTCGTCCCAATCAATAACACCATTTAAATTAACATCTCCAGAGCCATACCAATCAGTATCTGTTTGATAGGTCGTGTCATGCGCGGGAACATAGCTTACAAGTCCAAACATCGGGTTAGTAATGTCATAAACTAAGTCATCAGTTCCAGCCATTGATTTCTCCATGTCTTTTTCAAATTTATCAGCTTGTTCTTGGTTTTTATAAGAAACTAGAGTGTCTCCTTTGGTGTCAACATGCCAATGCCGGGTTTTTCCGTCCCAGTCTTTACTCCCGTCAGGATTAAATGTGATTCCAGTAGCAGAATCGGTTTTCACAGATTCTTGTGCGCAGGTGTAATTTGGTATAAGAAAAGCGATAAATGGTATAAGTAAAATGGAGAAAATCGATTTATGTAGCAAATTTTTCATGGCTTTTAGTTTTGCGTATTTATTCATTATATTTTGAAATCACAAAAAAAGTAATCGTTTGCAATGTAGGAATAATTGATGATATAAATGCAGATAGATTTAATTGGAAGGTTTTGCTAATATTATGTTGTATGCAGTTTAATTTTTTAAAGGTTTCAGTTATCCCAATTAATACCAAATTGTGAATATTAAAAACCTTATCAGGAAACTCCACCTTAGTACAAAATCAAAAGAAAACGAACTACAACCTTATTACCTTATTATTCCTCAATTGCTTTTGGAATAAGGTAATAAGGTTCGTGTATCCCTGAAACATTTAATTTATTAAGGTGAAAATTTGAGGAATAAGGTTTTACTTTATTATCCGGATCAACAAAATATCAACAACCAGAACTTAAAAAATTTCAGAAGTGCAAAACTCTTTTTTTTGGAAGCCTTAGTCGAAATCCTCAAAATTCCCAGTAGTGTCCATCGGAAAATGCTTTGTTTTAGAAAAACTATGCTAAATCTTGTTCAGCCTGGCATCATCGTTTTGTCCATCCATCATCCGATTCTATCTTCATTTATTGTCATTGAAAAGTCCTCTTTTGGTGAGATAATTCCTGCAAATGTTACCTGTTGGTTTTAAAATGGGCAAAGTCACCCGATGAATTGTGCCTGAAAGAAGAACTGTTTTTTAAAATAGAGGTACGATTGCTAAAGTTGATTCACCGGGTAACTTTATAAATCACCCGTCCTTGAAGGTTTTACTATGGTAAAAATTTCCTAATGAAAAGTACAAGTTCACCTTTTTTTAAACGCTCGAAAGAGCTATGCATGTTTCGAGGTTTCCAAAACACCAAAATCCCATCACTCTTCTTATCGCTTTAGTCGCCTACCTCGCTTTGTTCGCTAAGTTCTCTTCGTTCGCTAAATTCGCTCAGGTCGTTTCTCCGTAGGAGTCCTTCGGACAATCATTCTGTCATTCTTTTGTTTCTATCATTCTGTCATTCTTTTGTTTCTATCATTCAGTTCCCGCAGGGGCGGGATTTCGCTTCGCTCAACATTCAACTATTCAATCCTGCATTTCAAAATCCTAAGTGGGAACTCTTCGCCTTTTTTAAGGGCAAGTGTATAAACATATCCATCCTTAAACTTGAAATGTCCCATATTCGAAAGTAGTTCATAACCATCTATTTTAAATTCGGATTGGCCAAGGAGATTTCCATCAAGCGAATATGCCTGAAAAGCATAGTCTTGTCCTTCGTTGTTGGTGTAGATGAAAAGTAGCGCGTTGTTTTTATCATCTAAAATCATATTATAAAAATAGGGGAGGTGTTCCGGGAAAAAGCCTTCCGCTTTTACTAATTCGGCACTGGAAGTATCCGATCCTTTGCTTAGTAGTCTTTCTTTAAAATTTTGGTAGTATTCATCTTTCACTTCATCGCTGATATCTTCCGGTTCGATCTGTATTTTAAATTCGGATTCCTGGTATTTGCCGTTAACCGGCGAAAATACTTTAATGCTGCCGCTTTGGTTGTAGGCTACCACAACCTTGTCGTTGTTGGTTATTCGAATGGTCATTTTTTTTCGCGAATAAGCTGTCATCATGTATGCTGAGCCTGATTTGGTTTCCATGGTGATGTATTCCGGTTGGTCGTAGTGTTCAATTTTTTCATAAAATACATCATACTTCCCGCTTGTAAAATCAAGTTCGGCGAGCACATCTTTTGATTTTTTTCCCGACATGGGAACATGTCCCCAAATAATCAGATTTCCTGAGTTTAACGGGAAAATATCTTTTGGCATAAAATCGATGCGGAACACTTTAATGAAATTCCCGTTGAGGTCGAAAAAGTTGATACGACCGGTGTTATCGCTCACCACGAGGTATTCATTTTTAAGTATGCCATTAAAATCCTGGTTATTTATAAATTCACCGTCCTCGTACCCTTTCTTTCCAAAAGTTTTGAGATGTTTCCCGGTTTTGTCGAGGATGGTAATGGTAAATTTGCTTCGGTCAGAAATATAGACCCGCCCATCCGAACCAACCACAACCTGCTTATTTATCCCGACACGTCCTGCTGTATTGTTTTCGGAAGCATCATAAAATAGTGCCTGCCAGTCGGCATTAGGCAAAAAGGAAGTTTCGGGAACGAGATTTACATTTTTTGCATTGTAAGAAATCGATTGGGCCATTCCTGTTGATATCATCAGAAAGGCTAAAACAGCAATAGTTAAAATTTTTGTTTTCATGATTTTTTGAATTTTATGGTTATGATAAATTCTTTGCTTCGTATCATTTGCTTTTTGTATTCATTTATTTTGATTGGTAAACCTAACAGGTCTTCCTATTAGAGGGCTTCCAAATCTTATGACATTTTTCTCACACATCCGGCAGATAGACCTGTTAGGTTTCTCATGTAGTTTTATTGGTAATAAATTTGAGAACCCGATAACCCGATAACCCGACAACTCAACAACCTTAAAACTAATCCTTCAATTTCAAAACCGTCCATACAAGTTCTCGTTTATTCCAGTTGCGATTTGGGCTTATGTATTCATTCAGTTCTTCAAATTCTTCAATATTTTGATTTTCATTTATCACTTCCGAAACAACAATCGCTTGTTGATCTGCCTCATGCCGATTGAAGAGCATGAATGTTATGGCGATGGTTGCCAGGATTAGTATTGCCGCAGCGTAGCGCCGGAAGTGGGCTATGAAAAATGAGGTGTTTTTGTGAGAGATTTTCGGTGAATGTAAACTATTTTCAAAAGGCGGAATAGTGATCGCTTCCTTCGGATTGAGCATTTCAAGTGTATCCAAAGTTTGTTGCCGTTTTTGTGCAATGTTTTCCAACAATTTTTTCTGATCCGGATTATGCTTTAAAAGCGATTCCATTTTCTCGGCTTCCTCACCCGAAAGCTCTTTATCAAGATATTTTAAAAATTCAGCTTCGTTATTCATCGATTTTTAATTTTACGGTTTCCGAAATTTGATCTATAATCCGCCACAATGTTTTACCAAGCGAATTCAATTTTATCCCTGTACCTGCCGACATTTCCTTGTACGACAATCCATCCTGGTACATAAAAATTAAAAGTTGATTTTTAGGTGTCAGTTGTGCAAGCACATTTTTTAACATCCTTGTTTTTTCTATTTCCAGTAAAATTTTTTCCGGAGTAGAATGATCGATGGATTGATTTTCGATCCGGTTTCTGATTTCACTTTGGTGCGATTTGGTATTGAGGGCATTCAAACAAAGATTTCCGGCCACTTTGTAGAGCCATGCCCTGGTGTTTTCAATTTCAGATACGTGCCCCTTTATTCGTTCGTAGAGTTTTATAAAAGTTTCCTGTGTGATGTCCATCGCGTTTTCGTGGTTGCCAAGCATCCGAAAGCAAAACCTATAAATTGCTTCATAATATTTCCGGTACAGCATTTCGAAGTTGTCCACTTTTTTTATTGTCGTTTATGTAAGAACAGCCGAAGTTACTATTTGTGACAAAATGGGGGGAGAAAATTGTGGTACTGTCGATTAAAATCAATCCGCTTTCTCCACCAATCTCAAATGTTAAAAGCTCAGCTTCAGTTGATGATCTGTCGGGTGAATGGGAATCAGATTAAAAACACAGGGCAAAGTGCGGAATCCAGGAAACGAAATGATAAGACAATATTACTCCAATCAAAATGAACCAAACCAGTGGAATTTGATATTGATATACTAGTAAATCAAAACCAATTTTAACCCCAAAATATGATGCAAAAAAGAAAATAGCCAGAATTGGGAAAAATCCAAATACACGGGTTAATATTACAGATGGATTTATGTTTTTCATTTTACAGTCAATTTTTTACAAATTTAATAAATAAAGAAGTGAAAGTTTGACCACAAGAAAATAATGGTTTTATTTACAGAAGCTTAATTATATTTGGTCACTACATTATAATAACATGAAACGAAAGATTTACACCATAGGCGAAACAGTGTATGATATCATTTTTGAACATGGTGAGATCAAGGCCGGAAAAGCAGGTGGCTCGATGCTCAATGCCTCGGTAAGCCTCGGCAGATGTGGCTGCGATATTTCCTTCATCTCGGAAGTTGGAGACGATGATCCCGGAAAATTGATTTTGAATTTCCTGAAAAAAAATGGGGTGGATATTTCTTTCGTGCATTCATTCAGCGATGGCAAAACTCCCCTGGCTTTGGCTTTTCTGGATGAAAACAAAAATGCAAAATACAGTTTTTACAAAGCCTACCCAAAACAAAGATTACAACAAGCATTCCCTCAAATTCGGGAAAATGATATTGTTTTGTTCGGTTCATTTTTTGCCATAAACCCTGAAGTGAGAAGTCGGGTACTTTCGTTTGTAAGACAAGCTAAAAATTCAGGGGCAATTATTGTTTACGATCCCAATATCCGGCATCCGCGTAATCATAATTTAAAAGAAGTAGTGAATTCAGTCATCGAAAATTTTTCGCTGGCTGATATTGTTCGGGCTTCAAACGAGGATTTTGAAGCGCTTTTTGATGTGAATAATCCTGAAGATGCGGCTGAAATACTGAAGGATAATTCTGAAGCCGTCCTTATTTACACCAACTCATCAAGGTATGTTTTTTTAGCATCAGCAAAAGAATACAGGTACTATTCCGTTCCCGAAATTAATGTGCTAAGCACAATTGGCGCCGGCGATAATTTTAATGCCGGATTGATTTATGGCCTTACCAAAAGTGCTTTGCTGAAAAAGGATTTAACAAACATTGATGAAGCAAGCTGGAATAAACTCATCGTTTATGGCATTCAGTTCAGCCAGCAGGTTTGCAAAAGTTATGAGAATTACATTCCTGTTGATTTTACCAAAAGAATGCAACTTCCGAAATATTAGATACTGACAAGTATTCTAATGAGTATTCGTCTATTTAGTAATTTTTCCCGCAGATTTCACTAATTAGCGCAGGTAAAATCTGCGCTAATTAGTGAAATCTGCGGGAGACTTTTTTTTATGTTGAAAAATAACGACTCTATGGACAAATACTAAATAATTGGCGTTTACAATCCGGGGGAAATACCAATCTTACGAATCCCAAATAAATCCCATTAATCAAGATTTTTTTGCATTTTCAGTTCCATCGAATTCAGCTCTAAGGCAACCAAATGCCCCATGCCTTCTTTATGCGGGAGGTAGCAGCCATTGTCGAGCGCAATATATTTGCGGTTTGGGTTGGCAAGTGTTGTGGTTATAAAATTGAAGCTTACCGGAACATGGCCGTGTATGATTATCCTGTTGTTAATTTTTTCAATATCCGGGTTAAAAGCCTTCGACCACAACATGGCATGTTTATCCTCGAATGGGTCTAACCTATCGAAATTGAGTCCTGCGTGTACAATGATATATTTATCATCCTCGAAATAATGCACCAGGTTTTGCAGCCAATTGATATATTTTTCAGGGATTTCGCTTACACTTTTCACTCCAAAGCTATTCAGTGTATAACTTCCCCCATACCTTATCCATTCGTCAAGCAGTTTGTTAGGTTCTTTCCAAAACAAAAACTTTCTTTTCTGATTTTTCACGCTGTTATAGGCAAGCACCATGTATTCCTCATGGTTTCCCCGCAAGGGTTTCACATTAAAGCCATCATCCTCAAGCTTCATTATATAATCAAGCACACCTTTTGGATTTGGCCCGCGGTCGATGTAATCGCCCAAAAAATACAAGACATCATTCTTTTCGGGTTTTATGTGCTCTTCAATCATAACAGTAAGCGTTTTAACGCAACCATGCAAATCCGGAATAACCCACTTTCTCATTCAATAATTATTTAAAAAAACAAAAGTACAAAGAAATTTTGGCCAAACAACCCGCAAAACAAAGCCTTCTTATTTAATATTCCCACATGAAAAGCTAAATTTGCACACTTAAAGGCTAAAATCACCAGATTGTTGTTTATTTGGTAGATTTAAAATTAAGAACATTATGACACAAGATAGAAATAGAAAAGTATTATTGATGATCCTTGACGGATGGGGAAAAGGGAATAAGTCGAGAGCTGATGTGATTTTTAACGGAGACACGCCTTACATCGATGGCCTGATGGAAAAATACCCAAATGCTGAATTGTTGACCAGCGGCGAAAACGTTGGCCTGCCCGACGGACAAATGGGCAACTCGGAAGTTGGCCACCTGAATATTGGTGCCGGGAGGATTGTTTACCAGGATTTGGTGAGGATCAATATGGCAATAAAAGATAATTCGATAGCAAAGAATCCACAGCTTGTAGAAGCATTTAACATTGCAAAAGAAAATAACAAAGCTGTCCATTTTATCGGGTTGGTTTCTGATGGCGGCGTACATTCGATGGATACGCACCTTTATAAACTTTGCGATTTAACCATGGATTACGGATTGGAAAATGTTTTTATCCATGCCCTTACAGATGGCCGCGATTGCGATCCAAAAAGCGGCTTAGGATTTGTGAAAAACCTACTCAATCATCTGCAGCATTCAAACGGCCAGATTGCCTCACTTGTTGGTCGCTACTATACCATGGACCGTGACAAACGTTGGGAAAGGATAAAAATTGGCTACGATCTGATGGTGAATGGGCAAGGCAAACATTCAACTGATATTTTACAGTCGATGCAGGAATCGTACGATGAAGGTGTGACTGATGAATTTATCAAACCTATAGTGATGGTCAATGAAAATGATAAGCCCATTGGCGATATCAAGGAAGGTGATGTGGTGATTTGTTTTAATTTCAGGACCGACAGGCTACGCCAGATTACAACTGCACTTACACAGCAGAACTTTCATGAACATGGCATGCATACCCTCGATTTGAAATATTACACCTTGACCAATTACGATGATTCTTTTAAGGGTGTCAATGTAATTTATAGAAAAGACAATGTGGAGAATACGCTTGGGGCAGTGGTTTCAGCCGCCGGTAAAAAACAAATCAGGATAGCCGAAACCGAAAAATATGCCCATGTTACCTTTTTCTTTTCGGGGGGCAGGGAGCAGGAGTTTGAAGGTGAAAAACGCATTTTAAAACAGTCGCCCAAAGTAGCCACCTACGATTTGCAACCCGAAATGAGCGCTTTCCTCGTAAAGGATGCCATAGTGGAAGAGATGAAAAAGCAGGAGGCCGATTTTGTGTGCCTCAATTTTGCCAATGGCGATATGGTGGGGCACACCGGGGTTTATGAAGCCATTTTAAAGGCCGTTGCCACTGTTGATCGATGTGTGCATGAAGTTGTTGATGCAGCAAAGGCAAATGCTTATGAAGTATTGATAATTGCCGACCATGGCAACGCCGACAATGCCGTTAATCCTGATGGTTCGCCCAATACGGCGCACTCGCTTAATCCCGTGCCATGCATCCTGGTTTCCGAAAGGTATAAAAAAATCAGCAACGGCATCCTTGCCGATGTAGCCCCAACCATCCTGGCACTGATGGGCATGGATATCCCAAAGGAGATGACCGGGAAGGTTTTATTCCAATAATGCCGGGAATGTAAAAAACAGCCCGGATTACATTTATTTTAAACTTAACCTAAGTATTTTGAAGATAGTAATTTGGGGTGGGCTTGCCTCGCCGTTGCGTTAGCATTTCTTGGGCGGCCTGGCGGGCTTTCCGCTATACCCTGCTTGTGCCAGCTGTATTTTTATAGGCGGCTGGCGTGCTTCCTCTGTCAGCAGCCACCCACCAACAAAAATATCAGCCGCCACTGCACAGGGGTGCCGCTTCAATCCCTGCCGCAGCGTTATGCAAGCATCAAGCACATTATTTTTATCCATCATATAGCTTTAATGTAATACATTAAAAATGCTATTTTAGCCGCACTAATTTCAATCATTGTATTATGAAAATTTATAATAATTATTAATATGCACTGGCATGAATGAAAAGCCATACTATATCATCCGTGCATCCGTGGCTAATTTTATACAGATGAAAATAAAAATCCTCATCCTTGGCTTGCTAACGATTTCATGTATTGCAAATGCCCAAATATCTAATGAGAAATACCTAAAAGAATCCATCCAGGCACAAGAAGCGTTAAACGCCGAATATGCCAATCCTGACAAAACGCCGCTCCTTCCCGAAGATATGGAAGCATTCGAAGGCCTGGATTTTTATCCGGTTAATCCTAATCTGATTTTTGAAGTGAACATCAAGCGCACGCCACAGGCCATCCCTTTTATGATGAAGCGCACCAAAGATGAGGTGAAATATGTGAAATATGGCGAGGTAACTTTTGAATATGCGGGCGAAAAACACACGCTGAACGTTTACCAAAACCTTGATCTAATTGCCAAAAGGCCGGAATTCAACTCTTACCTTTTCTTACCCTTCACCGATTTAACCAATGGCGAAACTACTTATGGCGGTGGAAGATACTTAGATATGGAAATCCCCGAAAAGGGAGCTACTTTGGTTTTGAACTTCAACAAAGCCTACAATCCGCTTTGTGCCTACAACAAGAAGTATTCCTGCCCCATCCCGCCACAGGAGAATGCATTGAATTTTAAAGTAGAAGTCGGTGTTAAAAAGTTTGATCATTAAAGAAAAACCTAATTTTATCAAAACCTAAATTCCTCATTTCGACTGAAAAACAAATAGTATATTTTTAGATTTCAAATATTCACTCTGCAAATTCATAAAAAAGGCTGAAAGCCTTACACAACAAAAGCAGGAGCAACGCTCCTGCTTTACACAAAACAATTCAACAAATTCAAACTGAAGGCCTGCCCGAAGGACTCCTATGGAGATACATCTCAGTGTCCCAGGCTTTCAGCCTGGCAAGACCTGTCGATTCCTTCTATTCTTTGATGTTGCAGACTTTCAGCCTGCAATTCTTCATTGATATAAAATCAGAACGAGAATATCCTTTTTTATCGGTTCTACTACCATTTTTGTGGATGTAAATAATGTCTATCACTGTAAACAGATTTCTCCTTTCAAAACTTGCTACGCTACGTTTTTTCAGTCGAAATGACCAATCTCGGGGATTTATTTGGGGTGGGAGAAAGTGGGCGCAAAGCGCCCACTTTCTCCCACCCCCCTTCTCCCAAAGCCCTGTCACCTCGAAAGAGCGTAGCAGCCTGCCCCGTTTTTTCGGGGATTGAGAGGTCTCTCCGGCAACTTGCACTCCAACTCCTTACACAAACATGTCATTGGTAGTTCCAAGCCCCTGAAAAAGAGGCCTCAAAGTGAAATGACAATTCGTAGTAGATTTCTCCCTTCGATACCAATGACAGATTTGTGTAAGGCGCTGAAAACCTAACTATTAAACAGAACCCCGCCTTGCTCGCCTCGCTGGCGAAGCGGGCCACTGGTGTGTATGCAATGGTGCAGGCGAGGCAGGTCTCAGTCCCCGAATGGTCGGGGCAGGCTGCAAGCTCCTTCGAGGTTACAATGCTTCCGTTTGGGTAGTGGGAGGATGGAAATCGGGCGTGAAGCGCCCGATTTCCATCCTCCCAAATCAACCCCGTGGCCAGGGTCATTTCGATGGAGCGAAGCAGCCTGCCCCGTTTTTTCGGGGATTGAGAAATCTCTTTTTGCCTCACATTCTATTCCTTGCAAAAAGCTGTCATTAGTACTGAAAAACAAATAGTATATTTTTAGATTTCAAATATTCACTCTGCAAATTCATGAAAAAGGCTGAAAGCCTTACACAACAAAAGCAGGAGCAAAGCTCCTGCTTTACACAAAACAATTTAACAAATTCAAACTGAAGGCCTGCCCGAAGGACTCCTACGGAGATACATCTCAGTGTCCCAGGCTTTCAGCCTGGCAAGACCTGTCGATTCCTTCTATTCTTTGATGTTGCAGACTTTCAGCCTGCAATTCTTCATTGATATAAAATCAGAACGAGAATATCCTTTTTTATCATTATTATTAAAAAAGGAGTATTGACTTACTAACGCAAAAAATCCCCTGAATTTATTGGATCATTTTGCCTTTCAAAAGAAAAACAAAAAGCCTTAAACGTATTCAGGGGATTGAAAAAAATCGTGAAAAACCCGGGATTTGTTTTACCTTATGAACAACATTTCGCGGTATTTTGGCAATGGCCATAAGCTATCGTCCACCATCAGTTCCAATTTATCCACATGGTAACGGATTACATCGAAGAATGGATAAACTTTTTCGTTGTAACAGATGGCCTTCTTATCAGCATCTTCTATTATGTTGGCAATTTTGCGCTGCACTTTCATTTTTATAATATTTTCCCTGATTTCGGAAATATGTTCCGAAATATCCTTGATCGACTGCAATTGATTTTTGGATAGCTTAACAAAAGTTTTATTATCCAGCACTTCTTTCAAACCTTTCACATTGTCGATTAACACGCTTTGATACTTGATGGCTACAGGAATAATATGGTTGGTGGCCAGATCGCCAATTACCCGCGATTCGATTTGAATCTGCATGGTATATTTTTTCATTTTAATATCGTGACGTGCCAACAATTCGCGCCTTGTAAGAATACCTTCACGTTCGTAAAGGTCGATAATTTCGGGCGTTAATGATTTGACCAATGCCTGTGGTGTAGATTTGATATTAGGTAAACCCCGTTGCCCGGCTTCTTTCACCCATTCATCGCTGTACGAATTTCCCTCGAAAAGTATGCGTTTGCTATCGCGGGCATATTGACGCAACACCTGGAGTATGGCATCCTCCTTACTCAAATTATTCCCGATAAGTGCATCCACTTCCTTTTTAAAATTCTTGAGCTGATTGGCCAACACCAGGTTTAGGGGAGTCATGGCCTTGGAGCAGGTTGAAGATGAACCCACCGCACGGAATTCAAATTTGTTTCCTGTAAAGGCAAACGGTGAAGTACGGTTTCTGTCGGTGTTATCCAACAAAATCTCCGGAATTTTCGGAACATTCAAATTAAATTCTTTACCATCTTCAATTTTATTGGTGCCCTGGTTTTCCAATTCTTTTAGCGCCCTGGTAAGTTCGGTACCAATAAACACCGAGATAATGGCCGGCGGAGCTTCATGAGCGCCCAGGCGATGATCGTTTCCGGCAGAGGCTATCGAAGCCCTGATTAAATCAGAATAATCATGCACTGCCTTGAGGATATTTACAAGGAAGGTGAGAAAACGCAAATTCGATTTAATGTCTTTTCCGGGCGATAATAAATTGATGCCTGTATCGGTAGCAAGCGACCAGTTGTTGTGCTTGCCCGATCCGTTTACCCCGGCATAAGGTTTTTCGTGCAGCAGTGCATAAAAGTTATGCTTGGAAGCAATCCGTTTGATGAGGTGCATCAGGAGTTGATTGTGGTCAACGGCAAGGTTGGCTTCTTCAAAAACCGGCGCACATTCAAACTGGCTGGGAGCAACCTCGTTGTGGCGCGTTTTGATGGGAATACCCAATTTATGACATTCGTATTCAAACTCCTTCATAAACTCCATTACCCTGGTAGGGATGGTACCAAAATAATGGTCGCTCAATTGCTGATCTTTAGCGGAGGCATGGCCGAAAACCGTTCTTCGGGTGAGCAGCATATCGGGGCGGGCGTTGTAAAGCGCTTTATCCACCAAAAAATATTCCTGCTCCCAACCCAGGGTAGCATTCACTTTTTTTATATCTTCATCAAAATAACGGCACACATCCACGGCAGCTTTATCGATGGTATTTAAAGCTTTAAGCAAAGGTGTTTTAAAGTCGAGTGCTTCGCCGGTGTATGAGACGAAGATGGTGGGGATACACAATGTTTTATCCAAAATAAAAGCAGGTGAAGTTGGATCCCAGGCAGTATAACCGCGTGCCTCAAAGGTGTTGCGAATTCCGCCGCTGGGGAAACTCGAAGCATCGGGCTCCTGTTGCATCAGTTCGGTGCCCCTAAAATTTTCGATGGCTCTTCCACCGGTCAACGGGTTTATAAAGGCATCATGTTTTTCGGCTGTAGCCCCGGTAAGCGGATGAAACCAGTGGGTGTAATGGGTAGCGCCTTTGGTGGTAGCCCAGGCTTTCATCGACGAAGCTATCTGATCGGCAACAACACGACTTATGCTGTCGCCCCGTTCGATGGCATTCACTACCTGTTCGTAGGCATCTTTGGTCAGGTATTCGCGCTGGGCAGTATCGTTAAAGGTTAGCTCTCCAAAATAGTCCGATATTTTTTTATCAGGAATGTTTGCTAACTCGGGCTTGCGGTTGTAAGCAAGGTTTAATGCTGTAAATCTTAACATGGTGATTTTGGTTAGTTAAAAAACAAGCGGCGAAAGTAGGCAATATCATATCCTTATGTCAAGTAATGTTTTTTAAATAATTCTTAATAAGAACTAAAAATTGTAAACAAAACACTGAAAAATTTGAATAAAAATAGAAAAACCCTGAATTTTTAATTTTTAAATCCCGGGATAAATCCTTACAATGCCTTTCTTAACATTAACTTAATGCTTGCTAAAAAATCAGAAAAAATATGTAATGTTTAATTGCAGCTTGTCTTTTGTGTCGGGTTTTTATATTTCAATTGTCTTGGGTTAAAACCCGGGGCTATTGAAAAGCTTCAACTTTATGAACACGAACAAATTAGTGCGTTTCCATAAAGTCGATACTTTTTTGATTTAAGATTAGCGATTAACGATTTTAGATTTAAGATGTTGGTGATACTCAACAAAATCTTAAATCTAAAATCATATATGTTTCTATTTGTTACTGTAAAAACGAACTCTAATTAGAGCCTGTCTTTTTAGTAATGTTTCCCGCAGATTTCGCTGATTAGCGCAGATTTTATCTGCGCTAATCAGCGAAATCTGCGGGAAGCTTTTTTTATTATTGAAAATGGCCGACTTTATGGACGGGCACTAATTAGGGTCTGCTGAAAAAGGGAATTGTATTTTCATATTTAATATTTTGGTGCTCCTGCCTTGTCCGGCAGGAGCACCTAAATATTAGATTTATTAAAAAAGCCCGCTGATTAACCCATCATCAGCCACTTCAGGGATGGTCACTTTAAGCAGCGGGTTCTGCTCCATGGCACGTTTAATGGCAAAAACAGCGCCCTCGTTCCTGGCCCAGTTGCGGCGTGAAATGCCATTGTTAACATCCCAATACAACATATTTCTTATCCTGCGGCCAGCATCTTCGGAGCCATCGAGCACCATGCCAAAACCACCATTGATTACTTCGCCCCAGCCAACGCCTCCGCCATTATGGATGGAAACCCAGGTTGCCCCACGGAAAGAATCGCCGATTACATTCTGTATGGCCATGTCGGCAGTAAATTGGGAACCATCGTAAATATTGGAGGTTTCACGGAAAGGCGAGTCTGTGCCGGAAACATCGTGATGATCGCGGCCCAGCACCACGGGAGCAGTGATTTTCCCTGACTTAATGGCTTCGTTAAAAGAGGTGGCAATTTTAATACGGCCTTCGGCATCAGCATATAAAATCCGTGCCTGAGAGCCCACCACCAGCTTATTCACTTTGGCTTCCCTTATCCAGCGGATGTTATCCTTCATTTGTTGGGTAATTTCGATGGGAGCAGTGGCAGCAATCTTTTCCAAAACTTCCATGGCAATCTGGTCGGTAAGGTCGAGGTCTTCGGGCTTGCCCGAGGTACACACCCAGCGGAAGGGGCCAAATCCATAGTCGAAACACATAGGTCCCATGATGTCCTGCACATAAGATGGGTATTTGAAATCACCGTTTTCTTTTAAAATATCCGCACCTGCCCTGCTTGATTCCAGCAGGAAAGCATTTCCATAATCGAAAAAATACATGCCTTTTGCCGTGAGTTTATTAATGGCTTCAACCTGACGGCGCAATGATTCCTGTACCTTTTCTTTAAATAGCTCAGGATCTTCGGTCATCATTTTGTTTGACTCTTCAAAACTAAGTCCGGCCGGGTAATAGCCACCGGCCCAGGGGTTGTGCAAGGATGTTTGGTCGGAGCCCAGTTCTACAAAAATATCTTCGTCAGCAATTTTTTCCCACAAATCCACAATGTTGCCCACAAAAGCCAGGGATACGGATTCCTTGGTTTCTTTGGCCTTGCGTATGCGCGAAATCAATGCATCCAAATTGTAAAACAGCTCATCCACCCAACCCTGCGAATGGCGTTTTACAGCAGCAGTTTCGTTTACTTCGGCAATTACGCCTACAGCGCCCGCAATTACAGCAGCCTTGGCCTGAGCACCTGACATACCACCCAATCCGGAAGTAACAAAAAGTTTTCCGCCAAGGCCTTCATTAGCGCCTCCGGGCAACATGCGCCCGGCATTTAAAACAGTAATGGTGGTTCCATGCACAATGCCCTGCGGCCCGATATACATATAGGAACCGGCAGTCATTTGCCCGTATTGTGAAACTCCCAAAGCATTAAATTTTTCCCAGTCATCGGGTTTGGAATAATTGGGGATAACCATGCCGTTGGTTACCACCACGCGGGGAGCATCTTTGTGCGATGGATATAAACCCATGGGGTGGCCTGAATACATGGCCAGGGTTTGCTCATCGGTCATTTCGGCGAGGTATTTCATGGTAAGCCTGTATTGTGCCCAATTCTGGAACACGGCTCCATTTCCACCGTAGGTAATCAGCTCATCGGGATGCTGCGCCACGGCGGGATCCAGATTGTTCTGGATCATAAGCATAATGGCAGCTGCCTGCTGACACTGGTGGGGATATTCATGAATGGGGCGTGCATACATTGCATAGCCCGGCATAAAGCGGTACATGTAAATGCGGCCATAATTTTTAAGCTCTTCAGCAAATTCGGGTGCTAAAACAGCATGTTGCACTTTTGGAAAATAGCGTAAAGCATTTTTCAGCGCTAACTTTTTTTCATCCGGTTTTAAGATGTCTTTTCTTTTTGGGGCGTGCGAAAAGGAATCATCACGCATTTTTGGCTGTGGCAGAACAGCAGGAATTCCCTGGAGAATCTCTTTTTGAAAGTCAGTCATTATTTTCAAATTTTTGAATGTTTGTTTAGTTGGCAAAATTAATGATTTCGGAAAGAGGGAGAAGACAGATTACAAACTGTAAGGTTTTTTATGCGAAATAATTATTCCGGTTAAAAAAGCCACTGATGCACGGATAAAAAGAGAAATAAATTGCATATACCGCAACCCATACTGGGTTGTTGGACGGTCAACAGAAACATTCTACAATACCTTAACCCCCCGAAGAATCGGGGCAGGCTGTACCGGGTAAGGATATTAAACTGTTGATCGGATGTCCATACGTACTCCAGCTCATTCCCCGAATTTCAAGCGCTAGCCGGTTAACTGACCTGGAAACTTTGAACAATGGATCGGCCTTTTATCCTTTTCATGTCCTCCAAAGTCGGACGATGAAAAGTTATTCTGTAACAATTATAATAATGCCCAACCCAGTATGGGTTGTGGTATTATAGATTATAATTGTGGTGAATAAAAATCGAAACCCAGTATGGGTTTTGTTATAATTCAGATCGAAATTATTGTTAGAATGATTACCCCCTTGAATGGAAATTAACGAATGGCTATTGCTTATTCCGCAACCCATACTGGGTTGTTAGACGGTCAACAGAAACATTCTAATCGGGTAGGAAGCGGCTTGCGCCGCTGTCCCCCCACACCACCCGGCATCCCGCACCTGCGGTACCAAGGCGGTTTTTATTAACCTTTTAAACCTTCATCCGAACTTCTAATGATAAAAGCCCGGCTTCTGCAAACCATCTCAAATTCATAGCATGACTTACCGCAATCTTCTTGGACATAGCCCACCAACCTTGCGTGTACATGACAACGTTCCAGCTTTTCCTTAGCGGTATTCCTAATCCGGTCAACAGCTTTACAATCGTGTATCGCCTTCCACATTGTTTCAAGCGATAACACCGCAGTTTCCTGCGAATCCATCCGTCAAGCCCCCGAAAATCGGCAAGCCATTTGTTGGCCAAACTAAAATAATTTGTCCAGCCCCGAATGGCTTGGTTTAACTCATTGATTACCTGATTGAACCTTACACCTCTGTTTCTGCGGGTTATCTCCCTTACCTTCTCTTTGAGGCGGACGATAGATTTGTCGGCTACCCTGATACCACCTCCCGTAAGGCAGGTATATCCCAGAAACTTCACCTCTGAGCAATGACGTACTCCGCTTTTCTCACGGTTTACCGTCAGCTTTAGCTTTCCTTCGATAAACTTTACCAAGGATGCCATCACTCGCTCTCCGGCTTTGCGGCTTTTAACAAAAATGTTGCAATCATCGGCATAACGACAAAAACTAAGCCCTCTGCTCTCGATTTCTTTGTCCAGCTCGTCCAATACAATGTTGGACAATAACGGTGAGAGTGGACCGCCCTGCGGCGTTCCAGCTATGCGCTGCTCCACCAAACCATCTGACATCATTCCGGCTTTTAAATAGGCATTGATCAAGCGTAGCAAGCGTTTGTCGCCAATACCTTTACTCAATCTTTGCATCAATCGATCGTGGGTAATCTTATCGAAAAATTTAGCCATGTCGATATCAACTACCCATTCTTTGCCTTCGTTTATGTACGATGATGCCTGGAGTATCGCTTGTTGCGCACTGCGCCCCGGTCGAAATCCATAGCTGTGTTCACTGAAAATCGGGTCGTAGTAAATGCTCAATTGCTGATGGATGGCCTGTTGAACAAAACGGTCTTTCACCGTTGGAATGCCCAACATCCGCACTCCTCCGTTGGGTTTGGGTATTTCAACTTTTAGCACCGGACTTACCAAATAGATTTCGGTAAGGATTTCCTGGCGCATCTCGTTGATGTGTTTCCCAAGCCACTGGCGGAGTTCTAAAGTGTCCATCTTATCAATGCCCCCACTTCCCTTGTTGCTCCGTACTTGCTTGTAGGCTCTGTTTAAGTTTACTAAGTCTGCTACATCTTCTAAAATGTTTGTGGTTAAGGTACGCTGTTCCTCCAATCGCGATAGCAATTCAACCCTTGTATCCTGACGGTCTCCGGTTCTGCCGGATGTGCCGGGTAAAGATTCCTTGGCTGGTAAATCAAATATAGTCATCTGAACCCCGCCTTCCCGTTTCTGTTGCTCTTTGCTTTTACGCATCGTTGAATGCTTTCCTTGATTAATAAATTCAGGCCTTCGGTGTTTGTGAGTCTTCCATCTATCTATGATGGCTCGTTTCCAGACCTACTATGCCCTCTGCTGATTCCGAAGTAGTCAAATTTTAATTTGTTACTGCTTCGTGGATGCTCGTTACGCGGCACTTCTTTACTTTTCTAAACCTTCGGTTTCCCGTTGGCCTATCCATCGATCCTCGCTCTCCGAGCGAGATTGTATAGATATTGTAAAGATCTCCCGGGGTAAGTAGTAACCCTTTCCTGTTGACTTGCCGGATTTACCCCCCTTCCCTCCGTATGACTTTTGGGCTTCCTGATTTATGGGTCAGTTACCCGAAAAGGCAGGCCTTGTATCCGATTCCTGTACGTCAAATCAACAGTTTGTCTGTGGCTTCCTTCAGATTCCGCCTCGCGGTGGACACCCTTGCCTTCGACTATGAGATTCCGGTCATTACGGCTCTCTCAGGACTTGTGGGAAATCCCACGCACCCGTTAGGTTTACTACATGCCCGGCACACCAATATCATAACCCGTACCGGGTAAGGATATTAAACCATTGATCGGATGTCCATACCTACTCCCGCGCATTCATCCACTTTCCAGCGTAAGCCATTTCACTGACCTGGAAACGTCAAACTAAATAATAAACCCGGAAGTAAGTTTAACATCCCAGGCGGGGCTTGGAATCCTTTATGACAAATTTTTAATGGAATCATGGCACCTTTGCAAACTTTTTTGAAACTCAGCATATTGTGGTGCATCTTTCACCAACTGCTTCCAAAGAACCTGTGCCTTTTTAAAATACATCAATGCTTTAGCCCCATCATTTTGTTGATCCCTAAAAAAAACAGCCAGATTTGTGTAGGAGACGGCAAGACCGTTTTTAAAGGAAACATTTTGAGGATAGGCTTCATAGAGTTCTTTTTCCAATCGGGAATACTCTTCGTAATATTTCAAGGCCTTATCCAAATTGCCAAGCGCCGAGTAAGTTTGCCCGAGTTTTTCATACGAAATCGCAAGACCATTTTTAAAGGATACATTTTGAGGATAGGCTTCATAGAGTTCTTTCCCTATTTTAGAGCGATCTTCGTAATAATTCAGGGCTTTGTCCAGATCACCCAATTTAATTTGAATATCACCCAATCGCGAAAATGTGATGCCAAAATTAAATTTCATATCACTGTCTTTGGGATTTTTATTCAGTAATTGATTTAATAGTGCAGCACATTCATTGTATTGTCTTAAAGCATCTTTAAGCTTCCCTGCTTCTTGTAAAACATCACCAAGTCTTAAAAGAACTTCGCTTTGTTTTTTTATATCTTCATTTTCAGAGAAACCAATTTTTACTTTCTCCAACAGTGCTATAGCTTGTTTATAATCACCAGCATTGCTGTATATCTTAGCTAAGCTAACAAGAACTCCGGGGCGATTCTTATTTAAATCCTTGTTGTATCTCTTAATTAACTCGATGGCCTCACTGTGCAAATCAATTTCGGAGTATGCTTTAGCTAAAGGCAAAACCAGGCTATCGGCAACTTTCGCTTTAGGATATTTGTTTTGCAGGGCATCCTGCATTTGCTTTTTAAGCAATCTGATTTTTAGCCGGATGGCTTCGTATTCCTCCGTTGATCGCATTTTGTCGCCAAAGGCCGGTTCAATTTCTTTTACCGGAAAAGTACGTTCGCTGACTTCATCAAAATATACAGTATTTATGCTGCGCTGCGTGTATAGGTCGGTAGCCCGGTTGCTGACTATAGCGGTAGTTTCGCTGCTTACCCAGAAAATTAAAGGTATTCCCAAGGCCAATAATTCTTCACGGGCAAAATTAATTTCCTGCAATTTTGGTGGTGTATCCAATTTGGTTTTATCCCAGCCGGCATGTATATAATAAGAAAGATTATTTATGATAAGCGCATTTGCGCTTGAGTGATTTTTCAACTGCCTGATAAAGGATAATTCGGAGGAAGGGTCAAGATTTAGCGCTGTTACCTTAATTTGTTGATCTTCCAATAACTCCACAATTTGCCTGTTAATTGCCTGAACCATCTGCTGTCGTGGGTGGCATGCAAACGCAAAACCGGGCTGCCCGCGCTGAATGTAGCGTAATAACCGGTTCAGGTTAGCCCAGTAATTATTTGCGGAAGGAGAATTACTTTTGTTTTCCATCCCATTTCTTTTTCTCGATCAAAATGTCTTTTACAATAGGATGTACATCGCACCAACCTTCGCCATTGTAACCGAGGAGGCATAGATTTTGCCTCAGGTCGAGTTGTTCGATGGTGTTATCAAGTTTTTTAAGCGAAGAGGCGGCAATGGAAGCCAGGGCTTTATAATAAGTATCTGCTGTAATTAACTCACCATTGTGATAATTGTCCGCAATGGTATTTTCATAATCTCTCTTTAATGAAGCAATTGAACTTTTGCAATCCCCAGTATTTATTTTATCCCTGCCAAAGTCGATGGCCTGTTCGGCAGCTTCACTGATTAGCCTAAACAAATCACGAATGCAACCGCCACTTTTTTCAATTAGTGAGCGAAGCAAAACAATACTTTCAAAAAGACTCAAATCCATACGCCGCTCCACAATTTTTATGAGGAGGTCGATGCCCGGATTAAATTCACTTTGATCGGGATTGTGGATTTTAATCATGGGTAATTCCATCACCTGGCTAAAGTATGGTTTAATTGTATTGAACCTGATGTGGTAATATGCCGTTATGGGAAATGTAAAAACGATATTGGTATTTAGCTGCGTAATCTGATTGGCATAATTAAAAAACAAATCATCAGCCCGGTCAACCGGAATTTTATCCAAATCCTCAATGATAATAAGCAAATCTTTTTTATTAATCCCCGGAAGGCTAAAGCGTATTTCGTTAATCAGCAAATTACAGTGTTCGATCAAATCAGACAGCTTAGGCTCAATGTTGGTTTTAAGCGTTTCTTTTAAAGACCTGCTGCTTTTGGCACTCATTTTAAATTTATAAAAGAAACTTTGCAAATATGGAATGCCTACCTGGCCTTTTGCCCCTGCTTCACCTTCAATCCCGATGTTGTACTTTTCCCGGATTTCCTGAATTTCTTTCGTCTGCATCCAGTGTGTAATGTTATCAATATATTCTTTGCTGATATTGATTTCATATTTTTGAGCCAGGGTAAAAAGCTGTTCGAGGGTAACGATGAACAATTCGATGTAATTCAGATGAATAGGGTCAAGCTCCGTCATCACCGAATAATTCATTACCAGGAAATCGTTCTGTAAATCCTTTTGCAAATGATTTAGTTCGGTACTTTTTCCACACCCTTTGTAGCCGACCATTAGAATTTGATGGTTCTCGTCTATGTTTCTTTCCAAAAGTCTCGCGATACGTTTCCGCACCGGAACACCTCCTCTCACCTTATCAGTTTCCACATACAATTGATCCAACTCATTAATTTGTAAGGGGAGGTATCGAAATGATTGATAAATATCAGAAATTGATATTGCCTTTTTTATCTTTGCTTGTGAATTCATCATCGTTTTAATTTGCAAATTAGCATACAAAAATAGTTATTTCAAAAAGATTAAATGTGGCATAAGCAAAAACAATTCGAGTGAATTTGCACTTAGGAGACATTAATCCGCACAGTCAGATTTTGTAACATATAAAAACAATATTTCAATAAGGCTTAATACTTTATGGAATGTGTTATTTTAAAAGGGGTTTGATTAAAAAACCCCAATTTAGACTGGCTATAAATTTTGAAAGATTTGTAATTTAGAATACATTCAAAGGAAAATATTTTCAACTTTGCAGCCATTGTTTAATTTAAAATCTAAAAATAATGGCATACGTAATCACAGATGATTGTACCGCTTGTGGTACCTGCATTGATGAATGTCCTGTTGAGGCAATCTCCGAGGGCGAAATCTACAAAATTGATCCTGATGCTTGCACCGACTGTGGTGCTTGCGCCGATGTTTGCCCCGTAGAGGCAATTCACCCCGAATAATTCGGGTTCAGGATAATTTCTGATTTCAAAATAAAAATCCGGATGGTTAGGCTACCCGGATTTTTTTTGCATTCATGAGACCAGTCTAAAAAGCCACAATACCCCTAAATCCCCTAAAGGGGACTTCCCCAAACTACTGATATTTAGTACTTTTTCCGTCAGCTGACGGATTGGGGTAAAAAGGATTAAAAATCAGTAGTATTGGGAGTTATTATACTACACTCCTTCATAGGTCTATACCTTTGAATTTCAAAATCAAAGAATCTTCCGGAATAGTGGAATCTGAAATCAAAAAATAACTTACTTAAGCCATCTACCGCAGCGCAGGTAAGTCGTTAGGCCATTTAAAAATATCGTATTTATTGATGGGCCGGTCCTCTTTTCGCCATTTAAAATCGCGTAGGTAATGCTGATCTTCGGGCAATTCACTTTCAGGGTATAATTGTGCTTCGGGGCTATCAAAATAATAAATATCTACCACCTGCCTGTCTTCAATCCAGATTTCCATGGTGCTTGAGGCGGCTTTATTTATTCCAATCAGGTTGCCATCTTCCTCCCTCACAAAGTAAATGGTTTCGCTGTTGCCATTCACTTTAACAAGATCCAATTCATTTTCATCAAAAAAGGCAATCATATTTTTACCTTTTATCTGGTTGAACTTATTTTTACCAAACTTATCAAGCGAAATAATGAACGATGAGTTCGTCATATACATAGAGTCGATGCGCTGATTTGAAGAGAAAACCTGGATTTGTTTAGCAGAAAGTTGATTTCCGAGAGTCCATAAAACCGGGTCAAAATACATGTTGATGGTTGAATCGTTGAACGAATAAACCAAAGAATCGCTCATGCCCTGCAAGTCATTTTTAAAAAATTTACACTTGTAAAAAGCCAGAAGATAATCAGGACTGTCAGTACTATCAAAAGTAAGTCTCAGCGTGTCGGCATGCATAAAAAGGCTGTCATTTTCATCGATCATAATTGCCACAGCACTGTCGGTGGCATAGGCAAAACCATCCTTCCGGTGATAATCAGCATATTCTCCCGTGATTATCATATTCTGCACTGAGTCCTTAATAAACACATTTCCGAACACCTCTCCAACTCCGCCTTCTTTGTCATAATAAATTGAATCGCCCGTAAGATATTGCTCCTTATAGGTCATGTAGGAGTTAAGCACCAACTCTGTGTATCCGGTTTGTGTTTCGTACAAACCCTTTTCGGAATAAAGAAATTCGTTTTCCCCTGTAATCCGGGTTGGGCCTAAAATATTAGCAACCTCCGTGGCCGTGTTAAAAACAAGTGTATCGGAATTCAAGCTATAGTCAGGGTTAACCATTTTAACATCTTGCTTAAAATAAAGCATTTTATCAGCAGTATAATAGTAGCCTTTTGTGCTGGTCAACTCGTTGTCCTCACTCACTATCCTGCCCCAGGTGTTGTAAAAAGCAATGGCCGTGTTTCGGTCATAAATCAAGCGATCGGTGTAGAGGGTGGCATCCTTATCTTCAAGAATAACATTGCCGGTTACGGTTGCCACGCGGGTATCGCCATCGTAGTATAAAACATCTCCATACAAATTTAAGGTATCGCTTACCTTAACCCTCACCTTGCTGTGGGCTTCCAAATTGTTGGTTTTGCTGTAAAGTACCGCGCTATCGCAGTAAAGGAAGGCGCTGTCGTGCTCAAAAATTACATTACCGACAAAAATGTTCAAGTCCTGCCCGGTAGTGTTGTCGCCCAAAAGATCATCGGCCTGTACAATCCTGATTTTGGTTTTGTTTTGAGCTTTTATTTCATCAACAAAAGTTGTCGCCAAAAAAAGGCTCACCAAAATAATAAATGCAAATTTGAATTTCACGAAAAGCACATTTTTTTTATTAATGAAATTTGTAATAATCTGTTAACCATTTTTCTGGGTTTATATTTTTGGTTCTACTACTATTTTAGTGGATACAAAATCAATGTACATAAAAGAACAGTTTTCTCAGTTGCTTCCTCCATACTAATGACAACTATTTGTAAATCATTAATCATGAGTGGTAAAATAGATTTCTCAGTCGCAAGCTACCAATGACAGCTTTGTGTAAGGTGCTGAAAACCTAACTATTAAACAGACCTCTCAGTCGCAAGCTCCTTCGAGGTGACAATGCTTCCGTTAGGGTTGTGGAGGAGGGGAATCGGGCGCTTCGCGCCCGATTCCCCTCCTCCCATCTCAACGCATGAACAAGGTCATTTCGATGCCGCACCTGCGGCGAGAAATCTATCCCATCTTGTCATTTCCTCATTATGCCCAAAAACTTTAGGTTAACTCTCGAAATGACAGGGCTTTAATGGGTTTGTTGGGATGGATATCTCAAATTGTGATGATAATCAATGTAAAAGACCTGCCTAAATCAATACAGGCAAAAATCAATTAATCCGCATTTAGCGGCTCATGCTTTTTATTTTTCAAAATGCAAAATCCAGGCGTTTTTATTGATATCGTTTTTCACGAATTCCAGGAAACTGGATGCCGTATTAAAATCTTTATACGAACCAAATGTTACAACTTCAGGCTTGCCCGGCCTGTAAATAATTCGCGAATCCCTTCCTTCCTTTATAAGCTTTTCGTTGAAGTCAACAGCATTTTGATGGTTGCTAAACACCCCAACCACCACATGATAGTATTTTCCGTTAGCCAGCATATTCTGGTTTTGATTTGTAGATGTACCTGGATTTGTTGTAGTGGGCTTGTTTTGGGAAGCGGCACTCTGCTTTTTGGGTGTGTTTGTTTTAGCAGAAGCCTGGGGATTAGTCTTATTTTCGTGAGTGGATTGCACGACCGATTTTTGCACTGGCTTAACATAGGAGGGGTCATCAGATAGTTTTTGGCACAATTGAATTTGTTCTTCGGGATAACCTTCATCCGGCATAAGATCAGCTGCTTCAAAGTAGTATTTACCAGCTTCGCGATACTCTTTACTTTCGAAAAGTTCATCAGCTTTCTGAATATTTTCATCATACTTTTCCTGCAATTCAATTTGCCTTTTGATACTGTCGATTACTTTAATCTGGCGCTTCGGGTAAGCTTCTTCATTGTTTATCTGAAGTGCCTTTGTGTAAACATCTCTGGCATCATCAAGCTGGTTTTGATTAAACAACTCACCAGCATTGCTAATTAGTTTTTTATACTTAGCGGAAGGGCTGAACATAAAATAATAAACCAATCCGCCAACGATTAATAAAACGACAAGCGCAAGAGTGATTTTAATAATTCCGGAGATTTTCATAGTGCCTGATTTTAAATTTTATGTAAAAATAGTACTTTTCTACCTGACAATATCTACATTTGATGCCCAATTTGATTTAATCTGGCAAACCCAAAAATGAAACAGAAATTTAATCCGAAAAGGAACTACGAAACCACGCGTAAAAACATTGGACACGTAACGCGCAAAGACGCTACCCAGGACGACTACAGCAGGATAGGATTTAAATCCGGGCTTGAAGTTCATCAGCAATTGCTTACCGAAAAAAAGTTGTTTTGCAATTGCCCGGCCGGGGTATTTCATCAAAGCGATGATTATGATGCTGAATTGATTAGGCACATGCGCCCCACATTAAGTGAGCTGGGCGAATATGACGGCACAGCACTTATGGAGTTTAAAACCAAAAAGGAAATTATTTACCGCGTTAAAAACGAAACTACCTGCACTTATGAGGTGGACGACACTCCGCCATTTCCGCTTAACAAAAATGCGCTGGATATTTCCATTGCCATTTCGTTGCTTTCAAAGCTTAATATTGTAGGAGAAGTACATATTACCCGGAAGCAATACCTCGATGGTTCCATCCCCACAGGTTTTCAACGAACAGCTATTATTGGTGTTGAAGGGGATATCCCATTAAAAAATAAAAAAGTAAGGCTGATCCAGTTGAGCCTCGAAGAAGATTCGTGTCGTGAGATTTCGGACATTGGCCATGTGCGCACCTACAAAACAGACCGACTGGGTATGCCACTCATCGAAACCGTAACCTACCCTGATTGCACTAACCCCGATGAGGTACACGAAGCCTGCGATTATATCCGCTTTTTAAACCGTAGTACCGGGATGGTAAGAACCGGTATTGGCGCCGGCCGCGAAGATGTAAACGTGAGCTGCCGTGGTGGTAGCCGCGTGGAAATTAAAGGTGTAGCGCATACTAAATGGATTCCCGAGCTTACGCATAATGAATGTTTCAGGCAATGGGCCTTGCTGGATATTAAAAAAGAATTATCGAAAAGAATCAAAAATCCTACAGGTTGGGAACCAAAACATCAATACCTGAAATTCCACAATTTTGATTTTACCTACGAACCTCTCGTAAGTTCAAAAAAAGCCGGGAGCAGAATAGTTGCTGTAAACCTTCCGCATTTCAAAGGCATCTTCTCTCACTTTACACAACCCGGAAAAATGTTTGCCGATGAGTTTTCCGAACGACTTAAGGTAATTGCTTGCATTGAACTGCCAAACATGACCCATAGCGAAGAATTTGATCCCGTGGTTTCGGCCAAGGATTTTAACCAGATTCGTGAGATGTTTAAAGCCGGTGATAATGATGCCCAGTTAATAATTTGGGGACTCGAGGCTGATTTAATTACCGCGCTGGATGTGATAGATGAACGCTGCCGTATGGCTTTTGAGGGTGTGCCCAACGAAACACGCAAAAGTTTTGAAGATGGAACAACAATTTTTGAACGGGTTTTGCCGGGTGCCGACAGGATGTACCCCGACACCGATTCACCACCCATCCCAATTACTGAAGAAAAAATTAAACGATTGGGCGAGAACCTTCCGGAGGATATCAGCGAAAGATACCTTAAATTAAAGGCATGGAAAATCCCGGAAGATACTTACACTTTTATCTTCAGGAAAAACCTTTTCCCGCTTATCGAAAGAATAATAAGTGAGCTTGGAACAGATCCGGTATTCACAGGCACATTTATGGGTCAAACCATGAAACATATTGAAGGACATTTCAAACCAAGCACAGCTTTCAGCTATAATGTAATCTTTTCGTTGTTCAGATTTTTAAAGGATGAGGACATTGATGTTGAGCTGGCAAAAAATATGATTGCCGAAGTGTATGAACATCCAAAAATGGAGTTCGACTCGGTGCTTACTACCATAAAATTTAAAAGATATCCTAAAGCAGATATTCTGGCTAAAATCCCATTTCTGAAAGAAAAATTTGAGAAAATTAAAATTTCAGACAAACCCCAGGATGCCATCAACTGGGCGATGGGGCAATTACGCAATTCTGCCGTTGGAAACATTTCGATGAAGGAGCTGGTGAAAGATGTGGTGAAAGGCATGGCAAATTAGAGCCTGTCTTTTTAGTAATGTTTCCCGCAGATTTCGCTGATAGGCGCAGATTTTATCTGCACCCATCAGCGAAATCTGCGGGAGGTTTTTTTTGGATTACTGAAAATTACCAACTTTGTGGACACGCACTAATTCAATCAAAAAAACACTTTATCACGACCGGCAAGGCCGGATTGTAAAAGATGGCTTGCACCACATCGAATATCCTTTTGAGGGATTACCTATCAGAAAACACAAACTTTCGCCAGCAATTTTTTAAATTTTGATGTTTACGACATCGACAATGATGGGATTAACATACTTTGCATTTACCAGGTCAACCTCTTTCCCAAACAACAAAATTACTTAATATAATTAATTTAATAAAAAGACAATTATGAGAACTAATCAAATTAAAAAAATAGTAATATCCCGATCCTAATCGCAGAATTATCGTTAAATTTGCGATTGGATTCGCAAAATTTACTGCAATATGATAATACGAAGTTTAGTAGAGAGCAAGGTTACCAAAAACATTTTCAAATGCTTATCCTGACACCCATTTCAAAGTGATCAATCAGGAGAATTTTGAAAAGTTCATCATGGAGGCTTAAAAAAAGACAGCCCCTTGCGAAGTTGCCTTTTTATCTTGATATTTCCTTAAGGTTGTGATCATTTAAGTAAATATTTAAGATGAGAATAATGTAAAGAACCGACCGCCTTCACCAGCAAAGAGGGTTCAAATTCTATCTTTTCCAACATTTCGATTAACACTTCTTTTAAAGGATTAAGATAATTTTTAATGATATCGAAAGAAATATTTGGGTTAATACTTCTGTAATCGTGGGCAATTCTGTTTCTTAATCCGGCAATTAAATGCCAGGGAATACTATCATATTCATTTTTCAGATCCTTGTCAATTTTTTTGGTTTCTTCACCTATAACAAGAAGCAGGGTTTGGCAAGCATTAAAGTTTAACTGGTCATTGGCATTAAGAAATTCCTCTGCATCCAAAATATCTTCAGTATAAATAAATGCCTTTTCGATAGCTTCAAGAATTGTTAGGATGTATGTTAAATTCCGTTTGTTATACATAGATTATTGAATTGACGATCTCATTTTCGATGATAGGATTAACATATTTTGCATTTACCAGGTCAACCTCTTTACCAAATAACAATTGTTTAAAAAACTTCTCAATGTTATAAACGTCCATAATTCCTTCAGGCTTCCCTGTTTTAAGCTCATAAAGAATATCGATGTCACTGTCTGCAGTTTCTTCCCCTTTTGCATAACTTCCATACAAACCAATTCTGGTTATGCTGAAATTCTTTTCCAGAATTCCTTTGCTTTCTTTTAACTTTTCTAATATTTCTACTTTGTTCATTATTCGATTTTCATTTTGTAAACTTGAACAACAAAATTACTTAATAAATTCAAATCATTATAAATTGTCTTTCAGTCAAAATAAATCAAAAAAAAAGACAGCCCCTCGCGAAGCTGCCTTTTTATCTTAAACTCCTTTTCGGAATTACTTTTTCAAATTGAATTTTTCTACAAATTCATCCACAACTTGTGTTAGGTTAGGATCGCCAATTTCCTGGAGATCGTAATAAACACGTGTGTTTGGTTTTTTGATCTTGATCAAACGATTCAAATCAATCGGAGTACCAATAACTACTGAATCACAATCGGTGTTGTTGATGGTAGTTTCGAGGTCTTTGAGCTGTTGATCGCTGTATCCCATTGCTGGCAGCAAGGTACCAATATTAGGATAAATTGCGAAAGTTTCGCTGAGTTTACCAACTGTATAAGGGCGGGGATCGATGAGTTCGGCAGCACCAAATTTCATGGCCGCAACAGTTCCTGCACCCAGTTTCATTTCGCCGTGTGTGAGTGTTGGGCCGTCTTCAACAACCAAAACTCTTTTGCCTTTTATAATTGATGCATCGTCAACTTTAATTGGAGAAGCAGCATCAACAACAACAGCTTTAGGGGCAACTTTGGCAATGCTTTCGCGAACTGTTTGAATGCCTTCGGGTCCGGCTGTGTCCATTTTGTTGATAACAACAACATCAGATAATCTAAGGGTTACCTCGCCGGGATAGTAGCTTAATTCATTTCCGGGACGATGCGGGTCAACCACGGTAATGTTAAGATCGGGAGTATAAAATGGGAAGTCGTTGTTTCCACCGTCCCACAGTACTACATCGCATCCATCAGGATCCTGCTCGGCAGCACGAAGGATGGCTTCGTAATCAACACCTGCATAAATCACGTTTCCGCGAACTACATGTGGTTCATACTCTTCCATTTCTTCAACTGTACACTTGTGTTTTGCAAGGTCTGCGACAGTAGCAAAGCGCTGAACTTTTTGAATTACCAAATCGCCATAAGGCATGGGGTGGCGCACAGCTACTACTTTCAGGCCTTTCTCCATCAGTAGTTCAATAATGCGGCGTGAAGTCTGGCTTTTGCCACAACCTGTACGAACAGCGCCAACAGCGATAAGCGGCTTGGTGCTTTTTACCATGGTGTCTTTCGGCCCCAACAAGATAAAGTTGGCTCCGGCGGCGTTAACGATGGCGCTAACAGCCATTACGCGAGGATAAGGAACATCGCTGTACGAAAACACGCAATCGTCCACTTTCAGGTCTTTGATAAGTTTAGGGAGGTCTTCTTCTGCGTAAATTGGGATACCGTCCGGGTATAAATCACCAGCGAGTTCAGCCGGGTACTTCCTTCCGTCGATATCGGGAATCTGAGCGGCAGTATATGCCACAACGTTGTAAGATTCATTTCCACGATAATAGGTGTTAAAATTGTGGAAATCTCTTCCCGCAGCACCAATAATAATTACATTTTTCTTCATAATTATCTTTCCCTTGTTTAAGTTTTTAATGATGTGCTTTTTATTAAGCGGTGCAAAATTAAGGCTTTAAACCAAGTAGCCAAATGTTTGGAAGTATGTTTATTAACAAAATCTTGCAGGGCTGTTAATTTTATAACAATTCAAAATAAATATTTTATTGAGCTACAATTCGTTCAGCTTTTAGCTTGCAAATAAAATTTGTATTTTTGTGATCGGAAGAAACCTGACAAATTATGGACACACTCAATTTGGATTTGAACAAACGATACACTTACGCCGACTATCTTACCTGGATGGACGACAAGCGGCGGGAGCTTTTTGATGGGATGATAAAGTTAATGACTCCATCTCCATCCATGAAACATCAGGAATTGTCATTTAATTTTTCCCGGTTACTGGGGAATTATTTAGTTAATAAAGCGTGTAAGGGATTTGCTGCCCCATCAGATGTGCGCCTACCACAAAATAAAAATAAAAACGATGAAACCATTTACACCGTAGTTCAGCCCGATCTTTATGTAGTTTGTGATTTATCAAAAATGGATGAAAAAGGCTGCCTCGGTGCACCGGATTTTATTATCGAAATTGTTTCGCCCGGAAGTTCAAGGTGTGATGTTAGAGAAAAATTTGACATATACCAGGAGCATGGCGTGTGCGAATACTGGATTGTTTACCCCAACGATGAAACCGTAAGCGTTTTTGTTCTTGATGAAAAGGGGAAGTATCAGCTTATGGGCATGTATGCCGGCGATGATAAAATTCCTTTAAATATTTTTGATGGAGATTTGCAAATCGACCTGGCAGAAGTATTTGTATAAAATTAAAATTTGAAATGATGACAACCTTAAACCTGGATATAAACAAGCGATACACCTACGCCGACTACCTCACCTGGATGGACGATAAGCGGCGCGAGCTTTTTGATGGGATGGTAAAATTGATGACACCGGCACCTTCTATGAGACATCAGGAACTATCATTTAACCTCTCAGGTATTTTAAGAAATTACCTGATTCACAAAAGCTGCAAGGGTTTTGCTGCTCCTTCCGATGTGCGTCTCCCAAAAGGAAAAAATAAACAGGATGAAACTATTTATACAGTTTTGCAACCCGATCTTTACGTGGTTTGTGACCTTTCGAAACTGGATGAAAAAGGCTGCCTGGGGGCTCCTGATTTCATTATCGAGATTGTTTCGACAGGTAATTCAAAGCGTGATTTTCAAGATAAGTTTGAAATATACCAGAAACACGGCGTGCGTGAATACTGGATTGTAAATCCTAACGACGAAAACGTCAACGTTTTTGTACTCGATGAAAATGGAAAGTATCAGCTTAGGGGCATGTTTGCCGATGATGATAAAATCCCGGTAAATATTTTTGATGGAGATCTGAAAATTGATTTGACAGAAGTTTTTGTATAAGATTAAAATTTAAAATTATGACAACACTAAACCTGGATATTAACAAACGATACACCTACGCCGACTACCTTACCTGGATGGATGATAAACGGAGGGAACTTTTTGATGGGATGGTAAAATTGATGACTCCGGCACCTTCAAGAAGCCATCAAAAATTGTCGATTAAATTATCAAGATATTTGGATGTTTATTTGGACAACAAAAACTGCGAGGTTTACCATGCCCCTTCGGATGTGCGCCTGCCAAAAAATAAAAGCAAAACCAACGAAACCATCTATACTGTGGTGCAACCCGATATTTACGTGGTGTGCGATCTATCAAAAATGGATGAAAAAGGCTGCCTGGGGGCTCCTGATTTCATTATCGAGATTGTTTCGACAGGTAATTCAAAGCGTGATTTTCAAGATAAGTTTGAAATATACCAGAAACACGGCGTGCGTGAATACTGGATTGTAAATCCTAACGACGAAAACGTCAACGTTTTTGTACTCGATGAAAATGGAAAGTATCAGCTTAGGGGCATGTTTGCCGATGATGATAAAATCCCGGTAAATATTTTTGATGGAGATTTGAAAATTGATTTGACAGAAGTTTTTGTATAAGATTAAAATTTGAAATTATGACAACACTAAACCTGGATATCAACAAACGATACTCCTATGCCGACTACCTTACCTGGATGGACGACAAGCGGTGCGAGCTTTACGATGGCTATATTGTTGAATTGACAACACCATTGAGGAAACATCAGGAGGTTTCTGGTAATTTTATCGGAATAATTGGAAATTACATAAGGGGAAAAACTATTAAGGCCTACCATGCACCTTTTGACGTAAGATTTCCTACAAGCCAAAACAGTTTAAAAGATGAACAAATCTTTACAGTACTTCAACCTGACCTGTGTATAATTTGCGATCCAACAAAACTTGATGACAGGGGCTGCCTCGGTGCTCCTGATTTCATTATCGAAATCACTTCACCCGAAACTTCCAGCAGCGACATCAAATACAAATACAAGATTTACGAACAGCATGGCGTGCTTGAATATTGGATTGTAAGTCCTGTGGATGAAACTGTAACCGTGTTTGTTCTTGATGAAAATGGAAAGTATCAATTTAATGGCATGTTTGCCGGTGATAATAAAATTCCGGTACACATTTTAAACGGTGAACTTGAAATTGATTTGGCGGAAGTATTTGTTTAATAGTAAAAATTTGAATAATATATTGTTTAGAATAACCGTAAATCTATTTTGTTGAAAAATATTATGGAAGAATTTAAAATACAGTTGGAAGAAAAGTTTGTAAAAGAATTTGGGCGCAAGGAAATAGAAAAACAATTGAGTGACTATACCCAAAGACTGATACTAAAGCTTGCGTCAAAAGACCTGCAAAATGACTTTCAGGAATTTGATCTTGAAAATGACAAAGAATGGCAACTTGCCCGTGAACTTGCATGGAATCAGGAGAAGTCAAAATATTTTACACAAAAATGACCGACTTCGTAATAGATTCAAATATTTTGATGAGCGTACTCATAAGTGGCAAAGCCAGTTATCGGCCAATACTCTCATATTACAACTTCCTGCTCCCTGATTTTGCCTTGGTAGAAGTCGAAAAATATAAACACATCCTAAAATCGAAAACCAGGATGCAGGCAGATGAATTTTTATCATGGACATATTTTGTTTTTTCCAATATTACAATATTTCCACAGTACATTCTTTCGGGATCAAGTATTGATAAAACTCAACTATTACTCAAAAATATTGACCTCAAGGATACCGCGTTTGTTGCTCTGGCTATGCAAATGGATTTGTTTTTGCTTACCAGAGACATAACATTATTTAAGGGCTTGAAGAAGCAAGGCTTTAGGAAAGTCATATTATTTGAGAATTTTTTAAAAACAATTTAAAGCCATCAAAAATTATCGATTAAATTATCAAGATATTTGGATGTTTATTTGGACAACAAAAATTGAGAGGTTTACCATGCCCCTTCGGATGTGCGCCTGCTAAAGGGTAGCAACAAGAAGGCTGAAACCATCTACACTGTTGTGCAACCCGATCTGTACGTAGTTTGCGATTTATCTAAAATGGATGATAAAGGCTGCCTCGGTGCGCCGGATTTTATCATCGAAATTGTTTCGCCCGGAAGTTCAAAACGTGATATTAATGATAAGTTTGAAATATACCAGGAGCATGGCGTACGCGAATATTGGATTGTAAATCCCAACGACAAAAACATCATCGTGTTTGTGCTCGATGAAAAGGGGAAGTATCAGCTTAAGGGCATGTACGCCGGTGATGATAAAATACCTGTAAATATTTTTGATGGAGATTTACAAATTGACCTGACAGAAGTTTTTTTACAATAACTTGGTCAGTAATAAAATCTTCAAAAAAAACCACTATTGTCCGTGAAAAAAATAAATTTAACAATTGATTCTTCACTACACTTCCCCGAAATGTCGGGGCAGGCTGTTTCGCTCAGAATGACAGGCGTTTAGGATTTCAAGGAGGAGGTGGTTGGCGGCAAAGCCGCCAACCACCTCCTCCCCAGACCAAAACCTACAAAACCCTTGTCATTCTGAGCGTAGCGAAGAATCTATAGTTTTTAGTCGGACAGTAGTGAAATAAAACAATATGCTGATAGCTGCCAGTAAATAAAACTCAATTAAATCCTTCGCTCGTCAGCTTTAAAAGCCCCCCGTGCATGCAAAATCCAACGGCTTCGATCGAGTGGGTTTACGCCTTTGTATGGCCTTATTTTTCCATCATTATCTCCACAAGGCTCATAGCCCAAAAATGAAAATCTGATTTGTCCTTTTCCCCCGGAGATCGTCCCAAGTTTTATGGCATATTCCATTGAGGTTGCTGCCGGAACTGTTCCTCTTAATTCAAAGTTTCCATTGTCGAATATTGGTGTGTCGAAAGTTCCACGCATATTGTGCAAATCGCTGACCACCTTCCCCAGTATATTTTCGGGTGCTTTTATTACGAAGTTTAATACGGGCTCAAGCAATGTTGTACCGGTTTTTGAAAGGCCATTCATCAGGGCCATGGGTGTTGCAATAATAAAATTCCCAGGCCGGGAGTGTATTTCATGATCCTCTCCATCGACGAGGGTTATTTTTGTATCAATAACTTCCCAACCTTTGATGCCCTGTGCCAGAGCTAAGGAAATATTATTTTCAATTTCGTTCTGGTATTTTTGTTTTATTTTATCAACGCTCACTTTAGATTCATAAATAATACCCGATCCTCTTTCTCCAGGTTCGATAGCAAAAGTTACCACGGCCCAGCAGGGTTTTGGCATAGTGTAGCTTGCAAATCCAAGTCCTGATTGCTCGGGTGTTTCTTTGTAGATAATTGTCGGTTGTCCAAACTTCACATCTAAATCGAAGCGTTGTTTTAGCAGGTATTCGATAATCTCCATTTGGATTTTTCCCATCAGATCGATGTGCAGTTCTTTTTCCTCACGGTACCATTTCAGGTTTAAACCAGGATCTTCAAGCTTAAGTATTTCCAAAGCGTATGCAAGCCGGATAAAATTTTCATCACAATCAGGGTTTACCTGTACAGTCATCATTGGAACTTGCACCGCGGAAAGTGGTGGTATGTTATGGCTGTTTCCAAGTATGTCGCCGGCATTGGCTTCCGAAAGTCCCACGAGAATACCGATATCGCCATTCTCCAATTTTGGCAAATCAAAAAACTTTCCTGTAAACGACTTTTTTATTTGTGCAACTTTGGTTTCTTTTTGTGAGTTTTGATTTACAATATTATCCCTAACCTTAATTTCGCCATTAAAAATCCTCACATAAGCAAGCCGCCCGAGATTTTGATCCTGTTCAATTTTATAAACCAGGGCCGACAATTTCTTAGAACCCTTTTTAATATCCTGAAAAAAATAAAGAATGGCGTTCAGTAATTCAGGAATTCCGATGCCCATTTTTGCTATACCCGAATAAATGGGAAAAATATTTTGCTTTTGGATGTGAGATTTTAAACCGGATAAAATTGAATCAACAGTTAATTCATTTCCCTCCAGATATGCTTCGAGGATATTACTATCTAAATCGGCAAGGTTTTCAAGAGAATGTTCATAATGCGGAGAGACCCAGGGATTGGTTTTGTTTTCGATCACATTTAAAATTCCGGAATTGCTATTATCTTTATTTTCAGGGCAATTGATTACGAAAGTTGAGATGTTGAGTTCCTTTTCAAGTTCGCCAACAACTTTATCAAAGTCAGCACCTTGCCGATCAATTTTATTAATTAAAATAAGCACAGGGATTTTTCGTACTTTCAATGCATCCCATAGAGCATAAGTATGCGATTGTATTCCTTCGACAGCTGAAATTACCAGGATGGCACCATCGATGATACGGAGGGATCGTTCAACCTCAGCAGAAAAATCGGTGTGCCCGGGTGTGTCAATGAGATTTATCAGATAATTTTTCCATTCAAAAGTTAAATCAGAAGCCCGAACTGAAACACCTCTTTCTTTTTCAACTTTAAGCTTATCCGAAACAGTAGTGCCTTTATTCACATCGCCAACGTTTTTTATAGCTCCCCCCAAAAACAGGAATTGCTCGGTTATGGTTGTCTTCCCTGCATCAACATGCGATAGTATCCCTATATTTCTGATTTTTTTCATTCTCTGTTGTTAATTTTATTGGCAAAGATAATGGACTTGTCAATGAACGGGCTCATTTAGCTTTTTGTCTTCAAAATGTTTATCAATAGTAATTTTGTGCATTTTGCAGGCAACAATTTAATGTAACTAAAAATGAGCCGGTGCTTTTTGGAATGTGTATTTTTGGGGGATATGATTCTCTCGACATGTCATACTTTGAAGCCAACAATGTAAAAAGATTTAGATCAGATATTAAACTACCCTGGGAGGAAGCATTTTCCAATTATAATGTACTCGATTCGGTTGCACTACGGGTTAATTTTACTCCCATGCCCAATAGAACAGTAACTTATGTTTATGATATAAAGATTACTAAAGGCTCTGAATTAATAGCAACAGTTTTTCAACAACTGTGAGTACAGGCCAAAACCCGTTGCCAATTTTTTTCGAATGGGCTACAAGAGCCGAATAAAAATTTGTCCCCTGTTTGTTGTAAATTGATCGCTTGCTTTTATGTAGATTGCCATTTCTTCGATTATCGTAAACTTTCGGGTTTTGTTGTTATGGGTGGATACTATCAAAATACAAACGATAATCCAGTGGATGTTTTTTGTGATAAATATGTAATCTTCTTGTTGATAACTTAACTTCCATTTATTGCCTTAAGCTAATTTTAATTTGATATTTTTGTTTTGATTTTGATAAATAGTTCATTACATTTACAAAAGTATTGCAGATCCGATACCGATCAACTGTTTTAAGTTACCTGAATTTATTCACTACTTCAGTTTTGTGCAAGTATTGTGTTGACAATGATGAGCATTACCTTTATCATTTTAAAAATGGAATTATTATTAATATTATAAATTAAAATTAGCTACTATGAAATTTTTTACAATTGTTGTTTTTGTAATTCAAATTTGCATTTTTGGACTTTTTATAGAAAGTTCTACAGCAAACGAATATGTGCATGACACAGGGTTTTACCCTGAGAATTCTATTTTCGAGCAATTGAAATCTAATATCCACCCTGATATGATTGTAAGTGAGGGTGATGACATGGGTAGCATTTTGCAACCTTTAACCCTCGAGGAAGTTGTCTGTCCGAACAATATAAATGTTTGTTGTAATGAGCCGGCATTTGTGCTTACCGGAGCAACACCGATTAATGGCACCTACTTTTTAAATAATGAACCGGTAACGCAATTTTTGCCTGATTGTGGGAATACCGGTACATTTGAAATCAAGTATGTCTATACAAATCCATTTTCCGGTTTTACGGATTCTTGCTTTTTTGATATAAAAGTTATCCCATTTCCCGTAATAACATGTCCTGAAGATATTGTTGTTTGTTGCAATGAGCCAACTTTTACGATTACCGGTGCCACACCAACTGCCGGAACATATTATTTGGATAATGCCCCGCTTACTCAGTTTACCCCTGATTGTGAAAATACAGGTGATTTTGAAATCAAATATGTTTTTACCAGCCCATTTACAGGCTGCAGCGATTCTTGTTTTTTTAATATTACCGTTTTATCAATCCCTGAACTCACCTGCCCCGATAATATTGCAATTTGTTGCGATGCAGAGCCATTTCCGCTTAGTGGTGCTACTCCCGAAGGCGGTACTTATTTACTCGATGGTAACCCCATAACTGAATTTGCACCCGATTGCAACAACGTGGGTGTTTTCGAGATTACTTATTTGTATATTGATGCAGCAACAGGATGCGAAAATACCTGCGATTTTAACATTACGGTAAATGCATTGCCTGAGCTCAACTGCCCGGACAATTTTTCGGTTTGTTGTGATGCTGAACCTTTCGAACTTTTAGGAGCAAGCCCGGAAGGAGGTACATATTTCTTAGATGGAAATCCTGTTACCACCTTCACGCCTGATTGTGCAAGCCCAGGCGATTTTGAAATAACTTATGTTTACACTGATTCTGTATCAGGGTGCGAAAATTCATGCAGTTTTTTGCTTACGGTTAACCCCTTACCTGATGTTACCTGTCCCCAGGATATTGTTGTATGTTGCCAGGATGAACCATTTGAACTTTCCGGAGCTTCACCCGAAGGTGGGATTTATTATCTTGATGGCAATCCCACAATTACTTTTACTCCTGATTGTGGAAATATCGGTGATTTTCAGATTACCTATGTCTATACCGATCCGCTAACATCTTGCCAGCAATCATGCGAATTTATGATTTCGGTGGTTCCTGCTCCTGAGCTTACCTGTCCCGAAGGGTTTGATATTTGCTGTGACGCTGATTCTGTCCTCCTTTCGGGAGGGATTCCAGAAGGTGGTGTTTATTCAGGATTTGGTGTTTCGATGATGGGAGATGATTATTATTTTACGCCGGATTGTAATAGTATCGGAGAAAACGAAATAATTTATACATACACTGATCAATTCAATTGTAGTGGAACGTGTAATTTCAGTATCGAAGTCTATCCTGCTGCAACAATTGATATTATTCCTGATGATACCTTAATCTGCGGTAATACACCAATGGATTTTTCAGGATTGGTTGTTGGTTCCAATTATTCTTCTATACAATGGTTGAATATTAATGGTGCAGGAATACTTGAAAATGATCAAACGCTCGAACCCATTTATTATCCATCACCTATTGATATTTTGTTGGGATGTATCAGTCTTTCGGTTACAGTTTCATCAGTTGAGCCATGTGTGCAAAGTTATGGAGATATTGTTCAGATTTGTTTCCAGGCTTCTCCGTTTGTATATGCCGGAGATGATGCATCATTATGCGAGGGTGAAAATTATTTCCTTGAAGGATCTGATGCTACAAATTATTCTTCCCTCAGTTGGTCCTCCACAGGAAATGGAACTTTTGATGATGAAACCATCATTACACCAACATATTATCCTGATAATTCTGATGTTAATACTTCTGTGGAGCTATGCTTAACAGCCAACCCGATAGATCCTTGTGTTTTGCCTGAAACTGATTGCATGGAATTAAGCGTTTTTGCTTATCCTGAATTAATTTGTCCTGATGATTTTTCGGTATGTTGCGATGTAGAACCGGTATTACTTTCATCAGCTACCCCTCAAGGTGGCGAGTATTCAGGTGCAGGTGTAACAATGATTGGGGAGGACTATTATTTTTCACCCGATTGTGATAACCCGGGTGATTATGAGATTATATACTCCCTTACTGCCGGGATAAATTGCACGAGTACATGTAGTTTTACCATAACTGTAAATACTGTTCCCGAAGTTATTTGTCCTCAAAGTATAGATGTTTGTTGCAATGCTGATCCTTTGCTTTTGGAAGATGCATCTCCTCAGGGTGGTGTTTATGCAGGTACCGGCATATCATTGATTGGTAACGATTATTATTTCTCTCCTGATTGTAATTTACCTGGAGAAAACCTCATTACATACAATTACATCGATGATAATGGTTGTGAAGGATATTGTGAGTTTATCATTACAGTTAATCCACTTCCTGAAGTAATCATTGAAGGCGAAGCGGGTCCGGTTTGTCCCTCAACTTCTCATGTTTATTTTGGATCGGAAGGTTTGGCTACCTATCAATGGGTTATTACAGGTAATGCATCAATTCAAGGTTCTTCAAATGGGCAAACTGTTACAGTTATGGCTGGGTTGGTTTGTGATGAATCATATACACTTACTTTGATAGGGTCTGATGTAAATTCTTGTGAAGCATACACTAATATTATTGTTTCTGTTGAGGCTCCTGAACTTACAGTAACTTGTCCGGCAGAAACCGAAATTGCAGCATGTACCGATCAAACGGAAGTTAACGTAGCCTTTGGAAACTGGATAAGTCAATTCACCTATAATGGCGGATGCGATACCGAAGCAACAGACCTGGGTATTTACACTGCACCTGATTTCTGTGGTGGAATGGTAGAAATTACCTTCGAAGCAGCCGATGTCTGTGGACAGACTGCAGAATGTACTTCAATCTTCACGGTAATTGCAGCTCCTGAACTTACCGTAAGCTGCCCGGAAACAATGGAAATCGCGGCATGTACAGATCAAACGGAAGTTGACGCAGCCTTTGAAAACTGGCTCGGACAATTCACCTATAATGGCGGATGCGATACCGAAGCAACAGACCTGAGCAACTATACTGCTCCTGACTTCTGTGGTGGAATGGTAGAGATTACCTTCGAAGCAGCCGATGCCTGTGGCCAAAGCGAAGCATGTACTTCAATCTTCACGGTTCTTGCAGCCCCGGAAATCACGGTAACTTGCCCGGCAGAAACTGAAATTGCAGCATGTACAGATCAAGCGGAAGTTAACGCAGCCTTTGAAAACTGGATAAATCAATTCACCTATAATGGTGGATGCGATACCGAAGCAAACGATCTCGGCATTT